>Ga0070666_10002078_pt1 | contig 12164 bp, 10 predicted proteins | sample KBSS23metaG_FD_64677 | JGI IMG/M metagenome (GOLD analysis project Ga0070666, IMG submission 64677) | Switchgrass rhizosphere microbial communities from Kellogg Biological Station, Michigan, USA - KBS S2-3 metaG | ecosystem: Host-associated > Plants > Roots > Rhizosphere > Soil ... | reverse complement strand
TGGACGAGACCGGGAACACCACGCAGACGCGGGCCACCTTCACTTTCGGCCCCCTCTGCGAGCTGGCGGTGACCCAGAACCTGCTGACCGAGGCGGTGGTCTCCGGCTTCCACGCCTCCCCGGCGGACGGCGGCGGCGTGCTCCTGGAGTGGCGGACGGCCTCCGAGGCGGCCACGGCCGGCTTCTACGTGCAGCGCTGGGACGCCGGGAGCCGCCGCTGGACGCGGGTGAACCGCGAGCTGCTCGCCGGCACCCAGGCGCCGCAGGGGGGCGTCTACCGCTTCGTGGACGAGGGGGCCTCGCCCGGCGAGCCCCGGCTCTACCGGCTGCAGGAGATCGAGGCCGGCGGGCGCGTCCGCGTCCACGGTCCCTTCGCCGCGGCGGTGGACTGGAACCGGCCCGACCCGCGCCGGAGCGGCGCCGCCTTCGAGCGGTTCGCCCGCCGGTCGCCCGGGCGCGGCGAGGTCCAGGATGTGGCCAAGGAGCTGGCCAAGGCGGGCCAGCCCGGGGTCAAGGCGTCCGTGGACGGGGTCCATCTCTCGGTCCGCCAGACCGGCCTCTACTACCTGGGGGTGGCGGACCTGGTGAGCTGGTTCGGCGAGACGCCGGACAAGATGGGAACGATGATCGCCAAGGGGAAGCTGGCGCTCAGCCGCGGCGGCCAGCCGGTCGCCTGGTATCCGGACCTCACCGGCGGCGCCAAGGGGAAGGACTCGGCCCAGGGATTGTTCTTCTACGCCGAGGCCCCGGGGCCGCAGAGCCTCTACTCCGACGCCGCCGTCTACCGCCTCCAGAAGGCGGACGGCCTGCTGATGCAAGCGCTCCCCGCCGGGAGCGGTCCGCCCGCCGCGCCGGGGGGCCGGTTCCAGGAGAGCCTCCACGTGGAGCGCGAGGCCTTCGCGGCCACCGTGCTGCCGCTCGATCCGGAGTCGGACTACTGGTTCTGGGATTTCCTGCAAGGGGGCGATCCCGCCTTCGGCCACCGCTCCTACGCTCTCGACGCCCCCGGCCTCACCGGCACGGGAGGCGCGCTCACGGTCTCCCTCCAGGGGGCCACGGCGAGCGGCGTGACGGACGAGCACCGCGCCCAGGTCTCCCTCAACGGCGCGGCCCTCGGCGAGATCCGCTGGACGGGGATCGCCGCCCAGAAGGCGACCTTCGCCGTTCCCAACGGGGTCTTGCGGGAGACCGGCAACCAGGTGGAGCTGACCGCCGTGACCGGCGACGGCGCTCCCTACAGTCTCTGGTACCTGGACTCCTTCGATCTCTCCTATCCGCGCTCCTTCCATTCGGCGGGGGACGCCCTGGCGTTCACCCCCGGGGGGAACGCGGCGGTCACGGTCTCCGGCTTCTCCTCCGCGGGGGTGAAGCTGCTGGAGGTCCAGGATCCGCTCCGGCCCCGCTGGATCGAGGCCGCGGCGGAGCCGGACGGGGCCTCCGGCCGGCGGGTGACCTTCCGTCCCGCCTCGCAGGGGAAGCACTTCGCGGCCGGCACGGGCGCCCTGCTGGCCCCTTCCGCCGTCCGCGCCTGGAGCGCGCCCGACCTGCGGCGGCCAGGCAACCGCGCGGCCTACCTGGTGATCGCCCCCGCGGCCCTGCACGACGCCGCCGAGCGCCTGGCCGGCCTGCGGCGGCTCCAGGGGCTGGAGTCGAAGGTGGTGGACCTGGAGGCGATCCTGGACGAGTTCAACGCCGGGTCGGCGAGCCCGCACGCCATCCGGAGCTTCCTGGCCTGGGCGCGCGCCAACTGGAGCGTGCCCCCGCGCTACGTGGCGCTCGCCGGAGCCGGCACGGTCGACTACCGGAATCTCCTGGGCCACGGGGACGGCCTGCTGCCGCCGCTGATGGTGCGGAGCGACGGCGGTCTCTTCCCCTCGGACAACCGGCTGGGGGACGTGGACGGCGACGGCCAGCCGGAGCTGGCGGTGGGCCGCATCCCCGTGGTCTCGGCCGCCGAGCTGGACGCCTACACGGCCAAGCTCGCGGCCTACGAGGGGGCCGCGGCCGCGGACTGGACCGGCACGGCGGTGATGGCCGCCGACGCGCCCGACCGGGGCAGCGACTTCTCGGCGGACAGCCGCCAGGTGGCCGAGCAGGTCTCCCCGCTCTACCGGGTGAGCCCGATCGACCTCGGCGCCCTCCCCCTCGCCGACGCCCGCACCCAGCTCCTGGGCGCGATCAACCAGGGCACAGCCTTCGTCAACTACATGGGGCACGGCGGCCTGGACCGCCTCTCCTCCGGCGGCCTGCTGACCCTGGCCGACGTGCCGTCGCTCGCCAACGGGGGGCGGCTGCCGGTGATGACCGCCATGACCTGCACGATCAACCGCTTCGCGGTGCCGGGGGTGCCGTCGCTGGGCGAGCAACTGGTGACGAGCGGGGCGGGGGGAGCGGCGGCGGTCTGGGGTCCCACGGGTCTCTCGGCGAACGGCCAGGCGCGCCTGCTGGCCGAGCGCTTCTACCACGCCGCCGACGCCCGCCTGGGCGACCGGGTCCTGCGGGCGATCGCCGAGTTCCGCGCCCTGGGCGGCGACCCGGCCCTGCCGGAGCTCTACGACCTGCTGGGGGACCCGGCGCTGAGGATTCCCGCGCCGCCGGTGGCGGCGGGCACGGGCGGGGGGACGGGGGAGTAAACCCTCACCCCCGGCCCCTCTCCCGACCCCTCCCGCCCTCCCTCACCGGGAGAGGGGAGACAAGCAAAGGCAGGAACGTCTTTGTTTTCGGCTTACTTCTCCCTCTTCTCCCGGTGAGGGAGGGAGGGAGGGGTCGGGAGAAGAGGGCCGGGGTGATGAGGGCCTACCCCTCCGCCGGCGCCGGAGCCAGCGGGTCCTCCCCCTTGTGCTTGTCGGGATGGGACAGGCTGTAGACCCCGGACTTCCAGGTATCCAAGGGCCGCAGGGCGGCGTAGGCGAGGGCCAGGGCGAGCGGCCGGCCGGAGCTCTCCACGAAGGAGCCGGCCTTCAGGAAGGCAGCCGCCAGCCCCCGAAGGAGCGCCGCCCGGGGCCACGACAGCTTCAGAGATTCCAGGAGCCCTTCCGGGATCTCCGCCCCCAGCGCCTTCCGAGCCAGGATCAGCGCCGCGTAGACGATCCCCTCGCAGTGCCCTTCCCGGGCCAGCCGGCCCAGGCGCTCGGGGTCCAGGGGGCCGCCGCGCCGCAGGGTCTCGGCCACGTCGAAGAGGACCTTGAGGCGGAAGCGCTTGCGGCAGCCGTTGACGCAGAGGGAGATCAGCAGGTCCTCGGGCGACATCAGCCAGGCCGGGACGCCCCGGAAGGTCACCGGCCTCGCCTCCCGCCAGATGCGCTCGAAGTCGACCGGCAGCACGCCGTTCATCGTCACGTCGTGGTGGGTCTCCAGGTCGCACTCGACGCCGTGGGTGTAGAGGGCCTTGCGGACCTTCTTCTCCTCCCCCTTCCCCTTCTCCCAGCCCGGGCCGGGCTTGAGCGAGAGGTCGATGTCCTGCGAGGTCACCACCCAGGGCTCCTCGTAGACCTGGAGGGTGAGGGCCGTGCCCTTGAGCAGGAGGGCTTCCAGCTCGACCTCGCGCAGGCGGGCCAGCCCGGCGGCCAGGCGGTCGGCGTCGCGCTCGCGGACGGCGGCGTTCTCCAGGGCGGCGATCTCGAATTTCGCGGCGAGCGCCTCCGGCAGCCCGGTGACGGCGGGATCGCAGCGCCGGAGGTTGGCTCCCACGATCGGCAGCACCCCGTGCCGCCCGGCGGCCGCGGCCAGCCTTCCCCAGCGGACCACCCCCTCCCGGCAGAGCCGCCCGATCTCCTCCCGGTGGGCGGGGAGGAAGGCCTGCCGGGCGCAGAGAAGCAGGAGATGGTCCTCGCGGGTCATCCCAGCAGCCCCCCCAGGACCTCCACCGCCCCGTCCAGGTCGGTCCCGGTCTCCAGGCGGTAGCAGTCGCTCCGCGCGGCCAGCTCGGCCAGGGCGTCGAGGTGGGCCTGGGAGGAGCGGGCCTCGGTGAGGAGGACGTTGGGGACCAGCTCCAGCAGGGCCTCGCCGCGGCTCAGAGGGGTCAGTTCGCTCGCCGTCCGGCCGGAGACGCGGGGGAAGACCATCACCCCCGGATCGCTCTCCCAGACCACCGGAGCGCCGTAGGCGTGCTCCACCCGGAGCTGCCGCTTGCGCCAGCCCGCCGGCGGGGAGTCGCCGAGCAGCGGCTGGAGCTCGGGGAAGAAGGCGACGCTCTGGTCGGTGAGGTCGAGCTCGTCCGGAAAGGCCAGCACCTTGAGCCCCTCGGGCCGGCGGGCCAGGAAGAGGGTGTCGTCCCCCAGGAAGGCGAAGCCGGCGCGGGCGAGGGCGAGGGTGAGGGTCGACTTCCCCGAGCCGCTGGTGCCGGGCAGGAGCAGGGCGCGGCCGCCGCGGCAGACCCCTCCCGCGTGCAGGCCGTAGAGGCCGCGGCGCTTCATCAGCTCGACCAGGGGGAGGGTGAAGAGGGGGTGGGAGAGGGCCCAGAGATCCTCCTCGGCCATCCCCGCCGCCGAGGCGCGCGCCCGCCCGGAGCCGGGATCGCAGAGCACCCGCAGGCGGGGCCCGTAGCCGATGTAGAGCTGATCGGCCGCGTCGTCGTAGACCACCTCCCCCTCCGGCGGATCGTAGACCGGCCGCACCGACTCCGGCCGGCTGAAGGGGTGGCGCTCCCCGGCGTGGATCTCGAAGGTGGCGTCCTGGAGCGCGCCGTCGAACGGCAGCCCGGGGAGCCCCGCCAGGCGCGAATGAATGCCGCGGGCCGCCCGGCCCGCATCCCCCAGGGCATGGACCCCCAGCCGGACGCCGTGCAGGAGATAGGCGCGGTCGGTCACGACAGGCTCCCTTCTCCCCCTCTCCCGGTGAGGGAGGGGGTGAGGGGACGGGAGAGGGGGCCGGGGGGTGAGGGTTCGGGCTCGATCCTCCACGTCTCGGTGAAGATCGGCCGCGGATCGATGGCCTCCTCCAGGGGCTCCCCCTGGTAGACGACCCAGCAGTGGGCGGCGAACTCGCCGCGGATCGTGCCGACGCCGAAGCGGAGTGAGACCTCGACTCCGGCCCGGCGCAGGAAATGGTAGAGGGTGAGGCCGCGGACCATGCAGCCGGTGCGGATGGCCGGGCGGCCGGCGATCAGCAGGGAGTCGATGCGCTCCACCAGGGCCGTCACCTCGTCGGGCGGCGGCGGCGTTCGCTTCCCCCTGGGCTCGATCCAGGCGGGGAGATCGGGGAGCTTGCGGAGGCGGAGGATCAGCGGCAGCAGGGACGCGAACAGGAGGACGCGCGCCGACTCAACTTCCCTCGACCACCAGGAGCTTCTCATCCAGCATCTCCTCGAGAAAAGCCAGGACGTCTTCGTAGATCGTCTCGACGGGGGCGTCGTACTCGGAGCTGATCGACTGGACGATCCCCTCCACACCGTGCTCGCCGTCGCAGAGCTCCCAGACCCGCGCACTCACTTCGTCCAGGGAGTAGTACTCGCCGCCTTCGAGATCCAACAGCACCAACGTGCCGGCCGCCTGCTGGGTGAGCACGCGGTCCCGGCGCCGGGGCCGGCTCTCCGGTCCGATCATCGATCCCTCCGGGGCCTGGAAGCCCCCACCATCGAAAGAGAAGCCGGCGAGCCCGAAGAGGGACCCGCCGGCAACGGCGTTTTTACCAGGCGAATGCCGGGCGAACGGCTCAGAAGCTGAACCGGGTGACCTGCCGCAGCAGGCCGAGACGCCTCAGGGACGGCTTTTTGTACGCCTTCTTGACCATGGGACCACTCCTCCTTGTTGAGAAAGGCGCCCGGCATACGACCTCCGGGGGTGTACGCCGGACTTGTTTTCAAGATCCGTGCCGTTTTCAGGCGTCTCTCTTACTGCACCGAGCCGTCCGAGAGGATGGCCATGGCCGAGCTGTTCTGCGGGCCGTGACCCTTGACGGTCACCACGTTGTCGTCGCCGGCGTGCATCGCCGACGAGATGTCGATGGTGCGGCTCTCGCCGTCCTTGAGGCCGGTCGCCTTGAACTTGACGCCGTTGACGCTGGCCTCGAAGTTCCGGAGGCCCGGGGCGCCGTTCATGATGAGGAGCTGGTTCTCGGCCTCGGGCACCAGGTTCTTGGTCTTCTGCGGGTCGACGTTGGCGCTGCGCTGGACCAGGGTGATGATCGGATCGCAGGTGATCGTGTTGCCCGCCAGGTCGGTGACCTGGATGGTGACGTGGGCGGCCTGGCTCTGGTTGATCTTGGTGGCGGTGACCGTCACCGGGTCGGTGGTTCCGACGGTGAACGGCGGCACCACGGTATCGGCGTTGTCGGACTGGGTCACGACGATGCTCTGCAGGCCGGTGTCCGAATCCGCGACGGTGACCACGAGCTGGGTCGGCGGACCGGCGATCACCCGCGCCGGACAGGTCGCGCCGGCGACGTCGAGCTGCTGGACGCGCAGGGCCGCCATCTGCCAGAGCAGCGAGTCGGGGTTCTGGCCGGCCGGCGCCGAGTTCATCTGCACCGTGGTGGTGCCGACGCCCGAGGGAATGGTGATCGGCGCCGCGATGGTGTTGTACTCCGGTCCCTGCAGCGAGTTGAGGATGTTGAACAGGGTGGGGTTGTTGCTGATCGTCGTGTTGTCCGGGCGATCCGCGTCGCCGTCTCCCGCGAACAGCAGAAGGTCGGCCGCGCGGTTCGAGAAGTTGATGCCGTGATTGAAAGTCACCGGGGCGGTGACGCGGTTGTCGCCGGGGGTCGGGTCGTCGCCGTAGGCGAAGTCGAGGCCGTCCTGGACGAGCACGCGATAGGTGTTGAGGTTGGCGCCGTCCTGGTAGGCGACGAGCAGGCCGATGCCGTCGAAGCGCCAGAAGTTGTTCGACAGGTCGCCGTCGGTGACGGTGAAGGTGTGGGAGCCGGGGCCCGCGGCCGAGACGATGCCGGTGACGTCCGCGTAGTAGCCGACGTTGAGGATCGGACCGCCGCCGCTGACCGGCTGGGTCTCGTCACCGATCACGGTGCCGGTGATCGGAGTGCCGTTGAAGTTGAGCACCTGGTCCTTGTAGGGCTGGGTGTATGGGCAGGCGGTGCCGGCGCCGTTGAGGGTGCAGGGGCGCTCGCGGCCCGCCCAGTAGAGGAGGGCGAAGCGCACCGGGCCCCCGACGTTCACCGTCAGGTTCGCCGGGCCGCCCCCCCAGTTCCACAGCCCCTTGCCGTCGTGGGACAGCGTCAGGCCCTGCTGCTGCAGGTCGATGAACGGCGCGAGCTGGGTCGCGCTGGCGCCCATGCCGAAGATCATCAATCCGGCCAGGATCATGAGAGTTAATTTCCGATGGAAGTTCATGTTGGTTCTCCTTTTTGTCAGTGGTTCCATTCGGTTTTTCAAAAGTCCAACTGCCATCGAATCGAACAGACTTCGAACGGGTGGAAAAGTCTTGCGCGGAGTGTCTATGGAGACCGCGAGGTGGGAAGAAGAGACAACGACCTGGATACCGGCACCATGGAACGCCCCCTGGTTGAACTACGCACGACTACGCGGTCCTTGAGGGCTTTTCGGCGACCGGGCGATCTCGCGGTGAGACCCCTGGCTTTGCGGCCCCGCCTCGCGGCGGGTGTGCCTTGATCCAAGCCAACTTGGCTCGATTGCAAGACATGGGCCAAATCGGCGGGAACCGGAGAGCAGGAGAGCTGCCGCCCGGCGAGCGCCGGTTGCTCGAGCTTTCTGAACCAGCGCTGTAGAAAAACTACCTTGTACCCGCGAAGGACCGGCGAAAAGCTTCCCTCGCGCGCTCCCGTCCGATCTGTAAGATCGATCCTTCAAATGCAGATTTTAAGATTCCGATCAGTTTCTCGCCTTGACATCCCGAGGCGGCGGGGCTTACCCTGACCCGATAGATGCTCGATTCTCGCGGCGACCCTGGCCCGCGGAGGGGTCCGAAAAAGATCGATGGAAGACCGACGGACGACGACGACCGGGGAGAACGAGGGGACCGCCGCCCGGCGGCCCTACGAGCGTCCGCGCATCCTCTCCCGCGAGATCCTCGAAGCCGTGGCCGCCGTCTGCTCGCCGGCGGGGGTGGCCAAGGGCAATCCGGGCCTCTGCCCCTCGGGCCCGATCTCCTCCTGAATTCTCGGCTCCTGAAGGCTCAGGGAATCACCGGCAGGACCGGCCTCCTCGCCTCCTCCTCCAGAACCGTCTCCAGCAGCTCCTTGCGTTGCATCGCCGACGGATAGATCCGCAGCGGATCGCCGCCGGAGCTCACGGCCGCCATCCCCGGGCAGAAGTTGAGCAGGGCGGCCCGCGGGCCCTCGGCCTCCAGCCGCTCCCGCACGCGGACGGTGAGATCCCGCACCTCCGCCAGCTCCGCCGAGCCCAGCCAGATCTCCCGCAGCCCCTGGCGGTGGAGGTTGCCCACCGGCCGACGCCACTGCACGCAGGGGTAGACGTTGCCGTAGGGGTCGACGGCGAGCCCGGAGGAGCCGGCGCCGCAGTGCTTGCCCGGCGGCGCGGGGAGGGTCTCGTCGGCGTCGCGTGGGCCCAGAGCCCGGCCGCGCTCGGTCTGGATGCGGAAGAGGCGCATCACCCCCTCGCGCGAGGGGGCCACGGCCAGGGGGGCGCGGTCGCCGTCGTCGCGCGGGGTCACCTCGGGGTCGACCTGGAGCGGCAGGCCGAGGGAATCGGCGAGGGCGAACATCCCGGCGATCTCCCCCTCGTTCCAGGCGGTGAGGGTGCTGTTGAGCTTCACCCGCAGTCCGAGGGCCCGCAGCTCGGCCAGGTTGGCCAGCAGGCGCTCGAAGCTTCCCGGCACCCGGGTCTGGCGGTCGTGGGTGGCGGCGGTGGCGCCGTGGAGGCTGGTCTCGATCAGGAAGGGATCGACCTCGTCGCGAAGCCGCCGGGCCAGCTCGCCGCGCAGGGCGTGGCCGTTGGACTTGACGCGGACGGCGAAGCCCAGCTCCCGCGCCCGCGTCCCCAGGGCCAGGAAGTCGGGATGGGCCAGCGGCTCGCCCCCCGAGAGGGTGAGGTGCAGGGCCCCGAGGTCGGCCAGCTCCTGGAAGAGCTGGAAGTACTGCTCGCGGCGGAGCGGCTCGCCGCGCAGGGCGAGGTCGTTGTAGCAGAAGAAGCAGTCGAGGTTGCAGCGGTAGGTCAGCTCGATCAGGACGGAGACCGGCAGGTTGCGCTCCCAGGCAGCGGCCATCAGGCGGGCCAGGCTCACGTCTCGTCTCCGGGCGCCGGCTCGAGCAGGCCGGCCGCGGCCAGCTCGGCGGCGAACTCCAGCACGTCGCGGGCGAGGGTCTCGCGGTCGGTCTCGAACCGGTCGGCCAGGGCCTCGATCCACTCCTCCACCGAGCGCCGGCCGTCCGCCAGGTCGAGCACCGCGGCGCCGACCTCGTTGAGCACCAGCACCTCGGCGGTGGACTGGCGGAGCACCACCGCCTCCCCTTCGATCCTCCGGTAGCGCACGTCGGACGGGCGGCGGAGGACGGCGGCTGGACGGATTGCGCTCATCGGCGGGTCGCGGGGATCGACCTGAGTATAGACCAGAGCCTCGCGCCGAGCGGAAAGGTCAGCTCCCAGGCGGGGACGGCGGCGGCGAGCCGCTCCAGGACGTCGAGCAGGGCCTCCCGCCGTCCCGGGTCGCGGTTGACGAACGGGGCCGCCGCCACCAGCCCGGCCAGGGCCGCGGCCGGCGAGAGGGGGCGCAGGCTCTCCTCGCTCCCCTTGGCCAGCCGCAGCAGGGCCCGCAGGGGAGTGGAGGCGGGGGCGCCGGCGCGGTCGCCGAGGTCGCCGGTGAACGGGAGCTTGACCATCTGTGCGCCATCCTCCCCGGGGAGAACGGCGTTGAGGTCGTCCGAGAGGACGGTGGCTCCCTCGTCCAGGCAGAGCCTGGAGGCGGTGGTCTTCCCCGCGCCCGAGGGGCCGAGGAGGAGATAGCCATCCTCTTCTCCGGCGATCCCCGCGCTGTGGATCACCGCGCCCCCCAGGTCCAGCAGGCGGTAGGCGGCGAGCACCCGGAGGGCGTTCTCGCAGGCCCCGGTCCACTCCTCGCCGGCGGCCTCGCAGGTCCAGAGCGCGCCGGAGAGGCCGGCGGTCCAGTCCAGGCGGGCCATCAGGCGCAGGCCGGCCACCCGCAGGCCGTGGGGGGAGGGGTCGAGGTCGAGGGTGTACTCCCAGCCGCGGGTGTCGATCTCCCGGAAGTCCCCGGCGGGCGCGCGGAAGACGCGCAGGAGGACCGCGGCGTCGACCGCTCCCCGGCAGAGGGAGCCGAAGCGCTCGCGCAACCCCGCCTCCTGGACGGCGGAGATCCCCGCGACGAGGTATGGGCCCCCGGCGACGTCGAGGGTCACGGCGCGGTCCCCCCAGGGCTCCCCCGCCGGGCGCCCCGGGAAGAGGTCGGGGAAGCGCAGGAACTGCCCGCCGAAGCTCATCGCCCGAGTCTGGAGAAGGCCAGCCCGAGGAAGCGCCCGAGGGCGGCGGCGCGGGCGGCGAGGGTGGGGTGGACCGACTCGACCCGGCCGAGCACGGCGGCCAGGGGGACCGGGGCGTCGTGGACCGGGCAGGCGTCGCCGCGGGTCACCAGGGCCAGGGAGCCGGCGCGGAGGCGGTAGCCGAGGAGCCGGTGGGCCACCAGGTGGCCGCCGGCGGCGCGGAAGACCACCACGTCGCCGGGCAGGTAGAAGCGGGCGGCGGCCACCCGCACCCGGTCGCCGCCGGCGAACAGGGGGGCCATGCAGTCCCCCCGCACGCCGACCTCCACGGGCGCCTCGCGGGCCATCTCCCGCAGGGCCTCGAAGCGGGCGGTCATGGCCGTCCGGAGCCGCCGGCCAGGCCGGCGGCCCCGCCGGGCAGCTCGCGGGCGAGCAGGGGGTCGAGCCGCACGGCCAGGCCGAAGCTGCGGGCCGCGTCCTCCCGGCGGCCGGCCAGCCACTGCGCCCGTCCCAGGTTGAGGTACCCCTCCGGCCGGGGCTCCAGGGCGAGCGCCTCCAGGTAGGAGCGCTCGGCCGGCTCCGGGCGGTCGAGGAAGAGGTACTGCGCGCCGCGGGCGATGGGGATGCCGACCTCCGCCGGGGCGAGCGGCGCCGCCCGGCGCAAGGCCGCCAGGTTGGCGGCGATGAGCTGCGGGGGAACCTGGCCGGACGAGGCCGCCGACAGGCTCAGCAGCTCGACCTCCCGCAGCAGCCGGCTGGCCACGGCACGGTCGCGCCAGCGCAGGGTCTGGGCTCCCAGCGCCACCCCCAGCAGGACGGCGAGGACCACGGCGGCCGTCGTCCCCGGAATCCCGGAGCCCGGAATCCCGGAGCCGCCGGATTCCTCGCCCTCCGCCGCGGCGGGCCGCAGCGCCCAGCTCAGGAAGAGCAGGGCCGGAAAGGCGACCAGGGCCACCCGGAAGGGGAAGTAGACCAGGGCCAGCACGGCGAGGGCCGCCGTCCCCGCCCAGGCCAGGGGGCGCTCCCCGGGGGGCACGCGGCGCAGGGCTCCGAGGAGGACCCAGAGCCCCCAGGCCAGGGCCAGCAGGGCGGGGACGCCGCCGTCCGCCGCCACCTCCAGGTACTCGTCGTGGGCGTTGGCGAAGACCACCGTGGTCTGCTCGGAGAAGAAGCGGACGCCGCGGTCGAGCAGCGCCAGCTTGGCCGGCACGAACTCGGCCCGGTAGGCGCCGTGGCCCACCCCGGTGAGCGGCTGGCGGGCGAACATCCAGGCCGCCGTCCGCCAGCCGTCCAGCCGGCCGGTGAGCACGGCGTTCCAGTCCGCTCCCGCGGCGGCGCGGGCCTTCTCCACCACCCGGTGGCGCAGCGGCGGCACGGCGGCCACCACCAGGGCGGCGGCGATCACCGCGCCGGCCAGGAGCGGCGCCGCCCGGCGCCGGGGCAGCCGGCTCCCCCACAGCAGGACGGTGCCGGCCAGCAGGGCGGCCACCGCCGCCAGGGTCTGGGTGAGCAGCAGGGCGTAGACGCAGACGGCCAGGGCCCCGGCCGTGCCCCAGGCCGCCGGCCGGCCAGCGGCGGCGGCGGCGGCGAGCTGGCGCCGGAGCGACTCCTGGGCGATCAGCGCCGGGAGGACCAGGAAGGCCCCCAGGTCCCCCGGATTGCCCGCCAGCGAGGTCACCGCCAGGCGGGAGGCGGGGGCCAGCCCCAGGAACTGGAGCGGCTGCCAGAGATCGTGGAACTGCAGGATGCCCACCGCGGCGAGGGCGGTGGCCGGCCAGAGCAGGCCCCGGAGCAGC
>Ga0070666_10002074_pt1 | contig 12170 bp, 12 predicted proteins | sample KBSS23metaG_FD_64677 | JGI IMG/M metagenome (GOLD analysis project Ga0070666, IMG submission 64677) | Switchgrass rhizosphere microbial communities from Kellogg Biological Station, Michigan, USA - KBS S2-3 metaG | ecosystem: Host-associated > Plants > Roots > Rhizosphere > Soil ... | reverse complement strand
TTTCTGGCACGGGTGCTGCCACGGGAAGAACGCTTCGATGCGATCGTGGCGATGCCGCTGCATTGGCGGCGGCGCTGGGAGCGCGGGTTCAATCAATCGGAACTGCTGGCGCGCGTGATCGCGAAAAAGTGGAACGTGCCGCTGCGGCAAGTGGTCCGCCGCATGAAAGCGACGGCGCCGCAAGCAGGTTTGACGAACGCGAAACGGCGAGTGAACGTAGGCGGGGCGTTCGCTGTCAAAGGAAATACGCGGCTGGACGGTATGCGGGTGTTGCTGGTGGACGACGTATTGACCACCGGCTCCACCGCCGCGGCCTGCGCGCGGGTGTTGAAGCGAGCCGGAGCGGCGCATGTGGCGCTGCTGGCGTTGGCGCGAACCGACCGGCGGCTGGCGCTTTCAAGTTTCGAAATGATCATGAATGCGGAAGCAGGGGGCACAACGTGATTGCTAACCATCACCAGGAACGCTTGCATCGACCGGTCCTGGTATTGAACTCTAGTTACGAACCGATTAACGTATGCGCGGCGCGTCGCGCGTTAGTCCTGGTGCTGAAGGGCGTGGCCTCGACGGAGGAACACTCGAGCGCGCACGTGCATTCGGCGCGGCAGGCGGTGCCCGTGCCCAGCGTCATTCGCTTGCTCGAATACCGGCGCATTCCCATGCAGGCGCGGTCACTGTCGCGTAAGAACATTTTGATGCGCGACCGCTATACGTGTCAGTACTGCCACAAGACTTTCAATACGAATGAGCTGACGCTCGACCACGTGATCCCGCGCTCGCGCGCCGGCGAGACTACTTGGGAAAATCTGGTGGCCTGCTGTCACGCCTGCAATAACCGCAAGGGGAGTCGGACGCCCGATGAAGCGGGCATGCGTTTGGCGCGCACGCCGCGGCCGTTTAGCTTGCATACCAGCCGGCATCTGATGCGGTTGCTGGGCAAGAGCGACGATCAGTGGCGGAAGTATTTGTTCTATTGAGTTACTTGGGCAATCGTGACTCAGCGTTCTTAAGCGAATCTGCGACCTCCGCACATCTAAGGAAATCCGCAGCGGTTCCCGACAGGAAAGCGCCGCCATACTCTTCTAGGTCTTGACGCAGATCCCGAAAGCTATCGAGCGGATCTTTGGAAAACCCAGGATAGTGACTTGCCCATCGCTTGCCGATGACTGACCACATGTAGTCTTCGTGAGAGAGGGATACTTTCCCGACGTGATATGTGACGAGCCCGAGACTATAGCGGAAATGGATTTCTAGCTTTCGGTCACCGCGGATGAATTCGGTTGATGCGAAAGTGCCTCCGCTGCCTTGTCCTGTGATGCTCGTCGAAGCAGAGAACTGATGCTGCTTCATCAATTCGTCGAGAGTCCCGACGCCAGCCTTCAACGTCTCCAAAGGATTTGCGGCGGTCGGTTCCATGAGGTCGGGCGTGAGGGAACTGCGGCGCTATTTACGGCAAGTGAATACTAGGGCCGGGGGCAGATTTAGAAGTACCCGGCCGACGCTGACTTCGCCGAAGAATCTGCGTAAGAAGCGCGCTTCGTTGAATCCACCTAGCTTGAGTTTCGCGATCTCGAAGTGGCCGGCGTATTGATATTGCGTCATGGTGCCGTGCGACGCCAGGCACGCTCCGATCTGGCGCATGATGAACATGCGGGCGCGGTTTTCCATTCCGGTTAGGCCCAAAGAGGACACTACGGCATCCACGGGGCCGTCCGCGTGCGGCGCTATTAACGAAAGCAGGTCGGCAGCGCTTCCATGAAGCGGGATCAGGCGGGGATCGTTGCAGGTGGCGTTTAGGTGATCGATGAAGATGGGATTGATATCGATGGCGAAGAGTTTTGCGTCGGGGCGCAGGCGCTTTAGGATTTCGTTGGTGACCGCGCCGGTGCCGGGGCCCAGTTCTACTACTGTGCGCGCGCGGCGGAAGTCGATGGGGCGCGTCAGGGCGTTCGCCAGGTAACGCGAACTCGGAAACATGGACGCGGTCGGGCCCAGGGACCGCATCGCTTCCGAGAAGAATAAGCGATGCGCGTTGGGGATGTCGGGGTTCGCTCCGCGGGCGGCGTGCCCGGAGCGGCGGTTCATGGTCTCGTAATGGGTCAGCACCCGGTGCTTCATGCTGGCAAAATTCAGCTCGTTCAAAATGGCCTCTTTCGGTCTTGGCTCTTTCGATTCTTACAACGATTCGCTGCCTACCAGTGCGTCTGCTGCCCGTTCCGGCGCGCGCTCGGGGGCGCCGCCGGTTTGCTCGGGAATTTCGATGCCGGTGCTGGTTCCTTCTCCCAACCGGCTATCGATCCACATTTTATAATCTTCTCCGAAAAGGACCTTCAAGCGCTCGTTCACGTTGCTGACGCCGATGCCTTGCTCGAACAGGCGCGCCAGCTTTTCTTCCGGGATGCCGACGCCGTCGTCTTCCACCATAATCTGCAAGCGGCCCTCGCTGAGCCGGCTTCTCACGCGGATGGTGCCGCCGTCGATCTTGCTCGACAGTCCGTGGCGGATGCTGTTTTCGACCAGCGGCTGCAGCAGCATGCTGGGCACCAGCATATCCAAAGTGACCGGATCGATTTCGCGGACGAAGCACAGCTTGTCGCCGAAGCGCACCATCTCGATAGCTAAGTAAGCATCGATAAAAGACAACTCCTCGCGCAACGGCGTCAGGTTCTCCTGCTGGCGCAGCAATCGGCGGAGGATCTTGGAAAGTTTATAGACCACCTGGCGGGCTTCTTCGGGATTCTGGCGAATCAAGGAGGCCACCGAGTTCAACGTATTGAACAAAAAGTGCGGATTGATCTGGCGGCTGAGCGCCGCTAGACGGGCTTCGTTGAGGCTCAATTGCTGCAGTTCCAGCTTGCGCTCGTAGCGCTTGCTGTTCCAGATTTTGATGGGCAGCATGACGGAGAGCAGCGTGGTGGCGTAGACGGCCACCACCAGCCCGGGGCCTTCGCCGGTCCATTTTTCTTGCAGCGCGAAGACGCGGCCGGGGAAATGTTGAGCCATGGAGGAACGCAGGAACTCGGCGAGCAGGATCATCATGACGCACACCAGGCTGAAGGCGGCTGGCCGCAGGTCGCGCTTGCGCAGCAGGCGGAATAGAGCCTGATCCGGGAAAGTCAGTTTCCAGATGGCTTCTTTATCGGGGCCCACGTCGCGCAGCAGGCCGCCGAGTACCCCTGCGGCGGCGAACAGCACCATCGACATCAACTCGCCGTTGAACATGGCGGGGATGGAGATCAGGACGCCGGCAAGCAGTCCCGTAACGTAGCCGCCGAGCATGCCCATCACCAGGCTGCCTTCGAGTCCCAGGTCGACGGCTTGATAAGAGCTGCCGGTAACCACGCGCGCGGCGACGCCGGAGGCGAAGATGGCTGCGCTTACCAGAGCCATCTGCACACGGTGCATCAGGGTGCGCTCTTCGCGCATCAGCATTTGGGTGAAGCGCGTACTGCGCGTCAGCACGCTCGCGAGCGAGGCGGCGACGGCCAGTTTCACCATCAAGATCACTAGGTGCTGTTGGAGCATGCGCGGTCTTGGGCTCTGGCGATCATTATAATGGAGTGAGTCCCCCTAGGAACCGTGCCAGCCACCTTTGAACTCCGCAAAATCGCCGAAGCCGATTTTCCCAGCCGCTTTGGACACTTCCGAATTCTGGGGTTCCAGGGCGTGGAGGGCGCGGAATCGGAAGACGCCGTGGTGCTGCAGATGGGCGATATTTCGACGCCAGAGCCGGTGCTGGTGCGGATCCATTCGCAGTGTCTGACGGGCGACGTTTTCCACAGCCTGCGCTGCGATTGCCGTGCGCAATTGGAGCTGGCGATCGAGAGCATCGCCAAAGAAGGCCGGGGGTTGCTGATTTATGAACAGCAGGAGGGGCGTGGGATCGGGCTGTTGAACAAACTGCGCGCGTACGAGTTGCAGGATCAGGGGGCCGACACCGTGGAGGCCAATCAGCAACTGGGGTTTGAGGCGGATCTGCGGGGCTACCAGATGCCGGCGGCAATCCTCAACTTCTTGGGCGTGCGGGCGGTGCGGCTGATGTCGAATAACCCGGAGAAGATCAAGGCTCTGGAGCAGGTGGGGGTGCGGGTGGCGGAGCGGATTCCGAGTATTATCGATCCGATTGGTTCCACCGAGAACTACCTGCGGACGAAGCGCGAAAAAATGGGGCATTTGTTGGGCGAATAGGGCGAATAGGGACAGTATCCTCAATCCCCGCGATACCACCGTGAGGGTTCCTTGATGGCCTGGGCGGGGATTGAGGATACTGTCCCTATTCGCGGTATGATTGGAGGCGAAGGAGGGCACGTATGGGACCTATTGGCGTGCAGGAAATGGTTGTCATTTTCCTGGTTGCCCTCGTTCTGTTTGGACCGAAGAAGCTGCCGGAGCTGGGCAAGACTATTGCCAAGGCAGTGACCGAGTTCCGCCGCGCACAGAGCGATTTGAAGGCCACATTCGAGCGCGAAATGCATTCCATTGAACGGGAAACTGAATCGTTGCGGGAAGCTACCCGGCAAGCTGCTGTCGATCTCTCCAACTATGGAGATATTGACGTGCTGGGCGGCAGTTCGACGCCCGCCGATCAGAATCCCTATAACTATCCCACCGTAAGCGCATCCGCAGTATCGGGCGCCGAATCATTTGCTGAGCTGATGAACTCTCCCGAAGGGACCGTTCCTCGCGCCAGTTCCGAATCCCCTGTTGTTGTAGCTAGCGGCACCGTTCCCGACGAATCGAATCCTTTGCCGGAATTCGAGCAGATGGGCGGAGACAATGCGGCTAAACGGGCGGATGCGGAGCTTCCCAGCATCGTATAGTTTGCGCGCAAATTTGTTTTAACGTATGGATACGCCCAACGGCGGAGGTCTAACTCCGGAAGAACGCTCACTCGTGCCAGCCGGCGCGGGGGGCGGGTACGTTCCACCGCCTCCGCCGGATCCGGAGGACGAAGAAGACGAAGGCATGCTGCGCATGTCGTTCCTCGAGCACCTGGAAGAAATGCGTTCGCGCATTATCAAGGCGCTGATGGGGTTCGGCGTGGCGTTCCTGGCGTGTATTGTCTTTTGTTATCCGCTGTGGGATTTCGTGCGGGCGCCGGCCGTGGACGCACTCACCAAAATCGGCGTGAAGCCGCCTAACCTGGTGATCAATGAACCGATGGAGGCTTTTTCCATCATTTGGGTGAAAGTGCCGCTGGTGTTTGCGTTGTTCCTGGCTTCGCCTTGGGTACTGTATCAGGTGTGGGCCTTTATCGCACCCGGGCTGTACCAAAAAGAAAAGCGTCTGGCGTTTCCGTTCGTGCTGAGCACGGCTGGTTTGTTTATTCTCGGCGGGTGTTTCGCTTATTTCGTGGCGTTCCGTTTCGGCCTGGCGTTTCTGCTGAGCATCGGGCTCTCCAATGGAGTCACGCCGCTGGTGACCATCACGCATTACTTCGATTTGTTCGTCAATGTGATGCTGGGCGTGGCGCTGGTTTTCGAACTACCGGTGGCCATTTTCTTTCTAACCTTGTTGCATCTAGCGTCGCCGCGTTTCCTGATGCAGCATTCGCGCTACGCGATTTTGGCGATCGTCATTCTGGCGGCCATTATCACGCCCACGCCGGACTTTTTCAACCTGATGCTGTTCGCGGTGCCGATGTGCATGCTGTTTTTCCTGGGCGTATTCGCGAGCTACCTATTGGTGTTGAAACGCGAAGGCAGGAAGTTCCCGTGGACTAAAGTGCTGGGCGTCTTGTTGCTTATGATCCTGCTGCTGGCGGGCATCGCGCATTTGGTGTTGGTCAGGTTGCTGCACTATCACTTTGCAAGTCACTGGCCCTTTTATCTGAAATAACGGCCCAAACTTTTTCATCATTTTTCGGAACAAAAGCAGTGCTGGCGCGTATTCAAAGGTACGTGGGCGTCATCAGCAAGCACCACTAAACAGTCGAAGGAAGAGTGAGGGGTTCAAAACATGATGAAAATTGCGAAGCTCGTAGTCTGTCTGGGGACGGTGGCGATGGCGTGGGCCAGTGCCGCCAAGCCGTATGAGGTTGTTTTCAACAATCCCGCGCAAGTGAGCGGCACGGAATTGAAACCGGGCGCTTATAAAGTTGATGTCGCTGGAGACAGGGTTATGATTCACGGGGCGAAACAGAGCGTGGAGTGTTCCGTCAAAGTGGAGGAGAGCGACAAGAAATACTCGGCCACCACAGTGCAATACAGCATGGTCGATGGCAAGTACCGGATCAACGAAATCCACTTGGGCGGTACCAATATGAAGCTGGTCTTCAACAATTGACGGCTCTCTAAGCCTTTTTTTTTCAATATGAAGCCGCAGGTTGCCGGATAGGCACCTGCGGCTTTTCGTTTTTGTCCCAGCAAATACTTGACAATATAATACACATATTATATGATCACTGTGTAAAGAGTTTATTTGGGAGGTTAACCATTATGTCTGTTATTAGATACACACCATTTGCCGATTTTGAGGGCTTCCCTGCTGGGATGCGTCTGTTCCAGGATTCCGTGAATCGTCTGTTCGCGGAGCCGAACGGTCACCGTCCATGGGTTCCCCCCGTGGACATCCAGGAGACCGAGAACGAACTGGTCGTGAAGGCGGATGTTCCGGATATGGAAATGAAGGACATCGACGTCCGCATGGAAAATGGCACGCTGACCCTTCGCGGGGAGCGCAAGTTCGAGGCCCAGAAAAGCGAGGGCGGCTGGCACCGCGTGGAACGGTCTTATGGAACCTTTGAGCGCGCGTTCAGTTTGCCGGACACGGTGAATCCAGAGGGTGTGAAGGCGGACTACAAGAACGGCGTGCTGACCGTGACACTTCCGAAGAAGGAAGTGGCGAAGCCGCGGCAGATCAAAGTCAACGTCGTTAGCTAAGTCTGGCAGTTCTACGAGGCGGGTTTTGCGAACCAAGTTCGCGCCCGCCTCGTCTGTATTAGTGAAAGAGTCATTCTATGAATTCGGTGAAGACGGTATTGTTGTTGGGATTGCTGAGCGGGATTCTACTGGTGGGCGGTGAGGCGCTGGGAGGGTCGCGGGGGCTTACATACGGACTGATGCTGGCCATCGGGATGAACTTCTTCAGCTACTTCTTCTCCGACAAGCTGGCGTTGATGTCGTATTCGGCGCAGTCGGTTACGCCGGAGGAGTCGCCGGAGATTTATGGGCGGCTGGCGCCGATCGTCGAACGGCTGACACAGAAGATGGGTTTGCCCATGCCCAAGCTATGGGTGATTCCGGAAGACTCGCCGAATGCGTTTGCCACGGGGCGCGATCCGCAGCACGCTTCGGTGGCGGTGACGGAAGGGATTCTGCGGTTGATGAGCGATCGGGAACTGGAAGGGGTGCTGGCGCACGAGATGGGTCATGTGCTGCATCGCGATATTTTGATCAGTTCGGTGGCGGCTACGATTGCTTCCGCTATTACATTCCTGTCGCGCATGGCGTTCTTTTTCGGCGGATCGCGTGACCGGGAAGACCGCGGGAGCGCGTGGGGTGGACTGTTGATGATGATTCTGGCTCCGATCGCCGCGCTGTTGATTCAGATGATGATCTCGCGGACGCGTGAATTCGACGCGGATGCGGCTTCGGTCAAATACGTTGGTACGCCGGATCCGTTAATCAACGCGCTACGCAAACTCGAAATGGGAGTGCAGCGCGTGCCCATGGACGATGCGTCGCCTTCGACGGCACATTTGTTCATTTTGAATCCGTTCCGCGGTGGATTGTTCCGCATGTTCTCGACACATCCTTCGACGGAAGAACGGATTGCCCGCCTCGAGCAAATGCGGAATCCGGCGCTGATATCTGTAAACTGAGGACTTGACTACCGTACGTGTGAATCGCAAGGCAGCCGACCGGGCTGCTAGCGGCCATCCTTGGATTTTCTCTAGCGATGTTGTTGACCGGGCCGATGCGGCGCCGGGCGATGCTGTGAAGGTGCTCGACCCTCGCGGTAAATTTCTGGGGACGGCGCATTACAGCTCGACATCGCAGATTACGCTGCGGTTGCTTTCCGATAAGCCAGAAACACTCGACCGTGGCTTCCTTTTAAAGCGCATCACGGCGGCGCTCGAGCATCGCGAGCGCGTGGTCCACAACTCCGATGCTTGCCGGCTGATTTTCTCCGAAGGGGATCTGCTGCCGGGGCTGATTGTCGACCGCTACGGGCCTTACCTGGCATTGCAAACCCTGAGTCAGGGGATGGATCGGGCGCGCGATGTGATTTTGGAGTGCCTGCAAGAACGACTGGCTCCCGCAGGGATTCTGGCGCGCAACGACGCTAGCGTTCGCAAGTTGGAGGGGCTGCCGCTCGAGGTCGCCACCGTCGCGGGAGAAATTCCGGATCGGGTGCGCATTCAGATGAACGGGTTGAAGCTCGAAGCCGATTTACTGCACGGGCAAAAAACCGGCGTGTATTTGGATCAGCGAGAAAACTACTTGGCGGCGGCACGGTGGGCGCGTGGGCGGGTGCTGGATTGTTTTACGTCCAGCGGAGGGTTTGCATTGCACGCGGCGGCACAAGCGGAGTCCGTCGAAGGCGTGGATTCTTCAGCGGCCGCCCTGGCTACGGCGGAAGCTAATGCGAAGACCAACGGCATCGGCAACGTGTCTTTTCGCCAGGCGGATGTTTTTGAATTTCTATCGGGGATCGAGCGTCACTATTCAATGGTGGTGCTGGATCCTCCGGCGTTTGCGAAGTCCCGGCGTGCGGTGGAGGATGCGGCACGTGGTTATAAAGAGATCAATCTGCGGGCGCTGCGGCTGCTGGATTCGGGCGGGGTGCTGGTGACTTGTTCCTGCTCGCATCATATGAGCGAAGGGGCGTTTTACGAAGTGGTTGCGCAGGCAGCACTCGACGCGGGCAAGACCTTGCGGGTGCTGGAGCGGCGGACGCAGGCCGCGGACCATCCCATTTTGTTGACGGTACCGGAAACGATGTATCTGAAGTGTCTGGTACTGGAAGTCCTGTAGAATCCGGGTACTGGGCAGCAAACCATTGCAAATAGGGCGGGATGTGCGCTATCTTTGCAAAAGTAGTTAAGGCCACCGTAACGGCGGCTAAATTCTCTCACGCTCCCCAACTGGAGGATGTTTTTCAGATGCGACTGACCCCGTTGTCTGCCGTCGGTAGGCGCGCAGCTTTCCTGTTGATTCTGGCGCTGTTGGCGCTGGCCGGCTCGACTCCCTTGTTAGCTCAAGGCGGCGAGGCGGAATTAAGACTCCCGGATTTGAGTCAAGCTGTGTTCCTGAACGGCGTGAGCGGTCCTACCTTATTAATGGTTGGGCTCGGCGTGGCTGTGTTGGGCCTGGTTTTCGGCATGGCGATGTACACGCACCTGCGGAAGCTGCCGGTGCATGCGTCGATGCTGGAGATCTCCGAGTTGATCTACGAGACTTGCAAAACCTACTTGATCACGCAGGGCAAGTTTCTTTTGATCCTGGAAGTTTTCATTGGCGTGATTATTGCGTTCTACTTTGGCGTGCTGCAATCGATGGCTGGGTTCAAAGTGGTCATCATTCTGGCGTTTAGTCTGGTGGGGATTGCGGGCAGCTACGGCGTGGCTTGGTTCGGCATTCGCGTGAACACTTTCGCGAACTCGCGGACGGCGTTCGCCAGTCTGCGCGGCAAGCCGTTTCCGTGTTACGCGATTCCGCTGCAAGCGGGGATGAGCATCGGCATGATGCTGATCAGCGTGGAACTGTTCATCATGCTGTGCATCCTGTTGTTCATTCCTGGGGATTACGCTGGGCCTTGTTTCATTGGATTCGCGATCGGCGAGTCGCTGGGCGCGGCGGTGCTGCGCGTGGCGGGCGGCATCTTCACGAAGATCGCGGACATCGGCGCGGACTTGATGAAGATCGTGTTCAAGATCAAGGAAGACGACGCGCGCAACCCGGGCGTGATCGCGGATTGCACGGGCGATAACGCGGGCGACTAGGTTGGGCCGTCGGCTGACGGGTTTGAGACTTACGGCGTCACGGGCGTGGCGTTGATCACGTTTATCCTGCTGGCGGTCAACAACGACATCACCAAGGTGGAATTGCTGGTGTGGATCTTCGTGATGCGCGTGATGATGATCATCGCGAGCGCGCTGTCTTACTTCATCAATGAGGCCGTTGCCAAGGCGCGGTATCAGAACGTGGACAAGATGAATTACGAGTCGCCGCTGACTTCGCTGGTGTGGCTGACTTCGATCATTTCGATTTTCGCTACCTACGGAATATCGTACTTGATGATTCCGAACCTGGGCAACGATCCGTCGATGTGGTGGAAGCTTTCTAGCATTATTACTTGCGGGACGCTGGCGGGGGCGATTATTCCGGAATTGGTCAAGGTGTTTACGTCGGTGGAATCGAGCCACGTGAAGGAAGTAGTGACTTCGTCGCGCGAGGGTGGCGCTTCGTTGAACATTCTTTCGGGACTGGTGGCCGGGAACTTCAGCGCTTACTGGCTGGGGCTGACCATCATGGGGCTGATGGCGATCGCTTACGGCGTAAGCACGCAGGGCATGAGTCTGCTGATGCTGGCTCCGGCGGTGTTCGCGTTTGGACTGGTGGCGTTTGGATTCCTGGGTATGGGTCCGGTGACGATCGCGGTGGACTCGTATGGGCCGGTTACGGATAACGCGCAGTCGGTTTACGAGCTGAGCGTGATTGAAACGCTGCCGAACATCAAGGCTGACTTGAAGAAGAATTTCGGCTTCGATGTGGATTTCGAAAAGGCTAAGCATCATCTGGAAGAGAATGACGGCGCGGGGAACACTTTCAAGGCGACTGCCAAGCCGGTGCTGATCGGTACTGCGGTGGTGGGTGCGACTACGATGATCTTCTCGATCATCATGACGCTGACCAAGGGGTTGCAGCCGGAGTTGCTGAAGAACCTGTCGATTTTGTACCCGCCGTTTTTGTTGGGATTGATCACTGGCGGCTCGGTGATTTACTGGTTCACGGGGGCTTCGATTCAGGCGGTGACTACGGGCGCGTACCGCGCTGTTGAGTTCATCAAGGCCAACATCAATCTGGAGAGCGTCACTAAGGCGTCGGTGGCGGATTCGAAGAAGGTGGTGGAGATTTGTACGCAGTATGCGCAGAAGGGCATGTTCAACATCTTCCTGGTGGTGTTCTTCTCGACGCTTTCGTTCGCGTTCTTTGAACCGTACTTCTTCATCGGCTACCTGATTTCGATTGCGCTGTTTGGGTTGTATCAAGCGATCTTCATGGCGAACGCGGGCGGCGCGTGGGACAACGCTAAGAAGATTGTGGAAGTGGAATTGAAGGCTAAAGGGACGCCGCTGCACGATGCTACTGTCGTGGGCGATACGGTGGGCGATCCGTTCAAGGACACTTCTTCGGTGGCGCTAAACCCGATCATCAAATTCACTACGCTGTTTGGCCTGCTAGCGGTGGAGTTGGCGGTTTCGCTGTCGGAAAAGCAGGGCAACGCGGTTAGCACGGGTTTGGGAGTGCTGTTCCTGTTGGTGTCGCTGTTCTTTGTCTACCGGTCCTTCTACGGGATGCGGATTGTGGTGACTGGTATAAAGAGTTAAGCGATCCGTCAGGAGTTAGTATATTGGGGGCATGCGCAAGCTTGCTCCCTTTTTCTTTTGTATGGCTGTTCTGGCTGCGATTCCGGATTTGGCGGAACTGAACCGCATGATTGCGCGGTTTGCTCCTGCGGAGCTGAAAGTGGACACGTCGGGGCTCGCTCCGGGCGACAAGCAGGCGCTGCAGAAGTTGATCGAGGCTGCGAGGGTGATCGACGACATCTTCCTAGAACAGCGTTGGAGTGGGAACCGCGTCCTGCGCAGGGAACTCGCAAGAGATCAGTCGGCTTTGGGCAAAGCTCAATCACACTATTTCGAGATTAATAGGGGACCATGGTCGGACTTAGACGGTGGCACCGCGTTCTTGCCGAAAAATTGGGGTCGGATCGAGGGCGACGCGATTTTTCAGGCCGACATACCACCGAACAAACTACCGGGAGGCACCTTCTATCCCGAAGATCTGACCAAGGAAGAATTTGAGACCTGGGTGAAGGGTCTAACCCCCCCCGAACAGGAAGAGGCGCGGGGCTTCTTTACGGTCATTCGCTGGTGGCCTGCCGAAAACGGAGGCAGGAGGCTAAAGACTGTGCCGTATAGCAACGAGTATCGAGTGGATCTG
>Ga0070666_10002070_pt1 | contig 12185 bp, 9 predicted proteins | sample KBSS23metaG_FD_64677 | JGI IMG/M metagenome (GOLD analysis project Ga0070666, IMG submission 64677) | Switchgrass rhizosphere microbial communities from Kellogg Biological Station, Michigan, USA - KBS S2-3 metaG | ecosystem: Host-associated > Plants > Roots > Rhizosphere > Soil ... | reverse complement strand
AGCATGTCGGCCGAGTCTTTTAGCCGCTGCAGCCACACCGGCTTTTGGTCATTCGCTTGAGCGGACAGCATGGCACGGTAGTCCTTGGACAGATGCGGCACGATCTCGTCCAGCGACTTGGCCTTCTGCGCGGCCGCAACAAACGCGAGATACGCTTCCGTCGGAGACTTGGCCTGTGCTCGTGCCGGCGGTGAAACGACACACATGATCAGGGCGACACCAAGAAACAATGCGATAGTGCTACGGTAGTTCATGACACCTCCTTCATGCCTTGACGTGCAAGGGGCTGTGGACAATTTACTCGTTCTCCTGCGGCCGCTGCCGCAATGCCTGACACTCTACTGCAACGCATCGCGCGGCTGCGCGCCGCAGCGATCCGTTGACAACCCTTGGGTTGGCGCAACAAGAAGTCGCTTCGGGCCGCCCGGACATTTGCAATCGTTGTGATCATGAGAATTGCTCCTGAATATTGATACGGAATGTGAACGAAATCACGGCTCACATTGAGCAATACGCGAAATGTGGGGCAATCCGGCTGTGTCAGGCGCGAAAACCGGGACCAGCGGCCCCGGCGAGCGCGCCAGGGTTGCGGGACAGGGCTTCAGCTAGTTACACCGGGGTGCGGCGTGCGAGGACGCCGATGGACTCGAGCATCACGCGGTCCGCGTTGTTGTCCGATTGGGGGATTGTCGACTCGGCAACGTCTTCTCACGCACAGCAGACAGGAAAATATCAACTCATGAGGAATGGAAAGTCTATGCAGACCCAGATCCTAAACGTAGCGGTAGCGTGGTCTGCCCGGAGGGCTACAGCATGACTTGCTATGGCAGGTTGACGTTGCGAGTGCTTGCAGTAGCGCTCTTGGCGACAGTGTCGCCCATCGCGTTGTGCCAAGGCTCTCTGACGCCGGAGCTCCTCCTGATCGATTCACCGCCACCGGCGGACAATCCTTTCTATGGCTATGTTTTCTTCTATGCAAATCCGGGAGCGAAGGCATTCAATTACACCCAAGTCTCGGTCGCGGGCAACGTCATCACTGCGACATTCGATGCCAACTGCTTTACCACGTGCGTCGCCAGCGATGTGGGTTATTGGTCTTTCTTCGTGCAGTTTCCTGCACTTCCCGCGGGGAACTACACGTTGCGGATTCTGGACCCGTCTGATCCGAACAAGCCGGACTTCACACTGACCGTTGGCGCCGAGACCGCCACCTTTCCGCCTCCGCAGCTTGCGACTCTGCCCGTGCTGCCGCACGCGGGGCAGCCATTCAAGGCCTACGCGTATTTCGCTCCTCCGGTGCTCTACTACGGACCGTACCAATTCGACGATATCTCTGTCGTCGGAAACACGATCATTGCCCCGCTGCGGTTCACGCACAGTTGCCCGTGGGAGTGCCCGGCATCCGTCGGCTACGGCCCGTACATCTTGAATATCCCTGCACTTTCACATGGGGATTACACGTTGAACATCGTGGATGCGCTAACGCCAACCACGGTGTTGGCGCAATATCCGCTCGCCATCGGCTTGGCGAATGCCAGCACGGACTCCGCGCCGGCAATTCCTCCCAAGGCGTTGTGGCTCTTGATCGCGCTGATTCTTCTGCCTGCCTGGATTACCTTGCGCAGGACGCTCAACGGCAACCCTCGTTGCTGAGACTGCGCTTTCCTCCTATATAGTGCGCCGCCCGAAAACACGTTCAGAGTACAGTTCCCGCCGCGTGGAGTGAGACCACTTTACGAAAGTAGACTCCGACCCGTGTTTTTTCACTCCATTATCCAGTTGCGGGAATAGACTCAGACTCACCGATGTTTGGGCACAATCGCCGGTACTGGCAGCCTCCACAAGCGTGACTCATGCAATCAAAAAAACGGACCGGAAGCAAAGTCGTTCTGATTGCGCTAGCCGCAAACCTCGCGATCGCCGTGACGAAATTTATCGCGGCCGTAATCACCGGAAGTTCGGCGATGCTCAGCGAGGGCATCCATTCGCTCGTCGACACGGTCAACGAAGTGCTGCTTCTGTACGGCATGAAGCGCGCCGCGAAGGCCCCCGATGTCTCCCATCCGTTTGGCTACGGCCGCGAGCTGTACTTTTGGAGCTTCATTGTTTCGCTGCTGGTGCTGGCACTCGGATCCGGTGCGGCCTTCTACGAGGGCGTGTCGCACCTGCTCGATCCACAGCCTATGCGAAACCCGCTGATGAACTATGTCGTGCTGGCGGCGTCCTTGGTGTTCGAAGGCGGCTCGTGGCTGTTCACCATGAAGGCATTCCGCAAGACGATGGGCAGTCAGGGCTATTTCGAGGCATTTCGCAACAGCAAAGACCCCAGCGTATTCACCGTTCTTTTCGAGGACACGGCCGCGATCGCCGGCTTGGCAGTAGCGCTGGCCGGCATTGCCGGTGCGCAAGCGCTCGCGCTGCCGCAACTCGACGGCGTCGCATCGCTCGGCATCGGCGTCGTGCTTGCCGTGTCATCGCTGCTGCTGGCACGCGAGACCAAGGCGCTGTTGATCGGCGAGCCGGCACATCCGAAAGTTCGCGCAGCGATCCTGAAGATTGCGTGCGCCGATCCTGGGATCCGCACGGCCAACGGCGTCATCACCGTGCAGATCGGAGCCCGGCAGATTGTCGCGGCACTCAGTGCGGAGTTCGAGGACGGCTTGACCACCGGCGAAATCGAGACCTGCGTCAACCGCGTCGAGGACGCGATCCGCTGCGCGCATCCGGATATCTTGGTGCTGTTCGTCAAGCCGCAGACTGCAGAGACATGGGCGCGTCGAAGCGAAAACGTCGAGCGCAAACCCGCGGCAAGCTGACGGATCAGCGAAACGGGGGTCGGAGTGGTGTCTCCAAGTTGCTGCGCCAAAAAGTGTACTCTGACCTTTGTTTTTCACTATGACCTTTACTGTCAGGTCTCGCGCCTACTCCCCGCGTCGTCTGGCTTTCAATCCACTGTTTTCAGCAACTTCTCGCCCTGCCCCGCCGCGTATTCCCACACCCGCCCCCACCCCTCACAAACCTCCGCCATCGCATCAAGCTCCGCGCTCAGCGCCGTGGCGCATGCTGTCGCGTCGATCTCCGGCGCCCACTCCGCCAACCGTGGTGCAGCGTTGCTCGCCAGCAGTCGCTTTGCATTGGCCTGCACGATCGCGCGCACGTCCGCCTGCCAGTACACGGGCGCATCGGTCGCCGCCTCCAGTTGCCCCTGCAGCCGCTCGATGATATCGGCATGGACGAAGCTCAGGTATTCGCGCAGGTGTTCGACGCGCTTGGCGACGCTCGCGCCCGACAGGTCGCGCATCACATGTGCGAGCAGCGCCATGCGTTGCCCGGGTTCTTCGGCCATCGACGTGCCGAACTGGCGCTTGACGAACTCGCGCAGGAAATCGTTGACGCGTGGCGGATTGACGTCGCGTGTGATCGGAAAGCGCGCGCGCAGCGCTTCCTGGACGTGGCCGATCGCGACCGGCAGTTCCAGCGCTGCGGCGTCGGGCCGGCAGTAGCGCAGCAGCGCACTGCCGAGGCTGTCCTCGGCGCGACCCACAGGATTCGTGCACGGCAGCATCGCGCTGTTGTCGAGCGCGAACGGCGTGAATCCGGCGACGCCAAGCACGCGCGCCTTGCTCACCGCATAGAGCATGTGATGGGCCTGGCTGTTGTGCTCGTAGCTCGCGCGATCGCGCCAGAGCTCTTCGCGTCCTATGCGATCGATCGCGTGATACACCCACAGGTTGGATTCGCTGCGCGAGCTGCCGCAGCTGCCGTGGTGGGTGGTGACGATGCGCGCGTTGGCGTCGAGCAGATCGAGCCGGTCCAGGCTCATGCCGCGCAGCGCGTCGCGGCCGAGTGCGTAGCGGCCGCCCAAAGCGGCGCCGAGCGGCTGGCCGCAGACATCCAGATGCAACTCGAACGGGTCTTCGGCTAGCGCGCTGCCGCTCGCGAGCGCCTGTTGCATGTCCGCGTGGAAGCGCGCGCACGGCGTCGCGTCCGGATCCGGATCGAATCCGTCGCGCGCGAAATCCGGCCGCCGCAGCGGTAGGCGCAGGTCGTCGTCGAGCAGCACGAGGCGCGCACCGGCCGAGAGCAGCAGCGCAAGGTTGCGGCTGCGGCCGCCGCCGAAACGCCGCGCATGCGGGTGTGCATCGCGCAACAGCAACTTGCGGATCGCGCCGCGCGCATCGGGGCAGGCCTTGCCGATGCGCTCCGCCAACTTTGTCGATTCGGCTAGTCCGACCTGTTGCACCTCGCATCCGCTCGCGCGCGCGAAACCGCGCAACAGGTCGCGGTGCGCGGCGCTGCTGGCCGCTTGTGTGGAATCGTCGATCAGCACGTAGCGGCGCCGCGCGCGATGGCGCTGCTCGTAGTCGGCCAGCGACGCCAGCAGGCCCGCGAGCCGGTCAGGCCGATCGCAGGCGCGGATGAAGATGGCGCGCAGCGGCGCCGGCTCGCAACGCGGCACGCTGCGCAGGCGCGCGAGGAAATCTTCGTCGCGCAGCAACAGCCCGCGCTTGACCAGATCGTCGAGCACGCGCCGGATGTTGTCGCCCTTGCCGGTCAAACCCTTCACGTTCGCCTCGATGCGCACGGCGTGATCGGCCAGGGTGCGGAACTCGCGGGTCTGGTCCAGCGCCTGCAGCACCTGCATCGTCATGACGTGCGGCGCACCGTCGACGATGAAGACGCACTCTTCGCTCGACAACGCCGCGACGCGGCCGTTCTGCGACGCGTAGGTCGGCGCGCGCGGATCCCAGCGTGTCGAAACCGTTGCCGCCGGCGACGCACTGCTTTGCGTAGAGGCAAATGTGTTGTCCATCGCCATCGGCGTCAGTCGTCCCGGGTCAACACGAAGGTCGGGCAGCGCTCGCCAAGCTCGTCGGTGCCGAAGGCGCATTCGACTTCGCGCAGTTGCGCGCCGACGCTGTGGCGGAATTCGGCGAGCGTCGGCAGGAAATAGCGCGCGGCCATGCCGCGGTACGAGTCGATGCCGGTGATTTCTTCGGCGGTCCAGCCGCGCACGCCGTTGAGCGTCGCCGGCAATGGCGGCAGCGTCTGCCAGGCTTGCCACACATCATGGAGCCGGCTGCCCTCGCCGCTGGCGCCATGCAGCGCGGCGAGCAGGCGCAACTTGAGCGCGTGCACGCTGCCGACCTCGCCTGCGGCGACGGCGCGCGCGATAACGGCGACGGACTCGGGCGCGTCCGGCCGCAGGAACACGCGGATTACGAAATGGCCGCCGCGGCGCAGTACGCGCCGGACTTCGCGCGTCAGTGCGGCGTAGACCTGAGGATACGCGAGCACCACGTAGCAACCGTCGCCGGCGACGAGATCGATCGTGCCGGACTCGATCGGCATGGTGCACCAGTCGGCGAGCACCGCTTCCGCATTTGCCGGCCCGCGCGCCGGTGGCCACAGCGCTTCGATCATTTGCGGGCTATGGTCGACGGCGGTGAGCCGCACATCGGCCGGCCAGTCGCAGCCGACGATCTCGGGCGTGAGGCCGAGCACGACGGCGCGCGCACCGGCGCGCAGGCGCGCGACCGCACGCTGGACCACGGCAGTATCGCTGGGCGACGGCCGCAGCGGCGGACCGAAGTACGACCAGTTCGCGACGATGCGCGAGAAATGATCGCGCGATGCAGCGGCGGATGGCGAGCCGTCTCCCGCCCGTTCAATTGACTGTGTGCCGTTCGCCATCACGTTGCCTGATCCCTCACTTTTTGCGCGCGCCGATGCTATCAGTTCCTTGCCCGCGTGCCCGTCGTTTCACTACTTTCTCGCCAGTCTTTCAATTCCCGTAGCAAGCCGCGCATTCGAAGCCTCGATTTCCGGACTCGATGGCGGCGCCGACGGTGTGCGATTCGCGTCCAGCAATATCGCCTGGCCATCGCCCACGACGAAATCGAATTTGCCGTAGTCGAAGCCGAGCCGCTCGCGCTCGGCGCGCATTGCCTCCGGCACCGGCGCCGGCTCGTGCGCGACGATGGTCGCGCTTTTGACGATGGGGTCCGTGCCGCGATAGCGCGTGCAGCGTTCGCAATCGCCGCAGAACACCCAGGCGCGCACGCAATAGCCGCGCTCGTCCTGCTCCGGCAGGAAGCGTTCGACGACGAGGCCAGGATTGGCCCAGACCTCGGCCGGAACCGCGCTGGCCGCGGAAAATATCGGGTAAGGCCGCGTCGTCGCGACGACCGGGCCCGGCGGCAGGTCGGCCGGCTTGCCATCGCGACGGAAACATTCGGCGGCCTGCTTCTCCGGAAGACCACCATAGTTCAAGTCGGTCTTGACGATCACCGGGCCGGTCCAGCCGTCATTGCGCGTGACGAGGTTGCGACTGACGAGGCGCTTGCGCACGTCGACCGCCGCGCCGTTGACGACAACCGGGTAGCGCTTGGCCGCTGCGGAATATGCGCCAGGGACGAGCGAAAGATCGACATGCATGATCGCCACGTCGGCGTCCGGCCAGTTGTCGAGCCCTGCTACAAGATGCACGTCGTGGCCCGCATCGAGCCAGTAGCCCGCGAGGCTGCGCAACAGGAAGTTGCGCTCGCGAAAGCCGTCGTAGACATGCGTGATGATGACGATGCGGATCAAGCGAGCGCTTTTCGGCAGGCTGTGGAAGCGGTGGCTACCTCAGGTCCTGCTCAAAAATCGTCCCATGTCGACGAACCGAATTTGTTGGCGAAAATAAGATCGCCCGGGAGAGAGTTGGCTTCGACGGCACCGATGTCGCAACGCGTGGGGCCGCTGCTTGCCGAATCCGGACGCACCGCGCCGCGCTGATCGGTCACCGGCACGTCGTGACTGCCACTGCACGGAAGAGCGTCGATTGCCGCGCTGGCCAGGCCAGGCATCATCGTCTGCGTGAAGCCGCCGTTGTTCTGCAGTGGGCCAAGGACAGGGTCGCCCGTAAGGTTGGCATCACCGACGCCGCCGCCGCCACAGTTGTTCACTGCACAGCCGTTCTGGATGATGCTGGAGAAAAGATCTACTTGTCCGGCTGACGCGGCGTAAGCGAATTCCGGACCGCTGGTTGTTGCGCTGTCGCCCCACACGATCGAATTGATCAGAAACGGGTAACTGTTGGAACCCGCGTTGTAAATCGCTCCGCCGTTACTCGCGCCATTGCCGCTGATGGTGGCGTTGTACAACGTCAGACTGAAGTCACCATTGTTGCCGGAATGGTATATCGCACCGCCATTACCCCCATTGGCGCTGTTGCCGTAGAAGGTGACGTTGGTCAGAGTCGGGCTGCTGGTGCTGCTGCCATTGATGTACATCGCACCGCCGTTACCGCTTAAGGCCTGGTTGCCGCTGAAGGTCACGTTGATCAGCGTCGGGCTGTTGGTGCCGCTGGCACCATTGATCATGATCGCGCCAGCACCGCTGCTGGCACTGTTTCCGCTGAAGGTGACGTTGGTCAGCGACGGGCTGCTCGTGCCACCGCCATCGTCGATCATCGCACCGCCAAAAGCAGGGCCACCGATGCTGCTGTTGCCGCTGAAGATGACGTTGGTAAGAGTCGGGCTGCAGGTGCCTCCAACTTGGGCGTTGTTGTACATCGCTCCCGCGAAAAAGCTGGCGCTGTTGCCGGTGAAGGTGACATTGGTCAGCGTCGGGTTGCTGACGCCGCCGGAATAGCCCTGCAGCGCCACCGCACCGCCGTATGTCGCCTTGTTGCCGCTGAACACGAGCATTGCGAGTGTCGGGCTGCAGGCGTTGCCTGCGCCGTTGCCCTTGCACCACAACGCGCCGCCGCCCTCGCTGGGAAGGGCGCTGCCGCTGTCGTCGCCACCGGTCAAGGTAAACCCATCCAACACCGTGGCCGCGGTGATCGGGTTGCCCACGGCGCCGCTGATCACGACCACGTGGTGGCTGTTGCTGCCGACGATCTTGCTCGTGTCGGCATCGACGCCGTTGACATTGGTGTCGTTGTTGTCGATGTCGCCGGACAGAATCGTCACATGTGCAACCGGATCGCGCGCATCGCGGCTGATCTCGTCACCAGCAAAACCGCCGTAGACCGCAACGTTGGAATTGATGTTGAAGCTGAGCGCCTGGCTGGTGGTGGACGTCGGCTTGTAGACACCCTCGGCCACCCAGACCTCGGTGCATTTGGCATCGGTCAAGGCCGACTGCAGATCAGTGTAGGCATCGGTCCACGACACGCCCATGTTGGTGCCGCCGGCGGCGGCATTGACGTAACAAACCGCGGCTGCAGCCGGCAATGTCCACGACAGAGTCAGCACCACGATACAGACGGTCAGCCAACGCCGCTGCGCAACACCCAGCGCGGCGCGCGCGCCGCAAAGGCGATCAACGAGCATCTTCGTCCCCTGTCTCGAACCGATGAAGAGCCGCATTCTACAGTTCCGCGAAGAAGTCACCTCAAGGTACGGTGGTGTCCGCCGGCATCGTCAACAAACTCTGGATCTGCCAAGTCTTTGAGCGAGTCGTCACGTTGTCCTTCGAGCACAAGGATACGCAGGTCGCCGGTGGGTGAAGGCACGCAGAGCATTTTGCTGGCGCACTGCGTGCCATTTCGGAAATCCCTACTTCTTCGCGGCCGGTTCCGCCGGCGCTGCGCCGTCGGCATTCCAGGTGTCGCGGATGTAGCGCCACTTGCCGCCTTCCTTCTTCGACACGGACAGATATTTTCCGGTTTCGACGACTTTGCCGGATTTGTCGGTGACCGAATACGTGCCCGATACCCAGCCCATATCGCCGTTTGCGCCGCCATCGGAATTCGCAGCGAGATGAAACGTGACACCGGCCTTCTGCGCGGCCGCACTGTCAGCCGTGAGATACGCGCGGATCGCCGCGCGCCCGTGCGCCGCGGGCGCACCCGGTGGCATCAGAATCGCGTTCTCGGCATACAGCGCGGCAAGCGCTTCGCCATCGGCCGCGTTGTAGGCTTTGAGCCAGGCCTGATCCACATCGTGCATCGCCTTCACATCGGCCGATGCATCCGCCGCAAACGCGCTGCCGCTGCATGCCAATAGCGCATACAAAAACGCCAAACCCGCTGCTTTCGCCATCGTGCTCATGAAAATCCCCTTGCTGTGGAAAATCGAAATCCTGATCGATCCCAAGCCGATCGGGAGCCGCCTGCACTCGTCATGCAATACATGTAGCGTCAGCTACGGGCCCGCGAAGTTCCAGATCGTGGCGACATAATCGTCGCTGCCGGAAATCCAGTGGCCGACAAAGCAGCCGCCGTCGTTGCTGAGCGTCAACGTCATCGGCACATTGGACAACGTGTCGCTGCCACTCAGCGTCTGCTTGTCCAGCGAGAGCGTAAATGTATACGCAGCCTTAGTGATGCACGCCGAGTTTGAAACGGACTGTCCGGTCATCGAGAACGGGTTCGTGGTTACCGGCAAGCTGCCATCGGTGTACTCGATGCCGGTGCATCCGGCTGCCGTGCCGCCCACGGCTTCCCAGAAAATGTTGAGGGTATTTGCCACGGCAGCGCAGTTTGCCGGGTTGTAGTCCTGGGCCGCGCCCACGGTCAGAACGGCATCGTTGGTCGGCACAGAACCAACCGCGTTGGTGAACACGGCATGCAGGTGCATGCCGCTCTGGCTTGGGTCGCCGTAAACGGTGACAGAGCTCGACGTCGCACCAGGCATATCGACAAAACTGGTACCGTCGGGACTGGTCTGCCACTGCACCGTCGGCGGCGGATCGCCACTGGCGGCTACGCTGAAAGTCGCGAACCATTCTCCGGGAATCGTCTGGTCCACTGGTTGCACGGTGACGACTGGAGCAGACGGAGCAATCGTCAGCGATTCGAACAAGGTGCGGAAGATCCCGTCGCAACTGCCCGCACCGCTGGGCAGGCAGGCATCCGTCGCGTGCGAGAGGATCCACGCGATGTCGCTGTCGGTGCGCGAGCTGACGCTCGTGTCCGAGGTCGAGCATGTCGGCGAAAGACCATAGCTGACTGTCGAGTACATGACCGGGAATCCGTTCGCTGCGTAATTGAAGCTCGGCGCTCCCGAATCGCCCGCGCACGATTGCGAATAGGTCTGAACGTCGAAAGTGAGCGTAGTGCTGTTCTCGCCGGTTATCTTTAAGAGTCCGCGTTGCTTGAGCGAATTGTTGCCTACATCCGTCAGGCCGTAGCCGAGCAGGTGCAGATAACTGCCGACCCCGGGCGGCGTCTGGTTGCTGACCATGAAGGACGTGATGCCCGAAACCGGCGCCGCCAGTTGCACGAGCCCTTGATCGTGCGCAGTGAAGTCGTACGACGGATTCGCAAAGATGTTGGCGACGGCGAGGCCGCCGCTCGCCAGGCAACAGGCATAATCCGGTTGCGGGATGAAGAGGTAGTCCTGCGGATTCGACGAGTCCTGCACGCAGTGCGCGGCGGTCAACACCCAGGTCGGCGCTATGAGCGTGCCGGTGCACTCCCCATAGCCACCGCCGGGAAAATTCACTATCAGCGCGCCGACGGCCGGCCATTCATTGCTGACGGTGCCGTTCGCAACATGCATCGCCGCCTGCGACGGGCGCGCCAGGGCCACCAGTACCCAGATGCACACGAGAATCCACAACCGAACTCGGTTCAAGGCTCGTCTCCCCGGCAACGTGGTTGCGCGACTTTATCCCGATGGGGGAAGGCCGTCTACGCTGCGCAACAGGAGTGCGTTCGCGAAAACCAGTGTAAACGCGCGTGATGATGACGACGCGGATTATCGACTTGATGGTGCGGCCGCCGGCCGGCTGTTCTTGCTCAACCACTTCTGCATCTCGGCGGCGGTGAGCGCCTTGCTGATCAAGTAGCCTTGCGCGATATCGCATCCCGCACTGCGCAGGGCTTGCAGTGTGCCCGCATCTTCGACGCCTTCGGCGACCACTGCTAAACCGAATCGGTGCGCCAAGTCGATGATCAATGCGGTTATCTGCCCGGCGCCTGGATCGGTGAGCAGTGCGCCGACGAAGGACTGGTCGACCTTGAGTTCGTCGGCGGGAATGTTCTTGAAATACGCAAGACACGAGTAGCCGGTACCGAAATCGTCGATCGACACTTTCGCGCCGAGCTGGCGGATGCGCGACAGTATCGCGAACGCCGCCTGCGCGTTCATCAGCGAGCGTTCGGTAATTTCCAGCACGAGCTGAATGCCCGGCTTGCCCCAGAGTTTCATCGCGTTTTCCACCAGCTCGGGCAAGTCTTGCTGGGCTGCGAGGTCGGCGGGAAAATTCACGGCCACGGCAAGCTTGCCCAGGCCATGCTGCCACTGGCCCGCCTGGCGCAGCGCGGTATTCAGCGCCCAGATCGTGAGCTTCTTGATCTGCCCGGTGCGCTCGGCGATCGGAATGAACACATCTGCCGGCACCGGTCCGCGCGTGCGGCTGGTCCAGTGCATGAGTGCCTCGACGCCGACCGGTCGCAAGTCGGCAACGCGCACTTGCGGCTGGTAGAACAAGGCCAGTTCGCCGCGATCGAGTGCGGAGCCCAATTCGATTTCGATATCCCAGAATTCCGAAATATTGTCGCCCTGAACGTCCGGCGCAAACGCGCTGTTGCGTCCGCTCAGACGCGCAGTTTCCAAAGCCTTCTCGGCGCAGCGCAGCAGGAAGTCGGCGTGCGTCGCGTGCATCGGGCACAGCGCAACGCCGATCGTCACGTCGATCTTGATCTTGTGCTCGCCGTCGTCGAACGGCACGTCCAGCAAGCGCTGCAGTTTCTGCACGGCCAGCTCGGCATGGCCGGCGTTCATCACGCGCGGCAGCAGCAAGGCAAAACGGTCGCTGCCGATGCGCGCGGTGTAGTCCTGCTTGCGCGCCGCGCCGGCCACTTGCTTGGCCAGATGCTGCAACAGCTTGTCGCCGAATTCGTAGCCATGCGCGCCGTTGATATGCGCGAAACTGTCCACGTCGACGACGATCAGGGCGAGGAAGTTCTTGCGGTCGTTCGCGTAAGTGATATGCCGGCGCAGCAGCGACAGAAAATGGTTGCGGTTGTTCAAACCGGTGAGTTCGTCTTCGAGCGCGCTCATCGCGGTGGCTAGTGATGGCTAGTCGAGGAAGAGTTCGGCCGGATCGATGCCGTACGCGCGCGGCGGCAGGCCGTGCTTGATGCTCAGTGGCTGTCCGCCCGCGTCCTGCATTACCTCACCCAATTCGATGGTATGGAATTGGTCCAGGGGTACCTTGTCCTCGTCCAGCAGCAGCATGATGCT
>Ga0070666_10002061_pt1 | contig 12202 bp, 9 predicted proteins | sample KBSS23metaG_FD_64677 | JGI IMG/M metagenome (GOLD analysis project Ga0070666, IMG submission 64677) | Switchgrass rhizosphere microbial communities from Kellogg Biological Station, Michigan, USA - KBS S2-3 metaG | ecosystem: Host-associated > Plants > Roots > Rhizosphere > Soil ... | reverse complement strand
CCCTCGGGCTGCACCAGCGTCGGCATGAGCGCGAAGTGCACCAGCAGGATCTGCACGAACAGGGGCGTGCCGCGGAAGAAGCCGACGTAGGCACGGGTCGCGCCGCGAAGCAGCTGCCAGCCGAGGACGGCGCCGCGGGTGCGCGGCGGCGGACTGTCGGTGGTGCTGCTGATCAGGCCGAGGACGATGCCGAGGGCGAGGCCGCCGAGCAGCGAGACCGCCGTCAGCCAGAGCGTCATCTGCAGGCCCTGCAGGAACAGCGGCCCGTAGCCGGAGAGGATGCTCCAGCGCAGGTCGGCGAAGCCCAAGGGAAGCGGCCAGCTACTTCGATGCGGCGACCGCGGGCGCGGAAGCGCCTCCTGGCGGCGTCGGCGCGCCGAGGTACTGGGCGTAGATCCGGTCGTAGGTACCATCGGCGCGGATCGCCGCCAGGCCCTGATCGAGCTTGGCGAGCAGCTCGGCGTTGCCCTTCTTCACCGCGATGCCGTACTGCTCGGGCGTGAACGCCGGGTCGTTGACGGTCCGGAACTTGTCGCCGCCGTTGTTCTTGACATGGTTGACGACCACGCCGTTGTCGGCGACGACGGCGTCGATGCCGCCGGTCTGGAGCTCCGACAGGGCGAGCGGCGTGCTCTCGAAGCGCTTGATGTTCGGGCTGGTCTTGCCCTGCAGCTTCGAGATCGCCTCGTCGCCGGTGGTCCCGGTCTGCACGCCGACCTTGAGCGTCTTCAGGTCGTCGAAGCGCGTCACCTTCGAATCCGCACGCACCGCGATCAGCTGGTGGGCGTCGAAATAGGGAGCGCTGAAGTCCATGGTCTGCTTGCGCTCGTCGGTGATCGTGATCGACGAGACCAGCAGGTCGCGATCGCCCTGCTTGAGGGCGTTGAAGATGCCTTCCCACGGCGTGTTGACGAACTTCACCTGCAGTCCGGCCTTCTGCGCCACCGCCTTCACGATGTCGATGTCGAAGCCGACGATCTCGCCCTTCTCGTTCTGCGATTCGAACGGCGCATAGGCGGCGTCGGTGCCGACCACCAGCGCCCTCGCCGCCGGTGCCGACGCTGCCGGCACGCCCGGCGATGCGCTTTCCTGCTTGCCGCAGGCAACGAGGCCGCAGGCGAGGAGCGCGCAGAGCGCGGCACGAAAGGAACGAGAGGCGGAAGCGTTCATGAAGAGGTCCCGAGGCGATCGGGGCATCGTACCGCCGGTGATCGCCGCCCGGCTAGCTCGCGGGCAGGGCTGCCGCGAGCTGCGGCGCGAGCCGGGTCTTGAGCCGCGCGCGGGTGCGGATCTCGTCGCCGGCCCGGCGGGCGTCGACGAGCGCGTCGGCCGGCAGGCGGGCCGCGACGAAGGCCTCGAGCTCGTCGGCGATCGCCGCCGATGCTGCGCTGTCAACGATTCGGCCGAAGTAGCGGCCGCCGGCGTTGGCCGTGACGTCGGCGAGCAGGGCATCGGCATGCTCCCGGGCGAACGCCCAGGCCGCCGCCAGGTGACCGCCGGCGGCGACGATGCCGACCATCTCCTGGCGCACCAGCCGCGGCACGTCGGCGGCGAGCGCGAGCCGCAGATTGCGCTCGGCGAGCGCCGGATCGCGCGCCAGGCCGAGCGCATGGAAGTAGCGAAACCTCTCCTCGCCGGTCGGTGCCGCCGCGGCGAAGGCGTGCAGCTGCTCCCAGGTGGCGGCGTCGGCATGGCGGCCGACACTGTTCAGCACCGGATCGAGCAAGGCCGGCGACAGGCTCGCCCGGTCGACGAGGAAGCGCGCGAACCGGGCCCGGCTTTCGGCGATCGCGCCGACATCGCCGTGGCGCGCGAGGGCGCCGGCCAGCAGGCTTCGCAAGTCCCGCTCCTCGGCGGACTCCCCCGCCTTCTCTTCCCAGCCGAGCTGCGCGAAGCGGGGCGCGATCAGGCGGACCGCGAAGCGATCGAGGGCCGGGCGCGACGGCTCGCCGAGCAGCAGCCGATCGAAGCTTTCCAGTTCGTTGACGACGCGCGTCCAGAGTGCCAGCCGCGGCTCGTCGCCGAGCCGTGCGACCAGGTCGAGCCAGCTCGCCAGCGTGGCCTGGTCGGCGTGCACCAGGGCACCGGTGTCCGACAGCAGCTTCAGGCGCGCCGCGTCCGGCAGGCGCGGCCACTCGGCGAGCAGGGCGTCGAAGAGCGGCCGGGCATAGCGCACGCGATAGAAGCCGACGTTGCCGGCATCGACGAGAAGCGCGCCCTCGCATCCCGGCAGGACGCGCGTTGCCGACCGCGATTGCAGCAGCGCGCGCGCCGCCGGCCCGCCGTCGCTGCGGCCGAACTGCAGGGGGATGCTCCACAGGCGCGAGTCCGCGCCCTCGATGCCCGCGAGGGCCTGAAACTGGTCCTGGCGCAAGCTCACCTCGCGCCGGCCGCCCTCGCAGCGCGCATCGACCGAGACCAGGGGAAAGCCGGGCTGGGTCGTCCAATCGGCGGCAACCGTCGCCACCGGCTCGCCGGAGGCAGCGGACAGCATCTGCCACAGGTCGGTGCCGGTGGTGTTGGAGAGACGATGCTTCGCCAGGTAGGCGCCGATGCCGCGGCGAAACGGCTCTTCGCCCAGCCAGGCCTCGAGCATGCGCAGGAAAGCGCCGCCCTTCTGGTAGGTGATGCTGTCGAAGGCGCTCTCGGCCTGGCTTTCGCTGGCGATCGGCTGGTGGATCGGATGGGTGCTGGCGCGGGCATCGAGGTCCATCGCCCGTTCTCGGCCTTCGTTCGCCTGGAGCAGGACCCGCCATTCGGGATGGAAGCGATCGGTCGCCTTGGTCGCCATCCACTGGGCGAACGACTCGTTGAGCCAGAGGTCGTCCCACCAGGCCATGGTCACCAGGTTGCCGAGCCACTGATGCGCGATCTCGTGCGCCATGATGCTGTACACGATCTGCCGGGTCTGCTCCGGCGAGCTCGCCGGGTCGACCAGCAGGTTGGCCTCGGTGTAGACGATCGCCCCCCAGTTCTCCATCGCCCCGCCGAAGCCGCCGGGCACGCCGATATGGTCGAGCTTGGGCAGCGGATAGGGCATGCCGAAGTAGTCGTTGTAGTAGGGCAGCAGCTGCTTGCCGGCCTGGAGCGCGTACTGCGCCCGGCCCGCCTTGCCCGCAGTGACGACGACCCCGAGCTCGGTGCTGCCGGCCTGGGCCGTCACCCGCTCGAGCTCGCCGGCCACCAGCGCCAGCAGGTAGCTCGCCATCGGCGGCGTCGGCGCGAAGGCGAGCCGCGTCCCGCCGTCGGGCAGGGCCTCGCGCCGCTCCACGGGCATGTTGGAGTAGCCGGCGAACCCCGGCGGGAGATCGACCGAGAGGCGGAAGCGGGCGCGAAACGAGGGCTCGTCCCAGCAGGGAAGGAGGCGGCGCGCGTTGCTCGGCTCCATCTCCGTTGCCAGCAGCACGCGCGCGCCTGCGGCAGACGGATACGGGTCGGCGTAGAGGCCCTCGACGCTGGCGTTGATCCGGCCCGTCCAGGCGAGGGCCAGGGTATAGCGGCCCCGCGGCAGCGGCTTCGGCAGGGTGAAGACGAGGAGCTGCCGCGCCTTGTCGATTTCCGGCGGCCCGAGGTTTAGAACGCTCCGGCCCGGGCCGCGCAAGGCCGCCGAGACGACCTCGATCTCGAGCGCATGGAGGACGATGCGCGCAGTCGGCTGCAGGACCTCGATCCGGTAGCTGCCGTCGCCGCGAAAGCTGCGCCCGGCGATATCGGGAACGATGTGCAGCGCGTACTCGACCGGCACCACGTCCTTGGGCAGCGCACCGGGCGTGGTGGCGAAGGAGAACGGCGGCTGGGCGGCGAAGGCCGGAGCAACGAGAATGAGCGCGGCAACCCGCAACAGACGGCAGAGAGATCGCATCGCACGATCATGCCGCGTCCGAAGAGGAGCTTCCGTTGAAACGATTCGCAACGCCGCTGATCGCGCTCGCCCTGGCGTTCCTGCCCCTGGCCGCAGCGGCGCAGAGCAGCGTGCACGACCGACTGACGGAGCTCGCCGAGCGGGTCGTCGCCACGACGCTGACCGAGGACCCGATCGCGGCCTCGAACCTCGGCCTGAGCGCCGCCGACGGCCGGCTCGCGATTCCGAGCGAGGCTGCGCGTGCGGCGGCGATTGCCCGGCTGAACGCCTGGAAGCAGGAGCTCGAGACGATCGCCCGGAGCGCCGGCGGTGGCCTGAGCCTGGTCGACGGCAACGACGTCAAGCTGCTCCGCGCCGAGTTCGACTCGGAGCTCAGCGAGCTGGTCGACCGCCAGTTCGACCGCAAGAGCTACGCGCTCCCGGCGCTGCGCCTGGTGCAGGCGATCTTCGCCCAGTTCCTGCACCTGCCGATCGTCGGCCGCGAAGGCGCGGTCCAGGCCGATCTCGACCGGGCCTGGGACGACGTGGTCGCGCGCCTGGAGCAGGGCCCCGCCTACATCGTCGCCGGGCAGAAGCTGGTGACCCAGCCGGGCCGACTGCAAGGCACGGTCGGCGCCCAGCAGCTCGCCGGCGTTCCCGATTTCCTTCGCGGCGCCTTGAGCGAGGCCGCAAGCGCGCAGATGGCCGGACGGCCGGCGGCCCTGGCCCGCTTCGTGGCGGCGCGCGACGCGGTGCTCGCGACCATCGTCGAGACCCGTGGGGTGCTCGACGCCCAGGCCGCGTCGTGGCCGGTGAATCACGTCATCGGCAAGGCGGCCTACGAGCGGATGCTGCGCGAGGAGCTGCTGCTGCCCTTCGATGCGGCCGAGATCGAGCACATGGCCCGCGACGAGCTGGCGCATGGCTGGGCCGAGGAAGCGTGGCTGACGGCGTTGTCGAGAAAGCGCAACCTGCCGTTCGGCCCGGCGAGCGGCGGCGGCCTGGCGCCCGGCGGCCCGCCGCTGGTGGGCTACTACCGCGACCGGCTCGCCGAGCTGACGGCCTTCATAAAGGAGCACGACATCGTCACCGTGCCGGAGTGGCTCGGCACGATGCAGATCGTCGAGACGCCGGCGTTCCTGCAGCCGGTCTCGCCGGGGGCCTCGATGTATTCGCCGCGGCTGTTCTCGAAGTCGAGCACCGGCTACTACTTCATCACGCCGCCGCGCTCGCTCGAGGAGGCGGCGAAGCGGCTCGACATGAACGAGGACTTCGACCGCGACCGGATCTGGTCGACGGGGGCGCACGAGGCGATGCCCGGACATTTCATGCAGCTCTCGATCGCCCGGCGCCATCCCGACCTGGTCCGCCGGCTGCAGCGCGACGCCGCCTTCGCCGAGGGCTGGGCGTTCTACGGCGAGGAGATGCTGGTGCGCCTCGGGCTCTACGGCGACGGCCTCGACGCCCGCCTCTACACCGCCCGCTGGGAGCGGGTGCGCGGCGCCCGCGCCATCGTCGACCCGAAGCTCGCCTCGGGCGAGTGGAGCGTCGAGCAGGCGGTCGACTTCTTCGAGAAGCACTCCGGCTTCACCCACGCGGCGGCGCAGGCGGCCGTCAACGGCATCGCCCTCTACCCGGGCTACGTCATCGCCTACACGGTCGGCCGGCTGCAGCTGCAGCTGCTGCTCGGCGAGTACATGTTGCGCACCGGCGAGCGCGGGTCGCTGCGCGACTTCCACGACCGGCTGCTGTCGTACGGCTCGACGCCGTTCGCGGTGGTCGGGCCCGAGCTCCTCGCCGACCTCGACAAGCCGGCCACCGCGGTGCGGGCGGCGGCGAACTACTGATCGCCGGTGGCGTCCGGCGCGACGCGCGAACAAACGAAACATCGACGCAGCCGGCGCGAAATGCGGCTGCGACACGGCGTCCGCAGACTCTCGCCTTCACTTTGCGGGAGCCTTCCGTGGACGTACAACAGATCAGCCTCGTGCGCAGCAGCTTCGCCCTGGTCCAGCCGATCGCGAGCGACGCCGCAGCGCTGTTCTACGACAACCTCTTCCGTGCCGATCCGTCGTTGCGCCCGCTGTTCGAGGGCGACATGACGCACCAGGGCCAGCGCCTCATGGGCATGATCGGCAGCGCCCTGCAGCTGCTCGACCGGCCGGCCGCGCTGCTGCCGGTGCTGCGCTCGCTCGGCGCCCGGCATGCCGGCTACCGGGTGCGCGAAGAGCACTACGACACCGTCGGTTCGGCACTGATCCTGACTCTGGAGCAAGGTCTCGGCGCCGCGTTCACGCCGGAGGCACGCGCCGCCTGGATCGAGCTCTACGGCGTGATCGCCGGCACCATGCGCGAAGGCGCACGCGAGCCGGCACCCGCGGCTTGAGCCCCGCGGCGGCGCCAGCTCACTCGAGCAGCGCCGCCACCCGGCCGAGCAGATCGGCCTTCGAGAACGGCTTGTCGAGCGACAGGCCCTTCGAGGCCTTCAGGAACTGGCGTGCATCGGGCGACAGGGTGTCGCCGGTGACGAACAGCATCCGCCGCGCGAGCTCCGGATGGCGCGCCGACACCTCGCGCCAGAGGCCGGCGCCGTCCATGTCGGGCATGCGCAGGTCGGAGACGATCGCGTCGAAGCGCGCGGTGTCGAGCAGCTCCAGTGCGATCGCCCCCGACTCCGCGGTCGCGACGTCGTAGCCGGCGCTCTCGAGCATGTCGCGCATCAGCGCCGCGAGATCGGCCTCGTCGTCGACCACGAGGAGGCGCGCCTGCGGGGTGGGGACCGTCTCGGGCGCGCCCTCCCGCGGCGCGCTCGGCGCCTCGGCGGCGACCAGGGGCAGGCTGAGAAGGAAGCTGGCGCCGGCCTGTCCCGCCTGCGCCTCGAGGACGACGTCGCCGCCGTGGTCGCGCGCAAGCGAGCGCGAGACCGCGAGGCCGAGGCCGGTGCCCGTGCCCTCGGCCTTGGTGGTGAAGAAGGGCTCGAACAGGCGTGAGCGCAAGCCGCCGTCGACCCCCGGGCCGTTGTCCTGCACCCGCAGCCAAACCGAGGCCGCGCGCTCGCCGGTAACCGGCTGCATGCCGGTCTCGACCCGGACGCGGCGCGCGCCGTCGAATCCGGTCAGCGCCTGCTGGGCGTTGACGAGCAGGTTCATCACCACCTGGCCGATCTGGTCGGCATCGGCCTGCACCGCCGGCAGGCCCTCGGCGAGCGACAGCTCGAGCTCGATGTCGTGGGTCTGGTAGCCGTAGAGCAGCATCTCGGCCGCGGCCCGGGCCATCTCGTTGAGCGACACCGGACTGCGCCGCGAGGGTCGGTTCCTCGCCATGTCGAGGAAGGTGCGGACGATCCGACCGCAGCGCTCGGCCGCTTCGCGGATGCGCGCGGCGTCGGCCTTCAGCGCGGGCTGGTCCTCGCACTTCTCCTCGAGCAGGCTGGCCCGGCCCATGACGATCGCCAGCGGATTGTTGAGCTCGTGGGCGACGCCGGCGAGCAGGCTTCCCATGGCCGTGAGCTTCTCGCTCTGGCGCAAGGCCTCGCGCTGGCGCTCGATCTGCCGTTCGGCGTCGTGCCGCTCGGAAACGTCGGCGATCGACGCGGTGTAGAAGACCTCGCCGCCGGCCGCCGTGCGCCACAGCACCATCTCCATCGGGAACTCGCTGCCGTCGGCGCGCAGCGCATGCATCGCCAGCCGCTTGCCGAGCACCCGGCCCTCGCCGCCCTCCTGCAGGCGCCGCATGCCGGCGTTGTGGGCGGGGCGAAAGCGCTCGGGGATGACGATTTCGCTGACCGGCCGGCCGAGCACCTCGTCGCGGCTCCTGCCGAACATGGCTGCCGCCGCCGGATTGAACTCGACGATGTGGCCGGCGGCGTCGGTCGAGACCAGGGCGGCGAAGGCGTGATCGAAGATCGCCGACTTGAGTGCCTCGCTGCGGTGCAGCTGGGCCATGCCTTCGGCAAGCTCGAGCTCGCGCGTCTTCAGCTCGGTGTGGTCGCGGCGGAAGACCGCCACCAGCTCGATCTCGCCGTCCTCGCGCCCGTAGGGAACGAAGGTCTCGGTCATGTAGCGGCGGCCGCGCTGCGCAAACGTCACCCAGCCTTCGAGCTGGACGGTCTCGCCGGTCCAGGCCCGCTCGAAGACCGGCCGGTAGCCGGCGTAGGTCGCCTCGCCGAGGACCTCGCTCACCCGCCGGCCGACCAGCGCCTCGGCGCTCCGGCCGAGGAACTCGAGCATCGCGCGGTTGGCGTAGAGATAGCGCTGCTCGCGGTCGATCAGCGCCAGGCGCGGCGTGATGTGGTCGAGCAGCACCGCGCCGAGCCGCGCGTCGAGGGCCGCCGCCGGCGCGTCGGACCAGCGGGTGTGCCCGAGCGAGGTGATCCGGCGCGGTTCGTCCATCCGTCAGCGGTCGCCGGCGGGCACGAACACGTAGCCGACGTTGCGCACGGTCTTGATCAGCTCCGGCTTGTCCGGATTCTTCTCGATCTTGCGCCGGAGCCGCATGATCCTGAGGTCGATCGAGCGGTCGAACACGTCCCAGCCGCGGTTATGCGCCTGCTCCATGATCTGGTCGCGATTGAGCGGCCGGTTGGGATGGCGGGCGAACAGCGCCAGCAGGTCGAACTCGGCGGCGCTGATGTCGATGTCGCGCGCGTCGGCGCCGAGCAGGCGCCGCTCCTCGAGGTCGAGCACGCAGGCCCCGAAGGCGACGCGACGGGCAGCCGGCGCCGCCCCCGCTGCCGGAGCGGCCGTCGCCGCGGCCGTCGTCTCGGCGCGGCGCAGCACCGCCCGCACCCGGGCGAGCAGCTCGCGCATCTCGAACGGCTTGGGCACGTAGTCGTCGGCACCGAGCTCGAGGCCGACGACCCGGTCGATCGTGTCGCTCGCGGTCGTGAGCATGACCAGGCCGACCCGCGGATGCGCCTCGCGCATCCAGCGCGCCAGCGACAGGCCGTTCTCGCCCGGCATGTTGATGTCGAGGATCGCCAGCGCCGGCAGGCGCAGCGCCAGGGAGGCGCGGGCGGCGGCGGCATCGGCGACCGCCTCGACCGCGAAGTCGTGGCGGGCGAAGTACTCGACCAGCAGGGAGCGCAGCTCGGGCTCATCGTCGACGACGAGCAACTGGGGGCCGGATGCCGCCTGGACCATCTCACTCCTCTGCCGCGAAATGCTGGTCGCAGTTTATCGAGGCGTTGCGGCGCCGCGGCGACCCCGAGAGATTCGTTTGTTGTGCCGCCGCCGGCGGCGGTGAAACAAATGAAACCCGACACCGGCCGGACTGAAGCGGCGCCGATACGGCGGCTCGCAATGATCACGGCCATCGACCCGGTCACGCCGGCACAGCCGGGTCGCAGCGGAACGCCAGATCCGGCGCCCGCCCTCCCACACCGCGCTGCCAAGGAAAGAATCATGACGACGAAGAACGCCCCGGTCGACAAGGCCAGGCAACAGGCGATCGCCAAGATCGACACGGTGATGACCGCCGTGGACGAAGGCTTCAAGGCCTTCGGGCCGGAGCGGGAGAAGACCGAGTCTGCCGGCGAAGTCAAGGCGTTCAAGGCCAAGGTCGAGGCCGCCAGGTGCGACCCGTCGCCGGCGGCCACGAAGACGCTGGCCACGCTGGTCAAGACCGGCGAGGCGCTGGTCAAGAAGATGCAGAAGCGCTGGACCGAGGGCTTCTGGCAGTCCCGCCGCGTCGAGCTCAAGGGCAGCGTCAACGCCGCGCTCGCGGCCGCCCTGCTCGACGTCGGCAAGATCGGCGACCCGACGCTGGCGAAGATGATGTTTGCCGAGCAGGCGGCGCTGCGTGCCCGCATGGACAAGGCCGAGAAGTTGAGCAGCGACATGGACGCCGTCGGCCTGATGGACGACCTCGACGACGAGATGCCGGCGTTCGCCAAGCGCCTCAAGGCGGCGCTCGCGGTCTCGACCTGGCTGGTCACCGGCTTCAAGTCGATGCTCGCCCTGGCCGGGTCGGCGATCGGCTCGGTGCCCTCGCAGCGCTGCCGCACGGTGCTGCGCGCCGAGCTCGATTTCGTCGACGCGGCGAAGAACGGCGCCCTGGCCAAGCTCGACGTGAAGGCGATCCAGAGCGCCACCGTGCCGATGCTGCGCCGGCTGCAGAAGGTGGCGACGCGGCTCTCCGCCGATGGCTCGACCCTCGACCGCGAGCTGGTGCGCGTCGGCAAGCTGATCAAGGACGCCGGCGCGCCCGCCGAGCTGATCGCGCGGCTGAAGAAGCTGGCGCAGGAAAAGGCCGCCGGCTGGCCGCAGGTGCGCGAGTTCGAGAACTTCGAGAAGGCGCTCGACGCCTTCGAGAAGGACCTGGCCGCGCTTGCGGCGGCGGCGCAGAAGGCGCCGGCCGCCGCCGTGCACTGACGCGTTCGCGCCGAGCGCGCGGCGGCGGTCCGCTAGCCGCCGCGGCGCCGCTCGAGTTCGACCTTGCGCAGCAGGTCGGCCATGGTCTTGCCCGGCTCGTCGCGGAAGCGCTCCTCCAGCACATCGAGCGCGGCGATCCGGTCGACCCGGAAGTTGCGCAGGCCGACGCGGGTCTCGCACCACGCCGCCAACGTCCAGACCTCGCCCCAGTAGACGCAGCCGAGCGGCCGCACGGTGCGCTCGCTCGCCACGTCCTTCAGGTCGCGGTAGGCGAGGCGCACCTTGCGCCGCTGCTCGGTCGCCTCGCGCAACAGCCGCAGCCGCTCGCGGGTCGCCGCATCGAGCGCCATCGGCGGCGCGAACAGCGTCAGGCTTTCGGCAGCGGCGCGCGACGCGGCCGGCAGCACGGCCAGGATCTTCGAGAGCGCCGTCTCCGCGTGGCCGGCCAGCGCCTCGTCGAGACGGGAGCGGGCGATGCGGACTGCGGCCGCCAGCGACTGTGCTTCCTCGCGCGTGAACATCAGCGGCGGCAGGTCGAAGCCGGGTTGCATCCGGTAGCCGACGCCGGCCTCGCCTTCGATCGGCACGCCCTGGGCCATGAGGTCGGCGACATCGCGGTAGACGGTTCGTTCCGAGACCTCGAGGCGTTCGGCGAGGAAGCGGGCGGTGCTCAGGCGCCGCCCGCGGATCAGCTGGACGAGATGGAAGAGACGATCGGCACGGCGCATGGCATCAGCCGGAGGCACCGCCCGGGCCGGCCCGCCGGCGGCGGCTCAGGCGACGGCGGTGCACGGCGCGACCCGGGTCCTCATGACCCGCTCTTCCGTCAGTCGGCGGCATGCAGGCCGACCCGATTGCCTTCGCTGTCGGCGACGTGGGCATAGCAGCCCATGTCGCCGGGCAGCTTCACCTTGGGCGTCGCCACCCGGCCGCCGGCCCGCTCGGCCCGGGCGAGCGCGACCTCGATGGTGCAGCCGGGGTTCAGGTAGACCAGCGTTCCCGCCTCGGCGGGTCGGGGCGCGTTCGGTCCGGCGATCAGGCAGCCGCCGACGCCGGTTTCGGCGTGATCGAAGACGGCGAGGGTCTGGCCGGCAATGGTTTCGCGCCGCATCGGCGCGGCGAGCAGGGCTTCGTAGAACGACTGGGCACGATCGATGTCCTGAACCGGGATCTCGAACCAGTCAATGGCGTGGCGGACGGTTTCCATGGTGGAGTCGGGTAGGAAGTGGAAGGAGCCGCCATGGTGGGCCGGGGCTCCTGACAGCGTGGTGGCAGCAGGCTGTCAGTGCGTCGCCTGGGCCACGGCGTGCTCCCATTGCTGCATCAGCTCGGCGGCGCGGGGGCGCGACATCGTCGGGTGGAAGGTGCGCTCGATCCGCCACTGCGCGGCCAGCTCCTTTGTGCCCGCGTAGACACCGCAGCTCAGGCCGGCGAGATAGGCGGCGCCGAGCGCCGTCGTCTCCAGCACCTTGGGCCGGAGCACCGGAATGCCGAGCAGGTCGGCCTGGAACTGCATCAGCAGGTCATTGGCCGAGGCGCCGCCGTCGACCCGCAGCTCGGTCACCGGCGCAGCGCCGGCCGCGGCCGCGTCCTTGCCCATCGCCTCGAGCAGGGCGGCGCTCTGGAAGGCGATCGACTCGAGCGCGGCGCGGGCGATGTGGCCCATGGTGGAGCCGCGGCTCAGGCCGACGATGGTGCCGCGCGCATCGGGCTTCCAGTAGGGCGCGCCGAGGCCGGTGAAGGCCGGCACGAACATCACTCCGCCGTTGTCGGGCACGCTCTGCGCCAGCTTGCCGACCTCGCCGCTGGCGGTGATCGCGCGCAGGCCGTCGCGCAGCCACTGCACCACTGCGCCGCCGATGAAGACGCTGCCTTCGGTGGCGTATTGCGCCGGCCCCGGCCCCTGGGCGGCGCGGGTCGTGATCAGGCCGTGGCCCGACGTCTCGGCGACGGTGCCGGTGTTCATCAGCATGAAGCAGCCGGTGCCGTA
>Ga0070666_10002059_pt1 | contig 12202 bp, 9 predicted proteins | sample KBSS23metaG_FD_64677 | JGI IMG/M metagenome (GOLD analysis project Ga0070666, IMG submission 64677) | Switchgrass rhizosphere microbial communities from Kellogg Biological Station, Michigan, USA - KBS S2-3 metaG | ecosystem: Host-associated > Plants > Roots > Rhizosphere > Soil ... | reverse complement strand
CATAGCGCTGCGACAGGTGCATATCACCAACGTCGCGCTGGTGTTCCTGACTGGCATTCTTGTCAGCGCGGTGCTCTATGGCCGCTGGCCTTCGCTCTTTGCGAGCCTCGTGAGCGCCGCTGCTTACAATTTCTTCTTTCTACCACCGTACTACACCTTCACCATCGCTGATCCCGAGAACGTCGTTGCGCTGTTCTTCTTCATGGTGGTGGCGATGATCGCCAGCAATCTGGCGGCTCGAGTCAGTGCCCAGGCCGCCGCTGCACTTGAACGCGCGGCGATGACCGAGAACATGTATCTCTTCAGCCGCAAGCTGGCGGGTGTGGTCACGCTCGATGACCTTCTCTGGGCTGCGGCGTTCCAGTTCGCGCAGATGCTATCGATGCGTGTCGTCATTCTTCTGCGCCAAGGCGAGAGCATCACGGTGCGTGCAGGCTATCCGCCAGAAGACATGATCGATGATGCCGACCTCGCTGCGGCCAAATGGGTCTGGCAGCACGGCGAGCCTGCGGGCCGGGGCGCGAACACGCTGCCCGGCGCCAAACGCCTGTTCCTGCCTATGCGCACGGGCCGGGGCGTTGTCGGGGTGGTTGGTCTCGACAGGGACAAGGCCGGGCCGTTGCTGTCGCCTGACCAGCGCCGGCTGTTCGACGCGCTGGCTGACCAAGCCGCGCTCGCGGTTGAACGCATCAACCTCGCAGCAGATATGGACCGCTCGCGCCTCGCTGCGGAAACTGAACGCCTGCGCGCTGCATTACTCACCTCGATCTCGCACGACTTGCGCACGCCGCTGTCGTCCATCCTCGGCTCGGCGACGACACTCAAGAGCCAGCGCAAGATGCTCGATGATGATGCGCAGGGCGAACTGATCGACACAATCCAGGAAGAGTCCGAGCGGCTGAACCGCTTCATCGCCAACCTGCTGGACATGACCCGGCTGGAGTCCGGGGCGGTCGAACCTCACCTCGAATTGACTGAAGTCAGCGATGTCGTTGGGAGTGCGCTGCACCGCGCGTCGAAAGTGCTGTCACACCACAAGATCGAGATCGACCTTGCCGCCGATCTCCCGCCCCTTCGTCTCGACGCCGTGCTGTTCGAACAGGTGCTGTTCAATCTCCTCGACAATGCGGCGAAGTATGCACCCCCGGGGACGCGGGTGACCCTCACTGGTGCGGTGGCAGGTAGCAGTGTGCGGATAGAGGTGCGAGACGAAGGCGATGGCGTGCGCCCCGCCGATCTGGAACGCATCTTCGACAAGTTCTACCGTGTCCAGGCGCAGGATCGCCAACGCGCCGGCACTGGCCTGGGGCTCCCTATCGCGCGAGGCTTTGTTGAGGCGATGGGTGGCACGATCACAGCGAGCAACCGGATCGACGGCACAGGTGCGGTCTTCACGATGGTGTTGCCAATTCCCCCCAATGCCGTTCGAGAGGTTGCTGCGTGAGCGGCAACCCGATCCGCATCCTGGTGGTGGACGACGAACCGCCGATCCGTCGCTTCCTGCGCACAAGCCTGGGCACGCAGGGCTATGACGTGTTGGAGGCTGAGGACGGCAAGCTGGCGCTCGACATGATGCGCCGCAACGCTATCGACCTTGTGGTGCTAGACCTCGGTCTTCCCGGATCAGTTGACGGCTTCGAGATGATCGAAGGTGTGCGCCGGAACGGCTCGTCCACGCCCATCGTGGTGCTCTCCGCGCGTACCGATGAGGCCGGCAAGGTCCGCGCTCTCGACCTCGGTGCAGATGACTATGTCTCCAAGCCGTTCGGCACGGATGAACTTCTCGCCCGCATCCGGACCGCCCTCCGCCATCGCCTGCAGCAGGAGGGCGAGAAGCCTGTGTTCAAGACCGGCGATCTCACCGTGGACCTTGTCCGCCGCCTCGTCACCGTGCGCGATCAGGAGGTGAAATTGACGCCGCGTGAGTACGACCTGCTGCGCTTACTTGTTGCGCACGCCGGCAAGGTACTGACGCACAAGTTCATCCTGCGCGAGGTGTGGGGTACTGAGGCGGACGTACAATACCTACGCATCTACATCCGCGCGCTGCGGCAGAAGCTGGAGGTTTTACCAGAGCAGCCGCACCTCATCCTTACTGAGCAAGGCGTGGGCTACCGTCTGAAAGGCCCGGACTCGTAGCAGCGAAACAGATTCTTTCGACCGCATCTCATCGGTTCCCTGCCCAACCCGCCGTCCGTGAGCGCAGGGCATAGACAAGGAAAGGGCGGGGTCGCGTATTCGTGAGATAATTCGTGGGATCGACTTTTATGGCTCCAGAATTACTTAGACATATCAATATATTACATGGAGTAAATGGCGGACAGGGTGAGATTCGAACTCACGAACCGCTTGCACGGTCTCCGCATTTCGAGTGCGGTGCCATCAACCACTCGACCACCTGTCCGCGGAAGCGCGTCAATACTTAAGCCCGGCCCGGAAGGCAAGCCGGGGCCGGTCCAGGGCGAATCCGCCCCGGACGCCTCAGGTCAGCCCCGCCCGCCGGAACCCCTCCAGGTAATGCGCTTGCTCGTCTTCGCGCATGATCGGCATGTTGTCCTCAAGCCAGGCCAGCGAGATGTTCGGCTGGGCGCGGCGCAGATCGGCCAAGATTTCGCGCGCCACATCCGCGCGTCCCAGCATCCCGGCCGCCGCCGATGCCACCCGAAGACCGCCGGTGAAGTCGCTCCGCTGCCGCACCGCCTCGCGCGCGTGCCGCATCGCCTCCTCGTAGTCGCGTCCGCAATACAGCGCGTAAGACAGGATGCCGTGATAGAGCGCTGAAAACGGATCATGCGGCGAAAGCCGAAGGGCCCGGCGCGCCGCCTCGTCGCCGTCCTGCCATCGCCCCGCATAGGTCAGCACCAGCCCATGATAGGCATGCGCCACCGCGAAACTTGGATTGAGCCGCAGTGCGGTTTCGAACGCCGCCAGCGAATCGTCGAAGCGCCGCTGCAACAGCCGGACGCTGCCGAGCGCATGATGCGCCCATGGGTCTTCGCTGTCGGCGCGCAAGGCTGCCACTGCCGCGCGCTCGGCGGCGTCGAGCACCGCGCCGACCTCGGCCCAGCCCAGGTGTGACGCGAAGGTGTGCGTCCACGACAACAGGCCCAGCGCATGGCCGTAGCCGGGGTCGATCGCGACGGCCTTCTCCAGCAGCGCCTGCGCCACCATGTTGTCGGTGCGCGTGGTGCGCCAGTAATGCGACAGCGCCCGTATGGTCAGGTCCCACGCATCCAGGCTCTCCGGCGCCTTCGCCCGGGCGCGGAAATCCTCGGCCGCCAGAAGCTGCGGCTCGATCGCCGCGACGACGGCCTGCGTGATCTCGTCTTGCACCGCGAATACATCGGCCAGGTCGCGGTCATAGCGCTCGGCCCACAGGTGGTTGCCGCTCTGCGCATCGACAAGCTGCGCCGTGATGCGCACGCGGTTGCCTTCCTTGCGTACGCTGCCTTCGATCACATAGCAGACACCCAGCTCGTCGCCGACCTGCTTCAGGTTCACCGCCTTGTTCTTGTAGGTGAACGACGAATTGCGCGAGACGACGAAGAACCACCGCAGCTTGGAGAGCGCCGTGATGATGTCCTCGCTGATCCCGTCGGAAAAATACTCCTGCTGCGGGTCATCGCTCATGTTGGTGAAAGGCAGCACCGCAATGGCCGGCTTGTCGGGCAGAGGCAGCGGCGCCACCGGCGCCACGGCCGCGCCCTGCACCTCGCCCACAAAGCGGAAACCCTTGCGCGCGACGGTGCGGATCAGGCGTTGCGCCTCGCCGCTGTCGCCCACGGCGCGGCGTGCCGCATTGATACGGCTCGTCAGAGTCGATTCGGACACGATGCGCCCGCCCCACACCGCGTCGATCAGGTCGTCCTTGCTCACGACGCGGTCGCCGTTCCGTACAAGATAAACCAATAGGTCGAACACCTGGGGCTCGACGTGCACGGCAGCGCCCGCGCGCGTCAGCACCCGGCGGTCGACGTCGATCGCGATGTCCTCGAAGCCCAAGCTCATGTCCGCCCTTTCCGGCGCGCGGTCTAGGCCGTTCTCAAGCGTATCTCAAGCCAATCTCAGGCGCATATCCGCGATGCCTCAAAGCATGGCTTGGACCGCCATGATCTAAGCGCGCCTCCTTCGCTCCCCCGCGAAGACAACAAAAAGGACGCAAAACCAATGCCTATGATCGAAGTGCACCTGATCGAGAACGTGTTCACGCCGGCGCAGAAGCAGGACATGGTCCGGAAGCTGACCGACACGATGGTCGCCATCGAAGGCGAGAACATGCGTGGCGTCACCTGGGTCAAGATTCACGAGGTGAAGAGTGGCGACTGGGCCGTCGGCGGCCAGCCGCTCACCACCGAGGCCGTGAAAGAACTCGCTGCCGGCAAGAAGGCCGCCTAGCGCACGCGCATCGACCACCGGCCAGCGGCGCGCCCTTCGCGCCGCTGACGCGGTCGAAAGGGGGCATCACCACACAACAAGAAAGAAAAAGACATGACAAGATTTCTTGCATTCCTCTACGGCCTGGCCGCGTATTTCGTGTTCATCGGAACCATCCTCTACGCCATCGCCTTCGTCGCCGACCGTTTTGTGCCGCGCACGATCGACCATGGCGGTCCTTCCGGCTCCACCGCGAAGGCGGTCGCCGTCAACCTCGCGCTGATGGCCCTGTTCGCGATCCAGCACAGCGTGATGGCCCGCCCCGGCTTCAAGGCGGTCTGGACGCGCTTCGTACCGCGCACAATCGAGCGCAGCACCTATGTGCTGCTCTCCAGCCTGGCGCTGATCCTTCTGGTCTGGCAGTGGCGTCCGATGCCGGAACTGGTGTGGAGTGTCGGCAACCCGGCGCTCGCCGCCGGCCTTGTCGCACTCTCGCTGCTCGGCTGGGTGATCGTGTTCGCGAGCACCTTCCTGATCAACCACTTCGAGCTGTTCGGCCTTCAGCAGGTCGCAGGCAACCTCGCGGGTTTCAAGACCGCCGAGCCGCGCTTTCGCACACCGTTGCTCTACAAGCTGGTGCGCCATCCACTCTACCTTGGCTTCATCATCGCCTTCTGGGCGGCGCCGGCAATGACCATGGGCCACTTGCTCTTCGCGGCGGTCACGACGGCCTACATCTTCGTGGGCATCGCGCTGGAAGAACGCGACCTGACCGATCTCTTCGGCGATGAGTACCGCATCTACAAGAAGCGGGTCCCTATGGTCCTGCCGTGGCCGCGTTGATGGAGGCGAACACCATGGATATGTCTTCGGACAACATCGACCTGGCGCACACCGGCGACTTTCGCCTCGGCGATCTCAAGGTCAGCCCATCGACCCTGGAAGTCACGACCGCGCTCGGCCGCCGCGAAGTCCTGCAACCACGCATCATGCAGGTCCTGGTGGCCCTGCGGCGCCGGCTCGGCCAGATGGTCTCGCGTGACGACCTGATCCGCGAGTGCTGGGGCAACCGCATCGTCGGAGAGGACGCGCTCAATCGCACCATCGTGCGCTTGCGCCGCCTCGCCAAGGACCACGGCGGCTTCACGCTCGAGACGGTGCCGCGCGCCGGCTATCGCATCAGCGAAGCCGGCTCCGGCGAAGCGGCCTGGCGCCTCATCTTCCCCGACGGCGTGGCGCCTTGATCCAGCTATCGGCGCACGCGGCTTATTCCGCCGCGTGCGTCGAAGCGGGCGGCGGCTGGTCGTTGGCGGTGGTGTTGCGGAACGCCTCCACGGCCGAACCCGCGATGGAGCCCAGCTTGGCCAGCGTCAGCCCCTGCGCCGGGTCCGATGCCGTCGCCACGATGCGGACGTTCGCACTTTCGAGCGCCTTGGCCTGCGCCTCGCCCACCGACTGGTTCGCTTCGATGGTCCGGATCGACACCAGATATTCCTGGTAACCCTTGTTGGTGCCGATCTCCTTGGCCAGCGTGATCTGCGCGTTGACCGGCGCCGTCAGCATAAGCTGTTCCGCCGTCGCCTTGGCCTCGCCTTCGACCTTGATGCCCTGCGCGCCAAGCTGTGCCTGAGACAGTGCGCCCTCCGCGGCCAGCACCGTGCGCTGCTTGTCGCCCTCGGCCTTGCGGATGTTCGCATCGCGCTCGCCTTCGGCCCGCACGATCTGGGTCTGCCGCGCCTGCTCGGCCTGGACCACCTGTGCTTCCTTCGTGATTTCTGCGGCGCGCACCTGCTTCACCCGCTCGATGTCCATCTGCTTCTGCGCCGTGAGCGCCGCCTGTTCGTTCACCGCCTGTTGCGCCCGCTGGCTCGCGAGCCCCACCTCCTGCTGGGCCTGCTGGTCGGCGACGCCCACGGCCAGCGTGCGTGCAGCAGTGCGTTGGCCCACAAGCTGCGCCGCTTCCTGCGAGCGGATATCGACCGCCTGCTTGGCCTCGATCTCCGCCGTCTCGGCGGCGCGATTGTTCTCCGCCACCGCTCTGCGGCTTTCCATCGCGATGAAGGACATCTTCTTCGCCATGATGTTCGCGATGACATGGCTTTCCGCCGCGTCGCGGATGTCCATCAGTTCGATGGACTTCACCGGTTCGACGCCCCATTGCTCGAGCTGATGCGTCACCTCGGTGGTGAACTTCTCGCCGAACACCGCGCGATCGCCCAGGATGTGGTCGATCGTCTCGCTGGCCAGGATCGTGCGCGCGGCGCCCTGGAGCACGGCCTTCAGCTGCTCCATCAGATCCTGGATATCGTGAACGCGCTCCGCAGCCATGTTGGAGTCGCGGATGCGGAAAAACGCCACCACGTCGATCACGAACGGCACGCGGTCGACGTCGTAGGCGGCATAGTCCATCAGCGATTGCTGGAATACCGACACGGGCAGCACCGTGGTCTTGACGCCGATCACCGGCACCCAGCTCGGCCAGGCATAATAGACGTTGCCCTTGTCCTGCCCGCGCCCATAGCTCGTCGTGCGCCGCGACGACTGCACGATGTGCACATAGTTCGTCGACACCACCGTACGGAACGCGACGGCGCAAATGAACAGGAAGATGAAAATCACAATCCCGAACGTCACCAGCTCGGTCACCGTGCCAACCCCAAACATCTCCGCCCCATCTGATTCGCGACGCGAAATGGTTTCATGCTGCGCACGGCGGTTGCATGGACCGCACCGCCAACATGCCGTTTGCTAACAGGATTCAAAACCGACTCAGGGCTGATAAGGCCGCTCGCGGTACTCGAACCAGTCGAAATCGGCGTGCAGCGCCGTGCCGGACATGTCCTGGCAGGCCATGCCGACGAACGCGCCCGTGAAGTTCGGATTGCCCGGCGCGGCTGCCTCGTCCGACAGGATCGAGGCATCGAACAGCTCGGGCAGCATACGCCAGGCCGCGCCCTCTTCGCGATACGCAAACCGCAGCCGCTCGCAATCCACCTCGACTCGCAGCTCGACCGGTCCCGGCTTCAGCGGGATCGGCGCGGTGAACGCGTCCGCCTGCGGCGAATCCGGCAGCGCCGACATCACCCGCAGATGCCGTCCGTGTGCCTCGTCATGCGTGATGTGCAGGTAGTGGAATTTGCTGCCGCCGTAGTAGCAGACCAGCCCGGCCGCCTGCTGGTAGTGCTGCGGCTCGAACGCCACCCGCGTCGCCGCCGTGTAGCAGAAATCCTGCTGCCGCCGCGCCACCAGCGCCTGCTCGAACAGCGACCCTATGCTCTCGCGTCCGAACAGCCGCAGATGTCCCGGCCGCACCGTGAGGCTGAACAACCGCTCGGGCTCGGGCGAGCGCAGCCACTGGAAGTCGATCGGCAGCTCCGGCCCATCGAACTCTGCCCGCACGGGCACGGCCGGCCATGGATGTGACGGCAGCGCGGGCGCGGTCTCGCGCACGCGCGGCACCGCATCGTTGCCCGCGGTGCGCAGCCAGCCATCGGCGTCCCACACCATGCGCTGGATCGCCGTCTCGCGCCCCAGCACGCAGCGCCCGCGATTGCGCAACGGCCGCCCGCACAGATACGCCATCCAGGTTTCGCCATCCGGCGTCTCGACCAGGTCGCCATGCCCTGCGCGTTGCAGCTCCGCATCCGGCCGCGTCCGCGCGCTGAGGATGTAGGTGTCGGGATGCAGCGCATATGGCCCCCAGACATCGCGCGACCGCGCCATCGTCACCGCATGGTTCCAGCCCGTGCCGCCCTCCGCCGTGATCAGGGTGTACCAGCCATCGCGCTTGTAGATGTGCGGCGCCTCGGTCAGCCCAAGCGGCGTGCCCTTGAAGATCACCTTCCGCTCGCCAACCAGCCGCCGCGCATCGTGCGAATACTCCTGACACACGATCCCCGCGAACCGGTTCTGCCCCGGCCGGTGATCCCACAGCATGTTCACGAAGTACTTGCGTCCGTCGTCATCATGAAACAGCGACGGATCGAACCCGCTCGAATTGATGAACACCGGATCGGACCATTCGCCGTCGATCGTCTCTGCCGTCACCAAGTAATTGTGGAAGTCGCGCAGCGACGCCCCGCTCGCCCCGCCCACCGTCGTCCGCCCATAGCGCTTCACGTCGGTGTAGATCAGCCAGAACTTCCCGTCCGCATGCGTCAGGCACGACGCCCACACGCCGCACGAATCCGGATCGCCGCGCATGTCGAGCTGGGCTTTCCGCCGCAGCGGCCGCGTCAGCAACCGCCAGTGCACCAGGTCGCGCGAGTGATGGATCTGCACGCCGGGAAACCACTCGAACGTCGAGGTCGAGATGTAATAGTCCTCGCCCACCCGCAGGATCGACGGATCGGGATTGAAGCCGCGCAGGATGGGATTGACGATCTCAGCCACTCGCAAGCCCTCGGGCCGGCTCCCGCACCAGGCTCCACAACAGCACCGCGCCGATCAGATCGAACACGCCCAGCGCGACGAAGAACGGCGCGTAGCCGACGCTCGTCACCAGCCCGCCGATCAGCAGCGAAAACGCCAGCACGCCGCCATTGCCGCAGGTCCCCGCCATGCCCGCGACCGTCGCCACCTCGCTGCGCCGGAACAAGTCCGACGCCATGGTGATCACCGTGATCGACAAGGTCTGGTGCGCGAAGCCGGCGAGACAGATCAGCGCCACGGCGGCCACAGGACTGCTCACGAACCCCGTGAACATCACCCCAATCATCATGATCGCGCCCAGCGTGAACGTCCCACGCCGCGCATCGATCAGCCCCCAGCCGCGCCGCTGCAGAAACATCACCACCGCCGGCCCGAACAGGCAGCCGAGGTCGGCCGCCAGGAACGGCAGCCAGGCGAACATCGCGATCTGCCTCAGATCGAAGTGCCGCACCGTCGTCAGATACAGCGGCAGCCAGAACGACAGCGTCCCCCAGGTCGGATCGGCCAGCAGGCGCGGCAGCGCGATGCCCCAGAAATTGCGCCGCTGCATCAGCGCCCAGATCGACGGCCGCGCCGCATCTGCCGCCAGATGCGCCTCCTGCCCGCCTTCGATCAGCGCCCGTTCCTCCGCGCCCAGCCGCGATTGCTCCGGCAGCGGACGATAGAACCACACCCACGCCGCCACCCACACGAACCCGATCGCGCCGGTCAGCACGAATGCCGCGCGCCAGTTCCACGTCAGGATCGCCCACGCCACCAAAGGCGGCGCCAGCAACGACCCCATCGACGCCCCGATGTTGTAGATCCCGCCCGCGAAGCCGCGCTCGCGCGCCGGAAACCACTCCGACACGACCTTCATCCCCGCCGGTCCGCCCGAGCCTTCGGCGAACCCCATCACCCCGCGCATCGCCGCCAGCCACTGCCAGTTGGCCGCGAGCCCGTGCGCCATGCCTGCCACCGACCACGCAATGGCGAACACCGCCATGCCCCAGCGCAGGCCAACCGTGTCGAGCACATAGCCCACCGCCGGCTGCAGCATGATCGCGCCCTGGAACGTGCCGGTGATCCACGAATATTGCTGCGTCGTGACGTGCAGGTCGCTCATCAGCGTCGGCGCCGCCACCGACAGCGAGGCGCGCGTCAGATAGTTCAGGACCGCGCCCAGCATGATCAGGCCGATCGTCCACCACCGGATGCCGACGCGCATGCGCTCTCCCACCCTGCCGGCCGCAATCTCTGGTAGCGTTACCGGACCCGATGATTCCTAGCCGATTGCGCCGCGCCCGGCCAGCCCGCCGCCACAATGCCGTGCACAGTGCCGGTATATGAAGAGACGAATGATCACCCGCCGCGCCGTCCTCGCCACGGCCGCAGCCGTCCCGGCTCTGGCCGCCTTCACACCGGTCAACGACGCGGATGCGAAATTCTACGCCCTGCTCGACACGCTGAAGGACGAGCCTGCCGACGCCGCCGCGGCGCGCGCGAGACAGACCGCCGATCTCCTCAAGCTGCGCACCATCGACCGCGCCGCGCTCTCTTACGAAGCACAGATCGACTTCGACTCCATCCTCGAAGGCCTCGGCCTCGAAGCCATCCTGCGCAGCCGCTTCCCGTTCGGCACCACCGGCCAAACCATCTCGCCCTATGCCGTCACGCACCGCTGGGGCACGCATCTCTCGCTGGCAGACGTGCTGAAGTCGCCGCCGCCCGAGACCGTCGCCGCCGCGCTGGACTCAGAAACCGCCCGCACTACGGCAGACGCGGCACGCAGCGTCATCCTGCCCACCGTCATCGCCGGCCGCCTGCGTGCGAAACTGGGCAGTCTCCGCGCCACCGCGAACGAACCGGTGGCCCGCGCGCTCGACCGCCAGATCGCGGCGCTGAACGCCCTGCCCGGCACCGGCATCGGCGCCTGGCGCCTTCCCGACGGCGATGCCTACTACGCGCAGGCGCTCAAGATCGGCACTTCGCTCAACAGCGATCCCGCACTCCTCCACCAGCAAGCGCTGATGGTCATCGACGCGCTCAACACGCATGCTGACGCCGAATTCCGCGGCATCGGCATGACCACCGGCACCATCGCGGAACGCTTCACCGCGCTCATCAACCGCGGCACCGGCCGCTATGACGACAGCGCCGCGGGGCGCGCCCAGGCGGTCGCCGACATGACCGCCACGCTCGCACGGGCCCGCGCCGCCATCGCACCTCACTTCGACGAACTGCCCAAAGGCGCCATCGCCATCGCCCTCGCGCCGCCCGGCCGCATCGGCTACCGCACCGCGCCGTCCTACGATGGCCGCACGCCCGGCGCGTACTATGTCGATCTCGCCGATCCGGTGCAGGGTATCCGCTATCGCCCCGCCTGGGCGCTCCCTACCGTGGTGCATCACGAGACGCTCCCCGGTCATCTGCTGCAACTTCCGCTCCAGGAGAAAGCCGCGCCGCATCCCGTCCGCCTGCGCTACACGCCCAACGCGTTCTTCGAAGCCTGGGCGATCTATGGCGAAGAGCTGGCCGCCGAGATCGGGCTCGTCGATCATCCCCTGCCGCGTCTTGGCATGTTGCAGTCGCTGCTGGTGCGCGCCGCACGCCTGCTGGTCGACACCGGCATCCACTTCAGGCGCTGGAGCCGCGGCGAGGCGCTCGCCAAATTCCGCGAGACCTGCGTCTTCGCCCTCAATCCGATCGAGGACGAAGTCGACCGCATCATCGTCGAGCCCGGCGCCACCGCCGGCCCGATGGCCGGCTATCTCCTGCTGCTGGATCTGCGCGCCCGCATCCGCGCCCGCACCACGCACGGCGACAAGGACTTCCACACCACCGTGCTGAAGCGCGGCGCCCTGCGCCTCACGCGCCTCGACTGGATCGTGCACCAGGAATTGAGCCTGCCGCCGTAGTCGCCGCTCAAAAGGTTGTCATGGCCCGCGACTGCGGGCCACCCAGGTGACGTCTTGCTCGTGCTTGCGAAGTTCGCGGCGCACCAACTGGGCGGCCCGCAGTCGCGGGCCGTGACAATAAGAGGAAGCGCTACTCCCCGCCCGCGATCCACCGCACCTCGAACCGCGCGCCACGGCCGGGCTTGCCCCGGCCATCTGATGTGTCCGACAGCAGCGGCGCCACGCGCGCCAGTGCTTCGCGCATCTCCTCCGCGAAGCCGAACGGCGGGTTCACCACGATCAGACCGCTGCCCGTCAGCCGCTCCTTGGTGCCAGCCGCCTTCTCCGCAGCGCCGATGTCGAGGTCGATCCGCACCGCCTTCTTCACCCCGGCCGCCAGCACCTCGCCCGCGAACGCGTTCGCCTCGGCCGCCGACTTGACCGGAAACCACAGCAGGTAGATCCCCGTCGCGAACTTCTTCAACGCCGCCGCCACCGCGCGCGCCTGCGCCGCGAACTCG
>Ga0070666_10002056_pt1 | contig 12212 bp, 22 predicted proteins | sample KBSS23metaG_FD_64677 | JGI IMG/M metagenome (GOLD analysis project Ga0070666, IMG submission 64677) | Switchgrass rhizosphere microbial communities from Kellogg Biological Station, Michigan, USA - KBS S2-3 metaG | ecosystem: Host-associated > Plants > Roots > Rhizosphere > Soil ... | reverse complement strand
CAAAAGTAAATGGCGAAAAGTTCAAAAAAATCGAAAGAGGCTACAGCGCAGGAAGGCACATCCACCGCGCCCCGTATGGAATCGAGTAACGGTTTCGTCACGGAGGGATCCGCAAAGCCGGCCGACGCAAAAAAAGTGCCGTCGAAGTCGACCGGACGGGCAAAGTCCGTCGGCAGGAATCGCAGCGCCACGCCCCGCAAAGCGTCCGCCGGGCGCAAGACGGGCGCAAAAACGCTACAGCAACCGCCGGCGGCCGGAGATGTCGCGATTACTGACGAGGCAATCCGGATCCGTGCATACCTCATCTCTCAGTGGCGTATGCAGAATGGCGGCCCCGGGGATTCGGCACACGACTGGCTGGAAGCGCGGCGCCAGCTGCAGGAAGAATCCGACAGACGCGGCTGATCTGCATTCCTCGGAGCCAAAAGCCTTTTGCCTAGGCCAGGGCGCGCGTCTCCGGGAAGCAATCTTTTATCTTCTCCAGGAGCCGATTAATGGTAAACGGTTTCGGCAGAAAACCGGCGACCCGCGCCTCTTTCAGCAATTCCTGCGCGCGTTTATCCGAGCCCTGGCCCGACACGAGCAGCAAGGGCGGAACCCTGCGGGCTGGCGATGAATTTTCATAAACTTTCGAGATCAGCAGAAAGAGCAGCGTTCCGTCAATCAGTGGCATCGAAAAATCGAAAATCATCAGATCGTAATACTTCTTTAGCGCCAATTCGAAACCGTACTCGGGGCTCGGCGACGTATCCACTTCCCAATGAAGAAAATTCTGAAGCGCTTCCCGCATGATGCGAAGCACTGCTGTGTCATCGTCCACGATAAGCACCCGCTTTGCGTCTGCCATCTCGAAGGCTTGCTTAAAATCGCCGCCCAATTCAAGCTTTTGTTGCGCCTTTTATGCTGAAAGCGGACATCCAATGAACTCGACCAAAGCCGAGCTGGCCGCCGCGCTTCGCCAGCGGCTCGCGATCGTTGCTGACGAGACCAGTCGACGCGATCCAGACCGGCACCTCGAGAAGCTGAAATCGGTCTCAGAAAAGATCGACCTACTGGCAAGATCGCTCCCGCCGCCTGTTGATCCGCAGCTTGCGCATTTTCTCGCGCGATGCAGCTACGACAAGGCCCTCAAAGCGCTCGAAGCGCAACTCTAGCGCGGAACCCGCCGCCAAAAGATTTTCTGCTGGCCTAACGAGAATACAGTTCGACGATCAACTGCTCGTTGACAATCGGTTGCATCTCTTCGCGCGACGGGATGTGCGCGACTTTGCCGGCAAGCGCGTCGCGATCGACCGTTAGCCACTCCGGCACCGGCGCGATTTGGGTCAGCTCCATGTTGCGCAGGGCGAGTTGTCGCGACTTCGGTTTGTCCTTGACCGTAATTTTATCGCCCGCCTTCACATTGAACGATGAAACGTTCACATTCTTGCCGTTGACCTGCACATGGCCATGCGAGACCAGCTGGCGCGCTGCACTGCGAGTGTTCGCGAGGCCGAGGCGGAAAACGACGTTGTCGAGCCGGGTCTCGAGAAGCTGGAGCAAGGTTTCGCCGGTAACGCCACGCCGCTGGAGGGCAGTCTCGAAGATCCGGCGGAATTGCTTTTCCATCAGGCCGTATTGGAAACGGAGCTTCTGTTTTTCCCCGAGCGCGATCGCGTAGTCCGATTGTTTGCGGCGGGATCCTTTCGGACCGTGCATTCCCGGCGGATAGTTCTTCCGCTCGAGCGATTTGGAGGGTCCGAAAAGCGGCACGCCGTATCGGCGAGCGATTTTTGTTTTGGGTCCGGTATATCTGGCCATGGCGATGGTGAATCGTTAATTCATTAAATTCGGATCAGACGCGCCTTTGTTTCGGCGGGCGGCATCCATTGTGCGGCACCGGTGTAACGTCGCGGATCACGGTGAGGTCGAGACCAATTGCCTGGAGCGCACGAACTGCTGATTCGCGACCAGCGCCTGGCCCCCTAACGAGAACCTCTACTTCCTTCAGACCGTGCCCCATCGCTTGGCGCGACGCGTCCTGCGCGACCATCTGCGCCGCGTAGGCCGTGCTTTTGCGCGAGCCTTTGAAGCCGACTTTGCCGGCGCTCGACCAGCCGATTACGTTGCCGTTTAGATCAGTGATTGTGACGATGGTGTTGTTGAAGGTGGATAGAACGTGGGCGAAACCCGAGTAAACATTCTTGCTTCCTTTCGCCTTAATGATCTTCGGTTTCTCAACGTCGTTCGGATCAAGGGAAAGATTTTCCTTCGGTGCCTCGGCTGCGGGGACTTCCGCTTTCTTGGCTGATTTCTTTGCCGTCTTCGGTTTTGCCTCGGTCTTCGCTGGTGCGGGCGGCTCCGCCGGCGCCGTGGAAGTCGCCTCGGCGCTCACTGGAGCTTCGCCCGATTGCTCGGCGGCGGTTTCCGCTGCCGCGGGAGTTTCGGCCACAGGCCCAGCGGGCTGCCCTTCGGGAGCCGGCGCCATCGCTTTGGTCGCTTCAGCTTTCGAGGTTTCGGACGCTGGCTGTTCGGCCGGCGTTTGATTTTCGGTATCTTCTGCCATGTCAGTTCGTTAGGGTTAAACCTTGCCTGCTTTGGCGTCCTTGTTGCGAATGACGCCCACCGTCTTGCGCGGACCTTTGCGAGTGCGGGCGTTGGTCGAGGTGCGCTGTCCGCGAACAGGCAATCCGCGGCGATGCCGGATGCCGCGATAACAATTGATTGCCTGCAAGCGCTTCAAATTGCTCTGTACTTCGCGGCGGAGATCGCCTTCGATCGGCAGCTTGCTGTGCGTGATCGTCTGAATGATTTCGTTGATCTGCTGCGGCGTGAGATCCTTGGCGCGGAGATTGGGGTCTATGTTGGTTTGCTCCAGGACCCGTTTGGCGGTGCTTGGGCCGACTCCGTAGATGTAAGTTAGAGACGCTTCGATCCGTTTATCGGCTGGAATTTCTACTCCTAACAATCTTGGCATAGCGATCTCCTACCCTTGGCGCTGCTTATGGCGCGGGTTCTTGTTACAAATCACGCGCACCACGTTCTTGCGCTTCACGATTTTGCATCCTTCACAAAGTCTTTTTACTGACGGTCGCACTTTCATAATTCACGAGACGAAAAACGCGGAGCCAATCTCCGCGCTAGCGATGGCGAAAAGTGATTCGCCCCTTCGACAAATCGTAAGGCGAAACTTCTAGCATAACTTTGTCCCCTGGCAAGATGCGAATGAAGTGCATCCGCATTTTTCCCGAGATGTGCGCGAGCACCCGGTGCCCGTTGGGCAGTTCCACCCGGAACATCGTATTCGGCAGGAGCTCGACCACCGTGCCCTCTACCTCAATTGCGTCTTTGCGCGCCATGTCAGGATCTCGGGTTCATCTTTGGTAATCAAAACCGTGTGTTCGAAATGGGCCGAAGGCAAACCGTCCGAGGTGCAGACCGTCCAACCATCCTCCAGCAGCCGCACGCCCGCGCCGCCGAGATTGATCATCGGCTCGATCGCGAGGGTCATACCTTGTTTGAGCCGCGGGCCGCTACCGCGTTTGCCGTAATTCGGGACCTGCGGTTCTTCGTGCAACTTCCGCCCCACGCCGTGACCAACAAATTCTCTCACGACGCTGAAGTGGTTGCGCATTGCTTCATCCTCGATCTCCGCGCAAAGGTCGCCCAGTCTTTGATCGGCACGAGCAAAGCCGATGGCCCGTTGCAGCGCGCTTTGAGTCACTGCGAGTAGTTTCTCAATTCGCTCGTCGATCATGCCAACTGGGATGGTCGCCGCCGTGTCGCCCACCCACCCATCCTGAACAACACCGATGTCGAGCTTCACGATGTCTCCGTATTGGATCCGGCGCTGGCTCCCGATGCCGTGCACAATCTCGTCGTTCAGGGAAATGCAAATGTTGCCGGGGAAAACTCGATGCCCCAGACGATACCCCAGAAACGCACTCCGCACTCCGGCGTCCTGCATCAGATCCGCGGCTGCCTGATCGATCTCCTTGGTCGAAATCCCCGGCCGGATCAGCTCGCCCACCCGATCGAGAACATCGCTTGCCGTGCGGCAGGCAACCCGCATCTTGTCGATCTCCCGAGCCGACTTTATCGGAATCATCGCACTCGTTCCTCGATCAAGGCCGAGATATCGGTAAACACAGTTTCCCGATCCCGATTCCCATCGATGCGATGAAGGGCGTCATCCTTTTCGTAAAATGAAAGGAGCGGCTCCGTCTTGGTTTTGAATTCCGCGAGTCGCGTCTCCAAAACCGATGAATCATCATCCTCGCGACGAATAAGCGGACCATCGCAGTAAGGACAAATGGGACGGTCAGCGAAGCCTGCGCTCGTCAGGCTGGTCGTGAAGCCACAGCGTCGACATTGTAACCGGCCCGCGATCCGCTCGCGCACCGTCTCTTCGGAAACCTCCAACCAAATGGCGAGGTCGAGAGCTGTTTGGCGCTTTTGCAGAATTTCGTTCAACCGCTCCCCTTGCTTCACTGTGCGCGGAAATCCATCGAACACGAACCCTTCCCTGCCATGAAGCGCCAGCCAATCTTCGATCAGCTGAACAATAATCTCGTCGGGCACCAATCCGCCTTGCTTCGAAATCTCATCCGCCTTGATCCCAAGCGGCGTTCCCAGATCGCGTTCGCGCCTGAGGATGGTGCCCGGCGAGGTAACCGCGATCGCAAAATGCCGCGTAATCATCTCCGCCTGTGTTCCCTTTCCGGAACCCGGCGCGCCGAGGAGCACAATGCGACTCTTCACCTAGCGTCCGTAAAGAAAAATTGCCACACCACCAATCACCAGGACCGCGATGCCGACGTAAAGCCACATTAAAGTTCCCTGCTGTGCCGCCTCTCCCCGATTATAGGCGGAACGATCGAAGGCCCGGCCACGAATTCGGCCTTTGCGCAAAAACCCGTCGTAATGACGCTGGATCAAGTGCGTCTCGACCTGTCGCATCGTATCAAGAATCACACCGACGATGATGAGCAGACTGGTCCCGCCAAAAAACTGCGCCGTGATTACAGGGACGTGCAGCCCCTGACTAAGAAGACTCGGCAGGATGGCGATCAGCGTCAGGAAAATCGCGCCCGCAAACGTCAGGCGGGTCATCGTGAAATCGAGAAAATCCGCGGTCGGTTTTCCCGGCCGGACGCCTGGGATATAGCCGCCATATTTCTTGAGATCGTCCGCGATTTGCGCCGGCTGAAACTGCGTCGCCACCCAGAAATAACTGAAAAAGAAAATCATCGCCGCGAGGACCGCGTAGTGCAGCCATCCGTTGGAGAGCATGTCGGCGATTTGCTTGGCCGTGCGGCTGTTCTTGAAGGCCAGACCAACGATTGTCGTCGGAAAGAGCAGAAGCGCCCAAGCGAAGATGATCGGCATGACGCCCGCATAGTTTACCTTCAGGGGCATGTATTGCGTTTGGCCGCCGTACATTTTCCTGCCCACGACGCGTTTCGCGTACTGCACCGTAATCTTGCGCACACCTTGCGTCACGGCGATGACCGCGGCAATCACGATAAAAAGAAACGCCACCATCAAAACGAGAATTGCAGGATTGACCTGACTCGTCCCGGTTTGGGCCGAGGGGACGAACGTTTTCCAAGCCTGCGCCAAAGCCGCGGGCAGACGCGCCACGATGCCGATCGTAATAATGAGCGAGATGCCGTTGCCGATGCCGCGATCGGTGATTTGATCGCCCAGCCACATTAGGAAGAGCGTGCCCGCCGTCAGCGTAAGGACTGTAATGATTCGGAATGACCACCCAAGACTATCCACCAGTGGAATTCCCAATCGCGCCGTCGTCTCGGTGATGCCGGGCAGCATCGTGTGATACGACTCCGGATGCTGGAATGAGACCGCGAGCAGATAGCCCTGAAAAATGCAAAGCACGACCGTCGCATAGCGGGTGTATTGCATGATCTTCTGTCGGCCACCGTCTTCCCGCGACAACCGACTGAGCGAAGGAATCACCGCCGTGAGCAGCTGTAGCATGATCGAGGCGCTGATGTACGGCATGATGCCGAGGGAAAAGACCGCGCAATTCTCAAGCGCACCGCCGCTGAAAAGATTAAAAAGCGCCGCGACGCCACCGCCGGCGCTCTGTGATGACGTTCGGAACCAATCCTGCAAGACGGCCGGATTGACGCCGGGAGTTGTGATCGCAGCACCCAGCCTCACGACTACGATGACCGCGAGAGTGAACAAAATACGCCGGCGAAGTTCCGGGATTTTGACTGTGTTTAAGAAAGCCGAAACCATCCGACAAGTTCGCTTTAGAACTTCTGCCTATTCAGCAGTTTTCTTTTTCCTCGCCGCGGGTTTCTTCGCCTTAGCTTTCGCTTTGGCCACCGTTGGAGTTGGGGTTTCCTGCTTCTTTTCGAAGCGTTTGCCGTCGACCAGCGAGGGACGCTGCCGCAAGGTCACGGTCCCGCCGGCCTTTTCGATCTTCTCGCGTGCCGATTCGCTCACGCGATCTGCCTCGATCGTTAGGCCATGCTTCAATTCACCGCGGCCCAGGACCTTTAACCCGGCCACGTTTCCGCGAATGTGCTTTGATTCCCGCAGCATTTCCTCGTTAATCACGGTGCCGGCCTTAAACTCGCTTAAGTCGTCGAGATTGATCAACGCGTAATGCTTCTTGAAGGCCGCGTTGTTGAATCCGCGCTTGGGCAAACGGCGGATCAACGGCATCTGACCGCCTTCAAATCCAAGCCGGATGCTGCCGCCGGAACGCGCCTTTTGGCCTTTGTGGCCCTTGCCGCTCGTCTTGCCATGACCTGAGCTTTCGCCGATTCCAAGTCGCTTCACACGATGGCGGGAACCGGGACGCGGTTTAAGATTGTGCAACCGAATCACGACCGGGGCTGCGCCTCCTCGCCGTTAGTCGGGCCGCTCACGCGCAGACCGCGGGCTTTCAAAATTTCATCGCGACGGCGCAGGGAACGCAGCGCTTCGATCGTCGCCTTGACGACGTTGGCGTGATTGTTCGAGCCTAATGATTTGGCGAGCACGTCACGAATGCCGACAGCTTCCACGACAGCCCGCACACCGCCGCCAGCGATCACCCCCGTTCCCGGCGATGCCGGACGCAACAGGACGCGGCCACCGCCAAATTCTCCGATGGCTTCATGCGGAATCGTGTTCTCATGGAGCGACATCTTTTCCATCGATTTGCGCGCCGCTTCCGAGGCTTTGCGGATCGCTTCTGCGACTTCATTCGCCTTGCCAAATCCGCAGCCGACTTTCCCATCGTGATCGCCCGCCACAATCAACGCGCTGAAGCTGAAACGACGACCGCCTTTCACGACTTTGGCACACCGGTTGATGAACACGACTTTCTCAGTCGTATCCCCTTTTGCCGGAGGCGTCCGGTCCGTGGTGCGTGAGTCGCTTCGTCTGCCTTGGTTACCTGCGTATGCCATATTAAAGTTTGAGTCCGCCTTCGCGCGCTGCGTCAGCCAGCGCTTTCACTTTGCCGTGGTAAAGAAATCCACCCCGATCGAAAACCGCCTTGTCGATCTTTTTCGCGAGCAAACGCTCGGCGATTAATTTCCCGACCTTCTCCGCCGTCGCGCGATTGGCGGCATGTTTGCCTTTTTCACCCAAAACCTTCTCCGTCGTGCCGGCGGAGACCAAAGTTCGGCCCGCTTCGTCATCGACGACCTGTGCGTAAACATGTTTTCCGGAAAAATAGACGCACAAACGCGGACGCTCCGCAGTGCCTGAGACTTTGCGGCGAATGCGGCTGTGAATGCGACCGCGAATGATTTTTCGATTAATCGTGGCCATGACTATTGAACGGTCTTGCCTTCCTTGCGGCGAATCTGTTCGCCGGCGTAACGAACGCCTTTTCCCTTGTAAGGTTCCGGCGGGTAATAGCGTCGAATGTCTGCCGCGACCTGGCCGACAGTCTTCCTATCGGCGCCCTGAATCGCGATCTTGGTGTTGTCCGTCACAGTAACCTTAATGTCTGGCGGAATCGGGAAGAGCACTGGATGCGAAAATCCGAGGCTGAGATTAAGGTTCTTGCCCTGGACTGCGGCCTTGAAGCCGACTCCCTCAATCTCGAGTTGCTTGGTGAAGCCTTCGCTCACGCCGACGACCATGTTATTGATCAAGGCGCGCGAAAGACCGTGCAATGCCTTCACGCTGCGAGTTTCGGCATCGCGGACTAACGAAACTTCATTATCGGCCACGCTTGCCTTGATCCCCTTCGGCAGTGTCCAATCCAATCTCCCCTTCGGTCCCTCAACCGCGACTTTACCGTTGCCGTCGATGTTCACTTTGACCTTGGCCGGAATCTCTACCGGTTTATTTCCAATCCTTGACATTGCGCTCGGTTACCAGACGAAAGCCAGCAACTCGCCTCCCACTTTTTGCTTCTTTGCCTCGCGACCTGACATGACACCACGCGAGGTGGATAGAATCGCGGTGCCCATCCCACCGAGCACGCGCGGGATTTCATCTGCCCCGACGTAGCGGCGCAAACCTGGTCGGCTCACACGCTTCAACCCGGTGATGGCGCTCGTGCGATTCGAAATCTTGTTGGTGATCTTGATCCGGGGATGCGCGGCCGAAGTGTCAAGCTCAAAGTCTGTGATGTATCCTTCCTCCTTCAAGATGCGAACGATATCGCTCTTCACCTTCGAATAAGGGACAAACATCTCGACCTTCTGCGCCTGCGTGCTGTTGCGCACACGCGCCAAAAGGTCGGCAATAGGATCTGTGACAGTACTCATGAAAGTTAGGCGGCTTGGGCAACGGGCTTCTTCGGCCGGTCGCTGAAGGGCATTCCCATCTCGCTTAAAAGCGATTTGGCTTCTTCGTTCGTGCGCGCGGTGGTCACAATCGTAACATCAAAACCGATGTTGCGCTTGATTTTGTCGAGTTCGACTTCTGGAAAAATTGACTGATCGGAAACGCCGAGCGTGTAATTGCCGTTGCCGTCAAAACCTTTCGGCGAAACCCCGCGAAAGTCGCGGATGCGCGGGAGCGAGGCCTTGATCAAGCGCTCCATGAACTCGTACATGTGCTCGCCGCGCAGGGTGACTTTCGCCCCGATTGCCTGCTCTTTGCGGAGCTTGAAATTTGAAATGCTTTTTTTGGCCCGCGTCTCCGCCGGCTTCTGGCCGGTGATGAGAGCCAGTTCGGTCTTGGCGTCTTCCAAGGCCTGTTTCACGTCCGATTGCGAGCCGACGGAAGTGTTGATCACAACCTTCTCGAGCTTTGGGATCTGATGATCGTTCTTGTAGCCGTGCTGCTCGCGCAGCGCGGGCATGACACGCTCCTTATATTCGCGATAAAATTCGTTTTTCATTTTCGTGTTGTCATCCCAAGCGAAACCCCGACTTCACTCCGGACGATCGGAGTTGCGAGCTATCTGCTCTTCTTCTCCTTCGCAGCTTTCGCCTTGCCCTTCTTCTTTTCCTTCTCGGTGCGTTCGACCAGTTTCACATTCGAGATGTGGATCGGGCCTTCGCGTTCCGCGATCGAGCCTGAGGGATTGTCCTGTGACTTGCGAAGGTGCTTCTTAATCAAACGCACACCCTCGATCAAGACGCGATTCTTCTTCGGCAGCACCTGGAGAATCTTGCCGGTCGAGCCGCGGAAGTTCCCCGAAATGACCTCGACGTGGTCGCCCTTTTTTACATGGTGTTTGATCCGGTTCATAAAACTTCCGGAGCCAGCGAAACGATCTTCATGAAGTTGCGCTCTCGCAGCTCACGTGCGACCGGGCCGAAAATGCGGGTGCCGCGCGGGTTCAAATCCTTGTCGATGATGACGATCGCGTTGTTATCGAAGCGGAGGAGCGAGCCGTCATCGCGGCGAATCGGCTGCTTGGTGCGCACCAAAACGGCACGAACCACGTCGCCTTTTTTCACGGCACCTGTGGCGCTCGCCTCTTTGACGTTTGCCGAAATGACGTCGCCGATGCCGGCGCATTGTGCGGCCCCTTTGCCGATCACTCCGATCATCGTCGCCATGCGCGCGCCGCTGTTATCGGCGACGTCCAATCTTGATCTCAGGTAAACCATAAGAATCCTCTCTCCTACTGGACGACTTCGACCAGACGCCAGCGTTTCAATTTGCTCAGCGGGCGGGTTTCCATAATCCGGACGGTGTCGCCCGACTTGGCCTTGTTCTCCTCGTCGTGGACGTAAAATTTCTTCTGCTGCTTTACGATTTTGCCGAACTTCGCGTGCGGGACACGCGTGACAGTGCGGACGACGATCGTCTTGTTCATTCCGCTCGAGATAACTTCGCCGACGCGAGTCTTGCGCGTGCCGCGAGTTGATTCCGCCGGTGTTTCCTGCTTGGTCATTTCGTCCGTCATAACTATTTCTTCGCCGCAGCCGGTTTGGTCCGCTCCGTGAGCACGGTCTCAACCCGGGCCACGTCCCGGCGCAAAAGGCGCATTCGGCTCGGCTGCTCGAGCTGCCCGCTTTGTTGTTGGAGACGGAGATGCAAACTCTCCTGACGCAAATCGCGTTTCTTCGTCAACAGCTCATCGGTGCTCATTTCCTGAATCTCTTTGAATTTCATTGTTCGTCAGTCGTTAGGTTGCGACATGGTGGCGGGTGAGGAACTTGGTCCGTACCGGCAGCTTGTCGGCCGCAAGGCGCAAGGATTCACGCGCGACCGATTCCGGCACGCCGTCCAGCTCAAACAAGATATTACCCGGGCGCACTGTCGCGACCCAGTATTCGGGCTGGCCTTTGCCTTTACCCATGCGCGTTTCCGGCGGCCGCGAGGTGACAGATTTGTCGGGAAAAATGCGGATCCAGAGTTTGCCTTTGCGCTTCATGTTGCGAGTGAGCGCGACGCGGGCGGCCTCAATTTGCGTATTGGTAATCCAGGCGCGTTCCAAGGTCTGGAGGCCAAATTCGCCAAAGTCGATCCGAAGGTTGCGCGAAGCCATCCCCTTGCGGCTTCCCCGCTGGGTCTTGCGATACTTCACGCGTTTGGGCATCAATGGCATGGCGATATCTCCTTAGAAGCTCGTTAGGCCGGCGTTGGTTCGGGCGCGGCGACCGGCGCGTTGGCCGGAGCCGGGAGAGCTTCTTCTTTCTTACAAATCCAGCATTTCACTCCAATCTTCCCATAAACGGTATTCGCTTCGGCGAAGCCATAATCGATCGGCGTCCGCAAGGTATGGAGCGGTACCTTGCCTTCGCGATACCATTCCGAACGGGAAATTTCTGCACCGTTCAGCCGGCCCGAGCTGCGCAAGCGAATCCCTTGTGCGCCAAAATCCATCGCGATTTGCACCGCTTTTTTCATCGCGCGACGATAGGCGATACGGCGCTCGATCTGCAGCGCAACGTTCTCAGCCACGAGCTGTGCGTCGAGCTCCGGCGTCTTGATCTCCTGGATGTCGATCTTGATCTGCTTGCCTTGCGCCATCCGTGAAATCTCTTCAGTCATCTTCTCGATCTCGGCGCCTTTGCGCCCGATCACGATGCCGGGCCGCGCGGTGTGAATGGTCACGCGAATGCTGTTCCAGGCGCGCTCGATGATGATCTTCGCTACCGCCGCAAACTGCAGCTTCTTCTTCACGTAGTTGCGAATCTCGAGGTCTCCCTGCAGGAACGCGGGCATCTCCTGCGGCGACGCATACCAGCGCGAACGCCAGTCACGGTTCACACCAAGACGAAAACCGATTGGATTAACTTTTTGTCCCATGACTAAATTTCTGATTTCTGATTGCTGATTTCTGATTGGGGAGCCTCAGCGGTCTTGCTTTCCGTTGTGCTCTTTATGGCTTTCGTGCGAGTGGTTTTCTTCGTCCCGGATTTCTTGCCACCCGTCTTCTTCTCGCGCGTCTTGATCTCGATTTCGTCAGTCAAAATGATCCGGATGTGGCTGCTCCGCTTGCGAATCGTACTGCCGCTACCACGCGCCCGAGTCATCATCCGCTTCATCGTCGGGCCTTCGCCCACGATCGCTTCTTTCACGACGAGTCCGTCGACGCGTAGATTGGCGTTATTCTCCGCGTTGGCGATCGCGCTCTTCAGCGTCTTGCTGATCAGAGCTGCTGCTTTCTTTGGGCTGTACGCAACAAGATCGAGCGCTGCCGAAACTGGCAGGCCTTGAATGGCGCGAGTGACTTCCCGGGCTTTGAACGCCGAAATCTTCGCATAACGATATGTCGAGCTAACTTGCATTTACTTTAAACTTACATTCTGGCGCGCATCCACCTGGAGACGATCGCCTACTTTTATTTT
>Ga0070666_10002054_pt1 | contig 12216 bp, 10 predicted proteins | sample KBSS23metaG_FD_64677 | JGI IMG/M metagenome (GOLD analysis project Ga0070666, IMG submission 64677) | Switchgrass rhizosphere microbial communities from Kellogg Biological Station, Michigan, USA - KBS S2-3 metaG | ecosystem: Host-associated > Plants > Roots > Rhizosphere > Soil ... | reverse complement strand
TCCACCGCGACCGCCTTTCGCAATCACAAATGTCATCCCGTGGTGATTCAGGTCGACAATCACGTCACCGCTCAGAGCATCCGTGACAACCGTTCCAACCGGAACTTTGATCTCGATTCCTTTGCCGTCGCGTCCGCGTTTGTTTGAGACACCGTGCGTTCCGTCGTTCGACTCGTACTTCACCTTGAGTTTGAAGTCGTAAAGGGTTCGCTTGCCGCGATCAGCGACCAGCGTGATATTCCCGCCCTTGCCTCCATTTGCGCCGTCGGGACCGCCGCGAGGCACGTATTTTTCGGTGTGGAAGCTAACCGCTCCCGAGCCTCCGCGCCCGGAGACGAACTCAACCTCAGCTTCATCGAGAAATACCATGGGGAGCAACCAGTCTACTGAACTTGGGCAAGATCGCTTTGGGTCAGGCTGTATCTGGTGCGGCTTCTCGTTCAAAAACTAAGGTTCGGGACGGAGCAAACGGCGGTTGGGCGACCTGCTCGTACCAATGCTCGTTGACCGGCAGATTGGCCTCCATCGCCGCCACAAACTGCTTCCAACGAGGATCGTCTTCGTTGATGTCGTACTCGTCGTATTCCGACTCGATCCAGAGCATGATCTGGTCGATACTGGCGAGATCCATCTTCGATGCTTGAATGCGAACGACATCGGCCCACAGGACTTCATCCTCGAAATCTGAGGGGCCGACAAATCCGCCTTCGGTTAAGCGAAACAATGACTTGAGAGGACGCTCCGCTTTTCGGGTCTTCTTGCTGAGAATGTATGCAGTTACTCCGGCACCGGCAATCAATCCGCGCAAAAGATAGCCCCAGTTCATTCCACGATCCGAGGCGTAAAGTCTGTTTCGGGTGTGATGCGTCGGCAGTAAGCAGCCATCAACTTCGCGCAGTTCTCCACGTCGGTTAGCGACAACAATTCGCACGGTGTGTGCATATAACGAATCGGCACACCGATTAAACCCGTTGCCATTCCGCCGCGGCTAATCTGCATCGCTTCGGCATCGGTACCGGAACGTCCGCCTTCGACTTCGACCTGGTAAGGAATACCGTCCTCTTCCGCCGCCTTCTGCAAAATCCCAAACGCGACGTGATTGATGTTCGCACCGCGAGTTACGAGCGGTCCCTTTCCAACGTAAGCATCGCCCCATTTCTCTTTCGGCACATTCGGATAGTCCGTCGAGAAACTCACGTCGACCGCGATGCCCGTCTTCGCATCGATCGAAAAAGACGCCGTCGCCGCGCCGCGGATACCAATTTCTTCTTGTACGGTCCCCGTCGCGTAAACGCCCACATCTGTGTGAAGTCCGCCATCTTCCTTCAGATGACGCAGCGCTTCCGCGACAATGAAAGCGCCAACCTTATTATCAAAACCTCGCGCGGCTGCGCGATCTCCCATCAGGTGCCGAAACTCCGCGGTATAAGTGACCACGTCTCCTAGCGAAATCTGCTCCATCGCCTCCGACTTTGAGGTCGCACCCACATCGATCCACAGATCCGAAAACTCTGGCACCTTCGTGCGATCGTCGGAAGACATGAGATGAATTGGCTTTCGACCGATGACTCCGGCAACCCGCGTCTTGCCGTGGACCCATACGTGTTGTCCAACGGCGATCATGGTGTCGTGGCCACCAACGCGGGCGAAGTAGACGAGTCCGTCGTCGCTGATGTACTTGACGATGAACCCAATCTCATCAAGGTGCCCCGACAGCATGATCCGAGTGGCTGCCTTTGGATTGAGGATCGCAAAGACGTTCCCGTGGGAGTCGGTCCGCTGCTCATCGGCAAAGGTCGTGTAGTCGCGATAGACCTTAGCCGCCCTTTCCTCGTATCCGGAAGGGGAAGGGGCGTTGACGATAGCCTTGAGAAAGTCAAGCGATTCAGGACGCATCGCTACTATTCTGCTTTATCGTGCTCGATCCCCTCAAGGTTGGGCTCAGGGCTTGGTTGGGGCTGGCTTCTGCTCGGCGATGATGATTTGGTCGATAACGCGTTCGACCCCCACCGTATTATTTGCCACGTCCAGTACCGCTTTCTTCTCTTGAGCGCTGCCCACGTGGCCCCCTATCGTCACGACGCCACCCTCTGTGCTTACGTGTAGACCCTTCATGTCGACGCCTTTGCGCAACGCAAGCGCAGCGTTCACCTTTCCGGCAACCGTAGCGTTGGTGGCAGCTCGTTGGGCGGTCTGACCCAACTGAGTAGCGTCGCGTTTAAGATCAGTCGCGTCAGTCGAGTTGCAGCCAACGGCGGCACCGACTAACAAAAGAAGAAGAGCAAATCGCGATCCCACGAAGTGATTGACGCTTCAAGTCACCGACAGGTGGCGCGCTAAAACGAAATTGGGCCGAGCAGCCATCACTCGGCCCAACAAACCTGAATCAGACTTTCTTGAAAGCGCCGTCCATCAACGGGTCCCACTTATCGCCGTTCTTGACATCGAGATTGAACGTAACCCCGTCAGCTGTCTTGGCCCAAATGGATCGCGTCGGCTGTGGAGTTCCGCCTGGAACCATCGGGTCTATTGGATCGCTGATCAGAACCAGCTTGTCGCCCTCGAAGTTGCCCGTCATGTGCATGACCTTGTAAGACGTTCCGTCGTACCACCAGCCCACGTAGTTCTTGGCGGTGGTGTCGTAAGTGAGGAGCATCATCCCCTCGATCGACATCTTCGCGCCGCCACCCATGTCCATGGTGTAGGTGATCGTCGATCGCACGAATCGGCTGTTGAGAGCCCGTTCTGCGTGCGCCGTACACGTGCTGGGCATGGTCTGGGGTCCCGCGTGCATATTCGCCGGCCCCTGATAATCGCCCAACAAGAAGTCGATCGCTTTCATTTCGGCGGGCGGATTGGTATCCATGCGCTGCGCACTCGCCGCTGCCATCGAAACAAACAGCACAACGGCTGCAAAAAATCCTCTCATAAAGTGTCCAATCCGCTGCTTTGCGGACCCTCCGGAAGTAGTATACATGTTTCTATCGGTTTGTAACAATGGGCTCGCGCTAGAGCCTAAGGCCATTGGGCCCGACGTTTCGAGATCGGTATACTTCGCCCTTCCCGAGCTGCCCGCTCGTCTAATGGCAGGACGGCAGGTTCTGGCCCTGTTGATCGAGGTTCGAATCCTTGGCGGGCAGCTGGAGAGTCATCGACATCCCGGATAGACGCAAGCGTCGTATCGGGACAAATCTTTTTATCCACGCACCGGTAACATCGCCTAGCCATTTATGAAATTGCTGGGCCTGGTCCTTATCTTCCTTTCTTTGGCGTCGTTCGCAACCGCCCTGCCGCACACGTTCACTACGTCCGGCGAGCATTTCCTCCTCGACGGCAAGCCGTTTCAAGTTCGATGCGGCGAGATGCACTACTCACGCGTCCCGCGCGAATATTGGCGCGACCGCCTTCGAAAAATGAAAGCGATGGGTTTGAATACCGTCGCCACCTACATGTTCTGGAACATCCACGAACCAGAACGGGGCACGTTCCATTTCTCCGGCAACGATGATGTTGCCGCGTTCGTAAAGGACGCGCAGAAAGAGGGGATGTACGTGCTCCTCCGTCCCGGACCGTATGCCTGCGCCGAGTGGGAGTGGGGCGGATACCCCTATTGGCTTTCGCTGCTCGGTGTCAAAGTGCGGAGCCGAGACCCCGAGTTTCTCAAAGCATGCGGCGAGTATCTTCACGCCGTCGGCAAGCAACTCGCACCGTATCAAATCACGAAGGGCGGACCGATTCTCATGGTTCAGGTCGAGAACGAATACGGCTCCTACGGAAGCGATAAAGAATATCTCGGGTTTATTCGCGACACGTTGAAGAGTAGTGGCTTTGATTGTCCGCTCTACACGGTCGATGGACCGAGTGATTCGATGATCAATGGCGGCACGTTGCCAGACGTGTTTGCCGCGATAAACTTTGGCGACAATCCGGAGGGTGCATTTCAAGAGTTGGCGAAATACCGCACCGGCCAACCGTTGATGTGCGGCGAGTTCTATCCGGGATGGTTCGATCAGTGGGGACAGCAGCATAACAGCTCTCCTCCCGGCGATCTAAAAGACTTCGAATGGATGATGTCGCACGGCGTCTCCTTCAGTCTCTACATGGTCCACGGCGGTTGGACGCCTGGGTTCATGAACGGGGCAAACGTGGATGGCGGCAACTATCACCCGCAAACGAACAGCTACTACGACGACACGTGCATCGATGACGCGGGCCGGCCGACCGCGAAATTCGATGCATACAAGGCGATCATTCAAAAGTATCTTCCGGTGGGGGAGGAACTTCCTGAGCTTCCCGCGCCGAACACTGCGATCTCCATTCCTCCGATTGAATTCACCGAGTGCGCGACCCTGATGGAGAACCTTCCGACGCCCGTGATTTCAAATCAACCGAAATCGTTCGAGACACTCGGACAGCCTTATGGCTTCGTGCTCTATCGACACAACATCAAGTCGGAATACAACTCGCTCGAACTCAAGAACCTGCAGGACCGTGCGATCATGTTGCCTCAGAACGTCGTTCTAGATCGCCGATTGACTCAAAGCGTTTGCAACCTCGATGTGAAGGATGGCTTGCTAGATATCCTCGTTGAGAATCTCGGTCGCGTCAATTACGGCTCGCAGATTCCCACCGAAACGAAAGGTATTTCTGGTGGAGTGTTCTGGGGTGGGAAGGAAGTGACGGGCAACTGGATGAACTACGGAATCCCGATGAGCAACTTGAAGGGATTGAAGTTCACCAAGAAGATGAAGCCAGGTCCGGCATGGTATCGCGGTTCGTTCACGCTCATCAATACGGGCGATACGTTTCTCGACATGCGCAACTGGAATCACGGCTTGGTGTGGGTGAACGGTCACAACCTCGGGCGGTTCTGGCACATCGGGCCGCAACAAACGGTTTACGTTCCCGGTTGTTGGCTGAAGCAAGGGAAGAACGAGATCGTCGTGTTTGAACTTGGTGAGGTTGCAAACAAATCCGTCGTTGGCGTGCGCGATCCTATTTGGGAAACGAATGCATCGTAAGCTCTAACCTCTGTGACTCTGTGTGTCCTCTGTGACTCTGTGTTGACGAGTTTTCGCCTCGCAATGCTCACAGCATTCTGCAGTTCGCTTGACTCGTTACGACGCTCATATGCTTCGTCGATTCACTATTCACAATTCACCATTCACCGACCCAGTATCGCATCCATCGCGTTCGACGCATTCGCCACTCGCACCATCGGGTGATGTTTGTAACCGGGAATCATCTCGGCGGCGACAGGGCCTTCATATCCGATGTCGTTGATTGCGGCCATCACTTCGGGCCAATTCACGTCGCCTTCCAATAAGTCGACGAATCCATCGGCCGTTCCCACCGCACGACGGAAATCTTTGAAATGAATTCCGACGACGCACTTGCCCAGTGTTCGCAACCAATCTTCCGGATGGCCGAAGGGCAAGAGATTTGCCACGTCGACGTAGGCACCAATCCAGGGACTTTGAAACTGGTCGATAAACGACGCCATCTCGTGCGGTGAGAGCAAGAACCGATTCCACACGTTTTCAATTCCCAGTCGCACTTGTAGTTTCTCAGCAAGAGGGAGGACGGAGCGGAGGCCGTCCGTCGCATAGCGCCACACTTCTTCGTAAGGTTGTTTAGGGCGGTCCGGAAGAAAGAACACATCCACCGATCCGGGAATGACGAGCAAAGTCTTCGCACCGAGCCAAGCGGCGATCTGAATCATCTTCTCCAGATCTTCCTTCGCTTGAGACCTTGCACCTGCGTCCGAATCGCCCAAACTCCGCGACCAGTAAACGCCGCTCGCTACGCTCGGCAAAGCGATGCCTAGTCGATCCGCTTCCGACTTGATTTCCTTGCACCGCTGCTCCGTGACGTCGAGTTGCAAAGTGCCCTGTGTGAAGATGCCGAGTTCGATCGCATCGAATCGATGCTCCTTGGCCAGACGCAACGCTTCGAAGACGTCGAGCGAGCCTTCGAGTCCGCCGGGAAATGACCAGTAGTTGATTGACTTAATCAGTTTTGATGACACGTGTTTTCCTTTCGATGCTAGATGCTAGATGCTAGATGCTTCACTCCCTTGAGAGAATCCGGAAGCCAGTTAGATCCGCGATCGGAGATCCCAGATCCGAGATTCACTTAATGGCTCCCGCCAACATCGTCTGATGGATCTTATCCTTGAACACCGCATAGACCGCCATGACCGGCAGCATCACAATGACGAGCCCCGCGAACAACGCGCCCCAATCGGATTGATAGTGCTGCACCATCATGAGGTTCGCTATCCCGAGCGGTAGCGTGCGGTTTTCATCGCTCGAAACCAACACGAGGGCAAGACTGTACTCGTTCCACAACCCGATCGCGTTGAAGATCGCCACCACCAATAGCCCCGGCTTAGCCAAAGGTAGCATCACGCGCCAGAAAGTTTTCGCGTATCCAGCGCCATCCATCATCGCCGCCTCGGCTAGTTCTCCCGGCAGTGCTTGGAAGAATCCGGTCAAGACGAAGATCGTGAACGAAAGGGAATAGGCGACATACACGATCACGAGACCTTGCTTCGTATCAAGCATGTGTAAGTCTTTCAAAAGAAAGAACAACGGAACGATGACGAGGAAGTTCGGAAACATCATTCCGCCGAGAAAGACTCCGAACAACGTCTTTGATCCGCGAAAGGGAAACCGCGCGAAGACATATGCAGCCATTGCGCCGACCGGTAGCAAGACAAGCAACGTGGCGACTGTCACGACGACAGAATTCCAGAAGTATCGACCGATGCCGCCTTCGCTCCAAGCGTTCGAATAGTTCTGCCACTGAGGATGTTTGGGGAGTGACCAGGGCGAGCCAAATATTTCGGGGCCAGACTTTAGGGAAGTGATCAAAACCCATAAGAGGGGAACGACGACGGTTGCGGCGAACAACATCAATCCGGTGTTGCCAAAGAATTTCTTCAAGATCTGGCCGCCTGAGGATCGCGCCTCATCCATGCAAGGATGCCGAAACTCAGAAGCATCGCAACGATGAAGTTTGCAACTGCGAGCGCCGCCGCGTAACCGAATTGGTTGTTGCTGAACGCCTGCTCATACAGATAGGTGAGCATGACCTCGGTGTGCCGATCGGGTCCGCCTTGTGTCATGAGGAAAACGAGTGCGAACACGTTCATCACATTCACGACCACATACACCGCAGCGACCCGCTTCACCGACCAAAGCAAGGGCCAGGTGATCGTTCGGAATTTGTGGAACCCGTGCGAGCCGTCGAGCTCGGCTGCCTCGTTCACTTCTTCGGAGATCCCTTTCATCCCCGCGCCGAACAGCATCACATAGAAACCGATCGCGTACCAGAGGAAGGCAACGGTGACGGCAGGGAGTGCGGTCTTGGATTCACCGAGCCAAGCGTGCGCCCAGCCCGACAGGTGAACGCCGTTAAGCGTCGCGTTCAGCAATCCGAAGGACGGGTTGTACATGAACATCCACAGGATCGCAACGACGACAAGAGAAATGACCTGAGGAAAGAGCACGACCGCGCGAGTGGCGCGAACAAGTCTGCTGTCCTTCTGCATCGCGCTTGCGATAAGAAGTCCGAGCACGAAGATGCAGATGCCGCCGACAACGAGAAGCCATAGGTTGTGCTGCAGAGCTTTCCAGAAGACATCGTCGTGGATGAGCTTTTGGTAGTTCTCCGCTCCGACGAATTTGCGATTCTGCGATACCCCCCGCCAGCGATAAAGAGAGAGTTGGAATGCCTGGATGAGCGGATAGACAACAAACCCGCCGTAGAGCAGGATGGCGGGGCTGAGAAACGCGACGATGAACAGACTCCTTGATCCTCGTCGCATTTTCTATTCAGTCACCGAAATTTTCGATGTCACCAGTTCTCTGTGAAACTCTGTGCCTCTGTGTCTCTTTGGTTGATCAGATTCGGTGGTGCGTCTAACCCCAACACCTCAAAGCCGATGCTTCGTAATGCTATCGTCCTTCCGTGTCTTCTCAGCGGCGGCCTCTACACGATCGCAGAATCCTTCCGGCGTCAACTCACCATTCAGCATCGCGGTCAAAGAATTCTGAATCTCTTTATCGAACTCCGGATACCACTGCCGATACTGCACCGCCCACACGTTCTTGCTATTCCGCAGCGCATCCGCCGGCTGGACCAAAACAGGAGGAAGCTTCGCTTGATCGCTGCCCTTGATCGACATCAATGTGCCCTTCTCTTCGACAAAGCGCTTGGCGACCGGAAGCGAGGTCATGTACTTGAACAACTCGATGGCCGCTTCTTTGTTCTTCGCCGCGGTCGGAACCATCCACGGCTCAATGCCGATGAGAAGGGAAGTCGGATCGCCTTTGCCGTCACTAATCACGGGCGGGAGGAAGAACTGCATTTTCGCATTCGCCGGCATCACTTTCTTCATCTCTGAGAACAGCCAAGTCCCGCACGGGATCATCGCCGCTTTGCTGTTCAGAAAGTCCGTTTGAGATTCGGTATGACTCAGTGCGGTCGCGCCCTTTTCGAAATCGCCCGCCTTATTGAGCTGATCGATCATCTGCGCTGCCTTGAGCATCGCCGGAGATTTCCATGCACCCGGCTTAAGATTCTGAGCTGCCTTTACCGCGTCAGGTCCACCGGCGCTCATGCACCACGGCAAGAGCATGCCGTCGATCATGTAGTACGGATACTGACCTTGATAGGTGAGGGGCGCCATTCCCTTCGCTTTGATCTTTTCGCAGAGTGCGAGCAGCTCATCAAACGTTTTCGGAGCGGTCCATCCGTTCTTTGCGAAGACGCCAGGATCGAACCACCATCCATAGAGCATCACGTAGTAGGGAAGCACATACTGCTTGCCTTCCAACTGACCAAGTGCCAACACCTGCGGCTCGAAGGAATCTCGCCATGTGCCAGTGCCGTCGTCCGAGAGGCCGTTGAGTGCTTCCGTCAGATCGACGAGTTGTCCCTCTTCGGCGAGCGCCCAATGGTCCATGCCCCAGCCGGGGAACACGAGGTCGGGCGGCGTGCCGCCAACAAATCTCGGCCGCAACTGCTCCCATACGCGCGGGTTGCCGTCGACCGTGATGGTCAACCCCGGATGCTTCGCCTGAAACTCATCCGCTGCCTTCTTGTAGAAGTCGATGTCATACCCACCCTTGAACGCGACGACCTCGAGCTTGCCCGATAGTACAGGCTTCAGCGACGACGCGGGGGTTGTCATGGTCTTCTCAGTCCCCATGTTGCAGCCGATGGAGGCTATGGCGAAAAGAGCTGATAGGAGAAGGGTTAGGCGACGCATTGGTTTTGCATTATGGTCACGAGTCTGCTGCGTCGGGGCCACAAAATTCGGGGACATCCTCTCGCAGGGTGGTTTCGTCTCAACTAACGATGCTTCGAATCTGCCTCGTCGGCTGCGGCTTCATGGGTCGCATGCACGCAAACGTTTACAGACTCATCGACCGCGCGCAACTGGTGGCGGTGGTGGATCGGGGCGAGCGGGGCAAGAAGTTCGGGGAGGAATTTGGCGTTCCCCACTTTGAAACTCTAGAGGAAGCGCTCAAAGCGGAGAGCATCGACGCGGTCGACATCTGCCTTCCCACCGACCTCCACAGCGAATTCACGATCCAGGCCGCGCGGGCGGGGCGGGACATCTTCTGCGAAAAGCCGATGGCGAGGACGGTTGCCGAGGCCGACGCGATGATCGCCGCATGCGATGCGGGGCACGTGCGATTGATGATCGGACATTGCATTCGCTTCTGGCCGGAGTACGCGCTGGTCAAGAACATCAAGGACGAAGGGCGGCTTGGCAAGCTCCTCTCCATCAACCTCACGCGATACGGCGAATTCCCCTCCTGGTCGCAGGAAAACTGGCTGGGAGAAGAGAAGCGGTCCGGCGGGGCTGCGCTGGACATGCACATCCACGATACGGATTTCGCTATGTATCTGTTCGGAAAGCCCACAGAAGTGGCAAGTTATGGCACCGACGACGGTCGCGGCATCGGTCAGATCTTCACGACGATGCGGTTCGGCGATTCGGTCGCGCATCTGGAAGGCGGGTGGAATCTGCCGAAGAAGACGCCATTCAAGATGGCCTTCCGTGCGATCTTCGAGAACGGAGTGGCGATCATGGATGGAGGTCCGATGCAGATCATCGAGCAGGGGAAGGATCCGGAAACGCCAGAGTTCAAGAAGATGAGCGCCGCAGGCGGCGGCAACATCTCGGATCTTGGCGGTTACTATTTGGAGCTCGAATACTTCGTCAATCGCATTTTGGATAATCAACCGTTCGAGATCACGACCCCGGAAAGTTCGCGGGATTCTCTGCAAGCTGTTCTAGGCGAGATCGAGCAAGCAAAATCACGGATGGGCGCCGTGGCAAATTTGTAGTTCCCCGCTAAACTAAACGGGTTCATGTTGAGCATGTTTGTGGCTGCACTTTTATCAACCCCCATTGCGATCATTCCGAAGCCCGTTTCGATGGACTTGGGGCAGGGATCTTTCTCGATCACGCCACAGACGGTTATCGTCGCGCCGAAAGAAGAGGCGACTTTTGCCCAGCACGTGCGAGATTGGCTTAAGCCAGCACTAGGATTCGAGCTGGAAGTCAAGCAGCACAAGTCGAAGGATTCGATCGAGTTTGCGCTGGACAAGAAGCTCGCCGATCTGGGCGATGAGGGCTACAGCTTATTTGTGGACGGCGAAGGAGTCCACATCTCTGCATTTGCAGAAGCCGGACTATTTTACGGATATCAAACTCTTCGCCAACTTCTTCCTCCTGACATCTACCGCAAGTCATCCGTTCGCGCAGAATGGGCGATCCCCGCCGTGTCCATTCGTGACTTCCCGCGCTTCTCGTGGCGAGGATCACATATCGATGTCGCCCGTCACTTCATGCCGAAAGAGTTCATTCTCAAGTACATCGATCTCATCGCGATGCACAAGATGAATGTGCTTCACATGCACCTGACCGACGATCAGGGCTGGCGCATCGAGATCAAGAAGTATCCGAAGCTCACAGAGATTGGCGGCGATGGCGATTACAACAGCAATCGGGTGACCAACTCTTCCGGCGAGGAGCATCGCGACAGCCAACCGCACGGTGGTTTCTACACGCAGGATGATATTCGCGAGATCGTCGCTTACGCCGCGGATCGATTCGTCATAGTCGTTCCGGAGATAGAGATGCCGGGTCACAGCCAAGCGGCGATCGCTTCGTATCCAGAATTGGGGAACACGGGTAAGTCGCCAGGATTGATGACGACTTACGGCGTTTCTGAAAATGTTTACAACGTCGATGACTCGACGATCAAGTTTCTGCAGGACGTGTTGGATGAAGTGCTCGCGCTTTTTCCGAGCAAGTTCATCCACGTCGGCGGCGACGAAGTTCCGAAGGATCAATGGAAAACAAGCGCGGCCGCGCAGGCGAAGATGAAATCGCTTGGATTGAAAGACGAGGAAGAACTTCAGAGCTGGTTCATCCGACAGATGGACACGTATCTGACATCGAAGGGTCGGCGCCTGATCGGATGGGATGAGATTTTAGAAGGCGGGCTTGCGCCGGGCGCGGCGGTGATGTCGTGGCGTGGGATCGATGGCGGAATCGCGGCATCGAAAGCAGGGCATGATGTGGTGATGGGACCGGGCGATTGGTTGTACTTCGACAAGTATCAATCCAGATTTCGGGAGCAAGAGCCTTTGGCGATCGGCGGATATCTGCCGTTGAAAACGGTTTATGGGTACGACCCGGTTCCTGCCGCCCTGACCCCGGAAGAGGCGAAGCACGTTCTTGGCGCTCAGTGCCAGTTGTGGAGCGAATACATCCCGCAGCCGAAGCAGATGGAGTACATGGCATTCCCTCGCGTGTGCGCGCTGTCTGAGGTGCTCTGGTCTCCGTCTAGCGCCCGCAACTACGACGATTTTTTGACGCGCCTCAATCCTGACCTAGACCGACTTAAGATTCTCGACGTGAACTATCGAAAGCTGGAGTCGGATTCGGTGGCTTCGGTTGGATCTTGGAAGTCGGGGGAGATATCCGAGCAATTCACGACGCACGAGTGGGATCTGACTGAAAAGATCAAAGGCGCCAGTGTCTTCGTAACCTATTTCTCCTATAGCGGCGGCGCGTGCCGACTGGATATCGAATGGGCCGAGCTTTTGGAGAACGGCGTGCCGATCTCGCGCGATACGCACGCGGGTACGACGGGCGGCGCGGATCAGGGGAACGTTTACGTGCTCCAG
>Ga0070666_10002053_pt1 | contig 12219 bp, 13 predicted proteins | sample KBSS23metaG_FD_64677 | JGI IMG/M metagenome (GOLD analysis project Ga0070666, IMG submission 64677) | Switchgrass rhizosphere microbial communities from Kellogg Biological Station, Michigan, USA - KBS S2-3 metaG | ecosystem: Host-associated > Plants > Roots > Rhizosphere > Soil ... | reverse complement strand
CTCCGTCCTCGCTACGAGAGAGCCCGTCGGAGCCGCCGAGGAACAGAATGGACGGATCGAAGGCGGCCGTCTCGAGAGGGCCGCAGCAACCGGTCGGCAGGCCGTTTTCCAGGGGCGTCCATGTCCCACTGCGGGAGGCTCTTCTGAAGAGTCCGTCGTCCGTCGAGACGACGAGGCTTGTCCTCCATGCGTCGCTCACTCCCCGAATGTTGAAGGGCGGGCCGAGGCATTCCCCCGTGAGGGCCCAGGCGCCGGGAAGTCCAGCCAGAACGAAGACAACGACGAAAGCAGCCGAACGGGTCTTCCTCATTCACCCTTTCCTACGGAGAAGCGCCCTGTTTCGTCGTCGTCTCGGGGCGGAAGCTGCCCGCTCGCCGGAAAGAGGCGGCGGTCAACGATCAACTCCGATTTAGAGCTTTGACCGGGGGCCGCCGACTTCGTCCCTCGGCCGACGCTGGGGTTGTCGATCGACATTTCTTCGCTGCTGGGCGCCCAGAACAGATTCCCCGGGCGAGTGAGATCGGCGGTCCCGTCGAGCGGCCGGGAAAGCCGACTCGATCTTAACGGCCATTTTACATCGATCTTCAAAACGAACCGCTCCCGAGTCCTTGACGATCCTTCCGCCAGACGTTTAGATTGCGGTCTGGAGCCGGCCCTCGACCCGATCGGGAAAAGGAGACCCGGATGCACAACAGAACCGTCCTGGACTTCCCGCCTCCTCACGCCGTGAGAGGAAGGGACGAACCGTGGAGCGCTCGTTCTCCGAGGAGCGCGCAGCCCGGCACGCGATCGTTGTGGGCCGGACAGACCTTCCCCCTCGCCACGCCGATATCCGCCGTCCGCTGGGCCGGGGTCTGCGAGCCAGCGTTCTTGCCTTTTCGAAGATGGAAGCCCGGCATGCGTCCGAAATGAGTCGGCCATGCGTGAAAGATGGTTTTTCGGGAAAGGGGCCACCATGACACATCTCGGATTGTCCTTCATCGTGGCAACGGCGGTTGCCTTCGGCCTCGCTTTGCTCGACGCCTCGAGCGGGGGCGCGGCGGACGATCACACGGCGGTCCGTCCCTTTCACGTCCACTTTCCGGACGAAGCGCTGGCCGACCTGAAACGGCGCGTCGCGGGAACGCGGTGGCCTGACAAGGAGACTGTCGCCGATCAATCCCAGGGCGTGCAGCTCGCGACGGTTCAGGAGCTCGCGCGCTACTGGGCGACGGACTACGACTGGCGCAAGTGCGAGGCGAAGCTCGAAGCCCTGCCCCAGTTCGTGACCGAGATCGACGGAGTCGACATCCACTTCATCCACGTACGTTCGAAAGTTCCCAACGCCCTGCCGATCATCGTCACGCACGGGTGGCCCGGCTCGATCATCGAGCAGTTGAAGATCATCGACCCGCTGACGAATCCCACCGCGCATGGCGGGAGCGCGTCGGATGCCTTCGACGTCGTGATTCCGTCGCTCCCGGGCTACGGGTTTTCCGGGAAGCCCGCGACGACCGGCTGGGACCCCATCCGCATCGCGAAAGCGTGGGTCGTGCTGATGAAGCGGCTCGGATACCGGCGGTTCGTCGCGCAAGGCGGCGACTGGGGAAACGCGGTCACGGAGCAAATGTCCCTTCTCGGCGCTCCCGAATTGATCGGCATTCACACGAACATGCCCGCGACCGTGCCGCCCGCCATCGACGCGGCGGCTTTTTCGGGCGCCCCGGCGCCGGCGGGTCTTTCGGCCGATGAGAAGCACGCGTACGACCAGCTCGCCTACTTCTACAAGCACGGCCTGGGCTACGCGCAGGAGATGGCGAACCGTCCCCAGACGCTCTACGGGATCGGGGACTCGCCGGTGGGGATGGCCGCCTGGATGCTCGATCACGACGCGCGGAGCCTGGCGCTCATCACGCGCGTCTTCGACGGAAAGGCCGAGGGACTCACGCGCGACGACGTCCTCGACAACATCACGCTCTACTGGCTGACGAACACGACCGTCTCTTCGGCTCGTCTCTACTGGGAGAGCCATCTCGCGTTCTTTGCTCCGAAAAACGTCCCGATTCCGGCCGCCGTGAGCGCTTTCCCGGATGAGCTCTATCAGGCGCCACGGAGCTGGACGGAGAAGGCGTATCCGAAACTCATCCATTACAACAAGCTCGACAAGGGCGGGCACTTCGCGGCCTGGGAGCAGCCGGAGCTCTTCGTCGGCGAGATGCGCGCGGCATTCAAGTCGCTGCGGTAGAAGTCGAATGAAGCAATGCCTGGCTGGAAGAAAGGAGGTCCATCCATGAGACCCCAACGGAGCTCCGAGGGTACCCGGAATCACATTGGCGCGAAGCGGTTCCCGGCGGCGTGGAATCTCCTGGCGGCTCTGACCGTCGCGCTCGTTGCCGCCGCTTGGTCCGCCGGCGCCGCGCCCGCGCCCGCGGTCAAGAACATCGTCCTGGTCCACGGCGCCTTCGCCGACGGCTCGAGCTGGGCCAGGCTGATCCCGATCCTGCAGGCTAAGGGCTACTCCGTCACGGCCGTGCAGATTCCCCTGACCTCGCTTGCCGACGACGTCGCCGCCACCCGGCGCGCGCTGGCGCTGCAGAATGGTCCCGTGATCCTGGTTGGCCATTCGTGGGCCGGAGTGGTCATCACCGAGGCGGGGACGGATCCCAAGGTCGCCGGCCTCGTCTACGTCGCGGCCTTCGCGCCGGATCGGGGCGAGGCGCTCGGCGAGCTCGGTAAGCCCTATCCGGCTCCGCCGGTGGTGCCGATCGCCGACAAGCAGGGCTTCTTGAGCCTCTCGACGGACACGGTGGTGAAACACTTCGCGTCGGACCTGCCGGAGAAGGAAGCGCGCGTGGTCGCGGCCGTGCAGGGGCCCATCTCCGCTTCGGCGTTCGGCGCCCAGGTTTCCGCCGCCGCGTGGAAGACGAAGCCGTCGTGGTACTTCGTGTCCGCTCGCGACGAGGCCATCGCGCCCGACGAGGAACGCTTCTTCGCCAGGCGCATGAAGGCGACGACGACGGAGCTCAAGGCAAGCCACCTGGCCATGCTTTCGAAGCCGAACGAAGTGGCCGCGGTCATCATCGATGCGGCGACCAAGGCGGGCCGGGGGCGTTGACTTCTTGGCCGCGGCGAAAGCGGCGGCTCCGGATTCCGTGGGAGGGGGAGATCATGTCCGACGAAACGAGCCCGGATCGGCGCCGCTTCCTGGGCGCCGCGGCCATGACGATTGCCGGCGCGCAGCTCGGCCTGACCGAACGTGCGATGGGACAACCCGGCAAGCCGGCAACCCTGGTCTCTTCTCAGGCCAAATCGATGGCTCATGAGTCGTTCGGCCCTCTTCGGCAGATCGATGCCGGTGTGCTGAATGTCGCCTACGCGGAAGCCGGCCCGCCCGGTGGTTCGCCGGTCATCCTCCTCCACGGCTGGCCGTACGACATCCACAGTTTCGTCGAGGTCGCGCCGTTGCTCGCCTCGTCGGGCTACCGGGTGATCGTGCCCTATCTCCGCGGCTACGGGTCGACGCGGTTCCTGTCGAGCGACACGTTCCGGAACGGCCAGCCTTCCGCGCTCGCCACCGACATCGTCGACCTGATGGACGCGCTCAAGATCGAGAAGGCGATCCTCGCGGGTTTCGATTGGGGCGCGCGAACGGCCAACATCATCGGGGCGCTCTGGCCGGAGCGCTGCAAGGCAATGGTGTCCGTGAGCGGCTACCTGATCGGGAACCAGGAATCCGGAAAGACTCCCTTGCCGCCGAAAGCCGAGCTCCAGTGGTGGTATCAGTTCTACTTTGCGACTGAGCGCGGGCGGGCGGGCTATGAGAAATACCGGCGCGACTTCTCGAAGCTCATCTGGCAGCTGGCGTCGCCGCAGTGGAAATTCGACGACGCCACGTTCGATCGCAGCGCGGCGGCGTTCGACAACCCGGATCATGTCGCGATCGTGATCCACAACTACCGCTGGCGGCTCGGCCTGGCGCCAGGCGAGCCGAAATACGACAGTCTGGAAAAACGGCTCGCGCAAGCCCCCGTGATCACCGTGCCCGCCATCACCCTCGAAGGGGATGCCAACGGCGCGCCCCATCCGGAGCCGAGCGCGTATTCCCGGAAGTTTTCAGGCAAGTATTCGCACCGCACCATCGCGGGCGGCGTCGGGCACAATCTTCCCCAGGAGGCTCCGAGAGAGTTCGTCCGGGCGGTGATCGACGCCGACCGCTCCTGATCTCCGGCGGCGAGCGCGTTGCGGAACAGGGAAGGGAGCGTCAGGCGCTGAAAGCGAAAGGCGGGTCCGGACTTCGACGAATCCGCCGTCCCCGGGCACCGCGAGCGTGACCGATCTGCCATCGGCCCATCCGCGCGAACCTTCGGGAACCCGATCGGAATCCTGAAACACGCGGGAATTCTCCCGCATCGGGGCCGGGAAGCGCCGTCGCGGCGTCGCGCCCTCTCGGTCGGCGGCGCGGCGCGATGGTCTGGCGCGCGAGTCGGGACCGCGGTAGCCTTCCCGGACGGAGGACGCTATGAAACTCAAGTCGCGGGGCCTGGGGATGATTCTTCTCTCGGTCTGGCTGATCCTGACGGGCTTGTTCTCGCTGATGTCGATCAGCTTCGCACACGAAGGACAGGTCATGGCGGCGCTGGCGATCGCGGCGGGCATCTTCCTTCTTCTCGGGCGTTAGCGCGACGGTCTCCCAAAAGAGATCGCCCGATAACGGGCGGGGACTCGGGGTGTTGGAGGGCGAACGGGCGAGCCCGCCGCGTTATCCGTCCGTCCGCACGCTTTCGAAAAGGGGTTTCACGACCTCATCGCCGAGCCATTCGTCGGTGAGGCGGACGCGGGGGAGGGGCTCGAGAGTCGGATAGGTCTGGAGCGGCTTCATGCAGAAGTGGCAGCGGAACTCCGCGGCTGACCGGTCCTTCAGGTTCACGACGTTGAATTCGCCGCAGTCCCGGCACGGCCATGCGAAGGTGTTCGTCATCGTGTCCGATTCCAGCAAGCCTTGCGCCAGCAGATACTGGCCGGCCGAGTGATCGATCTTCGGGGCCGATGCTCAGGGAGCTCCCGCCGAAGCGTGCTCGCCGAGCTTCGCGTACGACTCATGGACGGTCGTCTTCCGGAGCTGATCGTAGGCCCGGGTCAGGTCCGCGTGACGCTGCTTCAGCTGCGAGTAGCCCCGCTCGAGGGGCACGAGCTTGCTCTCGTACTTTGCCACGCGCGCCTCGAGCTCGCGCACCTGGGCATCCTCCGCCGCGGGAGCCGCGGCCAGGCGGGCGCCGCCGGAGCCGATCTGGTCGATGGCGGAGCCGATCTGCGGGCCCTTCGAGATGAGAAACCCGATGACGAGGATGAGCAGGCCGATCCAGAGCACCTCGCTCACGGTTTCGAGGATTCCTTTGACGGAAAAAAAGGTCGAAGGGCGGTCGGGTGAAGCCTTCGAGGACCGGCGCCGGGGTCGGCCCGAAGGGGCGCCGGAAGAGGTCGGACCGCTCTCGGGGGCCGGCACCGCCTGAGGCGAAGTCATGGCGAGAGAGTGATTTCGCACCGTCTGGCCTCCTTTCCTGAATATGCGCTTCTAAACAAAAAATCGCCCTCTCGGGGCGCCCAGAACGTCTTTGCAAGTTGCGCGCCCGGAATCCAGTCGCGAGCCGTCGAGTCGCGGGTCCCGAGTCAGGTCAAACCGGTCGCGAGTCCCGAGTTTGGGCCAGTTGCCGGGCTCGTTACTGAAGGTCCTCGTGCCCCGACTCGCGACCCGCGACTCGCCACTCGTGACCCTCGACCCTCGGCGCGTACTTCTTGACTCGTCACTGGTGGCCCGCCACTCGCGACTCAGGGTTAATATCGACCGGAGTGAAAGTCCGCCTCACCTCGATCCACCATTTCGCCGCGGCGCATCGCCTTCACAACGACGCGCGCGACGCCGAGTGGAACCGGCGAGTCTTCGACAAATGCAACAACGACCACGGCCACGGGCATACCTATGGCCTGGAAGTGACCGTCGAGGGAGCGATCGACCCCGAGACCGGTTATCTGATGGACTTCAAGGAATTGAAGCGCGTGGTCGAGGATCGGATCGTCCGGCACGTCGAGCGCCGGCACCTGAATTTCGACGTCGATTTCCTCGAGGGAATCAACCCCACTGCCGAAAACATCGCGGTCGCCTTCTGGCGGCGTCTCGAGGGCGCCCTGCCGCGCGCGGTGCTTCGCCGGATCACCCTGCACGAGACGCAGAAGAATTCCGTGGTCTTCGAAGGATGACGCGCCCCCTCTTTCTCGTGACCAACGACGACGGGGTCTCGGCCGAGGGGATCCATGCGCTGGCGGACGGCGTGTCCGCGGTCGGCGACGTCGTGGTCGTCGCGCCCGATCGGGAGCGGAGCGCCGCCGGCCACTCGCTGACGCTCCACCATCCCCTCCGGGCGACGGAGCTCTCGAAGGATCGCTATGTCGTGGACGGCACGCCGACCGACTGCGTCAACTGGGGGACGAACTACCTCCTGCGGAAGCGCAAGCCCGACGCGGTGCTCTCCGGCATCAATTTCGGCCTGAATCTCGGCGACGACGTGACCTACTCCGGGACGGTCTCGGCCGCTTTCGAAGGAGCGATCCTCGGAATTCCGTCGATCGCTTTTTCCCAGGAGATCGGCCCCGGCTTCACCTTCGACGCCGCCGCCCGCTTTGCGAGCCAGATGGCGCTCGCGATCCTCGCGCATCCGCTCCGGCCCGGAACGCTCCTGAACGTGAACGTCCCGGCGGGGCCGGTGCGCGGCGTTCGCGCGGTGAAGATGGGGCGGCGCATCTACCAGGAAGGCGTTCTCGAGAAGCTCGATCCGCGAGGGAAAAAATATTACTGGATCGGCGCCGCGGCACCGACGGGGGAGCCGGAGGCCGGGACGGATCTCTGGGCGATCTCGGAACGGTTCATCTCCGTCACGCCGCTCCATCTCGATCTCACGGACTACCCGGCGCTCGAAAGCCTCGGCCCGATCCTCGGCGACCGGGACCCGGCGCCGTAGACCGCAGGGGGATTTCGGCCCGGCTTTCGCGTGTCGGGAGTGACAGGGTGGCTTCGGGCTTTCGGGTGTTCCCATTCCTCTGTGTCATTCCCGCGCACGCGGGAATCCAGCAGGTAGACTGCCGGGAGCTTCCCGCGTGCGCGGGAATGACATCGGCGAGCAGCGGCAGGGCGCGGCATTTCGCCCGGCGGCCGCGGCTCTCCCTGCTATACTCGATCCCCGTGCCGTCCCCCACATTTCGAAGGGTTTCCGCCCTCGACCCCTCGGAGGAAGCGCGCGCCGCGATGGTCGAGCGGCTGGTCGCCTCCCGCGGGGTCGATGACGAGCGCGTCCTCGCGGCGATGCGGGAAGTTCCCCGGCACCGGTTCGTGCCCGAGGCGGTGGCCGGAAAGGCGTACGGCGATCATTCCCTTCCGATCGGTTACGGCCAGACGATCTCCCAGCCGTACGTCGTCGGGCGCATGACCCAGCTTCTCGCCGTCGAGCCTCACCACCGCGTGCTCGAGATCGGGTGCGGTTCGGGTTACCAGGCGGCCGTCCTCGGCCGGATCGCGCGGATGGTTTTCACACTCGAACGGCTGAGCGCGCTCGCGCGGCGGGCATCGTCGCTCCTGAAGGACCTCGGATACGACAACGTGTCGGTCAAGTCGCTCGACGGGACCTACGGTTTCGCCGCCAATGCTCCCTACGACCGCATCCTCGTGGCGGCCGGCGCGCTCGAGGTTCCGCGGCCGCTCCTCGACCAGCTGGCCGTGGGGGGACGGATGATCGTTCCCGTGGGGGACGAGAAGGTCCAGCGCCTCCGCGTCATCAAGAAGCGCCGCGACCACTTCGGCCAGGAGGAGAAAGACGACGTGACCTTCGTTCCACTCATCGGCCGTTTTGGCCGGGCCGCGGAGGATGCCGAGAAGCCATGACCCGCCGCTTCGTCGTTTCGGGCCGGGTGCAGGGCGTCGGCTTTCGGGATTTCGTGCGGCGGGCGGCGCGATCCCACTCCGTCCGGGGCTGGGTGAGGAACCGGGAAGACGGCCGCGTCGAGGCGCTCGCCACGGGCGATCCCGAGAGTCTCGCGGCCTTCGAAGCGACGCTCCGCGCGGGATCGGCGCTTTCGCGGATCGAATCGATCGAGACGGCCGACCTGGAAGACGCGCCGTTCTCGGATTTCGAAGTGCGCCGTTGAGGCGGTCCGCCCCGTTCGGCGCGGGCGGTCTCGTACGGCGCGGACTCCCGGAATTTCCGCTCCGGCGCTCGGAGCGAACTCTCGACGGAGGACTGGCGTGACGAACGACTCCCGATGGACCCCCGGCATCTGCGACGTTCCCGATTTTCCCGCGGTGGGTATTCTCTTCAAGGACATCACGCCGCTCTGGTCGGACCCCGCGCTCTTTCCGGCGGCGATTGCGGCGATGGCGTCGCCGTTTCGGAACACGGGCATCCGCAAGGTCGTGGGGATCGAGTCGCGCGGATTCATCTTCGGGTCGGCGATCGCGCTGGCGCTCGGCGCGGGCTTCGTTCCGGTGCGGAAGCCCGGGAAGCTCCCGAGACTCCGCCGGCGGGTCGAGTACGCGCTCGAATACGGGAGCGACGCGCTCGAGATCCACACGGACGCTCTCGAGCCGGGGGAGCGGTGCCTCCTCGTGGACGACGTCCTGGCGACCGGCGGGACGGCGCGGGCCGGCGCGGACCTCGTCCGCTCGGCGGGGGCGGAGCTGGCGGGAATGAGCTTCTTCCTGGAGATCGCGGCGCTCAAGGGTCGGGAGCGGCTGGCGGGCGAGGGAGTGCACTGTGTCGTCTCCGTCTGAGACGGCCGCGTCCGCGGCGGGCTCGCCCGTTCCCGCGGATTCGGCCATCCGGCGGATCCTCGTCGTCGACGACGAGGAGGACGTCCGCGTGCTCGTCGCGGCACTGCTCGAAAGCGCTTCCTACGCGGTCACGCTGGCGTCCGGCGGGCGCGAGGCGATCGACGTCGCGACGCGCGAGAGGCCGGACCTCGTCCTGCTCGACGTGATGATGCCGGAGATCTCGGGTTGGGAAGTCTGCGCGACCCTGAAGAACCACCCCGAGACCCAGGGAATCCCCGTCATCATGCTGTCGGTCCGGAACGAGATCCGCGACATGATCACCTCGATGCAGGCGGGGGCGGACGATCACGTCACGAAGCCCTTCACCCGGCGCAAGCTGATCGCCGCCGTCGAGCGCCTGATCGAGCAACGACCCTCCGCCGCGATCCTCCCGTCGGCGGAAGAACACTTCCGCAAGAAGAACCTCCTGTACGACGCGGTCACGCAGCTCCCGTCCCTTCCGGTCGTCGTGGACGCCCTGCGCGACCGTCTCCTCGACCAGCGGCGGATGGGCGTTCTTTCCGTCGACGTCGAGAAGTACAGCCACGTCGAGGACACCTACGGCTGGGAGGTTTTCGACGAGCTGATCCAGGAAGCGGCGCGGACGATGAAGCGCCTCGTCGGCACGCTGTTCTCGGCGGAGGACATCGTCGCGATCAGCCGCCCGGCGGGAGCGGAATTCTACGTGTTCACGGTCATCGAGTCCGGCGACGAGGACGGAGCCCTGCTCGAGCGGAAGGCCCGCCAGACCGAGGAGATCCTGCGCCAGACCCTGGACGACAAGTTCCGCGAGCGGATCCACAAGCCGATCGGCGTCTACGTGGGCCACGCGGTCATCCGGCCGAGCGCCCAGATGCGGATGGAGCGCGTCGTCTATCGCGCCCTGCGCGAGGCCGTGCGCGTCGCCACGTCCCGCGAGGAGGAGACCAAGCGAACGCTGCGGCGCGTCTTCCGGGAGATCGTGGAGCGCGGCGAGATCCGCACCGTGTACCAGCCCATCTTCGAGCTCGCCGATTCGCGGCTTCTCGGGCACGAGGCGCTTTCGCGCGGGCCGGCGGGCTCGGGTTTCGAGAGCCCGGACCTGCTCTTCGAATACGCCATCGCCAACGGCGCGGTATGGGACCTCGAGGAGCTGTGTCTCAAGTCGTCGGCCGGACACTACCCGGCGAGCGATTCCCTGATTCTGTTCGTCAACGTCGAGACCGACATGGTCTCGGCGCTTTCGCATCGGGGCGCGCGCATCCTCGACCCGCTCCGCGGGCAGCGCGAGCGGGTGGTGCTGGAGATCACCGAGCGGAGCGCGATCCGGGACCTCGCGGCTTTCCGCGACGCGATCGAGCGACTGCGCCGCGAAGGGTTCCGCGTGGCGATCGACGACGCGGGATCGGGGTTCGCCTCTCTCCAGGCGATCGCGGAGCTGAAGCCGAACTTCCTGAAGATCGCCAACACCCTGGTGACGGGCCTCGCCCGGGACACGATCAAGCGGGACATCGTCGAGATGCTGCTCCATGTCGCGGGTCGGATCGACGCCCTCTGCATCGCCGAAGGGATCGAGTCGGAAGAGGATCTGGCCGAGTGCCGGCGAATCGGGATTCCCTATGGTCAGGGCTATTTTCTGGGAGGGCCGGTCTCCCGGCCGTGATAGAAATGAAGAGGGCTCCCCGCAGGGAGCCCTGGTCGGAAAGTGATCTTTTCGGGGGTTTCTACTCTTGCCAGTACGGTTTGGTGCCGTAGAAGGAGTTGACCTGGGTTCCCCACTCGATATTCGTGATGTCGGGCCAGTTGTCCTTGTCGAATCCGGGGGCGTTCTTGAGCCGTTCCTTGGGCACGTTCAGGACGAAGCAATGCCGATCGGTGTCGACCGTCATCGCTTTCCAGGGAACCGCGAACAGCTTGTCCCCGATTCCGAGCACCCCGCCAAAGGTAAGGACCGCGTAGGCGATCCGGCCCGATTCCAGGTCGATCATGAAGTCTTCGATCTTCCCGAGGTCTTCTCCCTGGACGTTCCGGACGGGGTCTCCGGAGAGCGTCGAACTGGAGAGAACTCTCGGTCTTTCCGCAACTTGGGAATTCCGCATGGTTGGCCTCCTGAATCCCAATTTCATGCAAGAGGTGTTCCGGCGGAAGCCCGGAATGTTTTTTGCATGAAGGCGTTCGTCATTGCCGAAAACTCAGTCCCTGATCGGTCCAACGGAGGAAGGGTGAATCCATGAGAACGGGATCCGAGGGGCGTTCTTCGTCCCGCCAGAACGGCGGAAGCATCGGAAAACAAGCACTGAAGAAGCTCGCCGCCGATTCGGGCGGTAACGGCAAGCCGGACGGCCCCGGGAGACTCGACACGCGGGGGCTGCTCGCGGCCCTGACGAGCTTCCGGCGGGGCGACTTCTCGGTCCGTCTTCCCGACGCCTGGACCGGCGAGGAAGGGAAGATCGCCGAGGCCTTCAACGAGGTCGTGGAGCTGAATCAGCGGCTCGCCCAGGAGCTCGAGCGCGTGGCACGCGTCGTCGGCAAGGAGGGGCGCCTGCATCAGCGCGCCGCGCTTCCCGACGCCCGCGGCTCGTGGAGCAGCTCGCTCGAGAGCGTGAACAACCTGATCGGCGATCTCGTGCACCCCACGACGGAAACCGCCCGCGTGATCGGCGCGGTCGCCAAGGGCGATCTCTCGCAGAGCATGGCGCTCGAAAAAGAAGGGCGCGTGCTCGAGGGGGAGTTCCTCCGAACCGCCAAGACGGTCAACACGATGGTGGATCAGCTCTCCTCGTTCGCCGCCGAGGTGACGCGCGTGGCGCGCGAGGTGGGAACGGAAGGAAAGCTCGGCGGCCAGGCACGGGTCAAAGGCGTGGCCGGCACCTGGAAAGATCTGACCGACAACGTGAACCTCATGGCCGGCAACCTCACGGGCCAGGTGCGAAACATCGCGGCCGTGACGACCGCCGTGGCCAACGGGGACTTGACGAAGAAGATCACGGTGGACGTCCGCGGCGAGTTCCTGGAACTGAAGGACACGATCAACACGATGGTGGACCAGCTCCGATCGTTCGCTTCCGAAGTGACGCGCGTGGCGCGCGAGGTGGGAACGGAAGGGAAGCTGGGCGGCCAGGCGCGGGTGGAGGGCGTCTCGGGTACCTGGAAGGATCTGACGGACAACGTGAACTCGATGGCCGGTAACCTCACGGGCCAGGTGCGAAACATCGCGGCCGTGACGACCGCCGTGGCCAACGGCGATCTGTCCAAGAAGATCACGGTGGACGTGAAGGGTGAGATCCTCGAGCTCAAGAACACCGTCAACACGATGGTGGACCAGCTTTCGTCTTTCGCCGCCGAGGTGACGCGCGTGGCGCGCGAGGTGGGCACGGAAGGGAAGCTCGGCGGCCAGGCCGACGTGC
>Ga0070666_10002051_pt1 | contig 12226 bp, 9 predicted proteins | sample KBSS23metaG_FD_64677 | JGI IMG/M metagenome (GOLD analysis project Ga0070666, IMG submission 64677) | Switchgrass rhizosphere microbial communities from Kellogg Biological Station, Michigan, USA - KBS S2-3 metaG | ecosystem: Host-associated > Plants > Roots > Rhizosphere > Soil ... | reverse complement strand
ATCCAACGAGGAAGTGACCGAACGCGTCATGGATTCCAATGACCTGGAGCGGGAGCGGGGAATTACGATTCTCGCAAAAACAACGGGTATCCGGTATCACGGAGTGAAGATCAACATTGTCGACACGCCGGGTCACAGCGACTTCGGAGGGGAAGTTGAACGCGCCCTGAAGATTGTCGATGGCGTGCTGCTGCTGGTCGATGCCAGTGAAGGTCCGCTGCCTCAGACGCGGTACGTGCTGATGAAGGCGCTCGAAGCGCGGCTGCCCGTGGTTGCCGTTATCAATAAGATCGACCGGCCGGACGCGCGGGTTCAGGAAGTGCAGAACGAGCTGTTCGATCTGTTCATCGACCTCGATGCGACCGAAGCACAGCTGGATTTTCCGACGGTGTTCTCGAATGCGCGCGCCGGCCTTGCGAAAAACACCCTGGAAGAAGAGTCGGACACGCTGCAACCGCTGTTTGAAGCCATCGTGAAATACATCCCGCATCCGAAGGGAGAACCGACGGAAGTCCTTCAGTTCCTGGTAGCCAACCTGGACTACAGCGAGTACCTGGGGCGCCTCGCCATCGGCCGCGTGTTTAATGGCACGCTGAGGCTCGGTGAAGAAGTCGCGATCATGAAGCTCGACGGTTCGATGCAGAAGACAAAGATCACGAAGCTGTATTCGTTCGAAGGATTGAAGCGAGTGGACGAGACGACGGGTGTTCCAGGAGACATTCTGGCCATTGCCGGCGTCGAAGGCATCAGCATTGGTGAAACGATCACGAGTGCGGAAAATCCCAAGGCCCTTGCCAAAATCCAGATCGACGAGCCGACGATTGCAATCATCTTCACAATCAACACGTCGCCGTTCGCGGGCCGCGAGGGACAGTTTGTGACTTCGCGTAATCTACGCGAGCGGCTCGAAAAGGAACTGCTGACGAATGTTTCGATTCGCGTGGAATCGGCCGGCGGGCCGGAATCGTTTCGCGTCATGGGACGCGGAGAATTGCAACTTGCCATCCTGATCGAGACGATGCGTCGCGAGGGATTCGAGCTGATGGTCGGCAAGCCGGAGATTCTCTCGAAAGAAATCGACGGAGTCATTCACGAGCCGTTGGAAATGCTGATCGTCGATTGCCCGGAGATGTACATGGGCGTCGTGATCGAGAAGCTTGGCCCGCGAAAAGGCAAGATCAAGAAGATGGTGAATCACGGGTCCGGACGCGTGCGGCTGGAATTCGATATCCCGACTCGCGGATTGATCGGATTGCGCAGCGCGATTTTGACAGACACGCGAGGGACGGCGATCCTAAACACCCTGTTCAACGGATACACGCCATGGCAGGGCGATATCGCGACGCGGCCCCAGGGTTCGCTGGTGGCGGATCGGGCAGGGAAAGCGACATCGTTCGCGATCTGGAATCTCCAGGAGCGGGGAGAGATCCTGATTTCGCCGGGAACGGAAGTTTATGAGGGCATGATCATCGGCGAAAACGCGCGCGATCAGGATATGGACGTGAATATCGTGAAGGAAAAGAAACTCACGAACATGCGCTCGTCCACGGCGGATGAAGCCATCCGGCTGGTGTCTCCGAGAATGTTGAATCTGGAGCAGGCCATTGAATTCATCCGCGACGATGAATTGGTGGAGATCACGCCGAAGTCGATCCGGTTGCGGAAGAAGATTCTCGCGCAGAACAAAAGATAGCCCTCTACACCGATTGCGCGGCGGCGTATCCCGATGCCCAGGCCCACTGGAAGTTGAATCCGCCGAGTTGTCCGGTAACGTCGACAACTTCTCCGATGAAATAAAGGCCCGGCACACGCCGGGCCTCCATCGTTTGGGATGAGAGTTCATCCGTGTCGACGCCGCCGACAGTGACTTCCGCTTTTGCATAACCTTCCGTCCCGGTGGGAGTCAGTTTCCATTCCGGATCCTTCCAGATCTGGGAAAAGCGTCGCGGCAGCGGTGGTAGCGGATGAATGGAAATCGTTTCGCCTGGTTTCCAGAAAGAAGAGATCTGCAGAATTGCAGGGCCGCTCAGTCCGCGATGCGTGAAAAGAATCTTTTCGTGAAACGCGGAGTCGCGAAGCGAGACGTTGGCATCCAGCGAGACTCCGCTCAGTTCCGGCCACGGCCCCGCCAGCAACGGAACCAGTCCGGGCCGAAGTTCGGTGACGCGAAGTCCAAACTGTTTTGCAACGGCATGACCAAAGCCGGTCGCCCCGATTCTCGGAATCGACAATCCGCCCGTGGCGATGACGAGAGATTTGCAGCTGAGTGTTTCTTTGTTGGTTTCGATTCGGAATCCGTCTTTCTTTCGAATGGACGTCACACTGCAGCTGGTCTGAATCCGGACCTTGGCCTTTTCCGCTTCTTTGAGAAGCACGTTGAGAATCTCGTCGGATGCTCCATCGCAGAACAGCTGTCCGAGCTTTTTTTCGTGATACCGGATGCGGTGTCGTTCGACGAGCGCAATGAAATCAGATGGGGTATATCGTGCCAGCGCCGATTTGTGAAAGTGTGGATTCCCACAGATGAAATTCTCCGGCGCGGTGTGAATATTCGTGAAATTGCACCGTCCGCCGCCGGAGATCCGAATTTTCTTCCCGAAAGCATCGTTGCGTTCGATCACTGTGACGGATCGTCCTCGTTTCGCCGCCTCAATCGCGCACATCATCCCCGCCGCTCCCGCCCCCACCACAATCACATCGAAATGAGGGGACAGTCCCCTCATTCCCCAATTTCTCCGGAGAAAAGGGGCGTCTTTTTCTTTCGTCCGACTTTCTTCAGCAGGAGTTGTCGGCCTGTTTTCTTTTCCATATCTCGAATGAAATCGTCGTCGGCACAGAGGCGGCCTGTACGTGTCCGGCTCCGGATGAATTTCAAATCCTTCTGAGACTCCTCTTCGGCAAGCCAGGCGCTCCAATCGGGGATTTCCCCGAGCAAGGGGAGGTCGTCTGAAAGTATACGATCGGACCGCAACCCGCAATGAGCCGCGGCGCTCGACCACCGATAGTCTTCGGCTCGACTTACGATTCCGGCACGGACTGGATTGCGTTCCACATAGCGCACACCATTCCAAAGATGACGTTCGTCCATCACGGATGCATCGAAGCGTCCTTCCCAGAGATGTCCTGTTTTGGAGTATCTAGCATTGAAGTAGTTCACATAGTCCCCGTGAACTCTTTGAATCATCCGGCTTAGCGAATACTCGCGTGCCGGCACGGCGATCAGGTGAATGTGATTGGTCATCAGACACCAGGCCCAGATCTTGACAGCCTCTTGGATGCACCGGGTGATGAGTTTCTTGAGATAGACGTGCCGATCGATGTCATCGATAAAGATGTCGGCTTTTCGGTTACCACGATGCGTGATGTGATGCGGAAATTCAGGAACGGTGATGCGGTTTTGTCTGGACATGGACCCTCCACGAAATGGGGGAACGAGGGGACTGTCCCCTCATTACACGCAAAGGGTGAAAACAGTATAGCGCCTCTAAGGTATGATTCCCGTCTGGAGGTGGGCATGCCTGCGATGGACGTGGTGGACTACAAAGTTTTCGGAGATGACATGCAGTACGTCGAAGTGGAGTTGGATCCCGGCGAAGCGGCGCTCGCCGAGGCCGGTGCCATGATGTACATGGAAGACGGCGTCGGCATGGAAACCATTTTCGGAGACGGCTCATCCGCACAGGCCGGATTTCTCGATGCGTTGATGGGCGCCGGCAAGCGCCTGCTCATGGGAGAATCGATGTTCATGACCGTCTTCATGAACCAGTCCTCCGGCAAACGAAAGGTCGCCTTTGCTGCTCCTTACCCCGGCAAGATTGTTCCGGTTCGCCTTTCCGATGTTGGCGGGGAACTGATCACGCAAAAGGATTCGTTTCTCGCCGCAGCCAAAGGCGTATCGATCGGAATCGCATTCCAGCGCAAACTTGGCGTGGGTCTGTTCGGCGGTGAGGGTTTCATCATGGAACGCCTGCAGGGCGACGGCTATGCTTTCGTTCACGCCGGAGGTTGCCTGATGGAACGCACTCTCTCCGCTGGCGAAACGCTTCGTATCGATACCGGTTGCATTGTCGCCTTTCAACCAAGCGTCAATTACGATATTCAGTACATCGGCAAGATCAAAACGGCCCTCTTTGGTGGTGAAGGGTTGTTTTACGCCACCCTCCAGGGGCCGGGTCGAGTCTGGCTGCAGTCACTCCCGCTGAGTCGAATGGCGAATCGAATTATTGCCGCCGTGCCTGGCTTGACTGGCAGAAGTCGGGAGCAGGGCTCGATACTCGGCAACCTGGGTGGGATCCTGAACGGGGAATAGATGGAAACGGACAAGATCAAGAAGTTGCTCGCGGACCAGGATGCGGGCGATCCGCAACCCGAGAGTGTTCGAACTCCTGTCACCGTCCTATTCAGTGACATCAAGGGCTCCACTGCCTACTTCGAGAAATTCGGCGACGATCAGGGGCTCGCCATGGTTCAGCGTCATAACGATTTGCTTTTTCCGATTATCGAAAATAGCGGCGGCCGCGTGGTGAAAACCATTGGCGATGCCATCATGGCCGTGTTCGCCGATCCCAAGGGTGCGTTGCAGGGAGCGATCGGCATGCAGCGGATTCTCGAGAGCGATCGCATCAGCCGGCCTGGCGAAGAACAAATTCACATCAAGGTTGGACTTCACAGCGGTCCCTGCATTGTCAAAGACAAGGACGTCTATGGCGATGTAGTAAATGTTGCCTCGCGCGTGCAGAACCAGACAGAGCCCGATCAGATTCTGATCACCGAAGATCTCCTCGACGCTGCCAAACTTATCGGTGTTCAGTGTGCCCAGATGGGTCATACCAACATGAGAGGCCGCATCGAACCCATCAATATATATGCGGTGGCATGGTCCGGCACCTCCAACGACCAGTTGATTGACGAAATCCAGGCGCAGTACGAAAAGAAGCTCAAGGATGCGAAACGGCGGCAGGATGTCGTGGAGCAGGAATTTGAAGCTGCCCGCGAGGTCTGGCGCGGAGAACGGCGTCGCTTCACCACCGAAATCGACAAGCTGACTGAAGCCATGGACCGCGCCAGGGAAGTCGCTCGCACGGAAGTCGCCAACGATCTTCACGCGGAGATCCGTCTTCACCTGGAAGAAGCCGTGCGCGCGCGGCAGCAGGTGGAGCAGGATTTCATGTCCGCTCAGGCCCGTTGGGAAACCGAACGCGAGCAGATGAAAACGCAGATGATGTCGCTGCAGCGGGCAGCAATCGAATCCATGGAACAGTCGAACAATCCCACGCGATTTGCCCTGGCAGTTCGTGAAAAATTAGACTCCCGGTTAACTGCCGCCCGGCAGGATTGGGAAATGCAGTGGGAGGCCGAACGCCGACGTCTCCAGGCTGAAATCGACCAGTTGAAAAAGACCGCCGGCCTCGTGGACAGCCCGCAAAAAGCCGCGGCAAAGCGCGCGATTCTGGAAAAGCTCGGGAAATTGCCGGCGGGTTCGTCCGGACCGAAATCAATTCTCGCGCTGGAAAGGGACTTCGAAGAGGCGAAACTGGCATGGGACAGTGAGCGCCAGCAGCTCCTGATCCGTGCAAAAAAAGCGGAGCGCGAACTGCAGCATTCCATCGAAGATGTTCGCGCCCAGATCGCGGATGAACTGCGGGCACAGTACGATCCACAGCTGGCTGTAGCCACACGCGAACGCGAACGCCTGACTCATGATGTCGCATTGCTGACGGCGCAATTGACCGAGGAGCGCCAGCGCAATTCGGATCGAATCAGTTTGCTCGAGAAGGCAATTCCCGCAGCGAAGGAAGCTGTAAAGAAACAAGTGACAGCGGAACTTCAGGCGGAATTCGACAGGCAGCTTGAAGAGGTCAGCCGGCTCAAGACCCGAGGCGAGCGACGCTATCAGGATGAGTCCGAAGAGTGGGAACAAGAGCGCCGGCGCAACCGAAAACAGATTGCCAAACTGGAAGAAGAACTCAAGGAAGTCCGTGAAGCGGCTTCCAAATCCCGGATCCGAATGGAGTGACAGGAATGACAATTGCACAGGCAACGTATCAGGACGCGGAACTCGTCCTAAGACTTTATGAAATGCGTCGCGAAGACCGAATGCGTACGGCGCGCGCCTGGTATTTCGCCAATTTCAAGGTGCAGTCCCTTGCCGAAATGATGGAGAAATTTCCTCCGGGCAGTGAACCCAACGCGTCGTTCCGAATGGTGACCTCGTATTGGGACATGGCCGCATCGTTTGTCGTGCGCGGCGTGCTTCACGAAGAGTTGTTCTTCGAGAACAACACGGAAATGCTGGTCGTGTGGGAGCGCGTGAAAGCCATCATCGGGGAATTTCGAAAGTCACGAAACAATCCGTTGTATTTGCGGAATCTGGAAAAGGCTGCGGAGAAGTATGTGCAGTGGATGAACGCGAATGCCCCGGGAGCATATGAAACGTTTCAGGGTTTTGTGAATCCGAAGAAATAGCGATCCATCTACTCCCGTCTCAATAAAACGAATTCGGCCGCCGGCCGGAGTATCCTCCCCGCGGGCCGAATGCCATCCACAAACCAGACGCCGCCAATCCCAGAGTGAGTGGAACGGCAATCAATATCAACACAATGTTCATCCAGTGCCAGGGCGTCCATTGCAGGTAGTGAACGCGATACGTCCAGTCGATCCAGTCATTGATTCTTCCGGTCTGAGACATTTCGCCGGTGAGACGATCCACGGTCACGGTCTTCCCCTCCGAATATTCAAAAACCCCGGCAGAATCCATAACGCCGGTTAGAGCGGAGAGCCGTGTGCCGGAGGTGCGTTTCACAATCGCGCCATAGTGGGCCGCGTTCTGCGACTGGCCGACGGCGTCATCCGCCCAATGTTTCAATTCGTCATCCATTGCTTCTGAAATGTAATCGCCTGTCACCGCATTCACCACGACCGGAGTGCCGCCACGAACTCCCGCGTATGCGGGAGTCTTCGATGGGTGCATGAAAAGTGAAATCCGACTCTGGCCGTCGATCTTTCCGGATGACACCAGTTCACCCGGCGATACCAAAGCCTCGTTCCATGCGCCCGCGGTGAAGGGAATTTTCAGTGCGAGTGGCTCGTAGGCCTCGGCGTATCGGTATTTCACGTTGAAAAGGATTCCGGTGACAATCCAGAGAAAGAGCGGTATTGCCATGGTGATTCCAATCAGGCGATGAAGCGTGCGTGTCATGCCTGATTCTCCCTCCATTTGATCGAAAATGCTAAGCTGCCCTTCATGGACCTGATGCAGTTGGAGATGTTCGTGGCCACCGCGGAAGCGCGTGGTCCGAAACGCGCCGCGGAGCGGGTGTTCCGGACGCAGCCGGCGGTCAGCATGGCGCTGGCCAAACTCGAAACAGAAATCGGCGCTCCATTGTTCGATCGCGCCAACCGCGGCGCTTATATCCTTACGGCATCGGGCGAATTGTTGTATGCCAAGGCAAAACGTCTTCTGAGTCTGCGAGACGAAGCTCTATCGGAGATCCGCGAGCTGCACAGTCTGGAACAGGGCCGCGTCCGAATCGGGGCTAATGAAAGCGCCGGAGTGTATCTGCTGCCGCAGCTGATTGAGCGTTATCGGAAGAAATATCCCAGGGTACGCATTGAGGTGACCCGCCAGAATTCCATGCAATTGATTCACGACATTCGCGAGCACATCGTGGATCTCTCTTTGATCTCGTTTACGCCGGAAGAAAAGGACGTGGAAACGCTGCCGGTGATGAATGATGAACTCGTTCTCGTGACAAGTCCGGATCATCACCTGACTAAGAAGCGAAACGTGAATTTCGCCGATCTCGCCAGTGAAGCCTTTATCGCCCACACGGTCGCCTCACCGTCGCGCCATAAGGTGATCGAAGCGTTCCGCGCTTCGAAAACGCCGCTGAATATCGTCATGGAAGTGGCGATGATCGAGACGATCAAGAAACTGATCGCAATGAATCTCGGAATCGGGTTCATTCCCCGGATGTGCGTACAGGATGAAATACGCCGGGGCGAACTGGCCTGTGTCGCTCTTGAAGGATTCCAATACCAGCGCACACTTTGGCTGGCGCGCCGCCGCACGGACAGCCATTCGCATGCCGCGAATGCGTTCTGGAAAACGGCATTCACTAAATAGCCGCTACTTTTTTCCTGTTCTGGATGCTGGATTGATTTTCGCGTAGCACTTGCGGTGGTAATCCTTGCCGTGGTGAACGGTTCGAAGGTCGTATGGAGCGATTCGAATAAAGCAGCTGCTGCACCATACGGGTATGGGGCCTGTGGCAGTCGGTGTTTTTGCTTTCAAAGTTCGCATTAGTCCTCCAAACCAATAATACATTCGCGATTGTCTATGGCCGATGAGTATTTGGCAAGCCGATGACAGATCTGGTCCCTTTGGATTCTGCCGGCAGGGGGAGTCCTCGCCCACTTAACAACTTTTTACGCCTGCACCATCACTTTCTCCGGAAACTTGTCCCAGGAGTACCATGGCAGATCAACGACGCATCCGGCGCATTGGAGGCAGGGTTCCGCAATGAAAAACACCATTCTTGTCTTGTCACTAACGATTCTTTTCCTCTCCTTTCCAGCAGCAGGTTCTGCAGAGCGGGCCAACTCGCGGATCAGCGCCGTGACGGTGTATCGCGACCGCGCAATCATCACGCGCACCGCGTCGGCGCAGCTTGCCGCAGGTGAACAGATTCTCAGTTTTGAAAATCTGCCCGCAGCGCTGGTGGATCAGTCTTTGCAGGCATCCGGCCGCGGCGTTGCCGGAGCAACGATCCTCGATGTCAGCGCACAGAATGTTTTTACCGAAGCCACATCGAATGATCGTGTCAAGGAACTGGAAGCTCAGATCAAGGAATTGCAAAGGCAGCGCCGCGTCCTCGATGATCGCGGGAAGGTGCTCGAAGAGCAGCGAGGGTTCGTGCAACGCATGCTGCAGGCCTCGACGACGACCGGTCCTGCCGGAGCAACAGCCACCGTGGCCCGGCCAACGCTGGATGAGTGGCAGAAACTTTTCGCATACTCGGAAGAGACGCTCGGCAAAATCAACGCCGAGCAGCAGAAGCTCGATGTGGACCGCGAACCATTGCAGGCGAAACAGACGGCCCTGGAACAGCAGCTCAATCAACTGCGGGGGGCGAGGGGAAAACAGTCGAAAACAATTACGGTTCGTTTGAGTCTGACGACGACGGGGAAACTGGATGTGGCACTGCAGTATGCGGTCCCCGCTGCCAGCTGGGCGCCGTCCTACGACGCACGCCTGCGGAGCGCCGATCGCGCGATCGATCTTTCGTATTTCGGAATTGTGCGCAACGGCACCGGAGAAGACTGGACGGACATCGCGCTTACGTTGTCCACCGCGCGTCCGAGTCTCGGCGGCGGACCACCGGAATTACGGCCATGGATTGCGGATGTGGCGCGGCCGGCAACGCCAACGCCATTCAGCGCGCCGCGGGGAGCTGCGGGGGCGCCGCCGCCGGCTGCGAACTCCCAGGTATTCAACACGACCAGGGATGGTTTGGCCGAAACGGTTTCTTTAGAGAAGAAAGAGGCCGGAGTTCTCACCGCCGATGTCGAAGCCGGCGCAACGAGCGCGACATTCAGAATTCCCGTCACCGTGAGTGTTCCCGGGAATAACACCAGTCAGAAGGTGGCGATTAATGTCGGTCGCCTGATGGCGACTCTCCAGTTTCAATCCACTCCGAAAATGCTTGAGGCGGCATTCCTCAACGCGAACGCGGCCAACACAACCGAATATCCGCTTCTGGCCGGGCCGATGAACACGTACCTGGACGACACGTTCATCGCCGCAAGCAGCCTGAAGACAGTCATGCCGGGTGAGAAGTTCGATCTGGCACTGGGTGTGGACGACGGCATTGCGGTGAAGCGCCGGCTGGTTAATCGGTTTACGGAAGATACGGGCCTGACCAGCAAGACGCGGCGTACGACGTATGAGATTCTCATCACCATTACGAATAATAAGAAGACCACCGAGCAGGTGGCGTTTAAGGAGCCAACGCCTGTATCGCGCGACGAAAAGATCGTGGTGAAACTGCAGACGCCTCAGGAAAAAGACATCGGTACGCCGGCCAGTCCGAAGGAAGTGACGCGCGAGGAAGATGGAAAGCTCGTATGGCGGGTCGGTTTGAAGCCCGGTGAGAAGCGCGACTTCCCATTGAAGGTGAGTATCGAACATCCCATCGACATGGCAGTGACCGGCTTGGAGTAATTCAGCCGAGCGGAAGGGGTGGTGGATCTTTCGAGTAAAACGATCACCCCTTCTGCGCCTTTCGCGCGCGAATGCCGGTCAATTTGTCGCCGCCGTTCACGTGTCGAATAATCTGGGCATCCCTTTTGATCAGCTCAAGGCGAAAATGGTTTCCGACAATGCGTCTCTGGGAGATGCCATTCATGCGCTTAAGCCCGCGCAGACGAAGGACGAGGTAAACGCCGAAGTGAAGAAAGCCGAGGCGCAGGCTAAGGAAGATACGAAGAAGTCGTAAATCTTCGGAGAATCCCTCTCCCGGAGGGTCCCGAAGGGAGAGGGATTTCGCAGCGCTATCTCGAAGTAGAAATAACTGTCACTCTTGTCTGGACACGGATATTGCCGGCAACCGTGACGGGGTATTCCTTCTCCACGTAGTTGCTGAGAATCTCCGCATTCATGTACGCCCCCGGCGTGATGAAATCCCAGGCCAGCAGCTTGTAGTCGCCTGGCCGAATCGCCGACATGGAGAAATGTCCGGTCTCGTCGGATATCGCCACACGATAAAGCGCCGGGTTCTGTCGATGTTGAACCATTGGAGCCAGGACGACGGTTGCTCCGGCAAACGCAACCAGCTTGGAATCCAGGACAATTCCTTCGACGCTTCCGCCATCGGTTCGCACGCGCACATCCAGGGGATCAAAAGCCTGAGTCCCGACCGAAATTCCAGTGTTGTAAACCGTCATTCCCCCTTGCAGGATATCGGCAACATACGCGTTCGGACCCAGTGGCGCACCGGCCAAAGGCACGCTCACCAATGACGGCGGAGGCGTGGGGTCCGGCGCAAACGGATCAACGGACCGATTGGCAATCGGTCTTGCGGGCGGTGGCGCGGGTGGAGCGAATGCCACCTGGATCCGGTACTGGCCTTCGGGAACGGCTGGAATGGTGAACGATCCATCCGAAGCGACCGTTGGCTGAAACCGCGACAGCTGTTGATAGCCCGCGAGGCGCGCGGCGTTACCCTCTGCTTGAAGCGAGATTCGAACACTATTAAAGGAAGGAGACGCACCGCCATCGATCGTCACTATCCCCTGAATGTCGACGCCGCGGTGAACCGTGACGGGTATGTTTTCCACGTCAGCGCCATTGACGGTAACAGTAGTTCTTCCATATGCGATGCCGGAACCGCGGATGTCGGCCAGGCTCGCGAACACGTCGTAGACGCCGGGGAAAATATTTGCGAGTTCAAATCGACCACTCGCTTCGCCGAGCATCGAGATCGTCATGGAACTGCTGAAGCTGGAATCCTGCAGCCCGCTGGCATGGGATAACAGCGTGACAGTCGACATCGCGCTGGTCTTTGCATCGAAGTCGGGAATCGCGCTAACAATCTGACCGGAAACCCGGAAGAGATCGCCTTTTCGAAGAGCGATGTTGATGCCGCCAATTTCCTCTCCTGCGTGAATGCGGATCATCGTCGCCTGCGAGAGGTCGATGGCATTGGGAGAAAATGTGCGAATCAGGGAGCCGCCGGTTTTCGGCAGCGCGGCAACATAATATTCCCCGGGCCGCAGACGGTTGACTCGATAGCGTCCATTTTCGTCGGAAGCTTGTCCGCCGGCACTTTCGATTGCCGGAATCCCATTGCGGTAGGTGACGCGCATTACCTGAACGGCGGCATTCACGAGAGGCGCGCCGCTGTCGTCGACAACGTTCCCACCAATGGTAGCCGCCGGCACCATTGTTAGCGTCGTGTGGCTGGTCTGGCTTTCCATGACGTAGACGTAGTTGGTGATTTCCGGGCCGAAATAGTCCTCGACGGCTGAAGCGACGACGTAAGCTCCCGGTGAGAGATTGGGAATCAGGAAACGGCCGGTCTGATCGGTGACAGCATCGATTTGCGAAGTGCCGGTGGACAGCGTGATTGGCGCGTTTGCGATGGGAAGCATGGTGATGGAATCCACAACGGACCCTTCGATGGCGCCGCTCGCGCGCGGGGGCCCGACCTGAGTGATGAGGAGAGTC
>Ga0070666_10002050_pt1 | contig 12232 bp, 11 predicted proteins | sample KBSS23metaG_FD_64677 | JGI IMG/M metagenome (GOLD analysis project Ga0070666, IMG submission 64677) | Switchgrass rhizosphere microbial communities from Kellogg Biological Station, Michigan, USA - KBS S2-3 metaG | ecosystem: Host-associated > Plants > Roots > Rhizosphere > Soil ... | reverse complement strand
CCCGCTTATGGAATGCAGGTACCGGTCTACTATCCGCCACCGCCGCGAAAGCCGATTGTCCTCGTCAGTCCAGAAACGAAGCGCCGACTCCTTCAGGTCTTCGTTTACATGGTGCTGCTGATGGCGATCGCGATGTTCCTCATCATTGCCGTGCCCGCTCTCCTGGATTCCATTGCAAATATTGGAAGTAAGAACAGTGGCAAACCGGGGCAGGCAACGCCAGGCAACTCGTCAGCGCCGCATAGCCAGCAACCGCAGGAAGATCCCGCCGACGCGCTGATCGACCAAGGGCTCGTCTTCCAGAACAATCACGATTACGACACAGCGGAACGCTACTACCAACAGGCGATCCGAACAAGCCCCAAAAACCCTCTGCCGTATTTCCGAATGGCGAATCTTTATGAGGGCCGCGCGAACAGTTCTTCGGATGAGTTCATGCGCACCGAAAATACTCGTCGCGCAGCGGAAGCCTATGCGATGTCTGCGCAAGTACAAAGAGATCCAACGAAGCGAGACGAAGCGGATGTCTTAGCCGCGCAGAGATGGTCGGATCTCGCATCGATGTATGCCGATGACGGCGATCCCCGTCGCGCCCGCTCTGCGCTGTATAGCGCCGAGCAACACGCGCACAGCGATCCTAAGCTTGAGGGACAGATCAACTCTCAATTAGAGAAACTATCCGGCAGCGATTAGCTATTTCTTCACGATCAAATACGCGGCCGCGATGATCAGCCCAAACGCGATGTATTGATTGACCGTGGGTCGTTCCTTGAACGTAACCGCCGCGAACACGGCAAAGGTCGAGAGGCTAATGACTTCCTGAATCACCTTGAGCTGAGTCACGGTCAGAACCTCGCTACCCATCCGGTTAGCTGGCACCTGGAAACAGTATTCGAAAAATGCGATTCCCCAACTGACCAAGATCGCGATGTAGATGGGGCTGCTCTTGTATTTCAAATGGCCGTACCAGGCCGCATTCATAAAGGTATTGGAGCAGATGAGTAGGCCGACGGTGCCGAGAACGCGTTTCACGAAACTATGGACGATTTGTGAAGCACATAGGCTCACCCAGACGGAGATAAAAGTCTAGTCCGAGATCTACTCGCCTTAGTCCGCCGCGACCGCTTCTTTCGCTTTGCCCTGATTGTCGACTCCCATCGCACCCGGGGGGCTAAGGACGTCTATGATGTGAGTGTCCTCGAGGGCATCGATCCCGTGCGGCACATTCGACGGAAGCACCATCACCTCTCCTCCACGCATCTCGACTTGTCGTTGTGCCCCCTCCGCCCCAATCGTCCAGCGCACATGGCCAGAGATCACAATTGCGATCTGTTCGCTTTCGTGCTGATGCGGGTTTACGTGGCAGCCCTTGGTCAGGTTGATGTTGGCCACGAGCATCCGCTCGCCCATGATCCGCCGCCGATGAAGATTATCGATCGGGTTGTCTTGATCCACGTCTGACCAGCGAAAGGCAGTTGCATCCATATGGGGAAGTTACCTTCGGAGGAGTCTCATTGGTGCCCACTGGACCCACGTTTGACTGCTTCATGATTCAGAAATGAACATGCCGAAGCAGCCGAGCCGAATTATTGAGACGGGCATCTACGTGGACGACACGGAGAGGTCCGTGGCCTTTTACGAAAGGGTGCTTGGGGGCAGAAGGATGGGGTGCTCTGAACGGCTCGGCACGGTGGATATCGGCGGTCAGAGCGTGCTCCTCATATTCAAGAAGGGAGGCTCGATCAAACCGACCCAAATTCCCGGCGGACTCATCCCGGGTAACGACGCAACCGGTCAAATGCACTTTGCCTTTGCGATCGAACCGGAAGAGTTCGAGAATTGGCAAGGATGGCTGCCGACACAAGGAGTCGAGATAGAGAGCATCGTCAATTGGGATCGAGGTGGTCGCAGCATCTACTTCCGCGATCCGGATGGTCACAACGTCGAGTTAGCCACGCCGGGAATTTGGGACATTTACTAAATGCACCGAAGACTTGCCGCATAATTGCAGACCGTGCCGCATTCCCTCGAAACCGTAGAGAAGATCAAACGGAAGCATGGCCTCAGTGGTGATGCAGCACCGTTGGCTTTCAGCGGCGATGTCAACGAACCATGGAGTATCGGAGACGAATTCATCCTGCGCATCAACAGACGGGAAGAGTGCGATGACGAAGCCGCCCGCGAAGCGCTTGTCGTCCCCCTCGTGCGCGCGGCCGGCATTCGGACTCCCGAATTAATTGCATGCAGTTATGAAGCGGACATCGTGCCGCGGCCATACACGATCTATCGTCGCGCTCCCGGCGTGCTTTTAGGGAATCTGGACATTGATCCCTCGACTCTAGCGCATCTCTATCGCGAAATCGGGCGAGAGCTTGCCCTCCTTCATCAAATGGAAGTACCGAAAGAACTGACAAATGCTCATGCGCCTTGGGGATTCAAGCCGACCGAACAAATCCAGAAAGCACGTGAGGCGGAGAAGTTTACAGATGAAGAAGTGCAAGACATGCACGCTTGGATGAACGAGATTTCCAGAGCTATGGGCGAACCCAACTTGGAAAGTTTGATCCACAAAGATATCCATCCATGGAATTTGATGGTCGATCCAAATACTTTCGAGTTGACATCGATCCTCGACTGGGGCGATTCGATGAGCGGCGATGTCGCTTCGGATTTCGCTTCGATGCCTCTGATTGCGGTCCCGCACATGTTGCAGGGCTATGCCGAGGCGGGTGAAAAGGTCGACGATTCGCTCATTGCAAAAGCACTCTACAACGGCCTCGGCCTCGCCGCGTGGGAACTTCGCTGCGGAACGCCGGAAACATATCGACGCCAGTGGTGGAGAATGCCGGTTGGCGGTTGGCAAGAAACCAAACAATTCGTCAGTGCGAACTTCCCGGAAATCCTACACTCGGTTCCGTAACGACTCTGAAGCGACTCAGCGCAAAAAGACCGCTGACCACCAACAATGAGATAACGTAAGAGCCATGGATCTCCCAAAGGGACTTACGATTACTTTTCTTGGCCATGCCAGCTTTCGACTCGACACTCCAGTAGGCAAGATCATCTACGTGGATGCCTGGCTCGATCAGAACCCGGTCTGTCCGGAAGAGATGAAGAAGATCGATAGGGCGGATCTCTTTCTCGTGACCCATGGCCACGGGGATCACTTGGACAACGACCTCGTCGAGATCGCCACACGAACAAAGGCGCGGGTCATCGCACCGGCTGCCGTGAATCAGTATCTCAAAGCGCAAGGACTTGACCAGATGGACTTCCTTCAGAACGGCGGAACGACGGAGTCCGCTGGCGTGAAGGTAACGATGACCCAGGCGTATCACGCGTCTCATGTCAACACCCCCGGCGGACCGGCGTACCCCCATGCAGCGGTCGGGTACGTGGTCGAGGTCGCGCCCGACTTCCGGATTTATTTCGCAGGCGACACAGGCATCTTTGGCGACATGAAGTTGATTGGCGATATCTACCATCCCCAAATCTCCGTCCTCCCGATCGGCGACCGGGCCACGATGGGACCGTTGCAGGCGAGCCACGCCGTTCGCATGCTGCAAAGCCCAGTGGTGATCCCTTTCCATTACGGAACGTTTCCGTTCCTGACCGGCACTGCCGAGCAACTGAAAGAACTGGTGAAGGACGACAAGATTTGGGTCCGCGATATGAAAGCTGGTGAGAGCTGGCGGGGATAGTCGTCGGAACCGTCCAGCGGCCGTCAAATCATGCAAGTTTGAACCTGTATGGCCTGCACTTACGGAGCCTTTTGACAATTCGAGCGTCTAATCCTTAGGCATTGAAACGCCATTTAACTCAAGGGACAATTTACGAATGAAAGCACGAATTCTAACAATCGGCGCTGCGCTGCTGGCTCTTACCAGCGTTTCGCTAGCACAAACCCATCACAAGAGCATTTGGACCAAGCATCCTACGAAGACGTACACGATTCGCCATCGCGGCGGAAAGCAGACGGTGACCTACACCACCGCTCAGCAACGGCACGATGCGAAGTACGCCCGCTACAGCAAATCTGAGTGGGAGCGCAAGATTCGCGAGGCCCGCGAGCGTCGCAAGCATCGCAAGGGTCAGAGCTGGTCCCAAGCGGTCAAGAATCGCAAACACCACAGCAAGACTTGGTACGAAGCTGTGAAGCATCGCAAGCACAAGACAACGAGGCACACGACGGTCTGGCATCGACCAGTTATGCATCGTGGAGCCGGTCATGAAACGGTTTGGACAGGCACTCGCCATGACAATGGCAAGCACCTTGGCTGGTACAAGGGCAAGGGTAACCCGCACCGCACCGGAAATTGGAAGGGCAAGGGTCACGACAAGGACCACGATAATGATCGCGACCGCGACCGCGACCGCAAGCACAAGGACAAGGATCACGACGGAGACCACGACAAGAAGGGTCACGGCCACTAAGAGCGAGATCCTAAAACAGAAAGGGCGCCTACGGGCGCTCTTTTTTTGTTTGAGAAATGCGGAGGTGAGGACCGGGCTCGCCCTCCGCACATAACGCACGTTTGTGGCAGGCAACGCCCGGCGACACTCAGGCTTCTGACAGCAACTTTCGGGCCGTTGTTCCGCCACCGATACTAGGAAGCTTAAAGCGAACTGTAAAGGAAAACGCAGAAAAGCTCCCCTTATGCGGGGGAGCTTTTCTTGCAGCTGTCACCAAGCTGCGATGCCGGTCGTGCTGGAGGTCGGTAGTCCGCTCGTATTGCCGATGGGAGTGAGCCCGCCGTTGGCGCCGATAGCGAATTCGTAGACGCCGCCGAAGTTTCGCGCGACAACATAGAGATACTTCCCGTTCTGAGAGATCGCCAAGTCGATCACAGCGCTGCCTGCGCCAACGATGCCCGTTTGTCCGTTCGCGTTCAGAAGCGAAAGCGATCCGTCAGGATGCACTTCGTAGCCACTGACGGTTCCACTTGCCGCGTTCGCAGCGTAGACAAACTTTCCGTTTGGCGTCGTAGCGACCCAGCACGCTGCAGCCTGCGTATCGCCAAGGCTTGGCGTGATCGGGACGAGCGTGCCGTCATCCCACGTCGAGTAAGAGGAGACGGCGCTTCCAGGGGCTTCGGAGACGTACACTCGGCCCCGCTTCCCGAACACGAAGCCGAACGGCACCGCGCCGGAAGAATTTTGAGCCACTTGCGATGTGACAAGTCCCGTGTTCGCGTCCACCGTGTAGGCGCTGAGCTTATTAGAAGCCTTCTCGCTCACCAGAAGGAGATCGCCTTCCGGACTGAATGCGACTTCGGCACCGGCAACTGCGTTTCCGCTGAGCGATCGATGGGAATTGCTGAGCCATCGCAGGTGGCCATTGTCTGCGAGCGTAAATCCCTGAATGCTTCCGGTACCGCCCGCGTTCAAAACGTAAACAAGCTTGTCGTGAATCGTAAGGCTAATCGGTGTCGTTCCGCCCGAGATCGATTTGTCGACCAACACAAGTCCACTTTGTTTGATCGCGAAGATCGAAACGTTGTTTGTCCCACCATTTACCGCGAGCAGCCATTTGCCGTCAGGGGAAATCTGAATAGCTCCTTGAGATCCGAGACCAGCTCCAGTGCCCTTTCCGCCTGTCGAATAAGAATTCACAAGGCTAAGGGTGCCGTTCGCGGCTCGAGCATAGGCAACAACTTTGTTACCGGCTGCTTCATTTGTCATTGTGAACACTGCGCCACTGTCGGCAAAGCCAAATGCGGAAGCAAGGGTCAAAGCGATTGCGCTAACTGTGATTCGCCCGTTGCGAACAAAATTCAAAGTTTTCATTTTTTCTCCAGTTCGCCTCTCGGGCGATTCAGGAGATGGAAAGACATGATTTCTACTAGCAGTTCCAAAAAACTTCAGAAAAATTTAATGTCCCATTTTTAGGAACTGATTTGAAATTCGCGCATTACGTGTGCGATCGCTATCCCAGAGTGAAGTAAAAGGTCGCGCCCTTTCCAAGCTCTGCTTCCGCCCAGACATCGCCACCGTGACGCTCGATGATTCTCTTCACGTTCGCGAGTCCGATGCCAGTCCCAGGAAATTCTTGTTCGGTGTGAAGCCTTTGAAAGGGTTGGAAGAGTTTGGGCGAATACTCCTGATTGAATCCGACTCCTTGGTCGGCTACGAAGAATGCACCGTTCGCGTGTCTCCCCACCGTCACCCGACCGCCGTTGGGCGAGAACTTGGCCGCGTTGTGCATGAGATTTTGCGCGACCAATTGGAGCAGCCGTGCGTCGCCGAACCCTTTCAGGTTTTCCTTCACGGAGACGACAAGGTTGTCGGGCTTCTCGATGAGTGACGCGGCGTTCACGAAGAGGGAAGTGATGTCCACTTCCTCCTTCTCCAACTCCTTCCTTCCTACCCGCGAGAGTTGGAGAAGGTCGTCGATGAGATCGGCAAGCCGGAGGGCGGAATGCGCTTGACGCTGCAACAAGGTCTTTGCGTCCGGCGGAAGAAGAGAGCCGTAATCCTCATCGAGAATTCTCGCGCTTGAGACGATAGAACGTAGCGGCGATCGAAGATCGTGACTCACCGAATAGCTGAAAGTCTCTTGCTCTTTATAGGCTGCAGCGAGCGCCGCCGTCCGTTCTGTAACGAGGGCCTCCAAGGATTCAGCGAGGAGGCGATACCGTTCTTCGCTCTCTCGCAAAGCCTCCTGGGCAACTTTACGATCGTGAATATCTTCCGTCGTTCCGTACCAGCGGATGATCTTGCCCTCGGCATCTCGACGCGCGATGGCGCGTGATCTCATCCAACGGTAGTCGCCCGTCTTCACCTTGATTCGGTGCTCGAAGTCGAAAGGCTCACCGGATGAAAGGCAAGCATTCCAAAGCAAAGTCATTTGGGCGACGTCATCCTGATGAATAACGGAATACTGAGCCTTGGAAATCTCATCGTGGTCGATTCCCGTCAATGCGGTCCACTGAGCGCCCTGCTCATAAATCATTCCGTCTGCATCAGCGAGCCATGGTATTTGCGGACTCGCATCCCTTCGGAAATCGTGATGGTCTTGCGTTTCTCGTAGCGCTTGATTCGCGAGAACCTCGTCGTGAACGTCAGTCGAAGTTCCGATCCAACGCGTTGGCTTTCCATCCTTTCCAAGCACGGGCGACCACCGCACCCGGAGCCAACGATACGATCCAGTCTTGGTGACCACTCGCACGTCGTATGGCTCAGGCTTTCCAGTGCGCCTGGATCGCGTCATGATCGCAACGACCCGATCCCGGTCATCCGGGTGAAGCGCTTTTCGCATCGCATCCTGATCCCGCGAATCCAGTCCCGTGAAATCACGCCAACGGGCGTTGATATATTCGACCTTTCCTTCCGGGTTCAGCGACCATGCGATGTGTGGAATTGCATCGAGCACAAGGCGAAGCTCGGCCTCGCGCTTCGTCAGCTCGATTTCCGCCTTTCGCTGGTCGGTGATGTCGCGGAAGTAAATATGGAGCTGATCGCCGTAAGGGTAGGCACTGACATCGACCCATGTGTCGTTGGGCTCGAAGTAAAACTCGAAACGCACGGGCACGCCGGTAGCAAAGGCGACTCGGTAAGACTCCTCGACCACTGTGCCCTTCATCGAGGGCCACATCTCCCAGTGGTTCTTGCCGGCGTATTCTTCCGCCGTCTTCTTGTTCCGTTCGAGAACGGCGCGGTTTAGGAAGAGGATGTTGGCGTCGCGGTCAATTGCGAAGAAGAGCTCGGTCATTGTGTCGAGCACACGACGAGCCTCTGGATTTTCCCAGATAGATGCATGCAGCGTTGTGCGAATCCTGCCCGATCGATCTTCGTCGCGAACCAAACGACCCCTAGCCCTGGCACTGCCCGGAGTGCCCTGCATGATTATAGTTGGATAATTCCTGGGTTTCGGCATACTTGAATAACTTTTGAGCTACTCGTTTTTTTGAGAACACGATAGGGCGTATGCTCACCCCGTGGAGAGACAATCCAATCCGGCACGCTATGACAAGATGCAGTATCGGAGATGCGGCCGATCCGGACTGATGCTGCCAGCAATCTCATTGGGAGCATGGGAAACATACGGCGGCTACCGCGGCGAGGACGTCGCGCGGGATTGCATCTTTACCGCCTTTGATTTGGGGATCACCCACTTCGACCTGGCCAACAACTACGGCACACCGCCCGGCAACGCAGAGCTGGTTTGCGGTCGGATCTTCAAGGAATTGCCGCGCGATGAACTGATTGTCTCGAGCAAAGCGGGCTATTTGATGTGGCCGGGACCCTATGGTGAATGGGGCTCGAAGAAATACCTCGTCGCAAGTTGTGATCAATCTCTGAAGCGCACAGGACTGGATTACTTCGACATCTTTTACTCGCACCGATTCGATCCGGACACTCCGTTGGAAGAGACCCTTGGCGCGTTGAACCATCTTGTAAAGCAAGGGAAGACACTGTACGTCGGGATCAGCAGCTACTCTGGCTTTAAGACGGATGAGGCAGTCGCGATCTGCAAGATGAACGGCTTCGAAAGAATTCTCATCCATCAGCCCTACTACAACATGCTTGGCCGAGGCATAGAGAGTGACCTCCTGCCTGCCGTACGTAATCACGGCATCGGCGTTATCCCGTTTTGCCCCCTCGCAAGCGGACTCCTCAGCGACAAATATCTAAGCGGAGACATTCCCGCTCACAGCCGCGCTGCAGACCGTTGGGGCAAGGAGTGGGTCGAGAAGAATCTCTCCGCCGACAGAATGGCCGCGTTGAAAGAATTGAACGAGATGGCCAAGTTGCGAGGGCAAACCCTCGCCCAAATGTCTCTTGCGTGGTTACTGCGCCTTCCAGAAATCACGAGCGCACTGATCGGGGCCAGCTCCGCCGATCAGGTCAGGGAGAATGTGGCCGCGCTCGACAATCTCCAGTTCACAAAAGAGGAACTGGAGAAAATCGATCGACTCGCGCCGCTTACGCCTTAGTGACGGAAATCGTTGTGGCCTTGGTGGTGCTACCGGGCTTGAAGTTTCCGTTGCTGGACGTGTAGTTGCTTCCGGAACCAGCGACCAACGTGAAGGTGAACGTTCCAAATGTGGCGCCGTTCAGACTCGTACCAGCGCACGACCCATCATCGTGCATCGTTCCCGTGAATGAGCCAAGACCAAGGTCGGGATCGGTGAAAGTTCCGCTCACCGCGCCGGCCGCGTTAACCGTAAATGCGATGGGCTCGTCCGTCGAGGTCGCCGTGTACGTCATCGTGCCTGAATAGCCACCCGCGAAGGGGCTGATCACTTGGTCAACGACGTTGCCGGTACCACCGCATCCGGCGAGAATGAGGAAAACAGACACCGCTACAACGAACCCGGCTTTCTTTAACATCGGTCCTAGTTTAGCCAATTGAGGTTTGATCATTCCTATGAAGCACGACGCAGCACTCCGCACCCACCTAATCGCACTGCTGGATGGTGGCCAGGCTTATGAGACGATGGCGACGATCCTCAAATCAATTCCGCACAAGGATCATCATCGAATCCCCAAAGGAGCGGAGCATAGCGCCTGGCAGATTCTCGACCACATGGTCTTCACTCTGAACGATATCATCGAATTCTCCGACAACGCAGACGGAAAGTATCGTGAGAAATCTTGGCCCGACGATTACTGGTCCAAAGGGAAAGGCGATTGGGACAAATCTCTTCGCGCCTATCGCCGCGCTCGAAAGCGCCTAGAGGCTCTTGTCCTTGATTCCAAACGCGACCTCTTCAAACCCTTTCCATGGGGAGACGGACAGACTTTGCTCCGCGAAGCGCTGCTCGCTGCCGACCACCAGTCGTATCACCTTGGCGAACTGGTGCAGTTGCAGCGCTGGCTGAGTAAGGGTTAGGAGTACACGGCGCTGGGCACCTTTCAATACTCAGGCTTACAAAAAGAAACGGGCCGTGCAAAATGCACGACCCGTTTCAATTGTCTCTGCGTTCTTACTGTCCGATGGGCACCGTCGTTTGAGCAGCCAAAGCGCGATTGATTCGCACGAGGCACTCTCGGAGGTGAGCCGGAGTGTAGGCGTCCTTCTCCGCGGGGAGAGCAACCGTGATGCGGTGCTTCAACGAGACCAGTTGGTCCATTGCAAGATCACGTGCATCGTTTGGCGCGCCGCGCGTCTGACCCAGCGCCATCGGGATCATCACGTCGAGGTAGCTGCGCTGCAGCTCTCGTCGAAGATCACCAACAGGTCGCTTGGCGTCGACTTCCGACCACACCGTTCCGTCCATCGTGTGGAACATCTCGGCGATCGTAAGTGTCGCGCCAGCTTTTCCTGCCCGATACTCATTGCCCTTCATTCGCATGAGTCGGTCGGAACTGAAGATTTGGTTGAGACCAATCGCTTGCACGTTGATCAGGTTTTGCTGAATGGGGAACATTCGGCTTCGGCCAAATGTCTCGTTGCCCGGTGACTTAGGATTGTAAGTGAGGTATCCGAGATCGCGCTTGTCGATCTTGAAGGAATCCTCGCTGAACAACGCCTTCGTCATCAACTTAAGCGCGCGTCGCTGCACGGATGCATCGATTGGCGTGTAGCCAGGCTGCTCGTTCGGGTCGCCGTGGAAGCTCGTCATCAGACGGCCGCCACCGAGGAACTTCGAAGCAGCGAGAGCATTGTTGACTTGCGCGTTCATACCTGCCAGCCACGCGTTAGTGAATTGGTAGTAGCTGTCGCCATCCTTGATCTTCCGATGGGCGCCAGTCCGAATCATTGGACCGTAGCCGACCATCTTCTCAAGGTAGTCGAGTGGTTGTCGCGAGCTGTCGAAGCGAATGACGTACGGATCGATATCGTCCGCTGAGCCATCGCTCTCGTACAGGTGGCCCGGCGTGCTTCCGAGGGAAGCGATCTTGCGGAGCTCAGGGATCTCTCCTTGAGGAGTCGTCGCGTTGAACTGCGAATAACCGTACTGGATCGCCCAGAAGTCGTACGTTCCAATCGTCTGCGAGTAGAAGTCCACGTCGTGGTGGCCAATCGCGCCCGCATTGAATGGGTTGTAGTCCATGATGGACGCCGTCACGCCGTACTTCGACACCATGGCCGGATCGCCCAACTGCGCTTCGGTCAGCTGAGTGCTCGCGGCGAAGTTGTGGCGAAGTCCCATGCAGTGACCGACTTCGTGACCCGCAACTTGCGTGATGTACTGATCGATCAATCGCTTGCGATCTTCTTCCGTATAGCCGGGCGTGAGCAACTCGGCTGCTTGGAATCCAATCGCCTGAACCGTTGCGCCCTCGGCTTGCATGTCGCAAAGCATCGCACCGTATTTCTTCATCACCGAAGCGGGAAGAAGATTTTCCTTGGGTGCCTGGTCGGGCATCGGAATGTGGCTGACGCTTGGATCGATGATGTTGTCGAATGCGCGCGAGCCCGATGCGGCAAAGCCGGCATCGAAGTTCACACACGCATTGAGGATTTCGCCCGTGAGAGGATTCGCACGGAAGAGAGCGATCGCGAACGGCATACCCGTCGTCCACCGAACGACGTTATAGCGAAGATCAGCGATGTCCCAATCCGCATCCTCTGGCATTTGCTCGACACGGATCGCGTTCGAAATACCAACTTTCTCAAACGCCGCGTTGTACATCAAGATGCCTTTGCGGACGTCATCTCGATATTCCTTCGGCACTGCGTTGTCGATGTAGTAAACGATTGGCTTGACTGGATCAGACATCGCCGCGTTTGGATCTTTCTTCTGAAGATTCCATCGCAGGATGTAGCTCGTGTTCGCATCCCATGACTGGCGAGCATCCGTCAAATCTTGGAAATCTGTCGTGAAGAATCCGACTCGAGGGTCGCCAAGTCTTGGCTGATATCCGTCGTTCTCCGGAAGGTCGGAGATGTTGAATGAAACGGCCCAAGGCGCCGACTTCGGATCGCCGTTGGCTGGACCACGTCGCTGCAGCTGATAAACCGTTCGGATCACAAAGTTTTCCGGGAAGTCTTTTACCGTGTCGATTCGCGTGCCGGATGGATCAAGTCCGAATGGATCGACCGCGGAACTGAGGTCGGCGACGTCCGACTTGAAGAAGCTCGTCACGTCGAGGAGAACGCTGTGGCGATCATCCTGCTTTGCAACGACATCGAAATTGGAGAGGATCGTCTCTGGGAAAGATCGCTCGATGCCGAGCTTGGATTCCCACGTGTTGCCACGGTGCGCCAGGTTTGGCATTGCCAGTTCGACGCGATTGTCGTCGATCTTGTGGAATCGAACGGGAAGGTCCGAAATCGGCATGC
>Ga0070666_10002047_pt1 | contig 12245 bp, 12 predicted proteins | sample KBSS23metaG_FD_64677 | JGI IMG/M metagenome (GOLD analysis project Ga0070666, IMG submission 64677) | Switchgrass rhizosphere microbial communities from Kellogg Biological Station, Michigan, USA - KBS S2-3 metaG | ecosystem: Host-associated > Plants > Roots > Rhizosphere > Soil ... | reverse complement strand
CAGCTCCGGAATACGACACGCTCGTCCCGATTACGCGCGGCGACCACGCGGTGGCCGCGGTCGACCGCTACCGCACCGGAACGGTCAAGGAACCCAAGAGCGAGCGAGTGAGCAATGCCAGCGGTTCGGGCTCCACACGGTAGGAGGCGAGCTATGAGACTCCCGGCCTTTGCCAAGCAGCTTGTGCGAGATGAGCGGGGTGCAGTCGCCGCAACCTACGTGCTCTCGCTCGTGCCGCTTGTCGCCCTTGCCGGGGTAGCTTACGATTTCGCGCAGGCCGCTACGCTGGACACCGAGGTGCAGAACGCGGCGGACCAGGCCGCGCTGGCGGCAGCAACACAGCTGAGCGGCACCGCCACGTCGATCACCGACGCGACCAGCGCGGCGAGCAATCTACTGGCCAACAGCACACTTTTCGCCAATGATGGCAATTCCACGGTGCTGACCGTTAGTGGACTCACCTTCTACCAGACTGCCAGCGATGCCGAGGCCGACAGTAACCCGACGACCGACCCGCTGCTGGCCAAGTTCGTCAAGGTAGCGATCGCCTCCCGCCAGGCACGGTTCACGCTGACGCCGATCGTCGGCGCCGTGATGTCGGGCAATCTCGCCGCTGCGGCGACCGCCGGAATGGGCTCGGCGGTGTGCAAGGTTCCTCCGGTGATGATGTGCAATCCGGCCACGGACCCTGCCTCGTTCGATGTCGCCAGTTACATCGGCAAAGGTCTGCTGCTAGTCGCGCACGGCTCCGGGGCGTCATATGCGCCGGGTGATTTCGGGTTCCTCGACGTGGGTACCGGGGCCAGCGCCCTTGGCAAGCTGCTGGGCTACACAAATCCGCCGGGTGATTGCGTGGACGTGACTGCGCCGACCACTCAGCCGGGTAGCATGGCCAGCGTTATCAACGACTTCAACACCCGCTTTGATATCTTCGACAACGGTGACAGCAACAATTGCTACAGCGGCAGCCTCTGCTCGCCCTCGGATAATTCCCGCAAGGATGTGGTGCAGCAGGGCGACCAGACTTCCGCAACGTCGTTAGCCAAGCAGGACTGTGGCTTTACGACCGGCGGCGGGAAGGGCTGGAAAATAAGTGGCGGCGCCTACCGGCCGCCGAGCCCGGCGACATGCACCTCGCTTATCGCCGGCGGGACGTCTTGCCGCGCCGATGGCGACAAGGCCAAATATCCGGACGCCATGGGGTATCCGCGGGACTTCAAGCACGCCTGGAACAATCCCGGCATGACCAGCGACCGCATCGGAGACGGAACGTGGGACATCGATGCCTACTGGCGCGTCAACCAAGGCGCAGCTTGGGCCGGGCAGGTCGCCACGGGCGTGGCGGGGCGCAGCTATCCGACCCGCTATGAGATCTACAAATGGGAACGGTCCAACCCAAGGGCGCCCGCAGTTGTCGAGGGCACAACGGCGTTCCAGGCCCCGATGTGTCGCCCCGGCGCCTCGCCTGGCGGGACGCAGCCCGATCGTCGCATCATCCCGGTGGCCGTGGTCAATTGTACAGGGCTTAGCGGGTCCAAGCAGGTCACACCCATCGACTGGATCGACACGTTCCTGGTCGAGCCTTCTCTTCCGCGCAAGGACCAGGCCAACAAGAGTTTCACCAGTTCCGGAGACATCTACGTCGAGGTGATCGGCCGCACCACGCAAGGCGCTGCCGCTGCGGCGAGTCAGGTGGTGCGGCGTGACAAGCCGTACCTGCTGAAATGAGCGCCGCCGGCATCTGGATGCGCCTGGCGCGCGACGATGCGGGTGCGGCGGCGGCGGAGATGGTCCTGCTCCTGCCGCTGGCAGGGCTCATGCTGATGGTCACGCTTGATGCTGGCTACTTCATGTACACCGAGCACGAGGTGATGAAGAGCGTGCGAGATGCTGCGCGGTACGGTGCTCGCCAACCGTTCGCCGCCTTCAATTGCACCGCCGAGACTGCGGAAGCCGAGTTACCAAGCGATAGCTCCACCCTTGGGCAGATTCGGACAAACCTGGCCAATCTCGCGCGCTACGGCCAACTCACCACAACCGGACCATTGCTAGTTCCCGGTTGGACTGATGCGCAAGTGGTGGTGACTTACAGCTGCAAGGCCTCGACGACGGGCCTCTATGCCGCACAGCAATTTGCCCCCCGGATAACCGTGATCGCCAAGCCGACCTATCCGACGCTGTTCGGCGGCGGATCAGGTTTTTTGGCGAGCCAAGCCTTGTTCGCCCGTGAGCAGGCAGTGGTGGTGGGGATCTGATGCTGCGCCGTCCGGACCTCCTGCTCGACGATGACGGCGGCGCAACAGCGGCCGAGTTCGTGCTCGTTTTGCCGCTTCTGCTCATGGTTATTTTTGGAATTCTCGATATTGCCGGTTACGCTTGGAATATGAACATGGCGCAAAAGGCTACCCAATTTGGCGCGCGCCAGGCCGCTGTCACAGATCCGGTCGCGCCGGGCCTCGCGACGCAGGACTACGTGGGGCAAGTGGTGAACGGCGTTACGCTCGGGCAAGGCGACGTGATTCCGAAGGAGGCGCTAGGCTTGATCACCTGCACGTCGAGCAGTTGTGCGGCGACCACTACACCTGCCCCCACCCCCGGCTTCAATGCGTACGCTTTCAACCAAATCCTTAACCGGATGCAGGGCATCGATCCCGCGATTCAAGCAGGCAATGTCACCATTGAATATCGCGGTTCGGGCCTCGGATACGCGGGAGACCCTTCGGGTATGCAGATCTCTCCGCTCATTACCGTGCGCATTAGCGGAACGCAGCAGACCCCATGGCAATACATGCCCTGGATGGGCATGATCTTCGGCGCGGCGGTTCCGATGCCCCAAGCGAGTTATACCTTGACGATGGAAGATGGGGCAGGAACCCAGTCAAATTGAATGATGGAAGAAACCAGTATGGGGACGCTTGAACAGATGCCGACGCGGCGCTGGATCTTAAATGAAACAGCTGCGGGGGACGTGGGCTTGTTTCTGGGGAGTCACGCGGCGGAAAGCTTCCGGGACTTCACGAAGTTGCCGTCGGGACTGAAGTTGCAGCTCCATGTTCTAGGGTCGGATTCTTTGATACCTATGCGGGCGATGGACGGGCTGGTCGCCGCGGTGATCGAGATCGAGGGCGCGCGCGATAGCTCGCTGGCGAGATTAGCCGGCGCGGTACGCAGCCACCCCGCAGTCCCGATGATCGCTGTCCTTTCGTCTCCCGACGTCGGCGCCATTAAGATGGCACTGAGAGCGGGCGCAGACGATGTGATCACCCTGCCGTTGGCCCTCGATGAGATCGAGAAGGCGGTACTAGACATTCTCGCGCGGCGCAGCGAAGCGGCAGTCGAGGCGCTGGCGCCAGCAATTACTGTCGTCGGCTGCGGCGGCGGCTGCGGTGCGACCACTGTCGCAACCAATCTCGCTGCGGCGCTGGGGCAGGGCGCGGAACACCCCCTGCTGGTCGACCTCGATATCCAGTTCGGCGATAGTGCCGGCTACCTCGGAGTCGAGAGGCCAGGTTCAATCATCGACCTTGTCCGTTCGACCGAACGAATCGACCGTGAGCTCGTCGCGTCGATCGCCGCGCGGCTCGCTTCATTTTCCATCATACCCTCGCCCTTGGCGGTGACACCGTTTGACGCAATGGACGTTGATCCGCTCCTGCAGGTCTTGCGACAACTTCGGGGCGAGTGTGATGTGCTGGTGGTAGAATTACCCACCAATTGGTCGAACTGGTCACTTTCGGTAGCGAGCAATACCGACCTAATCCTCGTGGTCGTAGAACTATCGGTCCGCAGTATTGCTCATGCGCGGCGTACGCTAGACCTGTTTGAGGCGATCGGCATCCCCAAGAGCCAGGTGCGGGTGGTGGTGAACAAGGCCGAGAAGCGCTTCTTTGCATCGTTGCGGACCGACGACGTTGAGACCACGCTGGGCGTGCCCGTGATTGGTGCACTTCCGAGCGACGAGTCCGCCGTTGGCCCTGCGCAGCAGCAAGGTCAGCCGGTCCTCGCCTTCGCGCCGCGCTCCAAGTTCACGAAGGCCATGATCGCAATGGCCGATGCCGTTCGCAACATCCTGCCAGGAGCAGCCCAACATGTGGCAGATTAAGAAGCTCAGCCCCGAAACGGAGCGGCTTGGAGTGTCTGGCTCGACATCGCCAACCGCGGCAGCTCCGGTGCCCGTGGCTCCGCGCGCCTTTGAGCACGAGACGCCCGAACCGGAGTCGGGCCCTGATTTTCTTGAACTCAAGGTCAGAATTCACCGCGAACTGCTCGACCGAATCAATCTCTCCGCGCTCGACAAGATGTCGCGCGAGCGGATCGGGGTGGAGCTCGAGCCGATCGTTCAGGATATCGTTGCGAAGGAAGGCGAGGCGATCAACCGCGCTGAACGAGCTCGCCTGCTCGAAGAAGTGCTCGATGAATTGCTCGGCCTCGGCCCGCTAGAGCCGCTGCTGCAGGACGAGACCATCAATGATATTCTGGTGAACGGGTTCGATACGGTCTTCGTTGAACGAGCTGGGCGCTTGGTGCGTGTCACCACGCGCTTTCAAGACGAGCGCCACCTGCTGCGGATTATCCAGAAGATCGTCAGCTCGGTTGGCCGGCGGATCGACGAATCATCCCCTTTCGTCGATGCGCGGCTGCCCGACGGCTCGCGAGTAAACGCGATTATCGCACCGCTCGCGATCGACGGCTCGCTGCTGTCGATCCGCAAGTTCTCAAAGAAGCCGATCAGCATGGAACGGATGATCGAGCTCGGCAGCATCACCGATCCGATCGCGCGGGTTCTCCGCGGCATCGTCGCGGCGCGGCTCAACGTGATCATCTCGGGCGGCACTGGCTCGGGTAAGACGACAATGCTGAATGCCTTGTCCAGCTACATTGACGAGGCCGAGCGGATTGTCACCATCGAGGACTCGGCCGAACTGCAGCTCCAGCAGGCGCACGTCGCCCGGCTCGAAACACGCCCGCCGAACATAGAAGGTCGCGGCGAGGTCACCCAACGCGATCTGGTACGTAACGCGCTGCGCATGCGCCCCGACCGGATCATTCTGGGCGAATGCCGCGCCGGCGAGGCCTTCGATATGCTCCAGGCGATGAACACGGGCCACGATGGCTCGATGACGACGATCCACGCCAACACTCCCCGCGACGCGCTCAGCCGGGTTGAGCAAATGATTGGCATGAGCGGGGTCGATATCTCCGCTCGCTCCTCTCGCGCGCAGATCGCTTCGGCGATCAACGTGGTCGTGCAGATCGGACGGCTAAGCGATGGCAGGCGTAAGCTGCTCAGCCTGTCCGAAGTGACCGGCATGGAAGGCGAGGTCGTCACGATGCAGGAGGTCTTCCGCTTTCGCCAGCGCGGCCGCGATGCCGACGGCATGGTCCTGGGCGAACTCGAAGCAACCGGCATCCGTCCAATGTTTGCTCAGACCCTGCAAGTCCACGGGATCACTCTCGATTCCGAACTGTTCCGGCCCCCGCTTCACGGTGCGGCATGACCGCGCTGCTGATCAAGCTGGCGGCGCTGCTGGCGGTCTTCGCCTGCGTGTTCCTGTTGGTCCAGCAGACCTCGCTAGTCGTGGTCAATGCCCGGCGCGAACGCACCCGGATCAACCAGCGGCTGACCCTGCTCGCTGGAGGTTTAAGCCGAGACCGAGTCATTGAGATCATCCGCCGCGGCTCGCAATTCGTCGCGGCGGACCGCTGGTATGCGGGGGCGTACAACCGCTTCGTTCGGCTGCACGTGACAGCAGGGGCCGTGACCAACCCGATCAACGCCATTGCGACGGCTGCGGCAATTGCGACCGTGACGTTCCTCGTAATCGTCGTCGCAATGGTCGGAATGTCGTACGAGGTTACCTCTGCGCGGATATTTCTGGCGATGGTCATCTCGCTCGCGCTATGCAGTTCGCTCCCGTTGCTCTACCTCTCTCACCGAGCGCAGAAACGCACGCGGGCAATGGAACAGCAATTTCCCGAGGCGCTCGACGTGTTTACGCGGGCACTCCGCTCCGGGCATCCGGTGGCGGCCGCCGTTGACCTGCTGACTCGGGAAATGCCCGATCCGATCGGCAGCGAGTTCGGGTTGGTGTTCGATGAGGTGTCGTACGGTCTCGATTTCAACAGCGCCGTTCATAATTTGGCTCAGCGGTGGGATCTGCCCGATCTCAAGATGTTCGCAGTGAGCTTGGCGGTACAGTCGGAAACTGGTGGCAACCTCGCTGAGATCCTGACCAACTTGTCGCGGACGATCCGCGAACGCGCCTCGCTCTACCTCAAAGTGCGTGCACTGAGCGCAGAAGGGCGGATGAGCGCATGGGTGCTGACGGTAATGCCGGTGCTGACGTTCCTCGTGCTGTTCGTCATCAATCCGAGCTTTTTCCTTGATGTAGCCGGTGATCCGATTTTCACCATGGGCTTCACGTTCCTGATCGGTCTTTATTTCGTCGGAGCTTTCTGGCTACGGCGCCTCGTTCAGCTGAAGGTCTGACATGGATTTCGTCACTCCGCCAATTCTGAGATTGCTGGTTCTGGCAGCGGTCTTTCTGCTTGTTTGCTCAGGTGTGTTCACATTACTCAGCCGAGTTCAGGTAGCGAGTGCCTCTCGCCGAGCCCTGCGCGCCCTTGGCCCTGCTGAACGTGCGCCGATCCCAGAGGCTAACCTCTTGCACGGGGGCAAGTCGGGCGCTTGGTCGCGACTGGTCCAGGTGGTGGAAGCTAGCGGGCTGAACCTGCAGGATAGCAAGCCCGACGCGATGCGCGAACGACTGGCAGCCGCCGGCTTCTCCTCCCCCGACGCGACCCGCATCTACACGCTTGTGCGGCTGACGATGATCTTCCTCCTCCCTGCCATCCTTGTCGGCATGGCGCTGTTGGTGGGGTTTGAACTGACCGTCCTTAGGGCGTATTTTCTTGCTGCCGTCGGTGCAATGCTCGGCCTGTACATTCCCAAGGTGTACCTGGATGCCCGCGCCGACCGGCGGACCACTGAGATTACGAACGGTTTCCCCAATTGCCTCGACTTAATGCTGGTCTGCGTCGAGTCCGGCCTAGGGCTAGAAGCGGCATTTAACCGGGTGGGCCAGGAGATGGCGCAGTCCGAGCCGCTGGTCAGCCAGCTGTTGGTCGGTGCCGTGCTGAGCCTGCGCGCGGGCGCCACCCGCGAGGACGCCCTGCGAAACATGGCGAACGCCGCGCACGTGCCCGAAGTGCGTTCATTCTGCACCCTGTTGATCCAGTCCGACAAGCTCGGCAGCAGCATCGGCTCGACGCTGAGAGTTTACGCGGCCGAAATGCGCGAGCGGCGCAAGATGCGAGCGGAGGAGAAGGCGCACCGCCTGCCCATCCTCATTTCCATTCCACTAGTGATGTGCATGCTGCCGGTGATGCTCGGTGTGTTGATGTTACCCGCTCTGATCCTGGTGATCAGGAAGCTCGTACCAACTATGATGGGAGGCTAATATGATGGGAAATCGCGCAAGGATTGCGGCTGTCCTCGGTGCGACCGCTATGCTGTCAGGTTGCGCTTCGGCGTCTCCCTTCTTCAGCTTCCGATGGTTGAAGTCCACGCCGCGCACGGCCCACGTCGCGCGCGCGCCCGCCTTCCTTGCGCTCGGGCGGGAGGAGTTGGACAATGGGGCATACGGCAGCGCCATAGAAACCTTTCGCCTGGCGCTCGCCACCGGGGAAAACCCAGCCGAGGCGCTAAACGGGCTTGGCGTGGCTTATGCCCAGCTCGGCCGCGCCGATGTGGCTGAGGATCTATTCATCCGCGCCCAACAGCACGAGCCGAACAACCCGCGCTTCGCCCGCAACCTCGTCACGCTGCGTCAGTCGCAGGACAGCGCGAAGTTTGCCAGGGCCGCGCTGCCCCCGCTAGAGCTACCTGGCCCCCGCGTCGATGCAGTTCCGGCGGCGCCACCGCTCGCGGAAACTCGCGTCGAGCGCTTGCGGCGCCTCCCCTCCGGCGAAATGGCCTTGCGCACCTTCGCGCTCGACTCCGACGCAAGGGCGCCAACCATCAGGGTTACCGTTGCGGCGCGGGCGACTTCAGCACCTGCCGCTCCGAAGGTCTCAGGTCAGCCTAGCTCCGCCGCATTGCAGCCGGACCGTCAGGTTGATCTTGCCACCCCCGCCTCGTCGCTGCTCGCAGGACCTGCCGCGCGCCCGAAAAGCCGCGTCATATTCGTTGACCCGCGCTTCTCGCCGGTCGTGCGCATCGTCCTTCCCCAGTCGAAGCCCGCTAAGGCAACGACCAGCTTCGCTCGAGCCGGCCTGTGACCAGCTCTGACTGGGCTCGCCTCGGCCTCGGCCTACTGGTGGGTAGCGCGGCGCTAATCGACGTTACTGCCCGGCGCATTCCCAACGCGCTCAACCTGATTGTCGCGATCAGCGGGGTGGCGGCAGTCCTCGTTTTCGCCCCCGGCGAGGGCTGGTCGCATGCGCTGCACTTCTTGATCGCGCTCGCGATCGGTGCTGGGCTGTTCGCGATACGGGTAATTGGCGGCGGGGATGCCAAGCTCTATGCAGCGGTTGCCCTCTGGTTTCCCCTGCAGCTGGCGATCCCGCTCGGCGCCGCCATTAGCCTCGCAGGCGTGGTGTTGCTGCTGATCTACTGGGCAGTGAAGGTGTTCTCCTCTACCAGTGGTGAGAATTCCCGCCGCAAAATCGCAGCGCACACGGGCCTTCCTTATGGCGCGGCGATCGCGGTCGGCACGATTCTCATCGCATTCAGCTTCCAGTCGTACGGAGTACGAACGTGATGAGGCTGGCGAGCCGTGGCGTGATCGCCGCCCTAAGTCTACTAAGCGATGTCCCTGTGCTTGCGCAAGGCGTTGCCAGAGTGCCCGGATTTAGGGTGGATGAGGAAGCGGCCGCGGCCGCCTCGCGGTCGATGGAAGCATCGGCCGCCTCGACTGTGCGGCTTGCCGAACCCGTAGGCTCAGTCGTGGTCGGCACCGAGGCGACGTTAGTCGGTCGCGAACTCTTCGCCGTGCGTTCCCGGCTGATTGGCGCCAACGGGGCAGCGGCATTGCTCGGCGTTGCGCCGAAGCTCGGGTTGGGTCTGCCACTGTCTGCCCGGATCAGCAGTGGCTTCGGCCTGCGCGTCCATCCGATAGATGGTTATCTGCGCCAGCACAGCGGCGTAGATTTGGCAGCTCCCTACGGTACGCCCATAGTCTCCACTATGAACGGCGCTGTGCAGTCTACCGGGGTGCGCGGCGGTTATGGCATTTTGGTCGAAGTGCGTGGTGGCGCGGGGTTGAGCACGCGCTATGCCCACATGTCGCGGTCCATCGTTTCCGCCGGGGAATTCGTCCGGCAAGGGCAAGTCCTTGGCTATGTGGGCTCAACCGGGCATTCGACTGGCGCGCACCTCCACTACGAGGTGAGACTGGATGGGCGTGCAGTGGACCCGGTCAGCATGAGACAGCCGGCATGGCGTGCCAAGCGAGCTGCGACTGCCGCCCAGACACCCTCCCTCATTCGTCAAGCCGTCTTCTGACGTAACCGGGGGCGTCCTTTCGCGACTCCAGGTCCGGTGCCATGCGGCGGGGGCTGATTCGATTAGGTTGCAACCAGCTCATCCCATGACCCATCTCGGGCTCATCGTGTCCCGGGGCTAGAGCAACCCCGGTACCAGGCGGTGGCGAACTAACTGCGCATACTGCCCATAAAGTGGATCCCTCGAAAGGAATTTCTCCTCCTCACGTGATCGTAACCACATTAGAATCCACGCGAAGCCAAGCACAGCCAAGTTCCAAAATGAGGCGTACGTCAGTAGGAGACCCACATGACTGACAACATAACCAAGATATATGGGATGGCGAACCCAGCGGTAAAGTCCGTCAGTTTTCACTCCACGGTTCGCAGGGACAAGACCAAAACTCCGACGAAGTGACAGCTTTCCACAAAGGGCAATGCACGCCCCTGTAACAAGGAGTGCCGCGCCAATCGACGGAGCCAACGCCTCACCAAGCGGCACTGCGAAGAATGGGGCGGAAGTCCCAACAAGTGCAATCAAAAAAGGGTAAGCCTCGCCTGACCAATGCCCCCGGCGTTGAAAGATGATGAATAGCGCGCCGCTTAATTCACTGGCCAGGAAAAACAAGACCTGAGGCTGATGAGGGATGGCCGGTAACATCCGGGAAATTAGCAAGGATGTTAGTGCGACGTAGAAGACGCGCTCCGCCCACCTGATAGCTTCGATCATAAGAATCTCTCAACAACACCACGGCCGTTTTTGCCCAGAATCTTGTCAACAACAAGTTATCAAAAGTTGCAACGAAGCTGGCGCGACTTTCGTGTTACGCATCAGAGCTGAAATGGGTGCTCCCGCGGACAAAGTCCCTGATCTCCTCGCGGCCAGCCCAATTGGTCCGGCGCCTCGTGAGGGTCCCCCTGAGCCGTGTTCCGGCGAAGCGATAGCTTCCGACTTGATTTGCCAGAATTAACCCGGCCTCCTGGAGCAAATTCAGCCGGCGTAATGAATCGTGCGTATATGGGAGATTATGCGCCATCGCTGGTCAGCGTATCCATCGCGGATACCGCATATCCTCTGCGGTGTTATATGATGTTGCCTTTAACGACAGCGCCCGCCCCAGAATTGCGCGATGGTTCGTGTGACTCCGCGTTTCCTGCTAACCATCGTAAACGCCGCCAAATGAGCCACAAAATGAGTACGGAAATGAACGGGGTTGCGTTCACACCGACCGGCAACGCAGTCGCGCGGCACACGAAGACACCCCAGTATGCTACGGCAAGGCCGAGTTTCTCCCAGTCGAGCCAACCAATGCTTCTGCCTTGCATTCCCACCCATATTAGCGGAACAACAAGAAATGGAAGATCATAGCTAAACAAATAAGGTAGGCATAAGCAGGTGCAGGTTAAACCCGCAGAGGATAACACGAAATAATTTCGTGTCTGACGACTTACCCAGAACAGGAACAGCAAGCTCCCCACAGCGGATGTTGACTGCGCAACAACGGCGAATGGGGTGGATCCGGTTAATCGTGCGGCTGAGTATACAGTGCACATACGCTGCAAAAACACGGGATCGGCACGCGCGACAAGCTCTGCCGTCTCTGAAAGGCTGCCAAACCAGGCGGAGTACGTCTGCTGTCCCCACGCCACGAGCGGGATCAGAACGCAAACTCCCGCGCTGATCGCAGCCGCAACAAAGATCTTTGGCTGTTTAGACAGAACGATGATCAGCGGAAATAAAAGGGCAATCTGCGGTTTTATAACCAGAGCCCCGATGAACGCGCCTGCCAGGAACGGTCGCTTTGGGCCGGCTGCGATGGAACCACATATCAAAGCGCTACAGAGCAGTCCTGTCTGCGCGTGAGCAACCGCCACCAATGCCCCCGGAAAGGCTACGATCGGCCAAGCTGATCGCGGGTCAATTCGGGTGGCCGCTACCGCCCAGGCACTGAAGCTTGCTATATTCCAGACAGCCATTGCAACGGGGTACGGCAACAACCCAAGCGGCGCGAGCAACAGCAAAAAAGGCGGAGGGTGAACGAACGCAATAAACCCGGCCGTGGGCATGCCCCGCTGCAATTCCTCTGCCAGTCCAAGACTGTAGACCTTTTCGGCCCCTCCCGTGATGAGAATTCGTGCGGCTGACCAGAAAGCTTGGAAGTCGGAGCCGGTGACGAACGCGGAATCGTAATAAAACCACAATGAAGATACAGCTGACACGGCTAGAACGCACTTGGCGTAGCCGTTGAGACGCGAGCGATCGAACCACGAAGCCCTGCGTAGGTCGACCTTCATGAATATCCTCACCATCAAATTTCGTTATAGCTGCACCTCAGGAACTGAGACCGCCTTTCGCGAACATTAGCGCGTGCGGCTTTGTAACAGGTATGGTCTAGAGCTGCCACGGCGGGGGAGCGCCGTCCACACCTGATCTGCTTCGTAAAGATTGGAATCGTGATAAGCACCGCCACCAGTTACCTGTTCTCCCGGCAGCACCGGCGATTGCTAGCCTGGTGAAGGCCAAAGATCGAGTCCCCGGTGAGGCTGAGGGGCTTAGTCAGCTTTGTTCCCGTTGGTGGATGCGAGATTCGACAGATCTGCCGCTGCGAACCAGCCTGGGAACTCCGAACGCGCAGGCGAGAATTGGAACATGACATATCGCTCGGTGTGCGTGATCTTCACTTTTGAAGGTGGGTCTGCTCCGATGATCTCGAAATAATCTCCTTTTGTTGAACCCGTTATTCGATTTTCGCCGCAGCACC
>Ga0070666_10002040_pt1 | contig 12270 bp, 10 predicted proteins | sample KBSS23metaG_FD_64677 | JGI IMG/M metagenome (GOLD analysis project Ga0070666, IMG submission 64677) | Switchgrass rhizosphere microbial communities from Kellogg Biological Station, Michigan, USA - KBS S2-3 metaG | ecosystem: Host-associated > Plants > Roots > Rhizosphere > Soil ... | reverse complement strand
TGGATGCAATGGGCGAAGGTCACCCAGAACGAGGCAGTGTTCAAGGGCAACTCGACCTACGCCGGCATCGACCGGGTATCGAAGAATTACGTGGGCCTCGCGGTCAATTTCACGCCGACGTGGTTCCAGGTCTGGCCTGGAGTCGATCTCCTGGCACCGATGACCTGGAGTCAGGGTGTATCCGGAAACGCCGCGGTCCAGCTCGGGGGCAACAAGAACGCGGGTAACTGGAGCGCCGGCGTGGCCGCCGACATCTACCAGAAGTACCGCGCGCAGCTGAGCTACAACGGCTACTTCGGCAACTATTCAACGACACCCACCGGCGCGATGAACGTCGCCAACGGGACGTTCGCGGCGCTGTCCGACCGCGGCTGGGTATCGCTCACGTTCAAGACGACTTTTTAAGGAAACCAACATGTTCTACAGAACATTGCTGGCCGCGAGCTTCGCGGCCATCTTCAGCACCGGCGCATGGGCTGCGGTGTCGGCCGAAGAGGCCAAACAGCTCGGCACGACGCTCACGCCGACCGGCGCCGAAAAGGCAGGCAACAAGGAAGGGACCATTCCGGCCTATACCGGCGGGCTTACCACCATGCCGGCTGGCTATCAGAAGGGCTCCGGCGTGCGGACCGATCCGTTCGCCGACGAAAAGCCCCGGCTTACGATCACCGGCAAAGATGCGGCGGCTCAGGCCGATAAGCTGACCGAGGGCACGAAGGAGCTGCTCAAGCGCTACCCGACGATGCGGGTCGACGTCTACCCGACGCACCGGACCGTCGCCGTTCCGCAGCGAGTGCTCGACAACACGGCGAAGAACGCCGTGGGCGCCAAGACCGTCGATGGCGGCGTCGCGCTCGAGAACGTTGTGCCCGGCTACCCGTTCCCCATCCCGAAGACGGGATCCGAGGCGATCTGGAACCACCTGCTCCGCTACAGCGGTCTCGGCTACGACGGCTCACGTTACCAGAACTGGAATGTCGATGCGGCCGGCGTGGCAACGCTCGCGGTGGAGGCGGACGCTTTCTGGGCGTGGCCGATCTACGATCCGAAGCGCACGGGCGTCATCTCGGCGAACGAGCCTTACTGGTACAACAAGCTGCTATATGTCGGACCGGCGCGCCGCAACGGCGAAGCACTGTTGATCGTCGATGCCGTCAACCCGCTCAAGCAGCCGCGCAGGGCCTGGCAGTATCTGCCCGGTCAGCGGCGCGTGAAGCTCGCGCCCGATCTAGCGTACGACACGCCGAATCCCGGCGCCGCCGGCGCGGCAACATACGACGACGTCTCGGTGTTGAACGGCGCGATCGACCGCTTCGAATGGAAGCTCGTGGGCAAGAAGGAGATGTACGTTCCCTACAGCAGCTACCGGCTTACGTATCACAAGACGGCGGCCGACATCACCAAGCCCAACCATCTCAACCCGGACCTGGTGCGCTGGGAGCTGCATCGCGTCTGGGTCGTGGAGGCGACGCTGAAGCCCGAAAAGCGGCACATCTACAGCAAGCGCGTGTTCTTTCTCGATGAGGACAGCTGGACCGCACTCGCGTCGGACCAGTACGATGCGCGCGGCCAGCTCTATCGCTCGAGCTTCGCGTTCCAGTCGTACAGTTACGACGTGCAGGCCCCGTTCGGCGACACGTTCGCCATCTACGACTTCAGCTCGGGCGTGTACAACATCAGCGGCCTGTTCGGCCCACACAACGGGCTCAAGTACATGGCTGAGCTGCCCCGCGACAGCGCCTGGTCGCCCGAAGCGCTGGCAGGTGCTGGCTTGCGCTGACGCATCGTCGACTCACCATCAGAATCCCGGCTGCGGCAGTTGTGCGCCGCAGCCGGGATTCGCTTTCCTATACATCGAAACATGAACGCGTTCCGGGTTTCAGCCTCATTGCTTATGCTCGCGCTCGCCGTGGCAGCGGTCTCCCCCGCCGCTGGCGCCGGTTTCGCCGATGTGCTCGCGACACCGGCGCAGATGTCGCCGCTCGCGAGCCAAAGTCTGCTGCAGGGGGTCACAAGAGCGGGTAACCGCCTGGTCGCCGTCGGTCAGCGCGGACACATCATCGTCTCGACCGACAGCGGCGCGAGCTGGAAGCAGTCGCCGGTTCCGGTGAGTTCCGACCTGACCGCCGTGTACTTCGTCGACGACAGGCAAGGCTGGGTCGTTGGTCACGACGGCGTGATTCTTCACAGCGGCGACGGCGGCGACACGTGGCAGGTGCAGCTCGATGGCCGCGCTGCCAACGCGCTGCTGGTCGAGGCGATGAAGCGCAACGTTTCGGCCGAGCCGACCTCGGAAGAAGCGAAAAAACTCTTGGCAGAGGCGAACCGCTACCAGGCGCAAGGTGCAGACAAGCCGTTTCTCGACGTCTGGTTCGCCGATTCCAGGCACGGCTATGCAGTCGGGGCCTACAGCCTGATTTTCCGAACGGACGACGGTGGGCGGACCTGGGAATCGTGGTTCGACCGGATCGACAATCCCAAATTCTTCAACCTCTACGCGATCCGACCGGCGGGCGGAGAGCTCTACGTCGCCGGCGAGGGCGGATTGCTGCTGAAGCTCGATACCACGAAACAGCGGTTCACCGCACTCGCCACGCCTTACAACGGCAGCTTCTTCGGCATCGCCGATGCCGGCTCCGCGGTGATCGCCTACGGGCTTCGCGGCAACGTCTACCGCAGCGACGATAACGGCGCCACGTGGGCCAAGGTCGACGCCGGGCTCGCTGCCTCGGTCGTCGCGTCGGTTCGCATGGCGCAGGGCGCCACGCTCCTCGCCGACGCGGGTGGACGCATCGCGAGCACCACCGATGGCGGACGCACGTTCGAAAAGGTGATGCTCCGGCAGGCGATGCCGCTGACGAGCCTTGTCGACGTCGCTCCGGCAGGTCTTGCACTTGCCGGGCCGCGCGGGGTCGTGGTCTCCGGTATCGCGGCGCGCTGAAGGACGCGCGAGAACGATCATCATGACCGCGCTTTCCGTCAATCCCGAAACGATGCCGGTAGTCCGCGGGCTCGCGGACTTCGATCGCAGGTCCGGCAATCCGCTCGAGCGGGCGATATTCAACCACAGGCTGTCGGTCGTCGTGGTCTGCGCGCTGCTGACACTGGTGCTCGGCACGCTCGCCGCGACGAGGCTCGCGCTCAACGCGAGCTTCGAGAAGATGATTCCGCAGAGCCAGCCCTACATCAAGAACTATCTCTCGTATCAGAAGGAGCTTCGTGGCCTGGGCAACGCGGTCCGGGTCGTCGTCGAGAACGTCGACGGCGACATCTTCGAGCCCCGTTACCTCAACGCGCTCAAGCAAATCAACGACGAGCTGATCCTCACGCCGGGCGTCGACCGCGCGTGGGTCAAGTCGCTGTGGACGCCGGCCGTGCGCTGGACCGAGATCACCGAGGAAGGCTTTCGCGGCGGACCGGTCATGCCCGATGCGTACAACGGATCCGCGCAAGGCGTCGAGCAGCTCAAGCAGAACATCGCACGCTCGGGCATCGTCGGCAGCCTCGTCGCCGACAACTTCAAGTCGAGCATGATCTTCGTCCCGCTGCTCGAGAAGGAGCCGGGCAGCGGCAAGCGGATCGACTACTACGACTTGTCGAAAGTGCTCGAGCAGAAGATCCGTGCCAGGTTCGAGCTGGCGCCCACCCTCGAAAAGGTGCAACACGACAACGAGTCGGGCCGGGTCCGGATCCACATCGTCGGCTTCGCCAAGGTGGTCGGTGATCTGATCGAAGGGCTTATCAAGGTCATGGCGTTCTTCGCCGTCGCGGCGGTGATCACCGCCGCCGCGATTTACGCCTATACGCGTTGCGTGCGCAGTACTCTCCTGGTCGTAGGCTGCTCGCTGATGGCAGTCGTCTGGCAGCTCGGGTTCGTGGCGCTCGCCGGCTTCGAGCTCGACCCGTACTCCATCCTGGTGCCGTTCCTCGTTTTCGCGATCGGCGTGTCGCACGGCGCGCAGAAGATGAACGGCATCATGCAGGACATCGGGCGCGGCACCCACAAGCTGGTTGCGGCCCGCTACACCTTCCGGCGGCTGTTCCTGGCCGGGCTGACGGCGCTCCTCGCCGACGCGGTCGGCTTCGCGGTGCTCATGGTGATCGACATTCCGGTCATCCGGGAACTCGCCATGACCGCGAGCATCGGCGTGGCGGTACTCATTTTCACCAACCTGCTGTTGCTGCCGGTCCTGCTCTCGTACACCGGCGTGAGCCGCGCCGCCGCGGAGCGGAGCCTGCGCGCGGAAAGAGAAGAAAGGCGCAACAAGGGCATCGGCGCGATATGGGTCTGGCTCGATCGCTTGACTACGCGCCGATGGGCGCTCGGCGCCGTCGCCGTGTCGCTCATGCTTGCGGCGATCGGACTTGTCGTGAGCCAGAAGCTCAAGATCGGAGACCTCGATCCTGGCGCGCCGGAGCTCCGAGCGGAGTCACGCTACAACCGCGACAACGCGTACATCACCGCGAATTACGCGCTCTCCAGTGATCAGTTCGCCGTGATCGTCAAGACCGGCAAGGAAGGTTGCCTCAAGTACGAAACGCTGGTCGATGCCGACCGCCTCGCGTGGACGCTGAGGCAGGTGCCCGGCGTGCAGACCACGGTGTCGCTCGCCGACGCCGTGCGCCAGATCACCGCCGGCTCGTTCGAGGGCAATCCCAAGTGGCTCACGCTGAACCGCAACCAGGATGTGCTCAACTACGGCGCGCAGCAGGCTTCGGTCAACAACCCTGATCTGTTCAACACCGAGTGCTCGGTGATGCCGGTGATCGCGTATCTCGCCGACCACAAGGCCGAGACGCTGGACCGCGTGACCAGAGTCGGCGAGGAGTTCGCCCGGCAGCACGACGGCCCCGACCGGGCCTTCCTGCTCGCAGCCGGAAGCGCCGGCATCGAAGCGGGCACCAATATCGTGGTCCGCGAGGCCAATCGCACGATGCTGCTGTACGTCTATGCAGCAGTGATCTTCCTGTGCTTCGTCACTTTTCGCAGCTGGCGAGCGGTGGTGGTCGCGGTCGTGCCGCTCGCGATCACGTCCATTCTGTGCGAGGCGCTGATGGTCGCGCTCGGAATAGGCGTCAAGGTGGCCACGCTGCCCGTGATCGCGCTCGGCGTCGGGATCGGGGTCGACTACGCGCTCTACCTGCTTTCAGTCCAGCTTGCGCAGCAACGCGCGGGTCTGCCGCTCAAGGATGCCTATAAGCGCGCCGTCCAGTTCACCGGCAAGGTCGTGGCGCTGGTAGGCGTCACGCTCGCCGCGGGCGTGATCACGTGGACATTTTCACCGATCAAGTTCCAGGCCGACATGGGCATTCTGCTCACGTTCATGTTCGTGTGGAACATGCTCGGGGCCCTGATCCTGATCCCGGCGCTGTCGCACTTCCTGCTGCCCACCTCCGTGGTCCGCGGGACACGCGCGCGAGCACGATGAGGCGTCAAGGATGACGGATCGCGCTTAACGCGATCGCACACGGCGCCGCACGCTTGCGCCCAAACCTTTTCCACGGAAAATCTCATGAAAGAACACACGATTGCTCGCACACGGTCGGCAGCCGAGTCTCCGCTGCTGATCGGGCAGATTCTCGATCAGGGCATTGCCCAGGCGCCGAGGCAGGAAATCGTCTATGGCGATCGCCTGCGCTACACCTACCAGACGCTCGCCGAGCGCGTGTCACGTCTCGCCTCCGCGCTCGCCGCGCTTGGCGTAAAGCGCGGCTCGATGGTCGCCATGATGGACTGGGACAGTCATCGCTACCTCGAATGCTTTTTCGCGGTTCCGATGATGGGCGCGACACTGCACACGGTGAACGTGCGGATTTCGCCGGAGCAGGTCCTCCACACCATCAATCATGCGCGAGACGACGTCATTCTGGTCAATGCGGAGTTCCTTCCCTTGCTCGACGCGATCCGGAGCAAGATCAGGCCGGGCGTTCGCTTCGTGCTGATCAGCGACGACGCAGCCGCGCCGCAAACCGACGTCAAGTTCGCGGCGGAGTACGAGTCGATGCTCGCGGCTGCTGCGCCGTCCTTCGACTTCCCTGCGCTGGACGAGAACACCCGCGCCACGACGTTTTATACGACCGGAACGACCGGGCTGCCGAAGGGCGTCTATTACAGCCATCGGCAACTCGTCCTCCACACGCTCGCGGCGGGTCGTGCGCTCGCGCACGCGTCGCACGCGACGTTGGGGTCGGATGACGTGTACATGCCGATCACGCCGATGTTTCATGTCCATGCCTGGGGGCTGCCCTATGTCGCGACGATGCTCGGCGTGAAGCAGGTTTACCCGGGACGGTACGTTCCCGAAGCGCTGCTCGGCCTGATTCGGCGCGAGGGCGTGACCTTCTCGCATTGCGTGCCGACGATCCTGCAAATGATGCTCGGCAAGCCGGAATCACGCGACGTCGATCTGCGCGAGTGGAAAGTCATCATCGGAGGCTCGGCTTTGCCGTTGCCGCTCGCCCGCGCCGCCGCAGAGCGGGGGGTCGACATCATCGCGGGATACGGCATGTCCGAAACCTGTCCGATTCTTACCCTTGCGCATCTGCGGCCGCATATGTGCGACCTGGAGTTGGAGCGGCGCCTGCCATACCTGTGCCGGGCCGGGCGACCGATTCCTTTCGTGCAGCTGCGCATCGTCGATTCGGACATGAACGACGTGGCGCACGACGGGGTGAGCCAGGGAGAGGTGGTCGTGCGCGCCCCATGGCTGGCGCAGGGCTATCTGCACGAGCCGGAACGCTCGGAAGAGCTGTGGCGCGGCGGATGGCTGCACACCGGCGATGTTGGCGTCATCGACGGCGAGGGCTATCTCAGGATCGTCGACCGCATCAAGGATGTCGTGAAGACCGGCGGCGAGTGGGTCTCGTCGCTCGAACTCGAAGACATCATCCTGCGCTTCCCCGGAGTGGCCGAGGCAGCGGTCGTCGGCGTGCCGGACGAGAAGTGGGGGGAGCGTCCGGTCGCACTCGTTGTCCACAAAGCAGCTGAATCCGCGCCGCTGACCGAGGAGGCCATTCGAAAGCACGTCACCGCTTTCGCGGATCGCGGTGCGATTTCGCGTTACGCAGTGCCTGACCGGGTTCATTTCGTCGATGCCATTCCCAAGACCAGCGTCGGCAAGCTCGACAAGAAGGTAATCCGGGCGAAGCTCCTCGAACAGGACGCGGTCGTTGCCGGCGCGCCGAGCCGATGATGCCGACAATCTTCATCGTCCCCGGGCTCCGCGACCACGTGCCCCAGCACTGGCAAACCATCCTGGAGCAGGAACTGCCCGAGGCGAGATCGGTGCCGCGGATGGACCGGGACAAGCTTTCGTGTGCCGCCTGGGTGGCCAACCTCGATGCGTCACTCGCCGAGATCGAGGGGCCGGTAATTCTCGCGGCCCATAGCGCAGGCTGCATGATCGTGGCTCATTGGGCGACCCGACACCGGCGCCCGATCGAGGGGGCGCTGCTCGCTACGCCGCCGGACTTCGAGCGGCCGCTGCCCCAGGGCTATCCCTCGCAGGAGGTCCTGCAACAGAACGGCTGGTTGCCTATACCCCGTGAACGCCTGCCTTTTCCCAGCATAGTCGCAGGAAGCGCCAACGATCCGCTGGGCCGCCTCGAACGCGTGGAAGCGTTGGCAGAGGCATGGGGCAGCCGCTTCGTCAACCTGGGGAACGTCGGGCATCTCAATCCCGCTGCAGGGTATGGCCGCTGGCCGCAGGCAGAACAGTTCATTCGTGAGTTCGCGGAGTGAAAGCCCGAACTTGAATGCGAGCTTCGAGCCGGCGACCATGCCAAAAGCGCGCACTTCTTGGCGTGCTTTGGCGGTTGAGAGCGCGCCTCTGCACTAGCTAAAGCCCCGGATGATCTAAGATAATGCCAGCGTGGCGCCGATTTGTCGGGCGCGGCATCGGCGGTTTGGGTAATCCAGTGGGAGGCAGCATGGCAAGCTTGCGGCGATTGGGCGGAGTGACCTTTCATCATGCCGGCGCGTTCTGGTTCGGCGTGGTCGCCGTAACGGCGGGCGTCATTGCGCACATCCCGATGTACCTGATGGGCGAGGACATCGGGTACCGGCTAGTGGGGATGCCGATGGACATGCCGATGATCCTCGGCATGGGAGCGATCGTCGTCGGCTTGGTTTCGAGCCTGTACGGACTCTATCCGCGCGCGGCGGAGGATACGGCGCGCGCCGTGTCCCGCATCCGGGTCAGCGCCCTCGACGACGCGCCGTTGAACCTCACTCACGTCGGCCTGCTGCTGGCGATGGCGCTCGCGGTGATCATCGATATCATGAAGCCGACCGCCCTTGCCTTCGTCATGCCGGGCATGACCGTCGAATACGGATTGAAGTCGCCGCTCAATCCGGGCGGCAGCGTTCCGGTGGCGTATGTCGCGCTCTCCGGAATCACGGGCACCGTGCTCGGTTCGTTCCTCTGGGGCTGGCTGGGCGATCGTATAGGACGGCGCGCTTCGATCCTGTACGCAGGCATCGGTTTCATCGCCACCTCGATTTGCGGCGCCATGCCCGACTTCCAGTGGAACCTGGTGATGTGCTTCATCATGGGACTGGCCGTCGGCGGGATGCTGCCGATCTGCTACGCCCTGCTTGCCGAAGCGATTCCCGCGCGTCATCGCGGCTGGCTGATGATACTGATCGGCGCCGACATCGCAGGCGGCTATATCATCACCAGCTGGCTCGCCGCCGCGCTGGTGCCGACGTACAGCTGGCGAATCCTCTGGCTGATCGGCATGCCGACCGGCGTGATTTTCATCCTGCTCAACCGCTGGATCCCCGAGTCGCCGCGGTTCCTGCTCGCCGTCGGGCGCGAGCAGGAGGCCCGGGCCGTCATGGCTCGCTACGGCGCTCGCGTTGTGGAGAGCGCCCGGGCCGAAACGGCGGTCGAAGCTAAAGTGCGCAGCCGCTGGAGCGAGCTGATCAGCCCCGGATTTCTGCGGCCGACGCTGGTCGTCGGTTGTCTTGCGCTGGGCTCGGGCCTGGTCCTGTTCGGGTTCAATCTGTGGATCCCGACCAATCTGCGCAAGCTGGGCTTTACCGAGGCCGACTCGATTCTGCGCAACGCGGCGCTAATCGGCTTTCCTCTGACATTTGTCGTGGCCTGGATGTACGGTTTCTGGAGCAGCCGCAACACGATCATCGTCCTGTCGTCGTTGACAGCCGCGTCGCTTTTCGGCTTTGTCGTCGCCGGAGATGCCGTCGTGCAGCATCGGTGGCTGCTTTATGTTTTGCTCGTGGTGCCGATCTGGGGGATCAGCTCGGTCGTGGCGGTATTGTCGGTCTACAGCTCGGAGATCTATCCGACGCGCATCCGGTCGCACGGGACGGGATTTGCCGCCGGCGCGAGCAAGGCGGGCGGCGTTGCGATCATTGCGCTGGTTGTCTTCGGAATCGCTGCGCCGTCGATCTCGACGGTCGCGCTCATCGGCGCGATCCCGATGGCGCTCGCCGTGCTGCTCGCTGCGCGGTACGGTGTGGAGACGCGCCGGCGCAGTCTGGAAGAAATTACTGCGGAAGAGCTTGCGCGCGCGGGCTGATCGCCTTCTCGCCGAGCGCCCCGGGGTCGGCTTCGGGCAGCGAGCAATACTGTTCAAGATGGTGCCAGGGGATATTCCACGGATACCGTCGCCACTGGGCACGCAGGAACTCCGCGAACTGCCCGACCAGCACGCCGACGCGCTCGCCGTGCGTCGCCTCCGGTCCGGGGGCCTGGAGCGGCGCCCCAAACTCCAGAACGAAGGATCCGCGCGGCGAAAACCGGTAGGCAATCGGTACGACGTTTGCTCCAGTCATCAGCGCGAGCTCGGCAAACCCGGCGGCGATTCGGCGCTGCCGTCCGAAGAATTCCACTGCGTGGGAATGATCGAGGTTCTGGAAGGCATCGGGCAGGTTGAAAACAATGCCGCCGCCTTTGAGAAGTTGCTTGGCTGCGTGCATCTGCCGCGCAAGCTCGAACTGTTTCGCGGCTGGCGTGAGCAAACCCTTCTTCTCCAGCTTGTGGTTCGGGAGACCGACTTGGAGGCCGTCGTGTCCGCGATGGCGAAGGTACAGCAGGATCAGGGGGGCAAACAGGCCGTGGACCGGCAGGAGGATGAGCCCGGCCCCATTTTGTCGGCACCGATCGAAATGCTCCCACCCGGTGACGCTCGTCAATCTCGCCACGAGCTCGGGTGCTTTCCAGAGATCGGCGAAACAAAATGTTCGCCAATGCGGTCCGAACAAGGCGAGGCCGATGAATTTGCGCCTCTCGGCGGGCGGCAGGCCGAAGACCGTCGCGAAGTTGCGCAGAAACGCGGCTTGCTCGGGCCAGACCCCCGTTTGTACCGGCGCGCGACTGCAAAGAAACTTGAACCATCGGGCGTTCACGCGATGCACTGTCTCGGCGTCCCCGCCGAGCACTTTCTCGTCGACGAACCGCTTCGCGCGGTCGAATCGCCGTCGACCAACATCTGTGGTGAGATGCCGTTTGAGGTGACGCTCGATCGGTCTAATCGCGTACGCCATTACGCTACATCCTGCTCATCTTCGGACTCGGGGGGATCGGTTCGTTCGTAGCGCCCGGGCTTGCCGATCACTCCGATCGCGCGCCGCGTCATCGCGTAACCTCTGATCGGTGTCAAGATGTGAACCACGTGCGATCCACATCCTGATCGGCGGTTACTTGAGCGGAATATCGAGCGGGCGCACGCGCTCGGTTGCGGCCCGGTGTGCGGCGGGACTGTCGGCCATCGAGTCGAAGTTGCCGGAGCGATCGGTCAGCAAGGACGCGGCGTACATCAGCGCTTGCGCCTGCGTGCTGCTGAATCCCATGGCCTCTCGAGCCTTCGCATGCCCGGCATCGCTCGCCTGGTAGTAGGGCAGCGCGAGCGATCGGCTGAGCTCCAGCCTCGCCTGCACCTGCGACGAGAAAATCGATCGATGCTCGTCGCGCCTGGCGCGCTGGCGAAAACACCGGTCGATCGTATGCGCGGCCGCGTAGGCCGAGTACATGCCGAACACGACGCCAACGGAGAAAATGGGGTCGACGAAGCCCGCGGCGTCTCCGAGCAGAAAGAATCCCGGCCCGGTGACGCGGTTGGAGCGGTACGAATAGTTTCGTACGAGTCGCACCGAGCCTTCGCAGAACGTCGCATCGGCCAGCAGCCGCTGCAGCAGCGGTAGCGCGCGGCACTGCCTCAAGAACCACGCCTCCCACGACTCGTCGCTTCCTTTGGTCTCGCTCGCCCACGCCTTGGGGATGACGAGACCGATGCTCGTCGATTCCCGCAGCATGATGTGCCAGAGCCATGCCCATCCGTCGCCCTGCGGCAGCGCGCTGACGTAGGTGGTCGGCGGCACTTCGCGCACCGACTGCGCAGGATAGATCTGACCGTCGGCCGCCAGATAGCTCGAATTCGTGAAATAGCCCCACACGCTCATGAAGCGGAAGCCTTCGTCGAACACGCGCAGTCCCAGCTGCCTGCCGATGACGCCGGTCTGCCCACTGGCGTCGACGACGTACCGGCAACGAATCCGCGATGCGCTGCTCTCGCCGACCGGCCGATAGCTGACCGAGACTTCGCTCTCGTCGTCCTCCGCCCGCGAAAGATCCGCGCCCAGAACCGCAATCTCCTCGCCGATCCAGGCGCCGGAGGCACGCGCACGCTCGAACAGAATGTGATCGAAGCGGTCGCGCTCGACATGCAGCGCGGGCCGCGTGTACCCGAAGTCGCCGAACGAAAGACGGCGCATCTCGCCGTTCCAGTCGACGCTGCCCCCGGCCTTGCGCAGGAAACCCTCAGCGGCGATCGCGTCGCTTACCCCGGCCGCATCGCAGTATTTCCAGACGTCGGGCAGCAGACTCTCCCCCACCTGATACCGCGGATGCTTTTGCCGCTCGAACAGCGCAACGGAGTAACCCTTGCCGGTCAGGTAGGTCGCGGCGAGACTGCCCGCCGGCCCTCCCCCGATCACCGCGACGTCGCAGGATTCGGGAACCGCGCTCATGCGGGCAGCTTCTTCACAATCAGATTCCTGACCGCTCGCAATGTCTGGAAATTTTCGAGAAGGACCTCGTCGGGAGCTATCGTTACTCCGAACGTCTCTTCCACGAATGCGATCAGCTTGAAAATAGCCAACGAATCGACCAGGCCTTCGCCGATGATGTCGGTATCGGGCGCGACGGCGATCGCTCCCTCCCGGCCTGTCGCCTCTTGGGCGAAGAACCGTGCGAGCGTGTCGAAGATTTGCTGGTCGCTATAGCTCATGTCGCTTGAAGATCTCCG
>Ga0070666_10002030_pt1 | contig 12304 bp, 15 predicted proteins | sample KBSS23metaG_FD_64677 | JGI IMG/M metagenome (GOLD analysis project Ga0070666, IMG submission 64677) | Switchgrass rhizosphere microbial communities from Kellogg Biological Station, Michigan, USA - KBS S2-3 metaG | ecosystem: Host-associated > Plants > Roots > Rhizosphere > Soil ... | reverse complement strand
GTCGCGGCGGGCGCTGTGTCTTTGAGCCGGTCCAAGGGCGACGCGAAGTGGCGCCCTGGCTTGTATGTCTCGCGTGGGCCTTGCCTTTTTAGGGCAAGCCCCTGATTTCCCTGCGCTTCATGGCGCACTCCCCTTGTGTCTGGTTGGTCTACAATGGGGTAAATAGTGAACATATTGTTCAGTTCAAGGGATCACATGCATATTTCAGGAATTATTTCTGACAGAATGTCAGGCCGCAAAACTGCGCTGATTTGACGGATCATGTCGTCAACGGCATATTCCATCCATGGCATGTACCGTCGAGTACACCAACGAGTTCGGCGCCTGGTGGGCAACGCTCAGCGACGCTGAGCAGGAAGATGTGGCGGCCTACGTCGCGATTCTGGAAGAGCGCGACGTCCGCCTCGGTTTCCCCTACTCGTCGAAGATCAACGGCTCACGGCACGGCCAGATGCGAGAGCTTCGGGTTCAGAGCGATGGAAAGCCGCTCAGGGTTTTCTACGCCTTCGATCCGCGGCGCATGGCGATCCTGCTGATCGGCGGCGACAAGACCGGTGACAACCGATTCTACGAAGTCTTCGTTCCGATCGCGGACCGCCTGTACAACGCGCACATAGAGCAACTGAAGAAAGAAGGATTGCTGCGATGACGGGACGTAATTCGTTCGAGACTCTCCGGAAGGGGCTTTCCACCACGCAGCGCGCCATTGTGGAGCGCAAGGTTGAAGCTCTGCGGCAGGAGATGACGCTGACCGAGCTGCGCCAGGCGCGGCACCTCACGCAGGAGAGCCTGGGCGAGACGCTTCAGGTCGGCCAGACCGCCATCGCCAAGATGGAGAAGCGCGCCGACATGTATGTCAGCAATCTGCGCCGTTTCATCGAAGCGATGGGCGGCGAGCTGGATATCGTCGCGCGGTTTCCCGATGGCGGGACGGTGAAGATCGCGAATTTTTCGGAGATTGGGGACAAGCCCAGCGCCTAGAATAACGAGGCAACTGGTATGGCCAGAGTCAAAATCAGCAGCTCCGTTCAGCAGCAAGTACTCGTCGCATCGCATCGGCGATGTTGTTTGTGTTATTTCCTCAGCGACGTGAAGACCGAGAGGCGCGGGCAGCTTGCGCACGTCGATCGCGACGCAAGCAATTCGAAATTCGAGAACCTCGTGTTTCTTTGCCTCGAACACCATGACATCTACGACGGTCGAACAAGCCAATCGAAAGGCTTCACAGAAGGTGAAGTTCGCCATTGGCGCGATGAACTCTATGCGAAGTTTCCCAAGTCGGACGCGATGCTGTCAGACGCATTCAAAGAAGATGAAGGGCGAGAAATTTCAACCGTCTCAAGCTACGACAAGATCATCCGAAGGCCATCGAGTAATCTCGGATTCCTGAGACGGCCTTGGCGCTACAGTCTTTGGCAGGTCGCAAACAAGCCGGAGTACTTTGCTTACAAAGCCCGCAATGGCTGCGACGGAGTATGCCTGATTGAGCGCATAAACCTCCCCGACGGCCGCATCGTGATCGTGTGCATACAAACCATTGCAAATCCCGGGATGAGCATAACGAACTGCGTCGAGACCCTCGTCTTTCAGGTTTGTGAACGATTCGAAATACCTGCCGATAAGCTAGTCTGGCTCGAGCACTACGACTCCCGCCATCACGACGAATGGAACTGGGTGACCTTTAAGGTACAGCCGCCTAGAGGACTCTTTGCCGACCCAAGTTGGGAACCAATGACAAAGGCGATGTGGGAGGATCTCCGTTTGCGCCCCAAGAAGCGAATGCGTGTGACTTGGGACGAGCTCGAATCAAAAGTGACGAAGCGCTTTAGCTGGCCGGTCGAGGCACTGCTGGATTGACCACTTCATCATAGCCATAAAGTACCGAGGCCGTAGTTGGACGGGGAGGCGCCGCCGCCCCCTCCACCACTTCGGGTCCCCCTTCCCCCGTTACCGCGGGGAGGAAAAAAGGGGCTAATCGCTCAACTCCAGCCCTTCATATCCCGCTTTTGCGCAAGTCTTCCAGCGGCGCGTTGAGGGCGTTGATGCCGGGAGTGTAGGTGCCGCCGGTCAGACTTTGCACGGGGCCTCTTCGCGCTATGCGCGGCGGCGCATCGACAGCGCGAACCAGAAAAGGGCGGCGACAAACAGCACCGGCGGGCCGCAGTAGAAAACGACCGTCAGATACAGGGACATGATCGTTATGGGCTCCGCGCCCGAGACGGGCCGCCGGGCTGTAGCACATCGCGGGCGACAAACCCGATAAATCGGTGGGAGCGCGCGATCAGTCCAGCGGGACGATCAGTGGTTTTGGCGATGAAGGCTCCACGTCGATGACCGAATAGGCGGGCGTGGTTCAGCAAGCGCGATTGAGCAGCGCGAAGGCGTAAAACCCGGACGCTGGAAGCGAACACGGCGCCGACTGCATTGCTGGAGCAGGCGGGACGACGTGCAAGCCAACATCGCAGCCGGGCGTGCGCATCGCCAATACGAAACCCCCGCCGATCGCTCGCGGGAACTCGTGCGGAGCGCCGTTTGTCCGCGGCCGGAACGATCGACCTATGGCCGCGTTCAGTACGCGGAAAATGTTTCCGGCAAACAAAGGTGACACATGAAAAGGTTCCACGCTGCGCTTGGAATGAGTTCGCTGCTCGTGCTTGCGGGTGCAACCATGGTTGCGCCATCCCACGCCGACACGGTTTCAACCTACGTCGCCTGCAACTCGTACGGCGACTGCTGGCGCGTCCACAAGGTGTATGCCTATGGCGAAAGCACCCCGATCCGCTACTACAACTCCGATTGGTATGCGGCCCATCAGAACGATGTGCATGTTCACTGGCTTTCCGACCCGGACGACGACCGCGGCTATTACGACCAGGAACACCGTTGGCACGCGGATCCTGCTGCTCGCGCCGTTGAAGGCGGTGCGGTGGGCGCCGGCCTCGGCGCGGCGATCGGGTGTCTCGTGACGATCCCGGTTGGGTGCGCGCCCGGCGCCGCGGTTGGTGCGGCGGTAGGCGGCGGGGTCGGCGCTGTCGGCGGCGCAGCCACCACACCGAAGCCGCACGACTGACGCATCATCGCAGGATGGAGCGGGCGGTCGCTCCCTCCCCCGTTACCACGGGGGGGGAGGAGCCTGCGCGTCAGTCGTTGAGTTCCAGCCCCTTCATGTCGCCGGCCTTGCGCCAGTCCTCGAGCAGCGCGTTGAAGGCATTGATGCCGGGGGTGTAGGTGCCGCCGGCGAGGCCGGTGCCGGCGTTGCCCTCGTTGTTGTAGTAGCCCGGCGTGCAGGCATCGAGGAACGAACGGTTGTTGATCTGGACCGCCTGGATCAGCTTCACCCATTCGTCCTGCGCGTCCTGCGCCGGCTGCACCGTCGCTTTCTGGCGCGCCTGGGTCTGGGCGATGATGTAGGCGATGTGTTTCGCCTGGTCGTCGAACATCGCGGTCATGTTCACGCTGAGCGCGTTCTGCGAGATGCCGATGTAAAACCAGTTCGGGAAGCCGCGCGTCGAGAAGCCGTGCAGGGTGCGAAAGCCCTCCTTGAAGTGGTCGAATAGCGAGACGCCGTTCTCGCCGTTGATCTCGATGCCGAGGCGCCGCTTGAAGTCGGCGGTGATCTCGAAGCCGGTCGAGAAGATGATGCAGTCGACTTCGTATTCCTTGCCGTTGGCGACGACGCCCTTCCTGGTGATGCGATCGACGCCCTTGGCCTCGCTGACGTCCACCAGCTCGACATTGGGACGGTTGAAGGTCGGCAGGTATTCGTCGTTGAAGGTCGGGCGCTTGCAGAACTGCCGGTACCAGGGCTTCAGCGCCTCGGCCGCCTGCGGGTCTTCCGTCACGGTGTCGTCGACGCGCTGGCGGATGGCGTTCATCTTCTTGAAGTCGGCCGTTTCCATGATCTGGCCGATTTCCCTGGGCGTCAGCGGCGTCTCGGATTTCGGCACCGCCATCACGGTGCGGAAGATGGAGGTCCAGCCGTCGTTCACCAGGTCTTCGGTGTAGGGCTGGCCGGTGAGGATGCCGGCGAAGTTCTCGCGGCGGGCGCGCTGCCAGCCGGGCTGGAGCGATTTCGCCCATTCCGGATCGGTCGGCTTGTTGCCGCGCAGGTCGACGGATGAGGGCGTGCGCTGGAAGACGGTGAGCTGTTTGCTCCATTTGCCGAGCGCGGGGACGCACTGGATGGCGGTGGCGCCGGTGCCGATAATGGCGACGCGCTTGTCGGCGAGCTTCGTCAGTTCGCCGTTGGTGTCGCCGCCGGTGTAATTGTAGTCCCAGCGGCTGGTGTGGAAGGTGTGGCCTTCGAATTCCTCGATGCCGGGGATGCCGGGCAGCTTGGGGCGTGTCGCGGTGCCCAGCGCCATGATGACGAACTTGGCTTTCATCCTGTCGCCGTGGTTGGTCGAGACCAGCCAGCGCTTTTCGGCGGCGTCCCAGTCGACCGAGGTCACGCGCGTCTGGAACACGGTGATATCGTAAAGGCCGTATTCGCGGCCGATGCGCTGGGAGTGTTCGAAGATCTCGGTGACGTAGGAGTATTTCTCCTTCGGGATGTAGCCGAGCTCTTCGAGCAGCGGCAGGTAGCAATAGGATTCGATATCGCATTGCGCGCCGGGATAGCGGTTCCAGTACCAGGTGCCGCCGAAGTCTCCGCCGGCCTCGACGATGCGGACGTCCTTGACGCCCTGCTCTTTCAGGCGCGCGCCGGCGAGGAGGCCGGAGAAGCCGCCGCCGATGACGATGACGTCCTTGTCGTCGGCGATGGGGGCGCGGGTGTAGCCGGGCGCGACATAGGGATCGTGGTCGTTGTAGTGCGCGAAGCGTCCGGACATCGCGATGTACTGGTCGGCGCCGTCGGCGCGCAGGCGCTTGTCGCGCTCGGCGCGGTATTTCTCGCGCAGGGCATCGGGGTCGAAGCCGAGGTCTGCGGTGTCGTTCTTGTCCATGGCGTTTCCTCAGCCCTTCTTGACGCGGGATGGGAAAATTATTGGAGCGCGTTCTAATTTTTGGCAAGCGCGGATCGACGCAGCCGTTGCGTAAGGATTCAGCCCGGCGCGACGTAGTGCAGGTAGCGGTAGGCTTCGCGGAAGCCGGCGCGTTCGTAGAGCGCGATGGCAGGGGCGTTGGCGTGGTCGACTTGCAGGTAGAGGTTGCCGGCTCCGTGTTGTCTTGCCCAGACAGCGAGCGTGTCGAGGACGCGGCGGCCGTGGCCCTGGCGGCGTGCGCTGGGCGTGGTGCGCATGACGAAGACGCTGGCCCAGTCACCGGTGCAGACGGAGGCTCCGCAGGCGACGGCCGCGCCGTTGTGCGTGGCGACGACGAGCGCCTTGGGATGGGTGACGCGGGCGAGCGCGGTGAGGCGCTCGTTGCCGTCTTCGACGGCGTGCGAGCCTTCGCGGGTGAGATGTTCGAAGTCGGCGGTGGCGTGGGTGAAGACCTGCGTGCCTTCGGGCGTTGCGGCGTTCGCGAGGCCGGCGATCATCAATAGCGTGTCGGATTTGGGCGTGTAGCCGCGCGCCTTCAATGCGGCCTCCAGTCCGGTCGGATCGTTGGCGGGAGATATGTGGAAGAGCGGCGGCAGGGCGCGGGCGCGGTAGGCGGCCTCGGCAGCCTCAATGCTGCGCAGAAGGTCCGCGCCGGTATAGTTAAGCGCGGATACACTGTTCAGGCGCGATGAATGGCCCTCGCCGAAGCGAAGGAGCCAGCCGTCGAGGCGTTGCGTCTCGCGCGGCGGCCAGGCGGCTTCGGCGTGGGGCTCGATCTGCGCCGCCAATCTCTTAACGGAGTGTTGACCGGTCTTAGGCATGGTTGCCTGTCAGTCCCTCGGGTGGAATCCATGGGTAAGGATGCCAACATCATTGTCGACCTGGAGCACCTCGCACGCTACACGGGCGGCGATCGCGCGATCAACGCGGAGGTCATGCGTCTGTTCGACATGCAGGCGACCGAACTTGTCGGCCGGCTGAACTCCATTCTCGACGCGCGCGATGCGAAGTCGTGGAAGGAAGTCACGCACACGCTGAAAGGCGCGGCGCGCGGCATCGGCGCGTTCGGCATGGGCGATGCGGCGGCCTATTGCGAGCCGCTGGACCTGAACGACTGGGCGCGGGCGATGGACGGCATCTCGCTGCTCAAGCAGCACTCCGACGCGGTGCAGGCGTTTATCCGCGACTATCTCGCGGCGGCCTGAACCTTCGCGTCGAACATCTCGAACTCGTGGGCGATGCAGCGGTCGACCAGCGTGCGCCACACCGGCTCGGCGATCGCGGGGCTGAGGCCGGCGGCCTTGGCGGCGGCGACGACCTTGGCGATGACGTCGTCGATCCGGGCCTGGTCGTGGACCACATCGCGGCTGGTTTTGATCTCCGCGGCGCGTTCGATGTAGGTCTGGCGCTCGGCCAGCAGGGCGACGAGGGTGCGGTCCAGGCGGTCAATCTCGGCACGCAACTCAGCCATGTTCTGGCAGCGGGAAGCGGGATTTGTCATGGCGCTCCAGCCTCTTAGGACGGCCTATAGATAGGTGCTTGGCTTCCATTGTGCGCTGCGGCACATTCGCGGCCCTTTTGGGTCCCGGACTTGAAAGGGTTGTCGGCCAGCCTATTTCCACATAATAGGTGCGCTGGTTTTCCAACTCATACAAAATCGGACTGTGAAATAGCTCATGAGTACGCCGATCGAGACCGATGTCGCCATCATCGGAGCGGGTCCCACCGGCCTGTTCGCGGTGTTCGAACTGGGGCTGCTCGATCTCAAATGCCAGCTGGTCGACATCCTGGACCGGCCGGGCGGGCAGTGCACGGAGCTGTATCCGGAGAAGCCGATCTACGACATCCCGGGCCTGCCGATCGTTACAGGGCAGGAGCTGACCAACAAGCTGCTGGAGCAGATCAAGCCGTTCGGCGCGCAGTACCATTTCAACGAGATGGTGCAGAGCCTCGAGAAGCTGGCCGACGGCAAGTGGAAGCTGAAGACCGATGCCGGGACGGAGATCGTCGCGCCGGTGATCGTGATCGCGGCGGGCGGCGGCAGCTTCGTGCCGAAGCGCCCGCCGGTGCCGGGCATCGAGGCCTTCGAGAACAAGGGCCATGGCGTCGGCGTGCACTATGCCGTGCGCAAGATGGAGACGTTCCGCGGCAAGAACGTGCTGATCGCGGGCGGCGGCGACTCCGCGCTCGACTGGGCCATCAATCTCGCGCCGCTGACGAACAGCCTGACCCTGGTGCACCATCGCGACGGCTTCCGCGCCGCGCAGCACAGCGTCAACCAGATGCGCGAGCTGGAGAAGGAAGGCAAAATCAAATTCCACGTCGCCAGCGTGAAGAACCTGCACGCCAATGATGACGGCCACCTGTCGGGCGTGACCCTGAGCGGCGCCGACAAGAGCGAATGGCATCACGAAACCGATGCGTTCCTGCCGTTTTTCGGCCTGACCATCAAGCTGGGCCCGATCGCGGAGTTCGGATTGAACCTGCACGAGAACCTGATCCCGGTGGACACGGCGAAGTTCGAGAGCTCGACGCCCGGCATCTTCGCCATCGGGGACATCAATACGTATCCGGGCAAGCTGAAGCTGATCCTGTCCGGCTTCCACGAGGCGGCGCTGATGGCGCAGGCCGCGTTCCACATCTGCAAGCCGAACGAGAAGCTGCGCTTCCAGTACACGACGTCTTCGTCCAATCTCCAGAAGAAGCTGGGAGTCAACGCCTAGCGGCACTGTGCTTCGAGGCCCCGCTTCGCGGGGCACCTCAGCATGACGTATAAAACACAATCGTCATCCTGAGGTGCGAGCGAAGCGAGCCTCGAAGGATGCAGGGAGTTCGAATATGAAGATCGTTGCGACCGATCGCGCCGGGAAAGAGCACGTCGTCGAAGGCCGTGACGGCTGGAGCGTGATGGAGATCCTGCGCGATGCGGGCCTGCCCATCGCGGCGGAATGCGGTGGCGCGTGCGCCTGCGCGACCTGCCACGTCTATGTCGAGGACGGCTGGTATGAAAAGCTGTCGCCGCCATCGGACTCCGAGATCGACATGCTGGACATGGCGCTGGCGGTCGAACCGGGCCGCTCGCGTCTCTCCTGCCAGATCGTCTGCAAGGACGAGATCGACGGCATCAAGGTCACCGTCGCGCCGGAATAAGCGGACATCAAAGCCGCTTCTGCTAAGTCGCCCTGCCGGGATAGGCAGCGAGTATGCGCTCGCGTACCGAGTCCTCGGCCCTTCGAGCAAAGAGCAAGACCGTCCTCGAACCGCTTTTCGAGATCCGTCGGTATGAATACCCCTGATTCCGCAATACTTCACGGGCTTCGAAGATTGCGCCGCCGGCTCGGTTGATTGCTCAGCAGGCCATGCGGCAATGGTTGCGCAAGAAATCGTGCTACCTTCTTGCGTCTCTGGACGGAGAAGCCAATGCTTGGACTCCTGCAAATCTTAGAGCCTGGCGAAGAACGCGGAATCATCCCGCCGGATGATATGGCCGCTCAATTTGCCGGACTGTCTGAACTCGATGCAGAGCTGGACGGCAGAACGCTGATCATTCGTGTCCCAAGTAAGCCTGACGATCAGCGCTGACCATGGGTTTCTACAATCGCCATATCCTGCCGCGCCTGCTCGACACCGCGATGTCCGCGAAGCCGATTTCGTACCAGCGCAAGAAGGTGGTGCCGCGCGCGACGGGCCGGGTGCTCGAGGTCGGATTCGGCGCGGGGCATAACCTGCCCTACTACGATGCCAGCAAGGTCGAGCGCATCTGGGCGCTGGAGCCCGCCGCTGAAATGCGGGCGCGGGCGGGAGAGCGGGCGTCGAAGACGGAAATCCCGCTCGAATTCCTCGGGCTCCCCGGCGAGCAGATCCCGCTCGACAACGACAGCGCCGACACGGTGCTCATCACCTACACCATGTGCACCATCCCCGACGTGATGAAGGCGCTGGGCGAGATGCGGCGGGTGATGAAGCCGACAGGGCGCATGATCTTCTGCGAGCATGGCGAGGCGCCGGACGAAAGCGTACAGCGCTGGCAGCGGCGGATCACGCCGGTGTGGAAGGCGATCGGCGGCGGCTGCCATGTCGGGCGGCCGATCCCCAAGCTGATCCGGGATGCCGGATTCCGCGTAGAGGACATGGAGACGATGTATCTGCCCGGCACGCCGCGGTTTGCCGGGTTTAACTATTGGGGAAGCGCCGCCAAGGCATGATTCCGGGCGGACGCCTGGGAGATACGCCATGGCGCATCCAACGACCGTCGTGCCGGGGCGCATGACGGCGCAGTTCGACGAGCCGGTGGTCCTGTTCCTGATCGGGGCGCGGTTCAACAAGCTTTGGCAGTTTCCGCGGTTCCTGTGGTTCGCGAACGCCATGCCGTCGATGCTGGCGGAGCTGGAGAAAAAGCCCGAGGCAGGGCTTCTGTGGTACCGGCAGTGGATCTCGTATCCCAACATCATGGTGCAGCAATACTGGAAGAGCTTCGACCACCTGCTCGCCTATTCGCACGACAAGGGCGCATTGCATCAGCCTGCGCTCAGCCGCTACATGCGCGAGATGCAGAACGAGCCGGCGGTGGGCATATGGCACGAGACCTATCTGATCGAGCCCGGCAAGTATGAGTGCATCTATGGCAACATGCCGCCGTTCGGGCTGGGCGCCGCGAGCAATATCGTGAAAGCCGAGGGCCGCCTCGCCGCAGCGAAAGAACGCTTCGCCGCCTAGTCGAATTTCGCACCGGCAAAATCCCACGCGAACGTGACGACGCAGGCGCATCGCCTGCTTGTGGCGCCGCGCGTGCCTCCCCTAGGTTGCGGGCGCATCACGAGGGGATTTCCGCTTCATGCTCACCCGCCGTTCCGTCCTGAAGTCGAGCGCCGCGAGCGCCGCCGTGTTGACGTTGACCACGCCGGCGTTTGCCGCCGACGCGACGCCGTCCGAGACGCTGAACAAGCTGTTCGACACGTTCATCGACGAGAACCTGGACCTGTCGCCGACCTTCGCGACCTCGCTGGGCGTCGACAAGGGCGCGCGTGCGCACCAGAAGTATGAACTCGACGAAGCGTCGCTTGCGTTCATCGCGAAGGGACAGAAGCTCCAAGCCAGCCAGTTGCAGCGGCTGGAGGCGTTCGATCGCGCCAGCGTACCGGCGAGTGACCAGCTGACCTATGACATCGTGTTGTTCGGCCTGAAGAACCAGGTCGCGGACAATGCCAAGTACCAGTACGCGGGCGGTGGTGCGGGCGCGCCGTATGTGATCAGCCAGAAGGGCGGGCTGTATTCGAACATCCCCTCGTTCCTCGACAACCAGCACACCATCGAGACCAAGGACGACGCCGACGCATACCTGGCGCGTCTGGAGCTGTTCGGGACGCGGCTGGACGAAGAGGCGGACGTGGTGCGTCACGACGTGGCGCTGGGCGTGATCCCGCCGGACTTCGCGCTGGAGAAAGCGATAGCGCAGATCAAGCTGCTGCGCAGCCAGCCGGCGGACAGCGCGTCGATGACGATGTCGCTGGTGCGGCGCACCGGCGAGAAGACCATTCCCGGTGACTGGAAGACCCCGGCGGCGAAGATTCTGCGCGAGAAGGTGTATCCGGCGCTCGACCGGCAGATGAACTTGCTGATCAGCCTGCAACCGAAGTCGGTGCACGATGCCGGCGTGTGGCGGCTGCCGCAGGGCGAAGAGTATTATCGCGACAGCGTGCTGACCTGGACGACGTCGACGATGTCGCCGGCGGAAATTCACCAGACCGGCCTCGACATCATCGCCGATCATTCCGCGAAGATCGACGCGATCATGCAGACGCAGGGCATGACCAGGGGCACGGTCGGCGAGCGGCTGCGCGCGATGTATTCCGATCCCAAGATGCTCTACGCCAACACCGACGAGGCGAAGGTCCAGCTGATCGCGGACCTGAACGTGAAGGTCGCGGCCGTGCGCGCCAAGTTGCCGGCGTATTTCGGCGTCCTGCCCAAGGCCGACGTGGTCATCAAGCGTGTGCCAAAGGAGATCGAGGCGGGCCAGGCCGGCGGCTATTACAATGCGCCGTCGCTCGACGGGAAGGTGCCGGGCATCTACTGGATCAACCTGCGCGACACGGCGGAGCAGCCACGCTGGCTGTTGCCGACGCTGAGCTATCACGAAGCGATTCCGGGACATCACCTGCAGCTGTCGATTCAGCGCGAGGCGAAGATGCCGCTGATCCGGCGGCTGTCGTATTTCTCGTCCTACATCGAAGGCTGGGCGCTGTATGCCGAGCAGCTGGCTGACGAGATGGGGATGTATGAGGGCGATCCGCTGGGCAAGATCGGACAGTTGCATGACGCGATGTTCCGCGCGGTGCGCCTGGTGGTCGACACCGGCATGCATGCGATGAGGTGGAGCCGCGAAGAGGCGGTGAAGTTCTATGTCGACACGCTGGGCGATACGGAGAGCGCCTCGATCACCGAGATCGAGCGCTATGCGGTGACGCCGGGCCAGGCCTGCGGCTACATGCTGGGCAAGCTGACGTTCCTTAGCGCGCGCAAGAAGGCGCAGGATGCACTGGGCGCGAAGTTCGACATCAAGAGCTTCCACGACGCGATGCTCATCGGCGGCGCGGTACCGCTGGCGATGATCGACGCGATGGCGGACGGATATATCGCGAGCCGGAAGGCGGCTGGCTGACGCCCTCATATCTATTCCCTCACCCCCGTGAAGCGGGGGCGAGGGAGATTCGATGTCATTCGCCGGGCTTGAGGCTGGTGCCCCAGGCGATGATCTCGGCGTCGGTGATGCCGAGCTTGTCGCGCGTTTCCTGCCCCTTCATGGAATGGACGTCGGCGGCCATCGCCGCGCCCTGACCGGGGAAGACACGGATGATGCCGGTCCAGACTGCGGGCGCGTCCTTGAACACGCCCTGCGCGGTGAAGAGATAGTAAGGCTGGCCGTCGGCGTCGCGCTGCTTCACGCGCGTGCCGATCGTGAAGTAGCCCTTGGGGTAGCGGTCGGCGAGGATGCCTTCGGCCAGGCTTTGCGCGAAGCCGTCGGTGTTGACGATCAGGTCGGTCAGCTTGTGCCAGTTGAGTGTGCGCTCGCCGGTGGCGTCGTGCGTGGCCGCCGTGAACTTGAACAGGATGAAGCTGTTCGTATCGGTGACGAGTTCCTTGTCGACGGTCCAGGCGGTCGCCGTTGGGCCCATGTCGATGTGGAATTGCTTGTTGGGTGACGTGTAGGCGCAAAGGCCGATGAACAGCGCGGCGGCTGCCGCGACACGAACGAGTTTCGACATTCCTTCCCCCTTCTTCTGCGAACTATCGACTCATCAATGCGTATTCGCCGCCCT
>Ga0070666_10002018_pt1 | contig 12358 bp, 9 predicted proteins | sample KBSS23metaG_FD_64677 | JGI IMG/M metagenome (GOLD analysis project Ga0070666, IMG submission 64677) | Switchgrass rhizosphere microbial communities from Kellogg Biological Station, Michigan, USA - KBS S2-3 metaG | ecosystem: Host-associated > Plants > Roots > Rhizosphere > Soil ... | reverse complement strand
GTGCTTTCGCTGGCCGGTGCGTTGACCTATGCGGAGCTGACAGCCATGAAGCCGCAGGCCGGGGGCGAATATGTATTTCTGCGGGATGCGTATGGTCGCATCTGGAGCTTTCTGTACGGGTGGATGCAGATGTTCGTCGCCAAGCCGGGTGCACAGGCCGCAGCAGGAGCTGCGTTTGCGATCGGCCTGAACGACTTTCTTGGTGGCGGAGCATTATCCAAGGTTGTTTTTCTAAAGACCGCTGTTTTCGGCTTCCCGATCGAGATCTCCATGATCCAGGTTACTGCCCTGATGGTGATCGTTATTTTCACCACACTGAACTGTGCCTCGGTCATCTTCAGCGGACAGGTGGCCGCAGCCCTGACAGGTGTAAAGATCTTGCTGATACTGTTCGTTTCCTTCGGTGCGTTCGTTTGGGTTACGGGAGATTTTTCGCACTTTGGTCTGGCAGAAACAGGCGGAACATGCGAAGGCGTAGCGGACTCGGTGCGGGTCGGTGCTCCCGGATATTCGTTTGTCGCGGGCTTTGCTGCTGCGATGCTTGGAGCACTTTGGGGATACGACGGCTGGAACAACCTGACGTTCGTTGCCGGTGAGGTCAAGGACCCGAACAGAAATATACCGATGGCGATCATCGGCAGTACGATCCTGGTGATTGTCCTTTATTTGGTCGCCCACATCGGCTATTACTACGTGCTTGATCCGACGGCTATTGCTTCGGTTTCCAAGAATTCGTCGGTGGCAAAGGAGATAGTAAGTCGATTCTTGGGAGGCGATGTTAAGAGCTTTGCGACCGGGTTGTGCGTTGCTCTCTTTACCGTCGGATTGATGCTTTCCTCGCTCGGTACCCTGCATACGTCGATCCTCGCGGGTGCACGGGTGCCCTATGCCATGGCCCAGGACGGATTGATGTTTCGGGCATTGGGCAAGCTCTCGATCACTGGCGTTCCGGTCAAGGCACTGATAATACAAGGGATATGGGCTTGTATTCTGACCCTTTCGGGCTCGTTTGACACGCTGACGGACTACGTTATCTTCGGCTCATGGATCTTCTATGCCCTGGTGACCTCGTCGATCTTCGTATTTCGCAGAAAATTCCCCGATCTGGAGCGGCCATACAAGGCGTTTGGGTACCCGATCATTCCTGTGCTTTTCCTGCTCGCGGCTGGCTGGTTGCTGATAACCACACTTATTTCGACTCCAACTCAGTCTTTTGCCGGAATTTTGTTGATTATTCTGGGATTACCGGTTTATTACTACTTAACTAGTAGGAAAGCTGAATCACCCTAGCATCCTTAGTTAGAACATGGTAGTGATCGACCGAAGAAAAGGCTCGGATAGGCGGAAGCACCGGCGGCATGCCGTCCGCATAGACGTTGACTGGGAAAACCCGATGGGCAGGCGTCCCGCAAGAATAAGCGACGTCAGCATCGACGGATGTTTCGTGCTGTCGTCGGGCGATGTAGATGACGGGCAGATCGTTAAGGTCTTTTTTCCGCTAAGCAATGGTAAAAGGGCCTTGTTCTGGGGAAAGATCGTAAATCACGTCTTCGACGTGGGTTTTGGGTTGAAGTTCGTTGCGATTACGGACGTTCAACAGTCGCTTCTGAAGAAACTGCTCGGCAACCTCACGAATCACGAATAGGTCAATTCTACTCGGCCAATTTTGCCAGGGCCTCCGCGGCAACCTCGCGGTCGTCAAAGTGGAACTTCTCGTTGTCGATCAGCTGATAAGTCTCGTGTCCCTTGCCGGCAATGATCACTACATCCCCGGATCTTGCTTTGGTCACAGCTTCAAAGATGCCCTGCCGCCGGTCTGAAATGGCCAAATACTCGGTCCCGGTTTCCTTAACTCCGATCTCGATCTCCTGAATGATCTTCAAAGGATCCTCGGTTCGCGGGTTGTCCGAAGTAATTATCACAAAGTCGCTGCTTTGACCCGCAACTCTACCCATCGGCTGACGTTTAGTTTTGTCACGATCGCCGCCGCAGCCAAAGACTGTAATTATTCGACCCGTTGTCAGATCGCGGGCAGTTTTCAGCGTATTAAGGAGAGCATCATCGGTGTGAGCGTAATCAACGACAACGGCGAAATCACTGTCGTTCGGAACCCGTTCGAATCTTCCGGGAGCACCGACACATTTGCCCAAACCTTTCTTTATCGAATCAAGGTCGTAACCTAATTCAAGAGCGGCTCCAGCTGCCGAGAGCATGTTGTACACATGCGGCCTGCCCACGAGCGGGGAAGTAATGTTTACATCACCTTTCGGAGTTCTGAGGAGAAAAGACGTGCCCTTGATGAGCGATACGTCGATATTCTCCGCAGTTAGATCGGCATCGGCTTTCTGCGAGGTGGTCACAACTCTCTGACCATTGCCTCTCAACTCATCCACCAGTTTGACACCCCATTCGTCATCGATGTTTACGACGCACGAACCGGGTTTCTCGCCAAGACGTCCGTCAAAGAGCCTTTTCTTGGCGTCGAAGTAGTTGTCCATCGTGTGATGGTAATCGAGATGATCCTGAGTGAGATTTGTAAAGATCGCCACTTTGAATCGCAGCCAGTCGCAGCGATGCAGATCGATAGCCTGAGAGGATGCTTCCATTGCGGCCATCTTGCAGCCCGAATCAACTGCGTCACGCAAAAACTTATTTGTATCCGATGCCTCCGGCGTCGTCCTGACGGCTTCCTCGCTCTTTTCGCCGATTCGATATTCGACTGTCGTCAGCATTGCCGGCTTGATACCTGCGGCCTCAGCCAACGCGAAACACAGATATGTCGTGGTCGTCTTGCCATTTGTTCCCGTGACGCCGATCAGGTCGAGATTATGTGACGGTTCGCCATAAATGACCGACGCGGCTTTTGCGAGGGCTTCACGTGCGTCTTTGACTTTCAACCAGGCTCCGTCAAATCCTGACGGCGGATCATATTCGGAAATGATGCCGACAGCCCCGCGGCGGATCACATCATCGACGAAACGATGGCCGTCCATTGTGTGGCCCTTAATTGCTACGAAAAGAGTTCCTTGTTTAGCCTGCCGAGAGTCGTGGGTGACATCGGTTGCCTGAGCCGTATCTGGGCCGTTCAGTTCGGCATGCAGTTCTTCGCTGATTTTCTTGATTGAAAGCACTTGTTACTTGTTACAGGTGTCATTTTGGAACACCTGCTGCTGTTACATTTTCGCCTGATTATACGATACGGCCAATTTTTGCACGAACCTCGGACGGGGAAAGTTCGTATCTGTGATATCTGGGAGGTTCGCGATGAGCTTTATCAAATTTCTACTCGTATTTCTGGGCCTGATCTTCGGAGCCGTGGTCGTGTTCTGGCTGCTTGGAATAGTATGGTCGCTGCTCTGGTATGTTTTTTGGATCGGTCTGATCGGTGCAGCCGGATACGGTGTGTACAGCCTGTTCAAAAGAGCAGAGAATAGGTTCCTTGGCGGAAGCAAGACTGACTATATAGATTCGCCGGATACGAACATGTCCTGGGAAGAGTACGACCGAAAGTATCTGGAGAGGTAGAGGCTAGACTTTGCCCGTCCGATTCGGTAGATTCTTTAGGAGTCACGCCGAGGTGGCGAAATTGGCAGACGCACTAGACTTAGGATCTAGCGTCGAAAGACGTGCGAGTTCGAGTCTCGCCCTCGGCACCAAGAATCAGTGGTCGGTGGTCAGTTGTCGGTGAGCAAGCGATTGGTCACCGATTTTGCTTTTCGGGAGACGGGCTGGGACGACACAGCTCATTCGACTTTTCACGGTCCGTTCGCTATTCTTTTCAAGTCAATGAAAACGGAAATAAAAGAAATTTCTCCGACAGAACGGGAGATCAAAATAGAGGTGGATGCAGCGTCGATCAAGGAGTCGTACGGCCGCGTCAGCCAGAAGTACGCGAGCCGTGCGAACGTTCCCGGGTTTAGAAAAGGATATGCTCCGCTCGACGTGGTCCGTTTGCGTTTTAAGGAAGAGATCAAGAACGAGGTTCTCTCCGATGTTTTGCCGGCGAAAGTCACTGAAGCCATACAGGAACACAACCTTCAACCGCTGACCGAACCGCACCTTCATTTTGACGATCCGGATAAGATCAAAGTAAACGGTTCAGAGCCTATTTCGCTGCATGTGCACGTTGAGGTTATGCCGGAAGTGCCTGAACCGAACTATAAGGGCATTGAGATCACGCGTCGTGTGCGTCCAGTTGAGAATGGCGAAGTAGAGGACATCATTGCTGATCGGTTGCAGAAAGAGTCGGCATTGATCCCTGTTGAGGGTCGAAAGTCTGAGATCGGCGATACCGTAATGGCGGACCTTGAAGGTACGTTCGCTGACGATCCCTCGGGCGAGGTCATAACGGCCAAGGATCTGGAAGTGAAGCTTGGCGATGAGATCATCGAAAAAGCATTTACTGAGAACCTGGTTGGCGTTTCGGAGGATGACGAAAAGGAGTTCACGGTTACTTATCCGGCAGAGTTCTCTGCTGAAGCTTTAGCTGGAAAGACCGTTCATTACAAAGCCAAGATCAAGTCTGTTGGCAGGACCGAAACACCGGAATTGAATGATGAGTGGGCGAAGAGCCTTGACGAAGGCTATGAGTCGCTCGCGGATCTTAGAAAGAAGCTCCGGGCGGATATGGAAACCTACGCCAAGACCGACGCCGATGCAAGGCTGCGAAACAACGCGGTGGCAAAGCTGATCGAAGAAAATTCGTTTGCCGTGCCAAATACGTTGATCGAGTCGCAGGCACGCAATCTCCTAAATAACTTTGCTCGCGATCTTCATGGTCGAGGTGCCGACATCAATAAGATGGAACCGGACTTCCTGCGAATGGCCTACGAGCAGATGAAGACCCAAGCCGAGCGTGACGTCCGGGGTGCCATACTCCTGGACAAAATAGCGGATGCGGAGAAGATCGAGGTCGCCGATTCGGAAGTCGATGACGAGGTCGGGAAAATGGCCGAATATTACCGAACGCCTCCCGAACAACTGCTTGAGACGATGTCGAAGCAGAACGGACTCGCTGATATTCGAAACAATCTGAAGACACGCAAAGCGATTGAAGCCCTGATCGACAATGCAAAGATAACTGATGGCCCTTGGGTAGACGAAAGGGCAGAAAAGGCTTCGGAGGCACCCGGCGAAAACGAGGAAAAGCCCGCGAAGAAGGCGGCTCCGAAAAAGAAAGCTAAAACCGAAGAAAAAGCCTCCGAGAAAAAGGAGACGAAAAAGAAAACTGCGAAATCGTAGTAAACGTGTTCTTTGATTTGATCCGTGTAGCCGAAAATTACCGCATTCTTATGTGGAGCTTCGGGGGCACGGATTTTGTTCATGGTATAAGGAACAAGAAGGTGCTTGCATTTTGGAAAAAAAGCTGTACAATCGAATCCGAACTGGCAATAGCCTTTTTTTCAACAAGTTATCTTCACCCGATTAACACATTTCCTTAAGTAATCACCAGGCATCATCCTAGACAGAGAGAAAAACTATGGCTTTAGTTCCAATGGTCGTCGAACAAACTTCACGCGGAGAGCGGGCGTTCGACATCTATTCACGATTACTGAAAGACAGCATTATTTTTATAGGTACACCGATCGATGACATGATCGCGAACCTGATAGTCGCACAGTTGCTATTTCTCGAAGCCGAAGATCCGGAACGTGACATAAATCTATATATAAATTCGCCGGGCGGATCGATCACCGCCGGTATGGCGATCTATGACACGATGCAGTTCATCAAAAACGATGTGACAACGATCTGCATCGGACAGTGTGCGTCGATGGGAGCATTGCTTCTGGCTGCGGGAGCGAAAGGCAAGCGGTTTGCATTGCCGCATTCACGAATCCTCATCCACCAGCCGTCAGGCGGAGCATCGGGACAGGCGACCGACGTTCGCATTATGGCCGAAGAGATCCTTCGCATGCGGGAGTTGACGTCTAGGATCATCGCCAATCATAGCGGACAGACATTTGATCAGGTTGAGAAAGACGTGGAACGTGACAGGATACTGTCGCCCGTTCAGGCGAAAGAATACGGTTTGATAGACGAGGTAATTGAACACAGAGAGAAGTAGGCGATTTACAGGGACAGAAAAAGGACCTTGCATTATTGCCAACTGAAGACATATGGCTCAATTTCGTAGACCAGAAGAATTGCTTTGCTGTTCGTTTTGCGGCAAATCTCAGAATGACGTTCGTAAACTTATCGCCGGTCCGGGTGTTTATGTTTGTAACGAGTGCATAGATATTTGCAATGAGATCATTAATGATGATGAGCAGAACGAAAGTGCGTCGGTAAGGACAAACCTGCCGAAGCCTCAGGAGATCAAGGCATTTCTTGATGAATACGTTATCGGCCAGGACGAATCTAAAAAACGTCTTTCTGTCGCTGTTTACCAGCACTACAAGCGGCTCGAGCTCGCAAAACGACGCAGCGAAATTGAACTTCAGAAATCGAATATTCTTCTGATCGGACCGACGGGAACGGGTAAAACATTGCTTGCCCAAACGCTTGCACGCGTTCTAAGTGTCCCGTTTTGTATTGTTGATGCTACAAGCCTGACAGAGGCAGGCTACGTTGGCGAGGACGTAGAGAACATACTGCTCCGCTTGCTCCAAGCGGCCGGTGGGGATCTGGAAAAGGCTCAGCAGGGAATTATCTACATCGACGAGATCGATAAGATCTGTCGAAAGGACGACAATCCTTCCATTACACGAGATGTATCGGGAGAAGGCGTTCAGCAAGCGTTGCTGAAGATTCTTGAGGGCACGGTCGCGAACATTCCGGCAAGTGGTGGACGTAAACATCCGCAACAGGAGTTTACTCAACTCGACACCACTAATATTCTTTTTATCTGCGGCGGTGCATTCATTGGCCTTGAGAAGGTGGTTGAAAAGCGTTTTCGCAGCAAATCGTTGGGTTTCCAAGCGGAAGTAAAATCAGCGAAGCAGCGAAACAGCGAGGCTATAAATAGGCTCGAACCTGAGGATCTTATCCATTATGGTCTGATCCCGGAATTTGTAGGCCGTCTTCCCGTTATGGGTACGCTGCAGGAACTCGATGAGGCAGCCCTCGTCAAGATCTTAACCGAGCCCAAGAATGCTTTAGTTCGTCAATATCAGCGAAAGTTTGAGTTTGACAATATCGGATTGAAGTTCACCGAAGGTGCCTTGTTAGCTATCGCCCGTGAAGCACACAAACGCAAGGTGGGTGCCCGCGGTTTGATGATGATTATGGAGGAGGTCCTCCTCGACTCCATGTACTTTTTGCCGACTGAAAGAAAAGTCAAGGATCTGCTTATTACAAAGGAAATGATCGAGCGAAAAACTCCTGTGTTTGACATTATCGCTCCGATCGAAGAGGCCGCGTAAAGGCCTTTGGCGAATATCGCAAAAGGCCTTGTCCGGAAAGCGGCAGGCCTTTTTTTTGTTGTATTTTGCGGATTTACACTTAATTAATAGAATTCAGGCCTAAATCGATATTTAATCTCACAAAGCGTTTTTGAACATCCAATAAGCGGCGTTTTCGTTCGATCGAACAGTGTTGATTTTGGCCGCCATTTTTGAGTAAATAGAGTTACCCTATACTGCCGTGGCTCTCCGCTAATTTTATGGAAGAATTCTCAGACCAAATGCCTTCGGACATTCAGCGATTCCCGATGGTGCCGATTCGCGACGTAGTTATTTTTCCTTATACGAAAGTCGCGTTCAAGATCGGCCGTCCTAGTTCCGTGAGAGCACTCGAGCAGGCCATGACCGGCGAGCGGAATATTTTTCTAGCGACCCAGCATGATGCCACAGTCGATGAACCGAGTGCCGAACAAGTTTACGCCGTAGGAACACTCGGTCGGATCCTACAGGCACAGCGACAGGAGAACGGCCAGATCAAGGTGGTCGTTGAGGGAAGGGAACGCGGGCAGTCGATGAGAGTTGAGCAGGACGACGACGGCATGTTTTACGCCTATGTTCGCAAGATTACCTCGACCGACGAATCGGGTTACCGCACCGATGGATTACTTCAGCAGATCCATACTCTCGTCGAACAATTCCTTAGAGTTTCGCCGGACGCCTATACGGATGCCCTGCACGCAAGCTTGAGAGGGATTTCGGCGGCACAGATCGCCGATTCAATGTGTTCGCATTTGCGGATATCAGTCGAAGAAAAGCAGGACCTCCTTGAGACGGTTTCTGTTCAGGAACGTCTCCAGAAGCTCGTAGATATTCTTGAAGCGGAGATCGAAAAACGTCAGCTCGACCGCTCTATCCATTCACGAACGAAAAAGCAGATGGATAAGCATCAGCGTGAGTACTATCTCAACGAACAGATCAAGGCCATTCACAAAGAGCTCGGCCGAAAGGACGAAAAAGCTGAGCTTGATGAATTGAAGGCGAAGATCGAGAACGCGGGCATGACGGAAGAGGCCAAGGAGAAAGCACTCCAGGAATTTGCCCGGCTCGAGGCGATGCCGCCCATGTCCGCCGAAAGCACGGTTTCCAGAACTTACCTAGATTGGCTTATCAACGTTCCGTGGAAGGAGCGTTCGGACGAGATTGACGATCTCAACGAAGCGGAAAAAACGTTGAATGAAGACCACTACGGTCTCGAAAAGATCAAGGAACGCATACTAGAGTTCCTGGCAGTTCGTCAGCTGGTCAGAAATCCGAAAGGAACCATTCTTTGTTTTGTTGGAGCTCCTGGGGTCGGAAAGACTTCTCTTGGAAAGTCAATCGCGAATGCGACGGGCCGGAAATTCGTTCGTTTGGCTCTCGGGGGCGTTCATGACGAAGCCGAAATTCGCGGGCATCGAAGGACTTACATTGGGGCTCTTCCCGGCCAGATCGTCCAGCTCATGAAGCGAGCGGGAACGATTAATCCGGTCATTCTTCTTGACGAGGTAGATAAGCTCGGCCGTGACTTCCGCGGTGATCCAAGTGCGGCGTTGCTCGAGGTTCTTGATCCGGAGCAGAACTATACGTTCAGGGACCACTATCTGGACGTCGATTACGATCTGTCGAATGTCTTCTTTATCGCCACGGCGAACGTTCTGCATACTATCCCGCCGGCATTGCAGGATAGGCTGGAGATATTGCATCTGTCGGGCTATACCGAAAGGGAGAAGGTCGAGATCGCGAAGCGTCACCTGTTGCCGAAACAATGTGAAAATACGGGCTTGAATCCAGAAAACATCAAATTTACAGACGATGGAATTCTGGAGACGATTCGTCACTATACGCGAGAGGCCGGAGTTCGGAGCCTTGAACGGGAAATGGGATCGTGCCTTCGCAAGATCGCCCGCAAATTTGTCATTTCCGAGGCCAAGGATGATTTCCGAGTTGTAGTTGACGCAGAAAAGGTACAGGAACTGCTCGGTACGATCCGGTATCGTAAGCAGGACATTGCTCGAAAGAGTGAGATTGGCTTGGTTAACGGCCTGGCTTGGACCGAGGTTGGCGGTGATGTGCTTCAGGTCGAGGCAACGCTCGTTAAGGGCAAAGGCGAACTTACCTTAACTGGTAAGCTGGGTGAGGTGATGCAAGAGTCCGCTCGTGCAGCTTTGACCTGTATACGGACCCGAGCGGAAAAGCTTGGCATTGATCCTGATGTTTTTTCGCAGAAGGATCTGCATATTCATGTACCTGAGGGGGCGATTCCAAAGGATGGTCCCAGTGCCGGAATCACGATCGCAACGGCGATGGTTTCAGCCCTTACGAGGAGACGGTCAAGGCATGATGTGGCGATGACCGGCGAGATTACCCTTCGCGGGAAGGTCCTCCCGATCGGTGGCGTCAAGGAAAAATTGTTGGCTGCACATCGCTTTGGGCTAAAGACCATCATCCTGTCAAAGGAGAATGAAAAGGATTTGGCCGATATTCCTGAGGAAGTTCGCGAGGACCTGACGATCCATGCCGTCGATACCATCGACGAAGTGCTCGCGATCGTCATAGAGGACGGTACTGGTGTCGAGGCTATTCCCGAGACCCCTCAAGTATGGACCGCGGATCCGGCGGGAACTCAGATATCGACGTCGGTTGAGTGAAATAAGGCCTATTTAAGCGTTTGGCGTGAAAATAACCTCGGCCGAATTTATAAAAAGTGCTTTCGATAGAACGCATTGGGTAATGGACGGGCTTCCGGAGATAGCTTTTCTAGGCCGGTCGAATGTTGGAAAATCCTCCCTCATCAACTCGCTCCTTCAACGAAAAGGGCTTGCGAAGGCATCAAACACTCCTGGAAGGACGCAGAGCATCAATTTTTTCCTGATTAATGAGACTTTTTATTTTGTAGACTTGCCGGGATACGGGTATGCGAAGGTCTCGAAAGCGACTCGGGCTGATTGGGGCAGGATAGCCGAAGATTACCTGCTGAATCGCAGAGAACTGGCTTTGTCGGTACAGCTAATCGATTCCAGACACGCACCGACTGGACTCGACCGAGAGCTTTTTGATTGGCTCGGTTTTAATGGAAAGGACCGCATCGTCGCGGCTACCAAAGCAGACAAACTCTCAAACAATCAGCTGTTGAAGCAGCTTCGCGACGCAAAAGAAGTCTTTAGCGGAACCGACGTAGTTGCTTGCTCCGTACAGACGGGGAAAGGACGAGAAGAGCTATGGCAGCATATAGAAATGGGCATTAAAAAAAAGTCGAAATTTTGGTTGATTCCTGCTAAAGAATGATCTAAAATATAGGTTATCTCTAAAACTCGTTTGTTTCTTGAGTGGGCCGCAAGGCTTGAAGAGTTTGTTTTAACTACATTCAATCCATACTATTTCTCCACCTAAGCAATCCTTGTGATTAAAGCTTATTTCCGACAGGGCAATTCTACTTAGGTGTTGACTGCAAACTAACTATTTCCAGCTCAGGCGGAATAAACATGCCAACCAAAACTACACGAAAATCGAAACCTGCTAACTCCGACGGCGCGAATCCGGAGGCTGTTACCGACGAAACAGGAACAGCGTCAGGTGACTCGGACGAAGCAAAGCCTGCGCCGGCAAACGGCGGAGGCGAAGCTGAAACGCTGAATCTCGCCACCCTTAAGGACATGTCCATAAGCGAGCTTACTCATATAGCGAAAGAGATGGGCATCGAAGGGGCTACCGGATTGAGGAAGCAGGAATTGATCTTTAAGGTCCTCGCAGCTCAAACTGAAAAGAGCGGTTTGATATTTTCCGAAGGCGTTCTTGAGACTCTACCGGACGGATTCGGTTTCCTTCGGGCGCCCGAATATAACTATCTACCGGGCCCGGACGATATTTACGTCAGTCCCTCGCAGATCCGCAAGTTCGACCTGCGTACTGGCGACACAGTTTCGGGGCAGATACGTCCGCCAAAGGAAGGTGAACGATATTTTGCACTGATCAAAGTTGAGGCGATCAATTTCGAGGCTCCTGAGCAATCGCGTGAAAAGGTCTTCTTTGACAACCTAACACCTCTTTATCCAGACGAGCAGCTAAACATGGAGGTGACGACCGATAATATCTCGGCCCGTGTCATCGACCTTGTCACGCCGATCGGAAAAGGTCAGCGGGCTTTGATCGTCGCTCCGCCGAGAACCGGTAAGACAATGCTGCTGCAGACGATAGCGAATTCGATTACGGAGAATCATCCTGAGGTATCTTTGATCGTTTTGCTTATCGATGAGCGGCCGGAAGAAGTTACCGACATGCAGCGTTCGGTTAAAGGTGAAGTCATTTCGTCGACGTTTGACGAACCGCCGACACGACACGTACAGGTTGCCGACATGGTGATCGAAAAAGCTAAGCGGTTGGTCGAACACAAGCGGGATGTCGTCATCCTTTTAGACTCGATCACGCGTCTCGCTCGGGCTCACAACGCCGTGGTGCCGCCGTCCGGTAAGATCCTTTCCGGCGGTATCGACTCTAATGCTTTGCAGCGGCCCAAGCGTTTCTTTGGTGCGGCCAGGAATATCGAGGAAGGCGGCTCATTGACGATAATCGCGACCGCGTTGATCGATACCGGATCGAGAATGGACGACGTCATTTTCGAAGAATTCAAAGGAACGGGTAACTCCGAAATTCACCTTGACCGTCGATTATCTGACAAGCGCTTGTTCCCGTCGATCGACCTCCAACGGTCCGGTACTAGAAAGGAGGAACTCCTTATCGACAAAGAGAACCTCAATCGCATTTGGGTTATGCGCCGCGTTCTCAATCCGCTGTCTCCGGTTGAGCAGATGGAAGTTGTTCTCGAACGCCTATCTAAGACAAAGACGAACGCTGAATTCCTTGCTTCGATGCAGAGCTGATATCCGTAAATAGCGAGTAATAGATCGTGAATGGTGGAGCCGATTTTGATTTCTACTATTCACGATTTACTATTTACGCTTCACTACTATGCGCGTAGC
>Ga0070666_10002016_pt1 | contig 12359 bp, 11 predicted proteins | sample KBSS23metaG_FD_64677 | JGI IMG/M metagenome (GOLD analysis project Ga0070666, IMG submission 64677) | Switchgrass rhizosphere microbial communities from Kellogg Biological Station, Michigan, USA - KBS S2-3 metaG | ecosystem: Host-associated > Plants > Roots > Rhizosphere > Soil ... | reverse complement strand
CTTCCGGCCGCCTTCGTCGTGGACTGTTCCCTGCACCGTCTCGGAAACAGCGAGGTGCGATTGCACACCAAGCTCGCCCGAACGAGGGATTTTCGAATTCTCTGGACGCGGGATTTCAACTTTCCGCTGGACCGGCTTCTCGCCGACGTGGACGGCGTGACCCGGCGCGCCGCCGCGAGCATGGTGCTTGCCGTCGAGCCCGGAGACGCGGAGAGGGACATCCCCGCTCGGGACACACCGGCCTACGATCGCTGGTTGTCGGCGAGACACGCGCTCCTCGAGGGGGACCCGATGCGCGCGATCGCGAAGCTCGAAGACTCCATTCGCCTGGACTCCCGCTACGCCGCCGTGCACGCGACGCTCGCCGAGGCCGTCGTCGTCGCCGTGAGAATGGGGACGATGACGTTCGAGGCGGGCGCGCCGATTGCCACGGCCGCGCTGCGACGATCCTGGGAGCTCGATCCGGAACTTCCCGAAGGGCGCGCCGCGCTGGGCGGTGTCCTCTGGCTTCGCCACCGTCCCGCTCTGGCCCAACGGTACCTCCGGCAGGCGCTGGGCGGGAATCCGCGTCACGTGCTCGCGCGGATCTGGCTGGCCTCGGCGCTGGCCGCCGAGGGACGCCGAGCCGATGCGGAGTGTGAAGCGCAGAAAGCCCTTTCCCTCGATCCGACCTGGACGTACGTTTTGCGCGAGGCGCAGATCCACGCGTTGACCGATATTCCCACCTGAAGGAGCCCGGGAGGGGCAAGAAGAAGTCCTCCCAAACCGCTCAGTCGCATCGCGTTACGCGATCAGGAATCCATGAGGTGCGCGGCCATTGCGGCGACGGGACCGGTGTGGTTCCCTGCGTGGGATCACGCCGGGCTCGCGCGGGCGCGCCTGGCGAAGGAGGAAAAATGGAGGCCCGAGGCCGAAGACGAGAAGGTCCGATGGGGAAATCACTTTCCGGGGGAGCGATGTTCGTCTTGCTGGCCGCGTGCGCTTCGGCTTCCGCGATCCCGGGCTTCTCCGCGGCGCCGCTCGCGACCCCCGCGGGCGCTTTCCCGGGAGCGCAGGCGCGGGGCACGTCCAACGAGATTTTCTACTCCGATTTCGGGGGGAAGATCGGGAGGATCGCCTCCGACGGCACGGTGATCGAAATGGACATCCCGTCGCCTCCCGAAGGGGGATGGCGGCCTTCCGGGCTGGCTTTCGGTCCCGACGGCGCTCTCTGGTTTCTCGTGACGCGAACGGTGGGGGGGGCGGAAGAAACCCGAATGGCCCGATGGGAAGCGCCCGGCCCCGGGTTTTCGACCTACCCTCTCCCCAGTCCCGGAGGGGGAGGAGGGCGCGTGATCGTCGGTCCCGATGGGAAGATCTGGTACGCACAAACGGGAACGTCCCGGATCGGCCGGGTCGATCTCTCGGGATTCGTGACCGAGATCGCGTTGACGGGCGGAAGTAGTCCGAACGATTTGACCGCCGGGCCGGACGGAGCCGTCTGGGTGGCGCTCGAGGCGGGCAGGATCGCACGCATCTCTCCGGATGGGGCGGTCGCCGATTTCCTGGTCCCTTCCTCTTCGTCGGGGGCTGCCCGGCCCTCCCGGATCATCGAAGGTCCCGATTCCCGGCTCTTCTTCACGGACCCCGGAACGAACGCCGTGTGGTCGGCGACGACGGCCGGCGCTTTCACGCGCTATCCCATTCCGACGGCCTCGAGCGAGCCATACGGCCTCGCGGCGACGGGAGGTTTCGTGTATTTCACGGAGCGCGGCCCGGACGCGATCGGGCGCCTCGATCCGGCCACGGGTTCGATCGAAGAGTCGGCGCTTCCTCCCGCCGGCGCAAGGCAGTTTCCGCACGAGATCACCCTCGCGTTTCCGCTTCCCGCGCCGCGGCCGGCCGATACCTTCATCGTCAACAGCCCGTTGCTGTTCCGTGCCGATGTCCCGGCGAGCTCGTCGCCCAGCGGTCCCCGCCTTCGCCTCGGCCTGCTCATCGAGGACGAAGAGGGAAAGCCGATCGCGACGGCGCCCGCCCCGGAGGCTCCGTTTCGGGTGGAGGTGACGGTCGAGAACGAAGGAGAGTCGTCCTCGACCCTCGATCTCGTCGTGTCGCTGGCCCTCCCGAAGGACGGAGAGGTCGTCGAGGCCGGATCGTGCTCGCTCTCGGGAGAATCGACGCTCTTGTGTCCCTTCCGCAGCCCGATTCCAGCCGGGGCCCGCGGTTCTTTCTCGGTCGTTCTTCGCTTCCGTGCGGGAGCGCGAGCGGGTGCTCCCATTTCCGCCCTGATCTTCGGCGGAGGAGATCCGACGACGCCTCGCGCGGCGATCGCGGTCTTCGGAAGAGCCTTGCGCGTCGGCGCGTCCGCGCCCCCGGCGATCCTCGGAGGTCGACACTGAAGGGGGGAGAACGAGGCCTCCGGCCGGCCTCGAATATCCGGGAGACCGGCCGGAGAAACAACGGCAGCCGCGGGAGGCGAGGGCGGGTTTGGCGCTACTTCTTCTTCGTCGCGGCCTTTTTCACGGGCGCCGGAGGAGCCGGGGGAGGAACGGGATCGGGAGTCGGGTTGTTGATTGCCGGAATGGTTCGCAGGTACGCGTAGATCGCTTTCAGGTCCTGATCGGTCATCTGGTTGTAGACCTGCCAGGGCATCGGCGGAAGGATCGGGCGGGAAACCCCCATGTGCTTGCCGGTGCGGATCGCCTTGACGAAGGTCTCTTCGGACCAGCTTCCGATGCCGGTGTTCTGGTCGGGCGTCAGATTCTTCGTGTAACTGATTCCCCATGGACCCGCCCAGGCGGTCAACTGATCATTCGAGTGGATCGGCCATGCGCCGGTGGAAGGGGGTGGCGCGGACGTCTTCGCCGCGACATGTCCGGAGAGCAATCTGGTCATGTCGGGCTCGGGGCCGTTGGGCCCCATCTTCTTCGGCGTGTGGCAGTCGTTGCAGGCCGAGGTGGCGACGAGGTACCTGCCGCGGGCCACGGCGTCGGATTTCGCGTTGCCGGCCGGAGCGGCGCCCAGAGACAGGAACGCCGCGCTGGCCGCCACGACGCAGAGAGACCCCGAAACCAGAAACTTCTTCATGGCCTCCTCCTTCTTTTGGGGCGATTCTACCGGATTTCGAGGGACCGTTCGGCGGGCGGACATTTTCGAGGCTCGTGGCGCGCCGAAACCCTCACGCTCACGTCGATGTCCGCGTCCGAGGGCGAACTCAGTTCCCGGGCTCAGAGAGTTTCGGCTTGCCGGCGGAATTCGTCGGCCATGCCCGTGTGTCGATGGGATTCCGCCACCTCGGCGCCTTCGAGAAAGGCGGCCTTCGCTTCTGGCGTGCGCCCCAGCCGCTCTAGGGCATGTCCGATCAGGCGGTAGGCGGAGCCCTCGTCCCGAGCGAGAGCGAGATATTCGCGGCCCAGGGAGACGACGCCCTCCCATTGCTCCCGCTTCGACAGCTCGTTGACGATCATGTAGAGCGTGAGGGGATTGTCGGGCTGGGCGGCTCGCATTTTCTCGAGCTGTTCCAATCGATCGTCGGGCATCTCTCGCATCGTAGCAGACGGTCCGGCGGTGAGCGGCCCCCGGCGTTTTCGCCGGCGGCCGGCCCGGCGCGGCTCAGACGAGGTCGCGAAGCACCATCACCACGGGGCGCGCGGCGCCGTCGGCAGCAGTGACGGTCAGCCGGACACGCGTGCCGGGCGCATCGGTCCGAAGTCGTTTTCGGAAGGCGGAGAGATCGGATCCGGCGATGGGCCGGTCGTCGATGGCGATGATCTTCTCCCCGGCGCGAAGCCCGGCCTCCGCCGCCGGGCCGCCGGCGACGATGTCCACGATCTCGAACGCGCCGGGCGCGGCGTTGATCCAGAAGCCCGCGCGGTCGAACGTGTCGGGAGCCGCGAAGCTCGCGTTCTTCTCGAAGAAAATCCTCTTTCCCGGGTAATCGAAGGTGAGCGTGAAACGCCGAAGGATTCCGGCGCCGACGTTGCCGGCGATCGACGGGTCGGCGAGACCTCCCGTCTGCTGGCGGGAGAGGAGCGCCACGACACCCGGAATCTCGATTCCCCCCAGGGTGAGCGTCCCGGCGCGGGCGAGCAGGGAGCGGACGGGGCCTCCCAGGCCCCAGCCGGAAATGGTCTCGACGCGGGCGCCATAACGCTTCACGAGGTCGTGGTCTTCGACGAAAGGGCGAGAGATGTCGAGCGAGGCGCGGCTTCCCGTGTCGATGTCGAACGCGCCGGGAATGCCGTCGATCGAACCCTGGACCTGGGCTTTCGTCCCGTGGAACGCGAGCGGGACCTCCGTTCCGTGTCCCGCGTATCGGAACGCGGACGGCTGCGTGAGGGTGAGCTTTCGCTTCTCGTAGTCGATCGTGACGACGAAGCGCTTGAAGACCTCGTACCCCACGAGACCCGGGATGGGCGATCCATCCAGGGTGGCAAGGGACGAAAAATCGAAGACCGCGAAAATCTGCCGGCGGATCGTCGCGTCGCCGATCTGGATCGAATCGATCTTCGCGAGCCCGACGTCGGCCGAGCCTTCTCCCGTCCCCGTCCCCTGCAGCGCGCCGCTCGAGGCCACGCCGAGCTCCCGGGCGAGATCGGGTGTGATGACGTTCGAGCCGCCCGTGTCGCAGTAGATGCGATGCGGCCCGTGGCCGTTCAAGCGCACGTCGAGCGCGATGTGCTCGTTGACGATCTCGAAGGGGACGGTCGTGGACGTCGCGCCGTTGGCGAAAAAAAAGTCGGGCGGCGGCGGGGGAGGCACGGCGAAGACCGAGGCCGCGATCGAAGCGTTGACCTCGATCGTCTCGAGCGAGATCTTCTGATCGTACTGCGGCTGGCCGTTGGTGACGCGGATCCCGCGGGGAAATCGCGCGCCGGAAACCGCCTGATAGTCGGAAAAGAGAACCGTGGACGTCTCGCCGCCGCTCGCCTCGACGATCCGGTCCGCGAGAGAGGTTTTTTCGTCGAACCAGATCTCGAAGGGATGCCCGCCCTCGGGGCTCACCCGAACGCTCCGGAAGCTCCGCTCCCCGTCGCGGCGCGTGTCGGGGCCCGCGATCGAGGCCGTCCGCCGGCCGGGAAACCAGAAAGCGAAGCTCCGGCGGTAGGCTTCGTTGGTCGCCGTCTCCCGGGCGTCGGCGGAATCGTCGATCTTCGCCTGGCCGGAGGTGTCCGCGCTCCACGCGCGCGATCCGTCGAAGCCCTGGGCGAAGCTCGCCGGTCCGAGCTCGAAACGGTCGGCATACCGGCCGCTCGCGAGATCGACCCAGGTTTCGAGCCGGCCGGAGAGCCCGCCGATTTCGACTTTGCCGACCGCGTGAAGCGTGCGGATGGTCTCCCAGGCGTCGCCTCCCGCGGCGCGCCGGGCGCTCGCGAGGGTTTCGGCGGCGTCGGCGTTGTCGGCGGGGGCGGCGGCGCGCGCCGAGGGGCCCGGCGCGAGGAGCAGCAGGGCGGCGAGGAGAGCAGGAGACGGCGTTCGCATGAAAGGGCTCCTTTCCGGCCGGCCGCGGCCGGCGAGCGCCCCTGGCCGGGCAGACGACTCCCCGGGGGTGGGCGCACCGGGGGAGCCGTCGGAGGCGGTGGACGGGGGCAGCGGGTTGACCGATCGAAATCGCATGGGGGCTGATACGGGTGGATTGTAAAAAGGTTTCTTTTTTCAATAATCAGGACGATCCATGCCGTGGGCCGCGGGAGGCCGGGCCCTCTACCGGATGCGGAGGCGGATGCGCACGAGGTCGCGGAGCGTCGGGAGGAGATCCCGCACGACCGACACTTTCGACTCGGGAGAGTTGAACCAGAGAACCGGCACTTCGGCGATCCGGATGCCGCGCGAGCGGGCGAGCGCGAGGATCTCGACGTCGTAGGCGAAACGGTCGATCCGGGCCTCGCCGAAGAGGGCGCGCGCCACCTCGCCGTCGAAGAGCTTGAACCCGCACTGGGTGTCGCGGATCCCGGGCACCGAGAGCCGCTGGACGAGCCGGTTGAAGAGACGGCCGAGTGTCCGCCGGTACGGGGCCTGGCGGCGCTTGACCGTGGTTTCGTCCAGGGCCCGGGAGCCGATCGCGATCGGCGCGCCGGTCTCGGCGAGCCGGGTCCATTCCTCGATGGGCGTCGAGAGGTCGGCGTCGGTGACGAGGACGCGTTCACCGCGGCTTCGGCGCACGCCCTCACGGATCGCGGCTCCCTTGCCCCGGTTCGCGGACAGGGTCACGACCTCGACGGGGCAGGACAGTCCCGCCGCCGCGCGGCGGGCCGAGCCGGCCGTCTCGTCCGTGGAGCCGTCGTCCACGACGATGATTTCCCAGCCGGATTCGCCCCGGGCTTCCAGATGGGCGTCGATGCGCGCCAGGGTATCGGGCAGGCGAGTCGCTTCATTGAACGCCGGGATGACGACCGACATCTTCATGCCGGCCGGGCGTCGTACAGGAACTGGTAACCGAAGAGCGTCGGCCAGACGCGCGCGGCGGCCGAGGCGAGCCCGCGGGAGAGCGGGCGGAGCGGGGAACGGCCGAGGACCGGGAGAGCGAGCTCCGCGGGCACGGGAGTCGCCCGGATCCGCACGACGCGAAACCCCGCCTTCTCGATCAGCGTCTTTCCGCTCTTCCGCGTGAAGAAGCGAAGGTGGGTCCGATCGAGGATGCCCTTTTCGGCGTACTCGAAGCGGCCGGCCAGGAGGGACAGCCGGACGGCCGCGTTGGCGACGTTCGGCACCGACACGAGGAGCACGCCTCCCGGAGCGAGCCACTCGCGCACGGAGGCGAGGATGCGCGCGGGATCGGCGAGGTGCTCGAGGACGTCGGCGCAGACGATCACGTCGAAGGGACGATCCCATCCGCCGACGGAGTCGATCGGGGCGCGGATCCAACGATGGTAGGAGCCGGGCGCGGGCGCGGCGCCGGGATCCTCTTCGACGCCGACGACGTGCGCGAAGTGACCCGCGACCGCCCTGCCGAGGTAACCCGGCCCCGCGCCCAGGTCGAGGAGCGCACCCCCCGCGGGAAGCGCCCGAAGCGTTCGGCGAAGGAGGTCGTGCGAGGAGCCGGGAATTTCCTTCCAGGCGTAGCGCGACGCCGCGGACCCCGTCAGGCGGCGGGCTCCCGCTCCGCGTGAAGCGGCCGGCCGGAGAGAAAGTCGGCCGGCGTTCGCCGGCGACGATCGAAAAGCACCGTGAGGAGGGGAAGCCCCGCCGTGAAGATCGTCACGGCAGTCGCGATCCAGCGGCGAATCGACGCGGCGAACGTGGGCTTCTCTCCGCTCGCATCGTCGGCGGAGATGTCGGCGAGCGCCATGCCCGGCGTCTTTCCGAAGAGAGCGAGTGTCGACACGACCAGGAAGAACGAGAGCAGGAGGACGAAAACGGCGCACCAGAGCCACCCCCACGGCGCCGGAGCCCGGCGGACGAGGGCCGCCGCAGAGAGGAAGCTCGCGCCGCTCACGACTCCGCAGAGGACGCCGTCGACGACGAGCGCCTTCAACCGCGCCCCGAGGGGAGCGGCGAAGTCGACGGGAGGGGGCGGCTCCGCGGCCGGCCGGCCTTCGTCGGGGAAGAGCGAAACGGCCTCGGCGGGCGCGTCTTCGACGGCGCGACGCGCCGGGTCGCCTTCCGGAAAGAGGGCCGGAGGATGGCGAAGGAGCATGCGGCCGAGCGGATCGTCCGTTCCGCGCCCGAGCGCCTCGTCGATCGCGGGCGCCGGCTCCGGGGAAGGATCGTCGGGCCAGAGGTCCGGCTCGTCGCCCTTCCCGTCGCGCCTCATGGCCGCGGGCGGAGGTACTTCAGGTACACCCGCGCGAGAAGATCCGCCGGCTTCTTCAAGTAGCGCTCGGCGAACGCCTTCTGGCGACGGGCGAGGACATCCTCCGGATCGACGCCGAGAGCGTCCGAGAAGCCCTTGGCGGCCTTGTCGAAAAGATTGTTCTGAAGGGCGATGACTCCCTGATTGTAATAGCAGCGCACCAGGTACGACCGGACGTCGACGTTCTGGTGATCGAGCTGATAGAGCCGCCAGAGGATCGGCAGCGCGGAATCGTAGTCGCCGTCGTTGAAGAGCCTCACGGCAGGGGAGATCTCCTGGACCTTCTCGGAGGCGAGCGCCATGTCCTTCTTGAGCTCCGCATCGTCCGGAAAGGCCGCGACGCTCTGATGGAAAGCGGTCAGGGCGGCGATGTAGCGGTGCTGCGCGAGCGCGGCTTCCGCTTCCTGGCGCTGGATGCCGGCCGCGGGCGGCGCCGCGGAAGCGGATGTCGCGGCGGAAGCTGTCGCGGCGGAAGAGGCCGGCGCCGAAGCGCCCGTCGCTCCGGCCGGAGGGGCCGTCCCCGGGCCGAGGGTGGCGAGCATCTTCTGCGCGCGGGCGTACTGGGGGCTCGACGCGGGGACGCTCTCGAGCGCCGCGCGGGCTTCGTCCACTTTCCCTTCCTGGAAGAGGCGGGTCGCCGCCGTGATCGGATTCGCGGGAGCCGCCGCCGGAGCGGGCGCGGGCGGAGGCGCGCCGCCACGCGGCCGCAGCGCCAGGTAGGCGCCGATGCCGATGACGACGAACAGAACCGCGACGAGGAGAAGCGACGGGCCGCGCCGGGCGGCCGGGGTGCTGCGGGGAGCGGGCGCCTTGCGCCCCGCTTCGGCGGCGGGAGAGGGCGCGAGGTCGACCTCTTCCGCCAGGACATCTCCGGCGGGCGCCGCGGCGGCAAGGTCGTAGGAGGGGACGGGCCGCGCCAGGTCGTCTTCGATCCGGTGCAGATAGGAGCGCGCCGTCGCTTCGTTCTCGTCGATGGCGAGCACCTCGAGGAACTTTTCGCGGGCATCCTTCGGTTTTCCCGACTCGTACAGGACGCGTCCCTGCTTCAACGCGTCCGAGACCCGTCGATTGGACTCGGCCAGACGCGCGCGTGCGTTCTCGATGCGGCTCGAAGCTTCGGCGTTGCTCAGGTCGGAAAGGAAAACCCGCGACCAGGTTTCGATCGCCCCCTGGGGGTCGCCCTTCTCGGCGAGTCGGTCGCCTTCGGCGAGGAGCCGCTGGATCTCCGGAGACTCGCTCGTTCCGGTGGAGAGGGCGGGCGGGGGCGATTCCGGGACGGTGAGGGAGATCTCGGGCGAATTGCTCTCCCAGAGGTCGCCGAAGCTCGAGGAGGGAGCAGTCTCGGGAGCGGCCACGGTTTCCGCGGCGGGAAGTATGGAATCGCCCGATTCGCCGGCGGGCGACCAATCCGGCACATCCAGGGAAAGAGCGTCCAGGACGGGCGGAGGCTCCGCGGCCGGGGGAGGCTCCACGGCCGGCGGCGGCGGTTCGGACGGCGCGAAGAAGACGGGGTCCCTTTCCTCGGCGGCGGCTTCCGGGTTGGACGCGAGACCGAGGGGATCGGGCGACGGCGGGGCTTCGAGGTCGCCGAACGGAAAGTCGAACGGCGCCGCGTCGGGACCCCGCGAAGCGCCGATCCCGGGCGGGGCAGCGGCTCCGTTCAAACGGTCGCCGAGCCGTTCCACCTCGGGATGTTCCGGGTCGAGACTCCGCATCCGTTCGAAATTCCTCCGCGCCTCGTCGGTCTGCCCCGACTCGAGCGCGAAGAGCGCGCGCTGACGGAAGTTCTCGACGTGCGGCTGGAGCTCCTTCTTGCGCGTCGCTTTTTCGAGGATTTCGCGGGCGTCGTTGTTGCCCGGCAGAGCGGCAAGCACGCGATGGGAGAACTCGATCGCGCGATCGAAGTCTCTCTCGGCGTACGCCTCGATCGCCGAGATCAGGAGCTTGTCGGGAGCCGTCGAACCGAATTTCTCCATCGGCGTCAGAGTCTCGGCGACGTACGACTCGAGCTCCGCCAGATCGCCCCCCGCCTCCGGATCGCGCGCCTTTTCGAGGAGACGCCTGGCCGGGATGAACCGGGGGTCCATTTTCAGGATGAATTCGCACCCGACCGCGCAGTCTTCGTTCTTGCCGGCCTTGAAGAGATTCAGCGAATGCCGGAACGTGGAAAGGATCTTTTCGCGGACTTCCTTCGGGAGTCCGGGGTTGCCGGGATACGCGATATTGTCGGCCATCGGAATCGCAGAGAGAATAACAAAGCGAGGTGGGAAATTGAAGCAGATCGTCGAATGCGTCCCGAACTTCTCGGAGGGCCGCGACGCCGCGGTCGTGAAGGAAATCGCGGACGCGGTCGGCGGGGTGCCGGGAGTCAAGGTCCTCGACCTCACCTCGGACCCGGACCACAACCGATCGGTCCTCACGTTCGTGGGGGAGCCCGAGGCCTGCCGCGAAGGGGTCCTGGCGCTCTTTGCCGCGGCCGTGCCGCGAATCGACCTCCGCGCGCACCGCGGGCAGCACCCCCGTCTCGGAGCGGTCGACGTCGTGCCTTTCATCCCGATCCGGAACGTGGACACGAAGGCCTGCGTGGCGCTCGCCCGCGAGGCCGGGGAGCAGATTGCTTCCCGGTTCGGCGTCCCCGTATTTCTCTACGAAGACGCCGCGTCCTCGGAAGAGCGCCGGAACCTCTCGAACATCCGCAAGGGGGAGTTCGAAGGTCTCGGCGAGAAGATGAAGCTCGCTCCGTGGAAGCCGGACTTCGGCCCCGATGTTCCGCACGAGACCGCGGGAGCGACGGTCGTCGGCGCGCGCATGCCGTTGATCGCCTACAACGTCAACCTCGGGACGTCCGATCTCGCCGTCGCCGACCGGATCGCCCGTTCGATTCGCCACATCGGCGGCGGCTTCCGATACTGCAAAGCGATGGGAGTCGAGTTGAAGGACCGGGGGATCGTGCAGGTCTCGATCAACATGACCAACTACAAGAAGACCCCTCTCTTTCGCGTCTTCGAATGCGTGAAGTCGGAGGCCGCACGGTACGGCGTCAACGTCATCGGGAGCGAGATCGTCGGGCTCACGCCGGCCGAGGCGCTCTACGAAGCCGCGGAGTTCTACCTGCGCATCGAGAGGTTCTCGCCGGACGTCGTGCTGGAGACGAAGTTGATGGAGGCGGACTAGGCTCGACGGGGAACGACGAAGGCCCGGGGGGCTCGCTCGAGGCGAGGGCGCGCCGCGCCGACTTGTGCGCCGGAGCCTTGGCGGAGGTGGAAGCCTTGGCGAAGGCGGGAGCCCCGGGTTCGACCGAGGGACTTCGAGAGGCGGTGTCGGGTGGCCGCGGCTCAGAATCCCCGTTTCGCACGACGCGCCTGCTGATTGGGTTTCTAAAGCGTGCCGTGCGAAACGGGGAGCCCTCTGCCCCGCGTCTCCCTGCCGCCTCTCGCCCCGGGCCCGCGAACCCGCGCTCGCAGGAGAAGCGTCGGCGAATTGGGAAAAGGAGTGTCTTAAGGTGGCGCCCCTTCGGGCGCATCGCGCGTAACGTGGCGCGGCGCAGTGAATGACGGCGCCGCGCGATTGATTTGTTCCGTGCTTCGCACGGGGTTGCAGCAACCCACCGAGCCGCGACCGAGAGCCCTCCCTGCGCTCGGGATGACGAAAAGGGCGAAGTGGCTTGGTCGCGATCTGAGCTCCGCGAGTGTCGCGATGCCAGGTTATGGTCGGGCGCCGGAGCGGTCGAGGGCTATGCCCGAGCCGTGAAGGTCACATCACAGATAGTCTCGCCGCAGTAACCAAGGCGAGGAGGACTGCGATGTGGGAGGCCGAGCGTTCCAGCGGAGCGCGGCGCTCGGCCGACGGAGTTGCCATGTCCGAAAACCGCCAGACATCGGCGCGCAGCGCCGGTACTTTTGCGACATGAAAGAGCACACGTTTCGCATCGTTCCCCTTTCCCAGGACTTCGTTGGCGAGATCCGGTCCACCCGGAAGGATCGCAACGGAAACGCCGTGGCCGTGCGATCCGACGCCGGCCGGCACCAGTGTCGCCGCTGTTTGCGGTTGACGGAGCCCGAGGAGCCGCACCTGCTCCTGTCCTACACGCCGTTCGCGTCGACGCAGCCCTACGCCGAGACCGGCCCGATCTTCATCCACGAACGCGAATGCGAGGCGTATCGCGCGACGGCCGAGTATCCCCCCGAGTTTCCGCATCACGATGTCGCGCTGCGCGCCTACACGGCGACCGATGAGATTGCCGACGCGCGCCTCGTCGGCCCGGACCGCGTCGAGGACGTGATCGCCGGTCTCTTCGAGAACGATCGCGTGTCCCATATTCACGCTCGCAACGGCGGGTACGGATGCTTCATGTTCCGGATCGATCGTCCCTAGAATCGTGTATTACTATCCCAGCTTCGAACATTCGCGGAGGGGATGCGGGTCGTCCGGCGGAACCATTCCTCAGGACCACTCGAGGCGCGGCCAGACGTGCTGGAGGACGGGCTGGGGAGCCTGCCGTCGGGTAAGGCGTACCGGGGCGTACATCGCGCGGATTCTCATGAATGAGGCGCGGCGAGGCGCGAGCGAGACGGGATGCGGGCCG
>Ga0070666_10002011_pt1 | contig 12380 bp, 8 predicted proteins | sample KBSS23metaG_FD_64677 | JGI IMG/M metagenome (GOLD analysis project Ga0070666, IMG submission 64677) | Switchgrass rhizosphere microbial communities from Kellogg Biological Station, Michigan, USA - KBS S2-3 metaG | ecosystem: Host-associated > Plants > Roots > Rhizosphere > Soil ... | reverse complement strand
CGAGAGGGTCCTCGGTCAGCAGGCCGTCGATCTGGGCGGGCACGTCGCGCAGGGTGACCCGCGGCGGCGTGATCCCCTCCTTCAGCCCCTTTACGAGCTGGGCGATCGTCTGGTCGACCTTCCGGGGGTAGGCGCGCAGGCGGGTCAGCATGTTCTCGTAGTCCTGGACCGAGCGGGCCGGCATGCTGGTGAGCAGCAGGCCGATCTCGTTCTGGGGACCGTTGAGCTGGTGGACCGGGTACCCCTGGTTGAACTTCTCCGCCTCGACCGCCTCGTCCAGGCGGCCGAGCGCCAGGTCATAGTCGACCTGCTCGGTGGGGGTGAGCCGCGAGCGGTCGATCGAGGTCAGGGCCTTCCGCTCCTGGTGATTGATCCGCTTCTCCATCTCGACGGTCTCGGGCGAGAGGTCGGACAGGCGGTCGTCGAATCCCGGCACCCCCACGTAGGTGGCGTACTCGGGGGTCTCGCGCAGGGTGGTGAGCCACCAGAGGTCGAAGAAGCGCTTCAGCCGCTCGCTCTCGCTCCCCTGCCCTTGGGTGGCCGGGAAGGCCTCGAGCCGGCGGGAGGAGTCGAGGAGGTCGGGAGGGACGGCCGCCGGGAGGGCGGCGGCCGTCAGCAGGAAAAGGGAGAAGAACAGGGATCTCATCGCCGGCTGCTACCGAAGGTCACGTCGACCGTCACCCGCTGGCCGTCGCGGACCACCACGGCCGTGGTCTTCTCGCCCGGCTTGGAGCGCTGGAGCACGTACATGAAGTCGTGGATGTCGCGGATCTCCTTGCTCGAGAGCTCCACCAGCAGGTCCCCCCGGCGGATGCCCGCGGCCTCGGCCGGGCTGCCGGCCCGCACGCCCGCCAGCAGCACCCCGGGACGGCCGTCTCCGGCGTAGTCCGGGATGGTGCCGAGCGAGGCGCCGTAGGAACGGACGTCGCCGCTGGGCGCCGGGGCGGGCACGCTCTTGTAGGTGGGCCTTCCGGAGCGGTTGGCGATCTCCTCCGCGAGATCGGCCACCAGCGCGGCCACCCGGGCGCCGCCGGCGGCGTTGATCCGCGCGGCGTCGTCCGAAGGCTTGTGATAGTCCTCGTGAGGACCGGTGAAGAAGTGGAGCACCGGCACCCCGGCGGCGTAGAAGGGGCTGTGGTCGGAGGGGCCGTAGCCGTCGCCCGAGAGGGTGCAGCCGACCCGCTCCCGCTCGCAGGCCGGCGGCACGATCTCCTTCCACTCCGCCGCCGACTCGCCGCCGAGCACCGAGACCAGGTTTCCCCGCAGCCTGCCCACCATGTCCATGTTGAGCATCGCCACCACGTCCCCCATCTTGAGGCCGGAGGCGGGACGGCGGGTGAAGGCGGTCGAGCCGAGCGTGCCCGCCTCCTCGCCGGAGAAGGCGATCAGGTAGACGTCCCGCCGCAGGCTCTCCCGCTTCGCCGCGAGCTGGCGCGCCACCTCTAGCAGGGCCGCGGTGCCCGAGGCGTTGTCGTCCGCCCCGTTGTGGATGTCGTGGGAGTCGGGGACAAGCGAGCTGACCCCGCCGTGCCCCAGATGGTCGTAGTGGGCGCCCACCACCACCGCCCCCGGCAGGCGATCCGCCGCTCCCGCGCGCAGGACCCCGATCACGTTGGCCGCCGGCTTCGTCTTCCGATCCAGACCGACCTCGATCTCCGCGCGATGGCCCCCCGCGAAGAGCGCCGAGCCGGCCTCCCGCTTGACGGCGACCACCGGAATCCCCACGTCCCCCCCGGCGTCGATGGGATCGAGCGCCAGGGCCGGGAGCGGCGACTCGGCAGCCGGCGAGGCCCCGGCGGCCCCGGCAGGAAAATCGACGACGATCAGCCCCTTCGCCCCGTGCTCGCGGGCGGTGAAGGCCTTGTAGCGCAGGTCGCCGTAGCGGCGCTCCACCTGGGTGTCGGCGAACGGCCCGCCCTCGGGCACGAAGCGGCGGACCACCACGATCTTCCCCTGGGCGTCGATCCCCTTGTAGTCGTCGATCCCCAGCTCCGGCGCGGAGATGCCGTAGTTGGCGGCCACCACCTCCCCGGAGGCCTTGCCCGAGGCCGAGAAGGAGGCCGGGCGGAAGGCGTCGGCGGCGACGGGCGCGCCGTCGAGGCTCACGCCGGTGCCCGGCCGGGACTCGACCGCCACCGGCACGTCGAAGCTCTCGAGGAAGCCGTCCTCTCCCGCCGGCTCCACGCCCAGGCCGCGGAAACGCTCGGCCAGCCACTGCTTCGCCTGGTCGAGCCCGGCGGTGCCGATCCCCCGCCCCTCGCGGGCGTCGTCGGCCAGCCAGCGCACGTCGTCCCGGTAGCGCTCCGCGGCGGCGGTCTCGGGCAGCGGCGAGGCGGCCTTCGCGGGACGGTCCACCCAGCGGGCCACGAAGACGTCGGTCTCGCCCGGCGCGCTCTGGTTGCGGTTGGAGGAGAAGGCGAGGCGGGTGCCGTCCGGCGAGATCAGGGGGAAGCCGTCGAAGCCCGGCGTCCAGGTGATCCGCTCGAGGTTGGCGCCGTCCAGGTCGATCGCCCAGACGTCGAACTCCCGCCCCTTGGGATCGCCGTAGTTGGAGGAGAAGAGCAGGCGATCCCCCGAAGGGAGGAAGGAGGGGGCGAAGGAGGCGGCGTCCAGGTAGGTGACCTGGCGGGCCTCGCCGCCGTCGGCGTTGGCCACCCAGATCTCCAGCTTGCTGGGGCGGACCAGCCCCTGGGCGAGCAGGCGCCTGTATTCGTCCAGCTCGGCTCCCGGCCGCGGCCGGGAGGCCCGCCAGACGATCTTCGAGCAGTCGGGGGAGAAGAAGGCGCCGCCGTCGTAGCCGGGGACGTCGGTCAGCCGCTTCACGTTCTTGCCGCCGGCGTCCATGCGGTAGAGGTCGAGGTCGCCGTCGCGGGTGGAGGTGAAGATCAGCGAGCCGTCCTTCGGGCAGACGGTGGTCTCGGCGTCGTAGGCCTGGTTGTCGGTGAGCTGCACCAGGTCCGAACCGTCCGGCTTGGCGCTGTAGATCTCGTAGTGGGGATCGATCTGCCAGACGTAGCCGTGGGAGCGGTCGGGCGGCGGCGGACAGGCCGGCTCGGTCTTGTGCGTCGAGGAGTAGAGGACCCGCGCGCCGTCGGCCGTGAAGTAGGAGCAGGTGGTCCGCCCCTGGCCGGTGGAGACCCGCGAGGCCGGACCGGAGCCGTCGGCGGGCAGCCTGAAGATCTGGTCGCATTCGTAGGGGGGGTGGGTCGACTGCATCACGAGCTGCCGGCCGTCGGGGGACCAGTAGGCCTCGGCGTTCTCGCCGCCGCGGGTGAGCTGGCGCAGGTCCGCGAGGTGGGTTTCGCGGGGATCGAGCGGCGGCTCCTTCAGCGGACGGCCGGTGTCCTCTCCGTGGATCGGCGGGGCGGAGCCCAGGAGGACGGTGGACAGCAGGAGCGGCAGGATACGTGCATTCATGGCATTCCCTGTAGGATCCGTGGGTGACCGGCTTGGAACGGCTGCGAACGCCTGCTATTCTGCACCAAACGAAGGAGTCCACACCCCCGCCCCTATCCCAGACACGAATTGGAATTCCAGCCGGCCCTCAGTGGTTGAAACTTTCCCCGGCATGATATTTTCATGGACCCCCCGGAGCGCCCGCTCCAGGCAAACCGGTCCGCGAAACGCCTGGGCCGCAGGAATCCCAAGAAGAACAGTGGAGACGACATGAGCGATCAGGAAAACCAGGAAGACAAGGACTTCGGCCAGGTCCTGACCGAGTCCGAGCAGGAGGCCCCGGCGCAGAGCGAAGACCCCAGCCTCGAAAACTCCAGTCTAGACGCCACCGCCACCAGCCAGCCGGACGGCGACGAGCCGGTCGGCAGCGAGCCGGCCAGCAGTGAGCCGGTCGCCAGCGCGCCGGAAGGACAGGAGGCCGCGGCGAGCCAGCCGGAAAGCCAGCCCGAGAGCCAGCCAGAAGAGCAGTCAGCAGGGCAGCAGTCAGCAGGGCAGGAGAGCACCGAGAACAAGGACTTCGGCCAGATCCTGGCCGAGTTCGAGCAGGCGGCTCCGGCCAAGAGCCAGGGTCCCGCGGCCGGCCAGAAGGTCAGCGGCAAGATCCTGTCCATCGGCGACGAGTGGGTCTTCGTCGACCTCGGTGGCAAGTCCGAGGGCCGCATCGGCACCGCCGAGCTGAAGGACGCCGAGGGCAACCTGACCGTCAAGGAAGGGGACACGCTCGACGCCACGGTCACCGGCACCGATCCGGAGAGCGGCTCCCTGATGCTGCGCCGCAAGGCGGGCGGCGGCGGCAAGGGCGGCAAGAAGGCCGCCGAGGTGGCTCCCGAGATCCGGCAGGCCTATGAGAACAACCTCCCCCTCGAGGGCCTGGTCACCGGCCTCAACAAGGGTGGCGCCGAGATCCAGGTCTTCGGCATGCGGGCGTTCTGCCCGCTCTCCCAGCTCGACCTGCGCTACGTCGAGAACCCGCAGCAGTTCGTCGGCCAGAAGCTGCTGTTCAAGATCAACCGGCTGGAAGAGGGGAACCGCGGCGGCCGCGGTCCCAACATCGTGCTCTCCCGCCGCCAGCTCCTCGAGGAGGAGCAGCAGACGCGGGCGGCCGAGACTCGCGAGAAGCTCCAGGTGGGCGCCGTGCTCACCGGCAAGGTCACCTCGCTGACCACCTATGGCGCCTTCATCGACCTCGGCGGCATCGAGGGCATGCTGCACGTGAGCGAGATCGGCCACAGCCGCACCTCCCACCCGCAGGACGTCTTCACCATCGGCCAGGAGGTCGAGGTGCAGGTGATCAAGATCGAGAAGGGGAAGGACGAGAAGCGCCCCGAGCGGATCTCGCTCTCCCGGCGCGCGCTCGAGCGCGACCCGTGGAACGACGCGGCGTCCCGCTTCTCTGAGGGGACCGAGGCGACCGGCCGCGTGATGCGGCTGGAGACCTTCGGCGCCTTCGTCGAGCTGGCCCCCGGCCTCGAAGGCCTGGTGCACATCAGCGAGATGGGCGCCGGCCGGCGGCTGAACCACTCCCGTGAGGCGGTCGAGCAGGGCCAGGAGGTCCAGGTTCGGGTGCTCGGAGTCGACACCACCCGGCGGCGGATCTCGCTCAGCATGAACACCGGCGCCGCCGCGATGAGCGGTGGCGGGGGTGGTGGCACCGGGGCTGTCGAGTACCGCGACGAGCCGCGGCGGGGCAGTGGTGGCGGAGGTGGCGGCCGTGGGGAGTATCGCGGCGGCGGCGGTGGTGGTGGCCGTGGCGGCGACCGGCGTCCCCGTGGGGGCGGCGGTGGCGGCGGCGACCGGGATCGCGGCGGCGACCGCGACTACCGGGGAGGCGGCGACCGCGTCGACGAGGCCTACGCGAAGACCACGGCGTCCACCGGCTCGGGCTTCGGCTCGATGGCCGACTTCTTCTCGCGCGCCAAGAAGGGTTGAGCGAAACCGGGGGCGGCCAGCCCGCCCCCGCCCACCGGCCTCACTTCCTCTTCGATCGGGGGTAGAACTGCAGGACGGGCCGCTTCCCGTCCGCGGCCTCCGTGTATCTCCAGTCACAGCCGAGGGCCTGGCAGACGGTGTCCAGGGCCTGGTCGACCGGCGTGTTCTCCAGGTTCAGGGTCAGCTCCCCCTTGAGCCCCGGATCGATCGCCGTCTCGGCGCCGACGATCTCGCCGAAGGTCCTCAGCAGCTCCAGCCCGTTCGCCTTGGTCACCTTGAGGTCGATCGGATCGCTGAGGCGCCCCGACCGGGGCTTGAGCTCCGCGCCGCCGGCCGGGGCGGGCGTGATCCGCAGCCGCGGCGGGCTCCCGGGCTCCACGCTCCAGCGGCAGCCGATGCTCTCGCAGATGGCGTCGAGCTGGGTGCGCACGCGGACGTTGTGGAGCTCGATCGAAACCGCTCCCTTCACGCCGGGATCCACCACCGCCTCCATTCCGAGCAGCTTGCCGAAGGAACGGAACACGTCCTCCGGCTCCGCCTTCGACAGTCCCATGTCGATCCTCTGATCCAGCTTGCTCTGGACGTCCGCCGGCTCCGACAGGAGAGCTCCCGCTCCGAGCAGCAGGCCGGCCAGCCCCATCTTCCAGGATCTCTTCATCGCTTTCCTCCGTGAATCACGATCATGGAGCCGGACGGCGAGGAGCTCCCGGCGGCCGATCCATTGTGGATCAGCACGCGGCCCCCCTCCTGGCGCTGGACGACCAGCACCTCCCCCACGTTCTCGATCGACACCGACGCCCTTTCCTGAGGCCGGGCCAGGTAGAGACCGGCCAGCGCGAGCAGCGCCGCCGCTCCGGCGATGGCCGGCGCCAGGCGGCGGGGCCGCGCAGGGCACTCCTCCGCCAGGGCGGCGCGGACGATCCGCCCGACCGCCTCCGGCGAAGGCTCCAGCGCCTCCCGCAGCCGTCCGTCCATCCCGCCGTCAGTCCTGGTGTCCATCGCGAGCCTCCAGTAGCTGCTGCAGACGCCGCCGCGCCCGGTGCAGGCGCATCTTGAGCGCCGGCACCGAGATCCCCAGGACCCGGGCCCCTTCCGCGGACCCGAGCTCCCCCGCCCCCACCAGGAGCAGCGCCTCGCGGTCCCGGCGCGGCAGCTTGCGCAGGGCGGCGAGGGTGCGGCCGAGGTGGATGCTCAGTGTGGCGCGCTCCTCGGGGCCGGGCAAGGGGCTGTGGCCGTCGAGCAGCGCGTGCAGGGGCTCCAGCAGGCGGCGCTGGAGCATCAGGCGGCCGGCGCGCCGGCGCGCCACGGCGAAGGCGAACGCCGCGGGGCAGTCCGGCGGGCCGTGGCGGCGCCAGCGCTGGACGAGCGCCGCCAGGGCGTCCTGGGCGACCTCCTCGGCCAGGGCCGCGTCGCCGGTCCGTCCGATCGAATAGCGGAGGAGCTGGGGGGCCAGCTCCCTCACCGCCGTCTCCAGTTCCATGCTCAGGACGTACCCGCGCCCGGGAAATGGTCACACCCCCGCTAAACCCGCTTGTATTCAGACTATTCTATGGTACCCTGGGGGTCGCCGGATTGGCGTTTCTACCATACAGTCATCGCGCCGCAGGCGCATGGGGCCCACAACCGGATTATGGAGTTTCCGACGCCCATGCAGAGTCCGTCTATTCCCTCCGCCCCTCGTCTCCGCCGCAACGCGGCCCTGTCGCTCCTCGCCATCGCGGCCTGCGCCGCGCCGGGCGCCAAAGCCCAGAGCCTGCTGGGCTCGCATGACTCCCTCCTGAAGCAGAACGAGGAGGCCCGGGAACACGACTTCACCTACCTGCGCACCACGGCGGACGTCCGCGAGTACGCGCAGGAGGGATTCCTGGTGCGGCTGCCCGGCAACTCGGACTACGAGCTGGCCACCGACGAGGTCTCCTTCCCGTACGCGCGGCCGGAGGTGAAGACGTTCGTCGAGCGCCTGTCGGACCAGTACCACGCCGCCTGCGGCGAGCGCCTGGTGGTCACCAGCCTGACCCGTCCGATCACCCGCCAGCCCCCGAACGCCTCGGTGATCTCGGTCCACCCCACCGGCATGGCGGTCGATCTGCGGCGCAGTGACAGCTCCGGCTGCCGGCAGTGGCTGGAGACCGTGCTCCTCGATCTCGAGAACAAGGGGGTCCTGGAGGCGACGCGCGAGCAGTACCCGCCGCACTACCACGTGGCGGTCTTCCCGAACCCCTACTCGCAGTATCTCGCCGAGGGGAACACTCTGCCGGAGATCCAGGTCGCCCGGTCGACCCGGGAGACGGCCTCGCGCGTCCGGGTCGCCCAGGCGCGGACGACGGTCCGGGGCCGTTCGGCCAAGGTCGCCAAGAGCCGCTCCAGCCGGAGCCGCCGCTCGGCGGTCGTCGCCTCGAGCCACCGCCGCTCCAGCGGCCGCGCGAGCGTGAGCCGGGTGGCGAGCCATCGCGTGACCAGCAAGAAATCGGCGCGGGTCGTGCGGGCGGACAACCGCCGCGTCAGCCAGCGCCGCTCGACCGTGGTCCGCGCCAAGCAGACCGGCTCCCGCCGGACGCGGACCTCGTCGGCCCGCACTCGCTAGCCCCGGCTTTCGAAAGGGTTTTCCAGAACGAGCCGGCCCGGATCTCCGGGCCGGTTTTCATTTGGAGAGCCTCCGCCCGCCTCTATCCCCGCGCCACCCGGTAGGCCGGGATCCTCTGCTGCAATCCCTTGAGCTGCAGCTCCCCCATCGGCTCCGTGGGGATGGCTCCCGCCAGCAGGCGGTGGGTCTCGGGACCGATCACGATCTCGTCCGGGGGCGCCACCCCTTCCAGGCGGGAGGCGACGTTCACGGTGTTGCCGAGCACCGTGTAGTCGACGCGGCGGGCGCTGCCGATGTCCCCCACCACCACCGGACCGCTGTTGAGCGCCACCCGCGCCTTGAAGCCGGGCAGCCCCTCGGCCGTCCGCCGGGCGTTCCAGGCGGCCAGCCCCTCCTGGATCTCCACCGCCGCCCGCACCCCCCGCACCGCGTGGTCGGGCTGGGCCACGGGCGCCCCGAAGAAGGCCATCACGCAGTCGCCGATGAACTTGTCGAGGGTGCCGCCGGCGCGGAAGATCGCCTCGACCGCAAGATCGAGGAAGGCGTCGATCGATTCCGCGACCCGTTCCGGGGGCGCATTCTCGGCGAAGGCGGTAAAACCTACCAGGTCGGCGAACAGAACCGTGGCCTCCGCGGTCTGGAGGCGCCGCATCCCCTCGTCCCCCCGGCGCATCACCTCCTCGATCACCCCCGGCGAATGGTAGCGCTCGAGCCGGGCGCGCACCTGGCGCTCGAACTCCGCCTTCTTGGCATAGCGGATGCGCTCCACCGCCACCGCCACGTAGTTGGCCAGGGTGGTGAGCACGTCGAGATCCCGCTCCCCGAAGGCGCCGACGTGGAACGGGGAGTCGACCTGGATCACCCCCATGATCCGCTCGCCCGACCAGAGCGGCGCGCACATGGCCGAGCGGATCTGGTGCAGGCGGATCGACTCGCCCCCCGACAGGCGCTGGTCGGCCTGGGCGTCGAAGGTGACGAGCGCCACCCGCTCGCGCATCACGGTCTGCAGCATGGTGCGGGAGACCGGCACCTCCTCCGAGGGGCGGAAGGTCACCCGGTCCTTGACCCGCGCCAGCTCGCAGGCCAGCTCGCCCGAGTCGTCCGCGAGCAGGATGAACCCGCGGTCGACCGGAAAGGCCTCGAACGCCAGGTCGAGCACCCGCGACAGCACGTCGTCCACCGATTCGGCCACGGTGAGCACGCGGGCCAGGCGGGTGAGGAAGCCGAACATCCGGTGGACGTAGGCCTGGTCCTCGGTCTCCGGAGCGGCCGGGGCCGGAACCGCCTTCACCCCCTCCTTGAGACCGTACATCGCCGCGAACTCGGCGAGCGGCCGGATGATGGTGGCGTTGGAGAGGCCGGCGAGGGTCATCTCCCCCTGCTCCTCCGGCGTCGGCCGCGCCGGGGCCTCCTCCTGCTCTACCCGGACCTCGAAGGAGCCGATCGTCAGCAGGTCGCCGGCGCGCAGGGGCGCCTTCTCGACCGGCACCCGGTTGACCTCGACGCCGTTGGTGCTCTTGAGGTCGTGGACGGACCAGCCGTCGGGCTCGCGGAGGATCTCGGCGTGATAGCGGGAGACCGAGACGTCCGAGAGCACGACGTCGTTGTCGCTCCCCCGTCCCAGGCGGGCTCGTCCGCCCGTCAGGGAGACGGCGCGCTCCTCCCCGTTGGCGATGTAGCGCAGGCGCAGCATGGACTGAGTTTGTACCACGGCGATCATACCAGGAGGTTCAACGAGGGCCGGAGGGCGGAGCCCTCACCGGGGAGCCCTCACCTCCCCGACCCTCCTCTCCCGATCCCTCCCCCCTCCCGCACCGGGAGAGGAGGGGGACTCTGCGGGACAGGTTTTTCTTGGGCGGGAGGTGGTGCCCCTCTCCCGGTGAGGGAGGCAGGGAGGGGTCGGGAGAGGGGTCAGGGGTGAGGCTCCGGCTCCGAGATCGCCTCCACCGCCGCTTCGGCCCTCTCCAGGCTGAAGCCGCCGCTCTCGAACAGCGCCCGGAAGGCGGCCACCACCCGCGGGCAGAACTGCGAGCCGGCGCCGGCCAGGATCTCGGCGGCGGCGCGCTCGGCCGGCAGGCCGGCGCGGTAGGGGCGGCTGGTGGTGATGGCGTCGTAGGCGTCCGCCACCGCGATGATCCGCGCGGCCAGCGGGATCTCCGGATCGGTGAGGCCGTCCGGGTAGCCCTTGCCGTCCACCCGCTCGTGATGGCTGCGCACGCCGTGCAGCACCCAGGGATTGGAGAGATGGGAGACGATCGAGGCGCCGTCCGCCGCGTGGCGCCGCATGATCGCGACCTCCTCGGCGTCGAGCGGCGAGGGCTTGCCCAGGATGTGGTCCGGCGTGGTGATCTTGCCCACGTCGTGGAGGGTGGCGGCGAGCCGCAGGTCGCGCAGCTCCTCGCGCGCGAGCCCCATCTCCGAGCCGAGCAGCACCGAGTAGGCCACCACCCGGCGGACGTGGCCGCCGGTATAGGGATCCCGCTTCTCCAGGGCCTCGGCGAGGGCGGTCACCATGTGGAAGAACTGCCGCTGCTGCGAGGCCCAGAGCCGGGCGTTCTGCAGGGTCGGCGCGAGCACGGTGGCGAACTGGCGCATGCGCCAGAGGTCGCCGGCGGTGAAGCGGTCGCGGTCCACCGGATTCAGGAGCTGCACCACGCCGATGACCTTCCCCTGGGCGATCAGGGGCACGGCCAGGATCGCCCGCGTCTGGAAGTCCCCCGAGGGGTCGCCGTGCCAGCGCGGATCGGCGGCCACGTCGTTGACCACCTCCGCCTCGGCCGAGCGGGCCACGCTGCCCACGATCCCCTCCCCCAGCGGCACTCTCAAGCCGCGGATGGCCCCCGCGGCCTTGCCGCGCACCACCCGGAAGAACAGCTCCCGGCTCTCCTCGTCCAGCTCCCAGATCGAGCTGGTCTCGGCCCGGCACACCTCCTCGGCGTTCTCGAGCGCCAGCTCCATCACGGTCTCGACGTCGAGCGAGCCGGCGAGCTTGACGCCGATCTCCAGCAGGGTCTCGTACTCGGCCAGGCGGCGGCCCGCGTCGAAGGCCGGCTCCAGGGCCGGGGCTCCGGATTCCGCGGCGATCATGATCTCCCCCCTCTTACGCGCTCAACGACTCCAGGTCCTTCAGCAGCTCCGCCACCGAGCGGTAGCGCTGGTCGGGATCCTTCTTCAGGCAGCGCAGGATGGCCGCCTCCAGGGCCGGCGGGATCTCCCGCCAGCGGGCGCTCGGCGGCTCCGGCTCCTCCCGCATGTGCTTGAACAGGATCTCCATGGCGGTGGGACCGTCGAACGGCAGCGTGCCGGCGAAGAGCTCGTAGAGCACGATGCCGCAGGAGTAGATGTCCGAGCGGAAGTCGGCCTCCTTCCCCTGCAGGATCTCCGGCGCCAGGTACTGCGGCGTGCCGACCACGAAGCCGGCCTGGGTCTGCCCGGGAGTCAGGCGGTCGATCGGCCTGGCGATGCCGAAGTCCATCAGCTTGGCGTTGCCGGTGGACTCCAGGATCAGGTTCTCCGGCTTGATGTCGCGGTGGAGCACCCCCACCGAATGGGCGGCGGCCAGCCCGGCGCAGAGCTGCTTGGCCAGCCGCAGCCCCGCCGAGTAAGGGAGGCGGCGGGTCTGGTCGAGCATGTAGCGCAGGGTCACGCCGCGCACGTACTCCATCGAGATGTAGGGGACGCCGCCGATCTCGCCGAAGTCGTAGGTGCGCAGCACGTTGGGATGGGTGATCTTGCGCGCCAGCTTGAGCTCGCTCTTCAGCCGGTCGAGCTGGCTGCGGTCCCCCCAGAGGTCCCGCTGCAGCATCTTGAGAGCCACGAGATCGTCCAGCTCGCGGTCGCGGGCCTTGTAGACGATCCCCATGCCGCCCGCCCCGAGCACCGAGAGGATCTCGAAGCGGGCGCCGAGCAGGGCCCCCGGCGAGATCCCCGAGAGGGTGGCGCGGTCCTGCAGGGTCAGGGTCTCGGCCTGCGGCCCCCGCCCGCCGGTCAGCCGCGAGGCCATCTGCGAGCCGACCACGAACAGGGGCTGCGGCGTCAGCACGCCGCGGCGCGGGGCCAGCCGGTAGCCGGCGGTCTCGAAGGAGCTCTTCAGCTCCTCGTGGACCTCGCGGGAGAGCAGGATCTCCCCCGGCGCGGCCTCGCGCAGCAGCCCGTCGAGCTGCTGCACGGGGAGCCCTACCAGGGCGCGCTCGGCCCGCTCTCCCCAGGTGACCGGCCCGGTGACCGCCCGGCCGGAGGTCATCGCGATGGCCGGGGCGTCCTCCTCGCCGGCCGGGTTGCCGCCGGGGCCCGGATCCAGCACGGCCGAGGCGGCGGCCAGGGCGCGATGGGCGCGGCCTTCCCCCTCGAAGCGGGCGATCACCCGGTGGCCCGAGATCGCCTCCACCTGGCCGCGATGGCGGGCGACGGC
>Ga0070666_10002009_pt1 | contig 12382 bp, 9 predicted proteins | sample KBSS23metaG_FD_64677 | JGI IMG/M metagenome (GOLD analysis project Ga0070666, IMG submission 64677) | Switchgrass rhizosphere microbial communities from Kellogg Biological Station, Michigan, USA - KBS S2-3 metaG | ecosystem: Host-associated > Plants > Roots > Rhizosphere > Soil ... | reverse complement strand
TTTCTTCACGCCGGATGGGACGCCCTCGGGAGAGGAAGCGCTCTGCGTCGGCGCCCTCGTGCCGTACAAGAAATTCGACGCCGCGATCGCCTGGGCCCGGGAGACGGGACGACGCCTCCGCATCGTCGGCAGCGGCCCGGACGAGAAACGTCTCCGCGAAATCGCCCCGGCCTCCGTTACCTTCGAGAAGGGGATCTCGCGGGAAGAGCTCCGCGAGCGATACCGCCGATGCGCGTTCTTTCTGCAACCGGGCGAGGAAGACTTCGGGATCGCGTCCGCCGAGGCCCAGGCCTGCGGAAGGCCGGTGGTCGCGCTCGGACGGGGCGGCGTCCTCGACGTCGTGGCGGCTCCCCGGGCGGGGGCGCTCTTCGAACGCGCCGAAACCGGCGAAATCGAGCGGGCGATTGACTCCCTTTCCCGGGTGGGTTTTAATCCCGACGCCGCGACGGACAACGCCCGGCGGTTCTCGAAGGAACGATTTCGAGCGGATTTCGCTCGGGAAATACAGACGCTGAAACCATGATCCAGCAGCACGCGCGACGTCAGGCGTCCGTCCTCATGGCGGCCGATGTCGCCGCGACGCTCCTCGCGCTGGGCGCGGCCTGGTTCATCCGGTTCCGGTTCGGCCTGATCCCGGTCACCAAGGGAGTGCCGGAGCGGGAGGCCTACTGGAGGCTCATTCCCCTGCTCGCGTTCCTCTGGCCCGTCGTGTACTCCTTCCACGGCCTCTACCGGACGCGGCGCGGCCGATCCCGGTCGGAGGAAGCGTTCGTGATCTTCACCGCGACCGCGCTCGCGGTCGTGCTGCTCGCCGGAGTCGCGACGTTCTATCGGTCCTTCTCCTATTCGCGCCTCGTCCTCGTTCTCTTCTTCGGCTGCGACGTGCCGTTCGTCGTCCTCGCCCGCCTGCTCGTTCGATCACGGTGGGAGGCCCGATGGAAGAGCGGCCTCGGCGTCAAGCGGGCGGTCGTCGTCGGCGCGGGAAGGCTGGGGCGGTCCGTCGTCGACCGGCTGATCGATCACCCCGAGGCCGGCATGGCGGCGTGCGCGATGCTCGACGACGATCCGGCGCTGCACGGCTCGTCGCACCGCGGGGTCCCGATCGGCGGGCCGACGAGCGCCGCGGCGACGTGGATCTCGCAGGGACGCGCGGAAACCGTGTTCATCGCCCTCCCTCTCGAGGCGCATCGCCGGACGCTCGACATCGTCGGCGCGACCGTCCGCGCGGGAGGCGAGGTGCGTGTCGTCCCGGACCTCCTCCAGTACATCACTTTCCGCGCCGGGCTCGAGGACTGGGACGGGCTGCCGGTCGTCCATCTGACCGAAACTCCGGTCTCCGGCTGGTCGGGGCTCGTCAAGCGCGCCCTCGATCTCGTTCTTTCGGCTGTCGCCCTCCTCGCCGCCGCTCCGGTCCTTCCCCTGATCGCGCTCGTCGTCAAGCTGACGGACGGCGGACCGATCTTTTATTCGCAGGAGCGGATGGGCCTCGACGGGCGCCCCTTCCGGATGTGGAAATTCCGCACGATGAAAGTCGACGCGGAGGAAGAAACCGGCGCCGTGTGGGCCACCGCGGACGACCCCCGCCGCACGCCGATCGGCCGCCTCCTGAGGCGATGGTCCTTCGACGAGCTCCCCCAGCTCTACAACGTCCTGCGCGGCGAGATGTCCCTCGTGGGACCGCGGCCCGAGCGTCCCGAGTTCGTGGCGGAGTTCAAGGAGAAGTTCCCCCAGTACATGCTCCGCCACCGGGTCCGCTCCGGGATGACGGGCTGGGCGCAGGTGCACGGCTGGCGCGGAAACACGAGCCTCGCGAAGAGAATCGAATACGACCTGTTCTACATCGAGAACTGGACCCTCGCTCTCGACGTGCGGATTTTGTGGATGACGCTCGTGCTGGACCTCAGAGCCAACGCCCACTAAAGCTGGCGCGGATCATACGGGCCGCTATACGACTCCGGCGGGTCCGCCGCCGGGCTCGATGTACTCCCCGGGTACACCTCTCCCGCCGGCGGACCCGCCGAAGCCGTCTTTCGACCCGTCTGACCGCGCCTCGTCGTCGCTCGAAATTGTGACGGTGTGAGCCTTCTGGCAAGGGGGAGCGCGGACGATACATCGAGCCATACGGGACCGGTTCTCTCGGCCGTCGGGCTCGACGTACGCCACCGGTACGCCTCCCCCGCCGCCCGACAGAACCCGCTCGTCTGACTCGCGTCTCGCCGCGCCTCGCCGTGAACAGAAACGACTATCGGGTTCACTTTTCGATCGTCGCTCTCGGAGATCCGGCCGGAGGCGTCGGAAGTCCTTCAAATCTCTAACCGAACGACCGCCTCATCCGAGTCGTCGGGCATGCTCGTGGGAGCGGTCGCCGGGTGGATCACACCGACCCCCCGGGAGGTCAGCAGAAATCGTGTATTTCCCGCTCCGCCGCGGCGTATTACGAGGCGAGGTGTTTCGAGATGGCCGCCAGCAGCGCGTCGGGGTTCACGGGCTTGCGCAGGCCGCTCACGCCCAGGCCATGGAGCTTGTCGTCGAGGGCTGCCGCCGTGAGCACCACGACCGGGATCGAGGCCAGATCCCTCCGCTGGTCCCGCGCCTCGAGGAACTGCCAGCCGTTCATCACCGGCATCATGAGATCGAGCACGATGAGGCTGGGACGAAATCCTTCCTCCAGGAGAGAAAGGGCATCGCGCCCGTTGGCGGCTTCCCGGACGCCGTGATCGGCATCCCGCAGCAGGATGGCGAGGGCCTCGCGAATATCGGCGTCGTCATCGACGAGAAGAATCTCGGACACGATCTCCCTTCGTGGCGCGGGGCCGGGACGCTCCGCGGCGTGCGGCGAGTTCCGGGCGCGGGCGGGACCATTATAGGAAAGGCTCGATGCGCCCCCTCGCCGGCGTAAGATCGTGAGGAGGACCACCGATGGCCGATCCCTTCCCCGCGAAACAACCGGCTCGCTCGAGGCCTTTCGCCCCGGGAGGACAGTTGCTCGGCTTCGCGGTCAGCCTGGCGCTCCTGGGGGGAATCGGCATCGTCTCCTGGCTGGGCCTCGATCGGGCGAGGTCCGACGTCGCGTGGGTCGACCACACGCGGGAGATCCTCGCGCGCGCCGCGCGCGTCCGTCTCCTCCTCAGCCGCGCGGAGAACGGCCGCCGCGGCTACATCGTGACCGCCGACCCGTCCGAGAGGGAGCGGTACCGGCAGGCGATCGCTGGGATCCCGCGCGAGCTCGAGCCGCTCCGCCGCCTGACCCGGGACAACCCCGACCAGCAGCGGCGGCTGTCCGCCATCGACGGCGAGCGCTCGGCGTGGACCTCCCTTCTGGAAAACGCGAACACCGCGTTCGAGCGGGAGGGTTTTTCTCTTTCCCGCGAGGCCGCGGTGATCCAGAGCACGCGCGCCCGCTCGAACCGGCTTCGCGCTCTCCTGGACGAGATCGAGGGGGAGGAGAACCGCCTCCTCGACGCCCGCGAGCGCACCGCGCGGGAGCACGCCGAACGCACGCGCCTCGCCGTCCTGGCCGGGACCGCGTTCGGCTTTCTCCTGCTCACCGCGGCCGCCATCTCGGCCGTTCGCGACTCTTCCGCGCGAATCCGCGCGGAAAACATCCTTCGCGAAAGCGAAGAGCGTTATCGCCAGCTCGTCGAAGGAGTCGGCGACTATGCGATCTACATGCTCGACCCGGAGGGGCGCGTCCGGACCTGGACCGAGAGCGCGCGCCAGGTCAAGGGATACACCGCCGAGGAAGTCGTCGGGAAGTCCCACACGATCTTCTATCCGCCGGAGGCGATCGCAGCGGGCGTGCCGGAGGAGCTGCTCGCGAGCGCCCGGCTCGAAGGTCGGGCGGAGGACGAAGGCTGGCGGGTCCGGAGCGACGGCTCGCGCTTCTGGGCCGACGTCCTGATCACGGCGATTCGGGACCGGGGCGAGCTCGTGGGATTCGCCAAGGTCACCCGAGACGTGTCGGAGCGCCGGGAGGCCGAGAAGCGAATCGAGGCGTTGAACCAGGACCTGCGGCACCAGGCGGCCGCGCTCGCCGCGTCGAACGAGGAGCTCCAGTCCTTCAGCTATTCCGTTTCGCACGACCTGCGAGCCCCACTGCGGTCGATCGACGGCTTCGGGGAAGCGCTCGTCGAAGACGAGGGGCCGCGCCTGAGCGACACGGGACGGCGTCACCTCGAACGGATCCGCGCGGCGGCCCGGCGGATGGGAGAGCTGATCGACGCCCTGCTCGAGCTGTCACGCGTGGCGCGTCAGTCTCTCCGGAACGAGCGGGTGGATTTGAGCGGGATCGCCGAAGCGATCATCGGCGATCTTCGGCGCGCCCATCCCGAGCGCCGGGTCGAAGTCATGATCGAGCCGGGAATGGAAGCGAAGGGAGACGAAAGGCTGATACGCCTCGTCCTGCAGAACCTCCTCGGCAACGCGTGGAAGTTCTCTTCCGGCCGCGAAGACGCGAAGGTCGAGTTCGCCACGGAACGCAACGGCGAGGTCCGCTACGTCGTGCGCGACAACGGAGCCGGATTCGACATGCGCTACGCGGACCAGCTCTTTCTCCCTTTTCACCGGCTCCACGGAGTGCGCGAATTCCCGGGGACCGGAATCGGTCTCGCGACCGTCGCCCGGATCGTGCGCCGGCACGGGGGAGACATCCGGGCGGAAGGAAGAGTCGGCGAAGGCGCGACGTTCCGGTTCACTTTGTAGCCGCTCGGTTTCGCTCCTTTCGCCGCGGTCCTTGCTCTCGGGTCACTCTTTGCCGGCAGGCCACCCCCTCCCCGCGGAGAGGTCGACCGCCACGGGCGGGCGGGTGAGGGAATCCGCCTTCTGCGACTCGATGCATCGTCCGCGTCCGTCGGGATTCTCCCAAATACACGATTTCAGTTCTGACGACGATGAGGCGCGGCCAGACGTGCTGGAAGGCGGGTTCGGCGGGCCTGGGGGCGGCGATGGCGTACTCGGGGAGCTACGTCGAGCCGCCGCCAAGCCCGCCGGACCCGCATAACGGCGCGTATGATCCGCGCCCCCCCTCCCTCACCCCGTCCCTCTCCCGCGGGGAGAGGGAGTGTTGCGCCCGCTCCGCCTTCGCTGAAGCTTCGGCGCGATCCTATCGACGTAGACTGCCACCAAGGCTCGAGCGAACTTGGAACCGATCGCGCCGTAGCTCGGCAGAGCGGAGGCGGACCGGCTCGATGCATCGTCCGCGCCCGACTAAAAGAAAGGGGTGCCGTCGGTGGGCGGCGCACCGACGCCCATCAACTTCAACACGCTCGGGTCCACGTCCATGATCGACGGGGGCCGCGAAAGGTCGAGCTTCACGGACGCGAAGAAGATCCCGCGCACGAGCTGCGGGTCGACCGAGCAATGGTCTCCGCTCCAGACATCGGTGTTGTCCTCAAAGAGGTTCTCGGTCGGCACGCCGAGCGAAGACTGCCAGGAGACGCGGAATCCGTCGGTGTTCAGCACGAAGAGGTCCGGGATCAGGTTCGGGTCGAACTTCTTGTAGGCCTCCTCGCGGCGGAGCACCCGGGAGACCGCCTTCGCGCCGTTCTTCGCATCCGTCAGCGTGAGGAGCCGCGCGATCAGCTCCGTCCGGAGCTTCTCGTATTCCGCGCCGGGAGCGACGACGCCTTCCTTTTCCCGGCCCGCGACGTTGATGTAGATCTCTCCCAGGCCCATCGCGTACGCCTTCGTCTTCGACCAGTCCACGCTGTCCCAGAACGTGCCGTGGGAGAAGAGCTCGTCCAAATTCTTCCGGCGAGCCTCGCCTTTCAGCGCCAGGTAGCCGTTCTGGACGAGCCACGTGTCGTAGTTGACCGAACGCCGCCAGGTGGCGAAGCCGTGGTCGGAGAGCACGATCAGCACGTCCGACGGCGAGAGTTTCGCGCGGGCCTGCCCGACGATCGCGTCCATCGTGTCGTAGGCCTTCTCGACGGCGTCCCCGTAGATCTTCGCGAGCGCGGCGTTGTAGGCGGGGTGCTGCGGATCGCGGAAGCGCCAGAACACGTGGCTCACCCGATCCGGGAACTCGAAATACTGGACCGCGCAATCGACGGAACGGTCGGCCAGCACCGTGTCGAGGATCCGGCGCTCGCTCGCGACGGTCGCCGCGACGTCCTCGAGAAACGTCGCTTCGTCGATCGTGCCCGACTGGATCGACCAGGTGTCGATCGCCCAGCCCATCGTCTTGAAGAGGCCGACGCGCGAGGCCAGGTCCGCGGCGAATCCGGCGGGGCTCGAGAGGGCGAGACCGGGAGGGAGCTTCCGGGGATCGAAGTTCACCGGAGAAAGGTAGAGGCCGATCTCGGGGGAGACCGAGACCAGCTTGAATTTCGCCATCCCGTGCAACGTCACGAGCGGATTGGCGGGGAAGGCGAGAGGAACCCAGTCGCTCCACTCCCCCGCCCGCAGGTGGACCCGCTGGCCCGACGTCGAAAGCGTCAGCCCCTTCTTGTCGGCGTCGACGGCGAGCGACAGCGGCGACGTCAGCCACCCGTCCGGGTTTCCGAAGTACTTCGCCGAGGGCCCCGTGATCTTCGTCGCGACCGTTCCCTCGTTCGAGTCGAGGCGAACGAGCTCGATCGAGAAGTCGTTCCCTCCCTTCGGCGCGAAGAACGGATCGGAAGTGAAGAACGAAGGCCGCCCGATGCGCCCGGAGAGATCCGGCACGCCGAGCCCCGAGACGAGCTTTCCCTCTTCGAACCGGTCGGGAGGGAAGGTGACCGGCATCCGCACGACGACGGCTTTTCGCCCCGCCGCGCCGAGCGATTGCCAGAGTGTCGTGCCCTGGCGGTTGTTGACGGCGGTCGGCATCTTCTCCGGCAGGTCTTTCCGGACGACGACGAAAACGAAGGCCGCCGCCGCGAGCCCGACCGCCAGGAACACCGCGCGCACCCATCGGCGCGCGAAGATCTGCGGCAGGAGGCCGAGCAGGAGAAGGGCCGCGAGGGCGAACGCCGGGGCGTTCCACTTTCCCAGCAGAAAGTTCTTCTCGCCTTCCTCGGCGATCGCGAAGGTCGGGGTGAGGTTCTTCGGGTCCCGTTTCAGGAAGTCGAAGATGCGGGTGCTTCCCGGGTCGAGCCCGGTCGAAAAGGAAGCCCACGAAACCGGCGTCTGCGCGGGGACGGGCGGAAGGAGCGGCGTGAAGCCTCCCTGCTTCTGGAGCGCCGCGAGATTCGGCAGCTTCCCCGCGGCGATCTGGCGCGAGACGATCCCGGCGTCCACCCCGTCGAAGCCGAGGATGACGACCCGGGGCCGGGCCGGCGCGGCGGAGGCGCCGGGCGCGCCGAGGAAGCCGGCGGCCGCGATCGAGAGGATCAGGAAAAGGCGGAGGCGTTTCACGCGGCCGCGATCGTAGCAAAACCGGGACGGCGATGCGCGTCTTCCGGTTAGACTTCGCGCATGGATTCCCTCGAAGACTTTTCGGCACGGCTCCGCGAGGCTCTCGAGCCGGACGTCCGCCGCCATTTCTCCCCGGAGTTCGTGATCTGCAGCGAATACTTCGATCGCTTCACGACGGAGGTGGCGGGCCGGGATCTCGAGCGCCTGGGCCTGCTCGAAGAGTTCCGCTCCCCCGCGACCGTCGAGGAGGCCCTCGCGCGAAAGGGCTACGTCCCCCGCGCCTCGATCGCGCTCGCCTGGATGCTGGAGAAATTGACCGAGGAGGGGTTCTTCGCGTCGTCCTCGGAAGCCGGAGGCGCCCGCTACGTCTCCCGCGTCCCCGTTCCGGCCGACAGCGGCGCCAAAGAGAAGGCGCTCGCGATCGACCCTTCCTGCGCGCCGGCCTTCACGGTCGTCGAGGAGCTCTCGACCCACATCATCGACTACTTCTCGGGCAGGAAGACGGGAGAAGAGATCCTCTTCTCGCCGGCCCGGCTCTCCCTGTGGTTCGACTATTTCCACAACGACAACCTTCTCTACGCCGTCAACAACCGTCTCGGCGCCGAAGCGGTGGCGCGCGCGCTGCCCCGGACGCATGCTTCGACCGTGCTCGAGCTCGGCGGCGGGGCGGGCTCGGCGGCGCTCGCCCTCCTCGAGCGGCTGTCGGTCGATGGCCGCCTCCCCGCGATCGGGAAGTACTTCTTCACCGAGCCGGTCCCGACTTTCCTGCGCCGCGGTGAACGCGCGCTGCGGCAGAAATTCCCGGACGTGCCGCTCGAGGCGCGCAAGCTCGACATGAACGCCTCGCTCGTCGAGCAGGGCATCGAGGCCGAGAGCGTGGACCTGGTCTATGCGGTCAACACGATCCACGTCGCGAACGACCTCGAGAAGACGCTGCGCGGGATCCGCGAGGTCGTGAAACCGGGAGGAGCGGTCGTTTTCTCCGAGTGCGTGCGGCCGCGCCCCGGCCAGCCGATCTACGTCGAGTTCATTTTCAACTTCCTCGAGAACTTCGTCCGCGTCGTGACCGACCCGGAGATCCGCCCGACGCACGGGTTCCTGACCCCGGCGAACTGGCGCGCCGCGCTCGCGCGAACGGGGTTCGACCGGTTCGCGCTCCTCCCGGACGTCGAGACCCTCGCCCGGGATTACCCGTCGTTCTTCGTGGGCGCGATCACCGCCCGGCGGCCCTCCGCCGGCTGAGCGCCGACCGACGCGCCGACGCTTAGCGGCGCGTTCCGGCCGCGGAGGCCCGGGGAAAGCGGCGCGGCGGGCCCTTCGGCGCGTCCCCGGCTCCCCGCAGCCGGCTCGGGTCGTCCCAGAAGGGGTAGAAGCAATACCACTGGGTCGGGTGCGCCCGGACGTAGCGCTCGAGGAGGCGGACGAACCGTTCCACGTTGGCGCGGAGGTCCGTTTCGTGATCGCCTCCGCGATCGATCGGCAGAGGGTCCTCGATCACGATGCGATACCGGTCCCCCTCGCGGAGGATGAAGGAGGGAAGGAAGGCCGCGCCCGAAACCATGGCGGCCGCGAAAGGACCGCGCGGGAAGAAGGCGGGCCGGCCGAAGAAATCGACCGGGATGCCCGTGTTGTTGAAGTCCCGGTCGCACTGGATCCCGAGGATCTGCCCGCGCGAAAGCGCCTGCACGACGGCCACGCCGGAGAGAAAAGTCTCGCCGACGGCGATCTCGCGCACGCCCCACCGCTCGTGCATCTCGCGCCGGAAGCGCTCGACGATCGGAAAGCGGTCGGGTTTCAGGACGACGTGGATCGGATGATCGAGACCGCCGAGCAACATCCCCCCGAGATACCAGTTGCCCAGATGCGCCGTGGCGAGGAGCACTCCCCTCCCGGAGCGCTCGGCGGCGACGATCTTCTCGTAACCCTCGATGTCGGAGATGAGCGACTGCGCTTCCGCGAACGGCCGCTGCGCGAAATAGAAGAAATCGATCCAGTGATAGGAATGCTGGTCGATCATTTCCCGCGCCGCGGCGACGACGCGCGGAGAGTCGGGCGGTTCCTGGAAGATCTGCGCGAAGTTCTCCCGGATCGCGGCCAGGTATTTCGGGCGCATCGCGAAGAACCTTCCGATCGTCTGGCGGGCGAGCGCGAAGAGAGTCGCCCGGGAGAGCACCCGCGTGAGCGCCCGGAAGAGCGGGAACCAGGCCGCGAACGACGCGGAGTAGATCGCGTTCACCGCGCGGTTGCGGGTCGCCATCTTGTCCTGCATCAGGCCGGCCGCGAGAGCACCCGGGGCTCGCCCGCGGTGATCAGGACGTCGTCTTCGATCCGGATGCCGATGCCGCGGCAGGCCTCCGGCGCCGGCGTTTCTTCGCGGAAGTACAGGCCCGGCTCGACGGTCAGGACCATCCCCGGCGCGAGCACGCGGGGGCTCCCGTCCGGATGCGTGGCCGCCGGGTCGTGGACGTCGAGTCCCAGCCAGTGGCTCACGCGGTGGAGCGTGTACGGCTTCTGGAGGCCTCCGGCGAGAACGCGGGCGGCGGGGCCCTCCACGACGCCGAGCGCCACGAGCCCTTCGGCGAGCACCCCGTGCGCCGCGGCCTGGACGTCGTCGAATGTGGCGCCGGCGACGCACCGGCCGATCGCGGCCGCCTGCGCCTCGGCCACGACGTCGCGGATCGCCCGCTGGGCCGGCGACCACTCTCCCGAAACGGCGTGCGTCCGGGTGATGTCCGCGCAGTAGCCGCCGCTCTCCGCGCCGGCGTCGATGAGAACGAGGTCCCCCGCCTCCAGGCGGCGGGCGTTGTCGACGTAGTGGAGCGTGGTCGCGTTCCGCCCGGAGCCCACGATCGACGGATAGGCCGGTCCCACCGCGCCGCGGCGCCGGAAATGGAATTCGATCGACGCCTCGATCTCCCACTCGCCGGCGCCCGGCCGGATCTCCCTCGCGGCTTCGGCATGCGCGTCGGCGGAAATCGCGGCGGCGGTCTCCAGGGCCAGGATCTCGCTTTCCTCTTTGACGAGGCGCATCTCGGCGACGATCGGCCCCGGATCGACGATCTCGGCCGCGGCGCCCGGCCGGCGGAGCCGCGGAAGCTCCTCGATCCACCGGTCGAGGCGCGGCGAGCGCCCGAGGGGAAGAAAGAGCCGATCCGCGTCGCGGAAAGAATCGGAGAGGAACTCTTCGAGGCGGTCGATCGGCCAGGCCGTCGCGCCGAAGCGCGCCGCGCCGGCGACGCCCTCGCGCTCGCCGTCCCACGCTTCGCGGGCGGGGTCCCGCGGCCGCACGAAGAGGTGGAACGCGTCCCCATCGAACACCGCGACGGCGTCCGGCTCGGGAAACCCGGTCAGGTACAGGAAATCCGAGTCCTGCCGGAATCGGAACGCCGTGTCGCGGGAGCGGTAGACGATTCGCGCGGCCGGCAGGATCGCCGGCGTGCCGGCGAGGAGCTCGCGGAAACGCGCGCGCCGGCGTCCGAAATCGTGCATCCGGCCATCATACAATCGCGCGGTGCGCCTCGATCAGCGGGTCGCGGGCGAGCACTCGCTCTCGCGCCGCAAGGCCCAGGACTACATCCAGACCGGCCGCGTCGACATCGACGGGAGGACCTGCCACGAGCCGGGCCGCAACGTCGAGGAGGGCTCGATCGTTCGGCTCGATCTCGACCGGCCGGCGGTCGGCGCCGTGCGCACCCGTCTCTCCGTTCTCCACGAGGACGACGACCTGATCATCGTGGACAAGCCGGCGGGGCTGCTCACGCTTCCGACCGAAGCGCGCGAGAAAGACACCCTTCTCGACCGCGTCAACGCCTACCTCCTGCATCGGTACCGGCGTCGTCCTTACGTGGGGGTCGTCCACCGGCTCGACAAGGACACTTCGGGAGCGATCGTCTTCGCCCGCTCGCGCGAAGTCCTTCGAGAGCTGCAGGAGCTCTTCCGCCGGCACGACGTCGAGCGGGAGTACGTCGCGCTCGTCGAGGGCCGCGTCGAAAAAGAGTCGGGAACGATCGGCCTCGACCTGGTTCGGGACCGCGGCGATCGGCGACGCGGAACGGCGCGTCCGGGCGAGGCCGGCGGGCGGAAGGCGGTCACCCACTACCGCGTCGTCCAGCGGCTTCCGGGCGCCACCCTGGTCGCCCTGCGCCTCGAGACCGGACGCACGCACCAGATCCGCGTGCATCTGGCCGCGCTCGGCCACCCCGTGATCGGAGACGCCGTCTATCGGCCGAAGCACTTCTCTCCGCCGACGATCGTCGCCCGCCGCCAGATGCTCCACGCCCGCACGCTCGGACTTCGCCACCCCCGGACCGGCGTCCCGATCGAAAAGGCGAGCGATCCGCCCGCCGACTTCCGGGAGCTCCTCGCCCGGATCGCGCGCGACCGGCCGGAGCGCCGCGCTCCGCGGGCCCGCCCCGTCCCCCCCGGCCCCGGGCGACCGCCGGAGACGCGGCGGATTCGTGGCAGAATGCCGGGAGAGGTGAAGAAACGATGACCGAAACCCCTTCTCCCGCCGGCGACGAAACGCCGGCCCGATCGCCCCGGCCCCGAAAAAAGTCCGCCTCCGCTCGACCGCGGAAGGCCTCTCCGCGCAAGCGCGCCGGGGCGAAGAAATCGAAATCCGCCGGCCCCGCCGGCCTGTCGGCTCTCCTTTCGGATCTCTCGACCCGGATGTCGAAGACCGGCACGCGCATCGCCGCGCAGGCGAGCGAAGGCGCGGCGAGCGCCCGATCCGCCCTCGGCAAGGCGAAGAGCGCGTCCCAGCGGGCGATCAAGGCTTCGATGCGGGAATGGAACAAGCTCGACACGCCGCGGAAAGTCGAGTTCGTCGCGGCGCTGCTGTCAGCCCTCGCAACGGCCTCCGGCACCATCGCCGCCCGCAAGAAAAAGAAGTGAGTACTTCGCGCTCATCGCCATGAGCGCGAAGTACTCATCCCGAGCATCGCGAGGGATCTCTTAAAGACGCGCTCACCGCGGTGAACGCAAGGTACGCATCCCGAGCATCGCGGCTTGCCGCGCCGACTTGTCCGCCGGAGCCTGCATTGGCGGA
>Ga0070666_10002001_pt1 | contig 12402 bp, 12 predicted proteins | sample KBSS23metaG_FD_64677 | JGI IMG/M metagenome (GOLD analysis project Ga0070666, IMG submission 64677) | Switchgrass rhizosphere microbial communities from Kellogg Biological Station, Michigan, USA - KBS S2-3 metaG | ecosystem: Host-associated > Plants > Roots > Rhizosphere > Soil ... | reverse complement strand
GATGCGAAAGCCGAGCGTTGTTACGCACGGAAACGTTCTCATCAAAGACGGTTACGTCATCACGGTCGCGGGCGATCCACTTCCCGATGGTGACGTACTCATCCAAAATGGAAAGATCAAAGCGATTGGCGCAAATCTGAGCGCACCCTCCGGCACCGTAGTCATCGATGCGAGAGGCAAGATCGTCACGCCTGGCATCATCGATGCGCACAGCCACATGGCGGCGTCTAGCTCAGTGAATGAGTACACCGACGCGACCGTGCCAGAAGTGAGAATCGCCGACATCATCGACCCGGATGACAGTTCGTTTTATTACAAGCTTGCATCGGGTTACACATCGGCGCTAGTGCTGCACGGTTCATCGAATCCTGTGGGCGGGCAAAGTCAGATCATCCACATGAAGTGGAAGTCGCCGGTGCAGGACGTTCTCTTCGATGGCGCATTTCGCGTCGTGAAGTTTGCCCTCGGCGAAAACGTGACCAACGCAAATGACGATGGTCCGCAAACTCGATTTCCTAAAACACGGATGGGAGTTGAAGAAACCTACCGCCGTGCGTTTGAAGCAGCGAAAGACTATTCTGCGATGTGGGATCGCTACAACGCGCATCCGAACGGCCCACCTCCGCGCCGCGACCTGCGGTTGGAGGCATTCTCCGACATTCTGAAGCGCAAGATCGTCGTGCATTGCCACTCGTATCGGCAGGACGAGATGCTCATGCTCGCGCGATTGTCGGATGAGTACGGTTTCAAGTTGGTATTTACTCACTCACTTGAGGCATACAAGATCGCTCCGGAACTCGCGAAGTTGGGAATCATGATCTCCAGCTTTGCCGATGCATGGGCATACAAGATGGAGGTCAACGATGCGATTCCCTATAACGCTGCGCTTTGCAACGCTGCGGGAGTCATCGTTTCCATCAACACGGATACGTCGGGCGGAATGACACCGGTCAACATGGATGCGGCGAAGTCTATGCGCTTTGGCGAGGTGCCACCGTCGGAGGCGATCAAGTTCGTCACCATCAATCCTGCAAAGCAACTCGGCATAGACAAGATGACTGGTTCGCTCGAGGCAGGGAAGGACGGCGACGTCGCGATTTGGGATGGCAATCCCCTTAGCGTGTATTCGCGATGCGACATGACGCTCGTCGATGGCGAGGTGATGTTCCAGCACCGAGACACGTTCGGTTTGGATTCGAGTTCGAAGCACGTGAACGAAGTTGGCGTATCGCAGGGCAAAGACTTGCCGATCGCATCTGACGGTCGCACGATTGCTATCGTCGGGGGCGATGTTTATCCGATCACGGGGCCGATGATTCCGGGCGGCACCGTCGTGATGAAGGATGGAAAGATTCTTTCCGTCGGTGCCAACGTGGATGTTCCGAGCGACGCGATTGTGGAGGATGCGAAAGGTCTTCGCGTTTTCCCAGGCTTCATCGATGCGGAATCTCAGATCGGACGACAAGAAGTGGATTCTGTCCGCGCAACGCAAGATACGACGGAGTTGGGACGTTTCCAACCCGACCTCACCGCGCTCGACGCGGTCAATCCTGAGAGCACTCATATTCCGATCACTCGACTCGGCGGAATCACGTCGACGATGGAGCGACCGTTGGGACCTCCTATCGCGGGACAAGGATCGATGACGAATCTTGCAGGCTGGACGACGGAGCAGATGGGCGTTGTTCGTCAAGCCGCGCTATACATCAACATTCCGGCCGGGCCGGAGTCGATTCCCGCCTTCTTCCGCGCGAACCTGACGCCGGATCAACTGCAACAGCAGAAAGATGCGGCCAACCAACAGCGCGATCAAATTCGCGACTACTTGGAAATGGGGAAGCGCTATTTGCTCGCTCGCAAAGAAGATCCGAATAACACGCCATCTGATCCTCGGCTCACGGCGCTCGAGCCCTATTTGAACGGCGAAAAGCCGGTCGTGATATCGGCTGGTACGGAAGGCTCGATCAAGTGGGCGGTGAAGCTCGCGGAAGACCTTCACCTTAAGATGATTCTGAGTGGCGGGAAGGAAACCTGGCGTTGCGCCGCGATGCTAGCGGAAAAGAAAATTCCCGTGGTGCTTGAGCCCGTTCCTGTGAACGCACTCGGCGCGGAGGGCGATGTTCCTCCTCGCGATTACGATCCTTACGATGTCGTTCTTTCGCAGCCCGCACTACTGGCTCGCGCAGGAGTCGACTTCGCATTTGGCTCGGGTGAGAGCGCCCTATCTTACGAGTTGCCTTTGCGCGCGGGACTTGCGTGCGCATATGGTCTGCCTGAAGAAACTGCGCTACGCGCGCTCACGATCAACGCGGCGAAGATGTTCGGCGTAGCTGATCAATTGGGCAGCTTGGAATCTGGGAAAATGGCGAACGTCGTCGTGATGGACGGCGATCCGCTGGAGATATCCACGCGCGTGCGTGGCCTATTTATCGGCGGGAAGCAACTTCCGTTGACTAGTCACTGGACGCAGTTGTACGAGAAGTATAAGCAGCGGAAATAAGTGATCAGTAATCGGTGATCGGAGTCGGGGGGCCCATCCGATCACTGATTACTGATTACCGATCACTCACTTAGCAGGCTTCGTAATGCTAAGCCCGAGTTCCTTCCACTGTGCTTCATCGACAATCGACGGAGCATCCATCATCGGATCGTAGCCGTTGCCCATCTTCGGGAACGCGATGACTTCGCGGATGTTCTCGTTATCCGTCAACATCATCACCAAGCGGTCGATACCCGGTGCGATCCCACCGTGGGGCGGCGCACCGAATGAGAATGCGTCCAACATGTGCCCGAAGCGTTCGCGCTGCGTTTCCTCGCTAATACCAAGCAGAGAGAACACTTTCGACTGAATATCGGAGCGGTGAATTCGGATCGATCCCGATGCGCACTCGATGCCATTGCACACCACGTCGTAGCAGTCCGCACGGATGCGGCCCGGGTCGGAATCGATGTACACCAAGTCCTCTTCTTTCGGTGCAGTGAAGGGATGGTGGGTTGAATCCCAACGCTTCTCGTCTTCGTTCCATTCCACGAGAGGGAAGTCGAGCACCCAGCAATACTTGAGCGTCTTCGGATCGCGCAGCCCGCATCGGTCGCCGATGAGCAATCGCAGACGAGATAGCACGGCGTTGACCGTCGAATAAGAGTCGGCGATAAAGCAGAGAAGGTCTCCTGCCTCAGCACCGCTGACTTTCAAAATCTCTTCCAACTCTGCGGGTTTGAAGAACTTGGCGATCGAACCCTTCACGCTCAGTCCGTTGGAACTGACAAATCCTTCCGAACCACCGGTTTCGACCGCGAGCGACGCCATGCCCTTTGCGCCGAATTCTTTGCTGAACTCTTCGAGGACGCCGACTTCTTTGCGTGAGAGCTGTCCGCCACCAGGGTAGCGAACGCCACGGATAACGCCGCCGTTTTCGACCGTGCTCTTAAAGACACCGAAATCGGATTCGCGAACCGCGTCGGTGATCTCGAACAACTGTAGACCGAATCGAAGGTCTGGCTTGTCGCTTCCATACAGCAACATTGCCTCATCGAATGAGAGTCGCTCGAATGGCTCGATAGGATTCTTGTTGAGCTTGAACTCGTCGATGATCTCGTTAAGCACCGTCCGGTGAAGACTCTCCGTCAATTGGAGAATGTCTTCTTGGGTGACGAACGACATCTCAAGGTCGAGCTGAGTGAATTCTGGTTGCCGGTCTGCACGCTGGCTCTCGTCGCGGAAACATCGCGCGATCTGGTAGTAACGCTCGATGCCCGCGACCATAAGCAACTGCTTGTACTGCTGTGGGCTCTGGGGCAACGCATAGAACTGACCCGGTTGCAATCGATAAGGCACCAAATAGTCGCGCGCGCCCTCAGGCGTGGAGCGCGTGATGATGGGCGTTTCCGTCTCCAAGAATCCGCGATCGTCCAAGTGCTTGCGGATCTTCTTGACGAGAGCAGCGCGAATCGCGAGGTTGCGATACATCAGCGGGCGGCGAAGGTCGAGGTAGCGATACTTGACGCGCAACTCTTCGTTCACGTTCTGCATCTGATCCTCGTCGCTCAGCGGGAAGGGAAGCGTTTTTGCCGAGCTGAGAATCGTAAATCCAGTCACCGCGACTTCGATGTCGCCCGTTTCCATCTTCGGATTTCGGACGGCGTCGGCACGTGCGACCACTTCGCCGGAGACGGCGATACATGTCTCGCTCTTGATCTCGCTGAGATTGGGAAACCGAGCGGGGTCGAAGTTGAGTTGGATCAGGCCGGTGCGATCCCGCAGATCGACGAAGAACAGACCTCCAAGATCGCGGACCTTGTGAGCCCAGCCGTTTAGAACGACCTGCTTGCCCACATCGGCGAGCCGAAGCTCACCGCACATCACCGAGCGCTGTACAAACCCCATGGAGCGAATAGGATACTCGGGAGACCGCTAACGGCTCGGGCTTATTGCGGCGCGCGCGTCCAATCGCGACGAGTGGTGTTGTCGCTCGCAAGACTCAGCCCATCCGATCATCGCTGCTGCAGGCTCCTGGCCCTGAGCCCCAAGCCCAACGATTTAGGCCTATTTGAAGCAAATCCGAGCGTTCGAGAGTCCCTATTGCGTAGAAAGGCCTCCGGTAAAATGCCTGAGCGGCTCGCCCTGCTCGGACGGATGCTGAGCACCACAAAAAAGATCATGACAAGGAGCGTTAACTAAAGATGGCCCTCGCCGTAGACCCAGGCCCGACCAAGATTCCTAATTACCGCAATACGGTGAAGAAGGAAATCCCCGCCGAATATCTGCAGCCAGAGCTTTTGACGCTTCTGTGGATTCCGGTTCACGCAGCCATCATCGGCGGCAGCCTCTTTCTCCTTCATAGCTATTTCTCGTGGTGGCTTGCTCCGATTCTGTCGCTCGTTATCGGCCACTCGTTCGCTTGCCTCGGATTTCTCGCCCACGACATCTGCCACGGGGCTTCGATCCGTATTCCGCTTGTCCGCGAATTCCTGACCGCTCTCGGATTTTCTGCTTTCGGAATCGGGCCGTACCTCTGGCGACGCTGGCATAACACGGACCACCACAACAACACCCAGGTGGAAGGCATCGATCCCGACCATCTCTTCACGATGGAGGACTATCAGAAGAACCCGATCCTCCAGGGCCTCTATCGACTTTCGCCGCTCCTTCGAAACATCATCATCTTCTCATCGTTCAGCTACCGCATGACCCAGCAAACGATCCGCATGATGATCACCTACCTGCGGAGTCCAAAGAGCACAAACTACAACCGAGTTGTTCTGATCGCGCAGTTCGTGATTCCCATCGCCTGCTGGGTGACTCTTACGTCTCTTCTCGGAACGCAGGTCTTCATTTGGGGCTACTTCGTTCCGCTCCTCGTAGGCAATGCGATTGCGATCAGCTACATCGCCACCAATCACTTTTTGAATCCGCTCGCGGATGATCGAGACGTGCTCGCCACGTCGCTTTCGGTGACGCTTCCGAAATGGCTTTCCTTCCTGGATGCCTGGCACATTCATTTCGGTGCGCACGTTGCTCACCACTTGTTCCCACAGGCGCCGGCACGATACGGCCGCGCGATCGAGAACAAGATTCAAGAGCTATATCCTGATCGCTTCCACGTCATGCCGATGATGACCGCGCTCCACATGCTTTGGAAAACGCCGTGGGTTTACGAGGATAAGGAAACGCTTATCGATCCTCACCGCCAACTGCGCTACAAGACTCTTGGTAACGGCATGAATTGGCTGAGCCGCAGAATGCAGAAGCGCAAGGACCGAGAGGAAGCCGCGAAGGCTGCAAAAGCCGCCGTCAACCAAGAATAGATTTATGAAGGGCGAGACCCTCATGTCGTTGAAGGACTTGGCCATCACGATGGCCCTGTTCACCCTCGCGGTCGTCGCCGTAGTGCTATTCGGTTTCCTCTGGTTCAAACGTTGGTCCCGGCGAGAAGCGATGCGACGCGGCGGCGACATCGCATTGGCCCACTTGAATCCGGATTGCGAAGAGCTGCCCGAGACTCGCTAGTGAGCCTTGCGCTCAGTCATTCGATAATTCCGTTGCGAGTCACCCCTCTCCTTGTGAGTCGCCTCCGCTTGTTCGTGTGACGCTCGAAGATTTGTATAGGCGACGAGCAGGGGGAGGGGTCGGGGGTTCGGTGAGAGCTGGCGGGAATCGGCTTAGCTACTAATTTGTCATTGCCCGATCTTAGGAAACTCCGGACGACTTGGATTGATCCTCGGAACTCCCAACTGGACGATGTCCCGCTTGAAAAACAGATCAGTGGTCCAATCCAATACGATTCGAATCCGTCGCGACCAGCTCGGCATCTTCATCAGATACACGGTGCGGAACAGCCACCAAGCGAAGAGCCCCGACACTTTGATTCCAAAAACCTTCGCAACCGCCGACCGACATCCAAGCTCTGCCAGAGAGCCAACCGGGTTGTAGTCGAACGCAACCGGATCTTCATGTCTGATCACGCGGCAGATGTTATAGGCGACATGCGCCCCCTCACGCACCGCGTTCTGTGCCGTTGCGCCATAGTTCTGATGATTCGGATCGTCAACCTTTGCGATGTCGCCAATTGCCCACACATTGTCGATACCGTCGACACGTAAGTTGCGGCCGCATTTCAACCATCCCTTGTCGCGCGGAAGGCCATCGATTTCATCCAGTAAGGGGTTCGGCGCAATGCCTGCCGCCCAAACACACGTATAGGTCGGCATTTTGGTCCCATCGGTAAGCACGATGCATTCTTCGTAAATCTCCTTTGCGGTGACTCCCGTGCGCAAATCCAGCCCGCGACTCTCCAAATTCTTCCGCGCGTATTCGGCAAGCTCTTCGTCGATGGCGCTGAGGATTCGATTTGACAACTCCAGCACGACAACGGAAATATCTTCGCGACGAATGTTCGAATACGACTTTCGTGCGTCGGTGAGAAAGTCATGATATTCGCCAGCCAACTCGATGCCGGTGAAGTTCGCCCCGACGATCACGAACCGAAGCAGAGCCTTTCGGACGTTCTCATCATCGATCGTATTCGCCAACTCAAGAAGTCGCACTGCACGGTCGCGTAGAGAAATGGAGTCGGCCAAGCTCTTGATCTGAAATCCATATTCGGCAAGACCTGGCACAGGCGGCATTTTGGTGACCGAACCCAACCCGATGACCAGATGATCATAGTGAAGGGAAGTGCTTGTCTCCGCACCGATGATTCGAAATCGCACTTGCTGACTGCTCAAATCGACGCCCGTCACTTCTCCCATTCGAAAATCCTGATCGCGGACGAAGTCGCGAATCGGCACAACGACGTGCCGCGGCTCGATCGTTCCAACTCCTGCTTCAACGAGAAGCGGGTAGAAGAGGAGGAAGTTGTTGCGGTCGATGAGCGTACAGGTCCAGCCCTTCGGCAGATTCTTCTTAAGGGCACGTGCGGCATAGGCGCCCGCAAACCCACCGCCAAGTACGACGACCTTCTTTTCTGAACCCGCGAAGTTGGTTTCCTGCATTGCTGCTCCTATGACGACTCATTGTCGCACGCGGAGCGGTAAGCACGAGGGCGTATCAGCCGAGACCGATATCGCGTCGCGTCGTCTTCGCGGCAGGCAGCGACTCAAGATCGAGGTTCATCGACTTGTAGGTGCGTGCAACTTTGAAGCCATGTTCACCATAGAATTTCTCAAGCACTGTCCAGTCGATCAGGCAACGCTTCACCCCAAGATTCTTCAGGTGCTCAAGTGATGCAGCAAGCAAGGCGTGACCAAGTCCTTTGCCGCGCAGTCCAGCAGAGACGCCGATCGGACCCAGGCTGCCCCAATGGTCGCCCAAATCTTTCTTCCACACGCCACCCGCCATCGCGACCTTGTCATCCCATTTCTGGATCCGGGCGAATCCTACGATCTGCTCGCCACGGAACAGACCCATCACGCAATGGGGATACCCTTCGCGGCGGACTTTCTCTTCCAGATCGTACGGCCATCGACCGGGGAACTCCTCAAGCATGAATTCCTTCACCGCATCGATATCGTCGATCGAAAGAGGTCGCACGGAATATCCGTCCGGCACGGGATGCTTGTTCTCGTAGTCGGCCAGATCGCGCTCCATGTCGTGCGCTTCCGTGCCTTCTGTGAACCCTTCCACTTCCAAAAGATTCTTCAGCGCAGAGAAATCGGTCGGCACGCCAGGGAAGAAGTGCCACGCGTCTTGCCCGAAGCGCAGGTTTCTAACACCGCGATTTCGCAGGATGGCCTTTACTTCCGCCAAAAGGTCGACCGCGGTTTGAGAGTCCTGATAGGCGATCGCGCACAGATACGCGTCGTCGGAAACTCGTCCGGGATACAGGCGGCCCGGCGCCGACTTCTTGACGACGACAAAGCCCAAGGCTGGCCCGTCTGGCGCGTGAATGAGGGAGGCACCCCAGTCGAAGACCGGGCAATCGACCGTGTTGAGCTTCAGAAGTTCCGGGTCGACGTCGTACCGGGGAGGGAAGTAGTTGCTCCAGAGGTTGGCAAGTTCAGAAAAATTAGCGCGTCGAAAACTCTGGAGCACGGTCTCATCTCCTAGCGAGGAGTTGGCGCAGGTGCTCTCCGTAGAGATTGAGAGCTTCGCGCGTCCTCGTAATCCTTGATATCATATTTCCGTCGTCGATCCTAAGGAAAACTTCCAAATTCGAGGCGGCAAAGAGAGCCTCGAAGGCATCGCTGGCCCGTCCGTCGTTCAAAAGCCCCTGTTGAGCATCTTCCGGCATGAAGCGCAAATAAGCCACGACATATCGCCGGACTGGTGCGTAGTTTGACGACATCCAGCGGCGAAGTTCCCCGTATCTAGCTTCTAACTTGGGGGTGGGGCCGTATTGAGCCGCATCGCAGAGGGTCTCAACCAGATCTTCGTACTTGCGGTAAAAGCGGATAAGTTCCTCGTGCCGCTCGGGCACGGTAGGGGCCAACTTGGCCGACATCGCCCTGTCTTTGGCTTCTTCCCGATCCTTCGCCGCCGATTTCGAGCGATTGACGAAACGGGAAACCCAGCCCGAAACGCTCGTCACGCCCTGGGTAACTCTTTGACCGACCGTAAGGGTCCTCAATTTCCAACCTCCTTGTTCTTCTCAACCCAGTTGATCCGAAGATCACGCACCATTCCGTTGACGCGCCTTTTGTCTTCGTCATCCAGATTCGATTCTAGGACTTCAGCGAGCTTTGCCGTTGCATCGATTGCCGTTCTTGCCTGGACCAAATCTTGATGTATCTGTCCAGTCATTATATCAGGCTGTAACCCTAATTTTTGCCAGGATACGGAGGCAAGCTGCTCCACGATGATCGCAAGCATTTCGTAGACATCGAGGGGCCCTTTCGGCGTTTCCTGATCCGACACGCAATTAGGGACGGAGAGCCCCCACCGGACGATGCTGCCGTTGCCTCGCGAATTCTTCCAAAAGATTTAGCAAAAAGGCAGAACGATATCGGGGAAAACGTGTCTCACTTTTGTATGCCCGGGCTATTGCAAAACTGCGGGCTAAGAATTACCGGCCAAACTACAGATAGCACCTTAAGCGATATAAGCCTTGACACGATTCATCTCTGCTGCTGCAAGGAAGTACAAGTGCCAAATGGTTGAGCTTTGTAAAAACGGATTTTTTGCTCGCCTCGATCATGAGAACGGCTACGTGCGTGTTCAACTGGTCCACCTTGAACATGAAGTAGAGAACGTCCTCGCCAGTTTCGTTTGTTCACTTGGTTCGCTCGCTGCAGTTCTTTCCGGTGCCACAGTGCAACTATCTGACGGTAAGGGCGGCTATCTCCTCATTACTCCTGAATCGGATGGAGTCCACGTTGGATTTGCATCCAACCATCTGGAGAGGGAAGAAGCTTGCGTCGTGACTCGAGAGAATTACTCACAGATGATCACACTCGTTGCGACGCCAACTCGACGTAACAGGTAGACGGCAAAAGGAGAACCGTTCTACAATGAATTGCCATCGATTCACTTCTTCTTTTTGTCTGCGCCGGTGCCCGAGATGAAGGATTCGTTTTGCAAACGGTCCGCGGATCGGGTGTACCCACCTCGGTCGTATGCGTGAGGAGCTACGAATCGGCATGCCATTTTCTCCATCGTACGGGAGATTTCGTTGGCCGCGTTGGGGGCGATCCTTGCCTCGTCGTAATCGAGACTGCAGAACCCGATGATCACACTCAGGGCTACGTGGAGTTGCTCCGAAAAAATAGGACACCGCTGCCCGCGGTGGTCTTGTGCGACGCTTGTCCCCAGGAGCGCATGCGACGCCTCTACGAGATCGGAACAAACAGCATCCTCGTGATGCCCGCCGAGATGGAGCAGTATAAGGATTGGCTCGTCACCACCCTTCAATATTGGATACGTCTGAACTGCACGCGAATCATGCTCACTTAGGAGCTGATCACATCAAGCCGAAGACGGTGCAATAGGGGAGCATCATGACCCCGAAGTCGTATGCCGCATTGGGGGATGCAAACTTCCACTTGTGAAAGCTGGGGCTGGAAGCTCGCTCTTCCACGACTTCCATCAGATTGTCGTTCAGGATGAAGACTGCACTTTTGCTGCCGAGCACCCAATCGCGAACATCCTTACCCGCATCGGCGGGATGAGGATCCAACAGGTGATCCCAAAGATGGCCCTCGATCGCTGCGGTTACGTCGGGGAGCTTGATCTCTTTTCGTTGCGGTACAGCCACCTAGGAATTGTCGGAGTGAAGGGCAGCGGCCTTTAGGTCATTTCTTAGCCTGAAAAGAACCTAAGGAAAAGAACCTTAAATGCAACAAGATCGAACCTGGCTTAACTCAGATAGAGCCCAAAGCTCGACTTAGCCGTGGGCGCCGCTATCAAGGTTGGTGCCGCTACGGGTTCGGATTCGGATTGAAAGAGCCACAGTCGGGTGACCGAGTCGATTGCAGCCTGATAACCCTGGTAATCGACGGGCTTCTTTACGTAATCATTGGCTCCGAGAGCCCAAGCCTGCTCCATATCCATAGGTTCGTCCGAGGACGTCAGAACGACCACCGCAACCTCTTTCAAGAGCGAACTCGATCGAATCGCCTGCAAAACTTCGAATCCACTAGCCTTGGGGAGCTTGAGATCCAAGAGGACCAGGTCCGGTATGTCCGCATCCGACAGGGACTGCACTCTATCGAGCGCTTGCTCTCCATCGCGTGAGACGAATACTTCGGGTTTGAACGAGGTCTTAGAGAGCGACCTAACGGTTAGGCGCTCGTCGTCCAGGTTGTCCTCAACCAACCAGACCTTGGGCGCTCCGGTCCGCCGGGTTTCGCCAGAGTCGCTGAGTTGAGTGGAAGATGACACTACAGCTAGGACGCAATCTCTAAGTGCATGTTCAGGCGCGATCGTTGCGCAAAGCTCAACTTTGGACCTTAAGCGGCCAACGACAGCAAGTAAACTTAAGACCTCCAGAACATGGTCCACAACGTCATCATCGTCGGCTCCGGGCCTGCAGGTTATACCGCCGCTCTTTACAACGCTCGCGCAAATCTAGATCCGCTCCTGTTCGCGGGGATCCAGCCCGGCGGGCAGTTGATGATCACCACGGACGTGGAGAACTATCCCGGCTTTCCCGACGGAATCATGGGTCCGGAAATGATGGAGCTTTTCCGAAAGCAGATCGAGCGCTTTGGAACGCAGATCAAAGACCACACGATTACCAAGGTGGATCTTAGCCAGCGACCGTTTAAGCTCTGGGCCGACGATGAAATGTTCGAAGCCAAGAGCGTGATCATCGCCACCGGCGCGACCGCGAAATGGATCGGACTACCCAGCGAGGTCACCTTCGGCGGCTTCGGCGTCAGCGCGTGCGCAACGTGTGATGGATTTTTCTTTCGTGGCAAGAACGTCATCGTTGTGGGTGGCGGAGATACCGCGATGGAAGAGGCGAACTATCTCACGAAGCATGCGAACAAGGTCTACCTGGTCCATCGCCGCGATTCATTCCGAGCGAGCAAGATCATGGTGGATCGGGTGATGAACAATCCGAAAGTTGAGTTGATCACGAACACTGTCCTCGAAGAGATCACGGGCCAAACCGACCCCGTCAAGAAAGTGACCGGTGTGCGCATGCTAAACGTGAGCACCGAAAAAACCTCGACGATGGACATAGACGGTGTGTTCGTCGCCATCGGACACAAGCCCAACAGCGACATCTTCAAGGGCTGGCTCGACATGGACGATGTCGGATACATCAAGGTGCAGGCGAACAGCACCCGCACGAACATTCCAGGCGTATTCGCCGCCGGCGATGTTGCCGATGCGGTGTATCGACAAGCGGTGACCGCAGCGGGCACCGGTTGCATGGCTGCCATAGACGCCGAACGATTTCTCGAGGCAGAGGGGCATTAACTGATGCTCACCGCGCTGCTTATCGCGGCGCTTTTTTC
>Ga0070666_10001997_pt1 | contig 12417 bp, 5 predicted proteins | sample KBSS23metaG_FD_64677 | JGI IMG/M metagenome (GOLD analysis project Ga0070666, IMG submission 64677) | Switchgrass rhizosphere microbial communities from Kellogg Biological Station, Michigan, USA - KBS S2-3 metaG | ecosystem: Host-associated > Plants > Roots > Rhizosphere > Soil ... | reverse complement strand
GACGCGCGCGATGTAGGCCGGCGTCGGATTGCTCGTGGTCAGGCGCTGGATCAACTGGCGCGAGATGAACGGTGCGACGTTGGGATGCGAAGTGATCGCCTTGAGCGCGGCGGCGAGATCGTTCTCGCAGCTCGTGCCCGCGGGCAGCGTCGGCGCGTCGGAGGTGGCACCGTAGTTGCCGCTCGGGCTGATCAGGGTCTTGGCGCCGCTGTCGTGATAGGCGGCATAGCAGACCAGCGGCTGGTAGTTCGCCGGTGCCCAGTTGCCGCTGCTCGGATCGGTGCCGAATCCGCTCTGATAACTCCAGCCGGTGAACACGCGCGCGTTGGCGGCAACCGTAGCCTCGGTATAGGTCGGAATCTCGGCGCCGTTCGCGTCGAGTTTCGGCGAGAAATCGGCATTGCGCAGGATCAGGCCGACCGAGAACAACTGCATCAGTTCGCGCCCGTAGTTTTCGTCGGGCGAGGTGCCGAGAAGCGGGTCGCCCTTGCGGTTGTTCGTGTAGCTGAGCATCTTGCCCATCGCCGGGCTGCGCGTGACATCGTAGATCAGGTTGTAGTAACTCGCCGGGTGGGACACGCCAGCGGCGTCGGTATAGGTGGCGACGTCGCGCGCGAGCGTATCCGCGTACTCCGCGATCGCAACCGGATCCTGGTCCAGATTGCCGGCGCGGTCGGACACGACGAGGATCTGGCTCATCGTCCAGGCGAGGCGCTGGCGCAGCTGATCCGGCGCGGTGACCATCGTGCGGAAGGAAACTTCGAGACGGTCGATCTGGCCCGGATTGGTCACGTAGGCGTCGAGCTTTTCGACCGCCGGGCGTTGCAGGGTCGGCGGCAGCGCGAGCTGGCGGCGGATCCATTCGGTGTAGCCGAGTGCGCGCAGGCTGGCGATGTCTGCGGGAGTCGGTCCGAACGTGGCCATGGTCAGGAAACGCGCGGCTTCGGCGTCGCTGGCCGGAGCGCTGTTCAATGCCACTATCGCGGCGCGCTGCGGCGCGGACATCTCGTTCTGGGGTCGCTCGCCCCTTGCCGCGGTGGCGGGGCCGAAGAACAAAACCGAGACGCAGGCAAGCGCAACCCGGGCCAGGTTGGCTGAGAAAGAAGCTTGTGGATTCAAAAGAGGAACTCCGAGGGAATGCGCCGAACTCCACGGCGATTGCCCTTGTAACTACTAGGGTGCGTCAATTACTTTTGATTCGCGTTGCGCGAAATGCACCCCTGCCATGTTTCGCGATCGTAAAATATGCGTTAAGGAACCGTTCGGTCAAGTGATCTTCATCACAGATCAAGAAAATATTTTTCAGTCTATCGTTTTGATCCTGAACGGATTTTTGCCAATGAGATGTTAAGCGAGAGCTTCGCTCGTCTCTCTTCCGGATTTCCATGTGCCTGTTGCTGCTCGCCCTAAATGTCGTCGCCGATCGCCCCTGGCTCCTGCTTGGCAACCGCGACGAGTTCCACGCGCGGCCGACGGCGCCGGCTCGCGAATGGGCTGATGCATCCGGCGTATTCGGCGGGCGCGATCTTGTGGCCGGAGGTTCGTGGCTCGCGGTTAACCGCAACGGCCGCTACGCCGCCGTCACCAACGTGCGTCGGCCCGGCGCATCGCCGGCACCGCGTTCGCGTGGCGCGCTGGTCGGCGAGTTCGTCACGGGTGCCGCGACGCCAGCGGCGTATGCCGCGACTGTTGCGCGCGAATGCGCAGAATACGGGCCGTTCAACCTCGTCGTCGGCGACGGCGGCGGCGCCTGTTTCGTCAGCAGCATCGACGCCAGCGTGCGTCGGCTCGGCGACGGCGTGCACGCCTTCAGCAACGGTTCGCTCGAAGACGAATGGCCGAAGATGCGGCGCCTGCAGGCTAATTTTTCCACTCTGCTGCAAAATGGAAAAGTGGAAGATTCCGCATTTCTCGATCTGCTCTTCGACGATACGCGCCCCGCCGACGTGGACTTGCCCGACACCGGCATCGGCCTCGAACTCGAACGTCGCCTTGCATCGATCTTCGTCATGCCGATGACCGCGCACGGTGAAGCCTATGGCACGCGCGCGAGCACGCTCGCCTATGCGCGAGCGGACGGCGGTTCCGTCCTGCGCGAGCGGCGCTACGCTGCGGATGCGCAGGTGACGGGGGAGTCTTCGCTCGAGTTTTAAGTCTTGCTCGTTATTTCGGTGTGTTGACCTTGGATTCTTAAATCAGAGCTTCCACTCGTCCTGCGGACGAGCGTCTTACTTTCTCTGCTCGTGCAGAGAAAGTAAGCAAAGAGACACGCCCCAGAGCATTGCGCCCGGCGCGCGTCCCGCGCTCCGGGTCCGCATCAGCGGCCGGGTTCCGCTAATTGCACGTCCATGTGCAATAGCGGAATGCGCGCGATCCATCGCGCGCACCCTGCGGGCTTTTCCGACCGCTGCCGCCGCAATGCAATGGGGGTCCGGAGAGGCCAGAGCAGCGCGCTCCTGCGCGCCCGGCTTCGGCACTTGATCCAGCTCTTGATTTTTGGGTCCCCGTTTGCCGCGGCGAGGGCAGGACGGAAATGTCCGCAGGAGCGCGCGCACGATGCGCGCGAGTTCGTTGCTTGGACAGGGAAGTTCAATCAACGAACCCCGGCCTGACCTCGCGCACCGCCGTAGGCGGCGCGGCATCCGGGGTGCATTTCTTTTGGTTACTTTTCTTTGGGCAAGCAAAGAAAAGTAACCCGCGCGCCGGACGCGCGCGGAAAAACGAATGGACGCGATTACAAGAAATCAAGTGCAAAACAAGCATCGAGTTTGCGTCCCCTCTTACTCCGTCGCGGGGATTGTGAGAGAGCGCCAGCGTGTCAAGCCGGCAGTATTGCCCTCAGCGCCGCTCGCGCCGCATCGAACGAGAAATGGGAACTTACGTTGACGAGCCCATTCGCCGACAAGGTGTTCCACAGCGTTTCGTCGGCGTAGAGGCGCAGGATCGCGGCGGCGAAGTCGGCAGGCGTGTCGGCGACGAGGACGTCGCTGCCGGCGTTGACGTGCATGCCTTCAACCGCGGTCGTCGTCGCGACCACGGGCAGGCCGTAGCTCATCGCCATGTTGACCTTGCCCTTGACACCCGCGCCGACGCGCAGCGGCGCGATCGAGATGCGGCAGCCGTCCATGAACGGCGCGAGGTCGGCGACGTAGCCATGCACGATCACACCGTCGACCGCCAGCTTGGCGATCGAATCCGGTGCGCCGGCACCGATGACGTGCAGGTCGATCTTCGCCTGCGCGCGCAGCAGCGGGAACACCTCGCGCACGAACCAGAGCACCGCATCGACGTTCGGCGGGTGCTGGAAACTGCCGACGAAGACGATGCCCTCGCGCGCGGCGAACTCACGCCGGCAGCCGTAGATCTCGTGCACGTTGCTCAATACCGCGACGGGCACGCCCGGCGCCTCGCGCGCGAGCAGGGTCTTTTCCGTTTCGCTGACGACGAGGGTAAGGTCGCATTCGTCCATCATGCGCAGTTCGCTCGCTCGCGTCGCCGCGGCCTGGCGCGCGAGCTCGGCGCTGCCTTCGATCTGCGCCGTGCGCTGCTCGCGCAGATAGTGCAGGTCGACGGTGTCGAAGATCATTTTCGCGCGCCGTGCATACAGGTAGACGAGGTCGAGATATTTCTCGGCGACGTAGTGGCGCGAGAGCACGACGACGTCGAGTTCGGGTCCGTTCGTGCGCAGCCATGCGCCTGCATCGGCGACGAACGGGTGGTAGAGCGCTTCGACGCCGAGCGCCTGCAGCGCCTCGGTGTAGCGCCCGTCATGGGCGTGATTTTCGGGCAGGAAACTGACTCGATAGCCGAGTTCGCGCAGCAGGCGTATGAGGTTGGTCATGCGCAGCGAACCCGAATCCTGGTCCGGCCGCGGCGTGTACGAATCGATGATCAGCACGCGCCGCGCATCGCGGAAGTTCGCCGCTGCGACGGCGTGCTTGGCGTTGTCGATCGGCGCCGGCTGCAAGGTCAGCGCCGCCTTCCACTTGTCGAGGAATTTTTCGCGGTTGACGACCTGGTATTGCTTGATGCCGCTGCCGACGTCGGTGCCCGAGGTGACGCCCTCGAAATGGACGACGACCGAGCGCGGCTCGTAGAAAACCTTCTTGCCGGCCGCGCGCACGGCGAAGGCGAGATCGGTGTCTTCATAGTAGGCCGGCGCGTAGCGCGAGTCGAAGCCGCCGAGCTCATTGAAGAATTCGCGCCGCAGCATGATCGCCGCGCCGGAGCAGTAGTCGGCTTCGCGGCGGAATTCGTAGCGCGGATCGCCGGGGTTGTCGAAGCGGCCGTAGTTCCATCCCGAACCGTCGCGGAAGACGATGCCGCCGGCTTCCTGCAGGCGCCCATCCGGATAGACGAGTTTGGCGCCGACGAGGCCGGCATCGGCTTCCTCGGCAAAGCAGGCGACCAGCGCTTCGAGCCAGCCACGGGTGACGACGGTGTCGTTGTTGAGGAACAGCACGTACTCGCCGCTTGCCGCCGCTGCTCCTGCATTGCAGGAGCCGATGAAGCCGAGGTTGCGCTCGTTGCGCAGAGCGCGGATGCCGTCGACCTGCGCTAGCTGCGCCGGTGTCGCATCGCTGGAGCCGTCGTCGACGACGATCACCTCGAACGCCGTGGCGCCCGCGCGCTCGGCAAGCGAACGCAGGCAGGCGACTGTGTATTCGACCTTGTTGTAGACCGGAATGACGATACTCACCAGCGGCCGTGCTGAGGTGGGTACGGCGAAGGTCTCCAGTGGCGCATCGGTCGCGGTCGGTGCGGCAGGCGTGTCGACGATCGGCGCGGGCACCGGCGCGCCGCGCTTGCGCGCCAGTTCGTCGCCGATGCGGCGGAACGTGCCGAGCAGTCCGCGTCGCGCGAGGCTGCCGCGCGTGCGTATGCCCGCGCTGCGTACGCGCTTGAGCTGGAAGGCGATGCGGGTGCGCGTATCGCGCAGTTTGCGCATCACGAAGCGCAGCGGGCGGGTGACGCGCCATGACGTACTCGCGAACATTTCCTGAACCTGATTGTTGAGTTGCAGCGCCCAGCGCGTGCGCTCGTCCAAGTCGCCTTGCAGCTGAATGTGTGCGTTGCTGAGCCGGGCGTATTCGTCGCGTGCTTCCTGCAACTGGCGGTCGAGTTCCAGTGCCCATTGAGTGCGCTCGTCCAAAGCGCTTTGCGCAGCTCTCTCGCGTGCCGCGGCTTGGCGCGCCCACTTCGTGCGTTCGCCGATTGTTCGTTCGCGTTCGAGGATCGTCTGATCGCGTTCGGCGATGACCTCTCGATCACGGCGCACTTCGCGTTCGAGGTCGATTGCCCATTCAACCCGCTGCGACAGCTCTTTTTGCTGCTGCGCAATTTCATCGCGCAGCCTGGCACTGAGTCGCTGCGCGTCGCCGAGCAGGCCGGCGCGAGTTTGCGCCGCTAGCGCATCCGGGCTCGGCAGCGAGGCCGGCGTCGCTGCCGTCCGTCCAGGCGCCTGAGGCAGCAGTTGGGCATAGTCCGCGGCCATCTGCGCAAGATCGCGGGGCAAGACGCTGGCGAGTGCCGTGCGTGCCGCCGCGATCGCCGCGGGATTTCGCGCGAGCCGCTCGACGCAGCTGGCGACCGCCTCGGCCTGCGGCTCGACCAGCCAGCCGCTCGCTCCCTCTTCGATGCGCTCCGCGAGCGCACCGAGCCGGGTACCGATGACCGGAATGCCGAGGCTCGCCAGTTCGGACAGCGTATAACTGAAGGTTTCGGCGACGGTGGGCAGCAGCAGCGCCGCATCCGGCCGGATGCGTGCGAGCAGGGCCGGCAATTCCTCGCGTCGGTAGTTGAGCACGACGTGCACGTTCGCTTCGCCGAAGAACTGTTCGCCCTCGGCGCCGGCGCCGAGCAGGAAGATGTCGGCATGCTCGCGCAGCATCGGCAGCGCAGCGCGCAGCAGTTCCGCGCCCTTGCCGCGGCGTACGCGACCGGGTACGACCAGGCGCAGGCGGTCGCGTTCGGGTGGCGCCGGCGTCGGCACCGGCGCGTCCGCCGGCCATGAGGCGATGCCATGTGCGATCACGCTTGCGACCAGCGGCGCGAAGCGCGGTTCGATGCGCAACAGGTTGGCCAGCGCCGACCGGCTCGGCGCGACGATGTGCGCCTTCGCGGCGAGCACGGCAGCGACGTAGGCATCGCGCAGGCTGCGCCAGTAGCTCGCGTCGCGCTCGGCGAATTCAAAATCCGCGCGCGAGTTACGCAGGTCGGCGACGAGTTGGGCATCGTCGAAGGCGAGACCCGCGTCGCCGAAGTCGCGATGCAGGATCGGCCACAGCGGATAGTAGTCGTGGGTGACGAGCACGGTCGGCAGGCCGGTGCGCAGCGCATCCAGGCTGTGCCCGATCAGCGAGGACACCATCACCGCATCGACCTGGAAATCGCCCAGCAGCGCGTCGAGGAACGCTTTGTACGTCGCGTCGCCGAGCGTGGTGCTGCGGATCGGGTCGGGCAGCACGAGGCTGCGCAGCGCTGGCGTGGAAAACGCGCCGTCGATGAGATCGAGCGATTCGCCATAGCATCGGCGCTGAGAATTGCCTCGCGCGCACAGAACGAGATGGTGTCTTGCCGAGTCGATTCCTGCGAGATCGCGCACGAAACGCTCGGCACCACCGCCCCAGCCGTGCAGCACGTGCAGCACGACGGGCTTGCCGTCGAGGCCGAAGTAGGGTGGCAGCGGGTCGCGTCCGGGTTGCGCGTTCCTTGCCAGCGCCGCGGATACCTTTTCGCGCAGTTCGCCGAGAGGCGAGGGTGGCTCCGCATCGCCGCCGGGCGGCAGCGGCGCCGGTCCGCGCAGCGCACGCGCGGGGTCGGCGACATAGAGATGGTCGAGGACCACGCCGCGCAGCGGCGCCAGCGTTTGCGGCAAAGTATACGACTGTACTTTTTCCGCGCCGGCCTGGCGCAGGCGCGCGCCGCTCCAGGCGCTGAGCAGCGGTGACCAGCCCGAAGTCGCGATCGCGCGGCCGCGGCCGTAGGCATGGCAGAACGCGTCGATAGCCGCAGCGTCGGCGGCGCTGTGCAGGCCCGTCGTCAGCGGCGATCGGCCCGGATCGACATTGTCGAGCGGAGAGGCCACGAGCACATCGTCGATGCTGATCGCGCGCGTAATGCGGACGAACCAGTGCGGTGGCAACACGGCATTCGCGCGCAGCAGGACCAGATCCTCGCCCGGCCACGCACTCGCGGCGGCGCGCAGCACGGCCGCGGCATCGTCGCTCGCGCTGCCCGCCGCGGCTCCGGCCTGCGCGCGCGAGGCGCCGAAAAGCTCGAGCTCCGCGTCGGCGATGTCCTTGCGCAGGCGTGCCAGCCATTCCGTGCTTGCGGGCTGCGCGCCAAACACGCACAGGCGCAGTCGGTGGGTGGATTTGGATTCGGTCAAAGCAAAGTCCGTTGCGTGCTGGGGGCCGCGGAATCGACGCGCATGGAAATGCGGCTGCGATCCGATGGACAGGAGACAGAGCACATCTGCGCAATCCCGGGCCGAATGTGGCAAAACTGCGAAATTATCGCGGATGCCGCGCGCAAAGTCATCGCGGCGGCTCGGCATTCAGGCGAATCGGGTAGACTTTTGCTTGTTCCCACCGAGCCTGAAGCGCGCATTGTCTTTTCTCTCCGGCCTGTCCCAAACCCTGGGTATTCTCTGGCGCTTCGTGCGCGTGCCGTTCTGGCTGATGCTCGGCTTCGCGCTCGGTTTCCTGCCGTTATACGTGCACAACCTCGATGCGCAGTTGCGCAGCCGCTTCGACGATTTCTCCTGGGATCTGCCCAGCCGTGTCTACGCCCGTCCGCTCGAATTGCGCGCAGGCACGCCGATGTCGGCCGATGCATTGCTGCTCGAACTCGAGGCTGCACGCTACGAGGCCGATGCAGCGGCGACGAGTCCGAATGCCTTCGCCGGGGCGGCGAAGGCGCCCGGCACCTACGCGCGCAATGGCGCGAAGTTCGTCATCGCACGACGCGCGTTCGTCGATGCGCAGGGTGCGCAGAAACAGCGCCGCGTTGCGGTGACGCTGGCGGCGAACACGGTCGCCAGTGTCAGCGACGCCGATTCGGGCGCCGCACTCGATTACGCACGCCTCGATCCCGCGCGCATCGCCACGCTCTATGGCTCCGAGCAGGAGGAGCGTCGCGTGGTCAAACTCGAACAACTGCCGCCGCTGCTCGTCGCCGGCCTGCAGGCGGTCGAGGACCGCGAGTTCAAGCACCATCACGGCGTCAATACGTTCGCAATCCTGCGCGCGATGCTCGCCAACCTGTTCGCAGGCCACGCCGTGCAGGGCGGCAGCACGTTGACCCAACAACTCGTCAAGAACCTGTTCCTCGACAACGGCCGCAACTTCTCGCGCAAGTTCAACGAAGCGATCATCGCGCTGCTGATCGAGGCGCGCTACGACAAGCACCGCATCCTTGAAACCTACTGCAACGAGGTGTTTCTCGGCCAGCAGGGCGGACAGGCCGTGCATGGCTTCGCCGCGGCGGCGGAGTTTTACTTCGGTCGCGACGCGAAGGATCTGAAGCCCGCCGAGATCGCGCTGCTGGTCGGCATGGTCAAGGGGCCGAGCCTGTACGATCCGCGGCGCAACCCGGAGCAGGCGCTGACTCGGCGCAACATCGTGCTCAATTCGCTGTTCGAGACCGGCCTGATCGATGCCGACACGCTCAAGTCCGCACGCGCGGCAGCGCTCGGCGTCGCCGATACGCCCGGCCTGCCGCGCAACCGCTTTCCGGCCTTCCTCGACCTCGTGCGCGCGCAACTGGCGCGCGACTATCCCGATGCGCAGCTGCAACGCGCCGGCCTCGTCATCTACACCACGCTCGCGCCGTCGACGCAGGCGCTGGCCGAGCAGGCGCTGGTGAAGACGCTCGACGGCCTCGGCAAGAAGCAGGCCGAGACGCAGGGCGCGATGGTCGTCACCGGCGCGCGTGACGGCGAAGTGCAGGCGCTGATCGGCGCGCGCGATCCGGCCGATCCCGGCTTCAACCGCGCGCTCGAGGCACGGCGGCCGATCGGCTCGCTGGTCAAGCCGTTCGTCAATCTCGTCGCGCTCGCGCAGCCGGACAAGTACTCGCTGGCGACGCTGCTCGACGATTCGCCGGTCGACATGGCTATGCCCAACGGTTCGCGCTGGACGCCGCAGAACGACGATCACGAAAGCCACGGCAACGTGCCGATGATCGACGTGCTCGCGCATTCGTACAACCTTGCCACCGTGCACCTCGGCATGGCGCTCGGCCTGCCGAAGATCCGCGGCCTGCTCGAATCGTTCGGCCTCGACGCCGAGATCAATCCGAATCCTTCGCTGCTGCTCGGCGCGGTCGACCTGTCGCCGTTCCAGGTCGCCCAGCTCTACCAGTATTTCGCCGCCGACGGCCACGCGCTGCCGCTGCGCGCGCTGCGCGGCGTGGTCGATGCGCAAGGCAAGGCGCTCGCGCGCTACGGCGTCAAGCCCGGCGCGGGCAACTACATCCAGCCGGCGCGCCTGGTCACGTTCGCCATGCAAGACGTCGCCGAGCACGGCACTGCGCATGCGATTTCCGACCAGGGTCTCGGCAGTCTGCATGCTGCGGGCAAGACCGGCACCAGCGACTCGCAGCGCGACGCCTGGTTCGCCGGCTTCACCGGCTCGCATCTGGCCGTCGTCTGGGTCGGCCGCGACGACAACAAGGTCACCGGTCTGTGGAGCTGGAGCGGCGGCGTCGCCGCGTGGGTCGCGCTGTTCAAGAAGCTGCCGAGCGCACCGCTGGACGTGCCGCTGGACGGCATCGAGATGGTCACGGTCAATCCGCAATCGGGCCAGCGCACCGAAGCGCAATGCACCGGCGCGCGCCAACTGCCGTTCATGGCCGGCTTCGCGCCGACCGAGACCGATCATTGCGTGATGCAGGAAATTCGCTCGATCTTCAGCGGAACGCCGTAAACTATGACCGCTGTCATCCCGGCATCGCTCGCCGGAGTGAACAGACCCCACGTCGTCGCTCGGTAGTCAGAGTACACAAATGAAATTTTCCAGATTCGCGATCGTCGCAGCCGCGTCCGGCGCGCTGCTTTCCGCCTGCTCCCAACCCGCACCGCCGGCCAAGGCCGCGGCCAAGCCCGATCGCGACCCCACTGCCGCGGTCATCGCGATCCGTGCGGCCGGGGCCAAGGTCGATTCCGCGCTCGAGGTGAAACCGCTGCGCGACCCCGCGGTCGAAGGCCTGCTCAAGCAGGCGCGCGACCTCGAAGCGCAGGCACAGCCGGCGCAGGCGCTCGAGTCCCTGCGCAAGGCCGAGAAGGTCGGCGGCGCCACGCCGGAAATCCTCCAGTTCGAAGCCGAGTTGTTGATCCAGCTGCGCGAATGGCGCCAGGCCGGAGAAGCCGCGCAGAAGGCCTTCGACGCCGGCCCCAAGGTCGGCGCGATCTGCGCACGCAACCAGCAGACTCTGGTCGAGACGCGCAGCGCGCTCGGTGACACCGCCGGTGCCGAACAGGCGCGGGCGCAGGTCACGGCGTGCAAGCAGGCGGCGCCGGCGCGTTATTAACACTTGGCGCTGCGCTTGGCCTTTGTTCGTCATTCCGGCAGGGACTGCCGGAATCCAGGCTGCATGGATGCCATGCGGTATACGCTTTCAACATTCGATGGCGCGTTCCTTCGCTTTTCCGCGCGCGTCCGGCGCGCGGGTGACTTTCTCTTGCTCGCCCAAGAGAAAGTCACCAAAGAGAATGCGCCCCAGAGCATTGCGCCCTTTGGGCATCCTGCCCAAAGGATCCGCGTCAGCGGCCTGGTTCGGCTGACAGCACATCCATGTCCTGGCAGCCGAATGAGCGCGATCCCTCGCGCTCACCCTGCGGGCGTTTCCGCCCGCTGCCGCCGCAATGCAATGGGGACCCGGAAGAGCCGAAGCAGCGCGCTCCTGCGCGCAGAAGCAAGGCCAGGAGCAAAAGCGCCGCACGCCCGTGCTCTTGATCCGGCTGGTGATCTTCGGGTCCCCGTTTGCCGCGGCGAGGGCAGGTCGGAAATGCCTGAAAGGTCGCGCGCACGATGCGCGCGAGTTCGTTGTTTGTACACGGACGTACAATCAACGAACCCCGGCCTGACCTCGCGCACCGCCGCAGGCGGCGCGGCATCCGGGGGGTGTTCTCTTTGGTTACTTTCTCTTGCACAAGCAAGAGAAAGTGACCCGCGCGCCGGACGCGCGCGGAAAACCGAAGGGACTCGAGTAAGAAGAGACAAAAGCTGGATTCCGGCTTTCGCAGAAATGACGAGTCAAGAAAAGAGCGCAGCCGCTGATGGTCAATAGTCAATCCGCGCGCGAGCTGCTCGGCCCCAACGGCCCGTTCGCGCACGAAGTGCCGAACTTCGCCGCGCGTGAATCCCAGCAGGTCATGGCCGAGGCGGTCGAGGAGGCGATCGCCGAGCGCGAGACGCTGATCGCCGAGGCCGGCACCGGCACGGGCAAGACCTTCGCCTATCTCGTGCCCGCGCTGCGCTCGGGCAAAAGAATCATCGTGTCGACCGGCACGAAAACATTGCAGGATCAGCTCTTCCATCGCGACCTGCCGCGCGTGCGCGCGACGATCGGGGCGCGGTTGAAGACGAGTCTACTCAAGGGGCGCGCGAATTATCTGTGCCTGTACCGCACTGACCAGGTCGCGCGCGACGGGCGACTGACTTCGCGCGAACAGGTCGCGCATCTGCAGTCAATCCGCGCCTGGGCGAAGCGCACGGGCTCCGGAGATCGCGGCGAGTTCGCCGAGGTGCCCGAGGATTCGCCGCTGTGGCCGCGCGTGACTTCGACCGCGGAGAATTGCCTCGGCGCCGAGTGCCCGATGTTCGGCGACTGCTTCGTCGTCAAGGCGCGGCGTGCAGCGCAGGAGGCCGATCTCGTCGTCGTCAACCATCATCTCTTGTTCGCCGACCTCGCGATCAAGCAGGAGGGCTTCGGCGAGATTCTGCCGGGCGCGCAGGCTTTCATCCTCGACGAGGCGCATCAGATTCCCGAGCTGGCGGGCGTGTTTTTTTCCACGAGCATCACCTCGCGCCAGATCACCGAACTCGCGCAGGACGCGCTGGCCGAATGCGCCTCGGTGACGGGCGCACTGGCCACGTTGAAGGAACCGATCGAGGCGGTCACGCCCGCGCTGCGCCGCACGCGTCTCGCGCTCGATAAACTGCCGGCGAAAGGCGCGTTCGCCCTGATCGAGAACGACAGCGTCGCGCAGAGCGAGCTGCACGAACTCGAAGAAGTGCTGCGGAAACTCGCCGAGGCGCTGGCGCCGCATGCGGAACGATCGCGCGGGATGGATTCGCTACAGCAACGCGCCGAAGGCATGTGCCAGCGCCTGCATGCGGTGCTCGACGGCGCCGCGCACGACGCGGTGCATTGGTACGAGCTGTTCCAGCAAGGCTTTTCATTTCATGCGAC
>Ga0070666_10001996_pt1 | contig 12418 bp, 8 predicted proteins | sample KBSS23metaG_FD_64677 | JGI IMG/M metagenome (GOLD analysis project Ga0070666, IMG submission 64677) | Switchgrass rhizosphere microbial communities from Kellogg Biological Station, Michigan, USA - KBS S2-3 metaG | ecosystem: Host-associated > Plants > Roots > Rhizosphere > Soil ... | reverse complement strand
TGGCTCGATGCCGTCGCAAAAAGATCGCCGACACCCGCCAATCCCATAAACGTGTCGATACACGCTCCCATCGCTAACCCCAGCGAGGTCATCTCATGCAACCCGCGTGCAAGAAGTGCCCCCTTTGTGTTGTCGCCAAATCCCAAGCCATCCGACATCCCGGCACCAATCGCGAGCACGTTCTTCAAAGAGCCCGCCAACTCGACACCTGTAACATCAGAACTCACATAGACCCGAAACGTCTTGCAAATAAAAGCGGATTGAACCTTTTCCGCAACCGACGATTTCTCCGACGCAGCGACCGCTGCGGTGGGGATACTTCGAACGATCTCGACCGCGAGGTTCGGCCCCGAAATCACCGCTCGCTCAGCACCGGGCAATGCCTCGGCCGCAACCGCACTCATTGTCTTCGCCGATTTCGCTTCGAGGCCCTTTGCCGCAATAACAATAAGTGGATGTTCACCCTTGACCAACGAAACCACCTCGCGCACCGCATGCGACGGCACCGCGACCACCGTCATATCCGTGGTTCCCAGATGATCTGCCAGAAGCCGGAATTGGGTCGGCTCCGGCACCGTGAAATTCGGCAAGTAACGATGATTGATCCTGCTAGCCCGAAGATCAGAGATCTCGTCATCGCTCCGTCCCACGAGGGTTACTTCGTGCCCATTGCGTGTGAGCAAAATGGCAAGCGCTGTGCCCCAGCTTCCGGAGCCAAGGACCGCCACTTTCATGGGTCAGATCATACCGGCCAAAGCAGAATGTCCGGGAGTCGCTGCCTCCAAACGCGGCACGGCAGGTCCCAGCACCCTGGCCATTCGACCGCGTACGGAGCTTTCAAAAATTAGGTGAGTAAGGGTTAGCGGGTTTCAGAAGCAAAAGCCATCAACTGAAGCATCTGCCAATTGCCAAAGGCGCAAGATGTGTCCCGATGGATGAGTCAAGCGCTAGATAAACTTGTGCCTTGCAGGTCAGCGCAGCGCCCCTCACGCATGCCAGGATTGCCAAGTTCTACATCCCCTTGGCAAGTTCCTGGGTATTCATGGCGCTGGAGAGCCCAATCTGCGTGGGCGTCGTCTCTCGCCTCCCCGCGCCGGTTCTGAACACGGCAGCCTTCAACATCTTGATGAGTATCGCCCTCTTCATCGAGAGCCCCATCATCGACCTCCTTTCGACCTCCACCACCCTATCGAAGAATCATCGCGACTTTGCCGTTCTCAGCAAATTCGTTTGGTATCTCGTCCTGTTCACCGCAGTGGTCCACACCCTCATGGTCCTCACCCCGCTCTATTGGGTGATCACCCGCGACATCATGGGCCTTCAAAAAGACGTCGCCCAGACCGCCCGATTAGGCTTGGCATTCATGATTCCTTGGTCGCCGGCCATCGCATGGCGTCGATACAGACAGGGCCTGCTCATCCGATTCCACCAAACCAAAATGGTCGGACTCGGCACGGTTGTTCGCGTGTGTACGATCGCAACCGTCAATCTTCTCCTCTATTTCACGACCCATCTGACCGGCGCGCAGGTTGTTGGATGCGCACTCGTTTGCGCGGTAGTTGCCGAAGCCTTGTTCGCGCAATGGGCGAGTCGAGACGTCGTCAGAAAGCACCTAACCGCAGAAGCAGATCAGCGACAAGAAGTCGAAACCACAAACCCTGAGAGTGGGGAAGAGATGACCGGCGGCGCCATGGATCTCTCCGAAGCACTGTCTCCCGTCGGCGCACTCGACACCCAAGGCGAACCGTCAAAGGCCGAACCCCTCACGATGCGAAAGCTATTCGCTTTCCATTCGCCTCTCACCCTGACCACGATGGTTGCACTCTTGGGCTCACCAATCATCTCGTCATTCCTCAGCAAGGCGCCGAATCCAGTCCTGACTCTCGCATCGTGGCAGGTCGCATTCTCACTACTCTGGATGTTCCGCACGATTACATTCGCTCTACCCGAGGTCGTCATCACGCTTTACAAAGATGCGCAAACGGCGCGCAAACTCCGAGACTTCTGCATCTGGGTTGGTGTCGGAACTTCTGCCGTGGCCCTGATTGCGGCTGCCCTCCGGCTCGACTACTGGTTCTTCACCACCGTCTTCCAATCGACTCCTCAGACCGCAGAACTCGCGCATCTAACGTTCCTCGCCGCCGCGCCCCTCGGCTTCGTCAACTCGATGCAATCTTACGTGCGAGGAATGCTCACCGCGCACCACCTAAACGTCGCTCGCTTCGCGGCCGTGATCTTCGGAATGGTGACGATGATCGTTGCGCTCGTCATCGGCCTTCACACCCCGTATCGTGGTGTTTTGTCGGGAGCCATCGCGATGAATCTCGGTCTCATCGCCGAACTCACCGTCTTGGCCGTCGCGTGGAAATCCGGCGCGCGAAAGCGATCCATGCCGCAAACATCCACCGCCTAATTTCATCTGCCGTCTAGGTTCATCCTCCGGTAGCATGAAGGCATGATCATTGAAGCGGACAAGATTCTCGTCGGCATCGGCGAAGTCGAAACCCATCTGCTCCTGAAATATGGAAACCGACACGGACTGGTCGCCGGAGCAACGGGAACGGGCAAAACCGTCACTCTTCAGGGACTAGCGGAGGGGTTGTCCGCTGACGGCGTGCCTGTCTTCATGGCCGACGTGAAAGGGGATCTCGCTGGCGTTGCATTTCCCGGCGGCGGAAATCCAAAGATTGAAGAGCGTGCGACCCAACTCAAGTTGTCGCCCCTCGGATACCAAGGTTTTCCCGTCATCCATTTCGACATCTTTGGTGAGAAGGGACATCCCGTGCGAGCAACCGTATCCGAAATGGGTCCGCTCCTCCTCTCGAGGATGCTGAATCTGAACGACACGCAAGAAGGCGTCCTCAATCTCGTTTTCAAATTGGCGGATGACGAAGGATTACTTCTCCTCGATCTGAAGGATCTGCAGGCGATGTTGACCAACGTCGCAGCGCACGCCAAGGAGATCCAAACCCAATACGGAAACGTCAATGCCGCATCCATAGGCGCGATTCAGCGAGGTCTCCTCGTTTTGGAGCAACAGGGCGGCGACAAATTCTTTGGCGAACCCGCGCTCGAACTCTCAGACTTGATGCGCACCGCGACCGATGGGCAAGGCTACATCAGCATTCTCAACGCGGAGAAGTTGATGCAGAGTCCAAATCTCTACGCGACATTCCTCTTGTGGCTCCTCTCCGAACTGTTCGAGCAGTTACCGGAAGTCGGAGATCTCGCAAAACCGAAACTCGTGTTCTTCTTCGATGAAGCGCATCTCTTGTTCGACGACGCACCGAAGATCTTGCTCGACAAGATCGAGCAAGTGGTGCGCCTTATCCGATCGAAAGGCGTTGGTGTCTTCTTCATCACCCAGAACCCCGCCGACGTACCCGATACCGTCTTGTCTCAGCTCAGCAATCGCGCCCAACATGCGTTGCGCGCATTCACACCGAAAGATCAGAAAGCTGTCCACACCGCGGCCGACACCTTCCGGCCAAATCCAAAATTCAAAACCGAAGACGCCATCACCACTCTCGCCGTCGGCGAAGCACTAGTCTCGATGCTTGATGCAACGGGGACGCCATGCATCGTCGAGCGCGCACTCATCCGCCCCCCTCTCTCCCGTGTCGGACCGGAAACCGAAGCAGAGCGCCAGGGGATCATCGCCAAGTCGCCGGTAGCAGGGAAGTACGAGCAACTGGTCGATCGTCAATCCGCATACGAGCTATTAAAAGTGAAAGCGGATCAGGTCGCGACGGCTGCACAAGCATCCGCCCAGCAGGAGCAACTCGAAAAGGCTCAAGCGCAACAACAAAAGGAATTCGAAAAGCAGCAAAAGGAAGCTGCGCGTATTCAGCGCACCTACGATCACGAGTCGTATCGAACGCCAACGCGATCGTCTCGCTCTGATTCGGTTCTTGAAGCCGCCGCAAAAAGTGTTGTCCGCAGCGCAAGTAGCCAACTCGGCCGCCAACTGATTAGAGGTGTCTTAGGCTCTTTGCTCAAGCGCTGAGCCTTAACACTGAATACCGAAGACCGAATACCGGCCACACAAAAACTAATTGGGGCCTGAGCGTCCTTGCTCAGGCCCCAAACCTTTCCCCTTATTTCCAAGAAAACTTACGAAGCCAAGGCGAACATTTCCTGCTCGGTTCGGAGCAGTTCTCGAAGTGAAAGTCGAGCGCGATTCAAGCGGCTCTTCACCGTACCGATCGGTAGCTCGAGAGCCTGTGCGATCTCCTCGTAGCTGAGCATATCGACGTGATACATCATGATCATCGCCTTCTGATACTCAGGGAGTCGATCGACTGCGCCCTCGATAGTTCGCTCGCGCTCACTTCGCTCTGCCTCTTGATGTGGCGTGCGATTGGGGTCTTCAATTTGACGCTCGAGTTCGCCGTCTTCCGTGTGAAGGGCTGCCTCAAGACTCGTGGAAGGTCGGCTCTTTTCCTTCTTGCGCATATCCAAGTAGCAGTTCGTAAGAATTCGATATAGCCACGTGGTGAAAGCGCTCTCGCCTTTGAAATTGCAAAGTGCTCGGTAAACCCGAACGAATGCTTCGGCCACTACATCAGACGCTTCTTCCGCATCTCGCGCCAAGCGATAAGCGTATTGATAGGCGCGGGCTTGGTGCTTGTTGATCAAAGCGTCGAATGCGCTGTGATCTCCACCTTGAAATCTCTGAATAAGTCGTGCATCGTCCTGATATATTTCCTTCACTTTCTTAACTCCCTCTTTCTTGGTGTTTAATGTTCTGCCGCTTCTTATTTCATGTCCAGCGGTCTGAACGGATTGACTGAAGTATCGCGCTATAGATCGGCGGGCGGCAGTCCGCACTTTGGCCGACGTGAGTAAGCGGATGTTGCTATCGGGTGCGCAATTCTAAGTTGCGCAACCCCTGCTAGCGCCGGTTCAATTGAGCCTAAAAACCTGTGCTGGTAATTGAGCGGTGTAAGTAGCGAAGCAATTTGAGTCTGTTTTAGCGATACTAAGGGCCAGTGCAAAGCGTGAAACGAATAATTTCCTTCTTGACCTTGGCCGCTGTCGCCGCAGTATCGAGTGCGCAGATCACCCGCCCGATTCTGTTGACGGGACCTGATGCGCAAGGCTCATCGCTGCAGCAAGCGCAGGAAGTTGTTCAGTTGGCTGCGCAACACGGTTACAACGGCATTTCAATGGGAATTGGAATGGACCGCATGACCAATCCATCCACCATCGATGTGAGCGGAGTACAAGCCGTCACGCATGCGGCTATGGTCTCCGGACTCAAATACATTTGTTGGAGATTGGATATGAACATCCCCAACAATCAGGCTTGGGGAGACGCATTCAACGGCGGTGAAATCTGGCCCATAGGAGCTCGCCCACCTGCCTCGACCTGGCCGCGCATCGCCGCCATTTGGCAAGCCGTCAAAGACGCATCCGCGCAACAGATCACCGCAGATGGAGGCGACCCAAACAAGGTTCTTATTTTTGTCTTGGGTAACGAGCCCGGCATTGGAGGAGTCGGTAGCGCGAGCCTTGATGCGTGGAGTTTCTCGGGCTTCTTCTACAGTCTTTTCCAGTCCACCGGCGACCCCCAGTGGTTCTTGATCGCCTTTCCTGAAGAGTTTCTCGGGCAACCGGAAGGCTACATCGAGCCCGGTTACTGGACCATGCTTCGCGCGATTCGCAACGCCGTGAAGTTTGGCGGCAAAACCTATTGCGTGAGCTTCGAAGGTGCGGAAGCTTCACTTCCTGGACAAATCGCTAGCGTGACCGGAGACGATGCTGCTTGGGTCTATGCGAACACCTACGGGTTCGCCATCAACGTCTTCGGCACCAATGCCCGAAAGCAGACCGACTCGATCACCGGCACCACCTCCCGTGCGCCCCTCACGCCGGTGCAAGAGGCCGCCGCATACGCGACGCGTGTGGATAAGTTGTTGGCAATTTGCAAAGCAAATCCGATCCTCGCAAATGAAAGAGTGCTCATCACAGAGTTCAACATCTCGAGTGGTCGCGTTCCCGACTTCGTTGACCCGTTCCCCTATCGAGAGGAAATCCTGAAGCAGGGAATGAATTACCCCGGAATCGATGGGGCAATGATATTCACCGCCTACGCCTCGGACCTCACCACGAACGGGATGCAGCTCTTCAATCGCGTCGTCGTCAACGGGGCGGTGACGATCACTCCCGTAGGTTCAAATCCCGTTGGTCCGAAGTATGTGAACCTGGTTCCGTAACAAGCAGGAAAGCCTGAAAGCCCGAAAGCCCGAAAGCCCGAAAGCCCGAAAGCCTGAACGCCTGAACGCCTGAACGCCCGATAGCCTGAAAGCCGCGAGCCCATTAACAAATTGCTAAACCTATCGCGCCTAATGCCATCAAGCGACATTACGGGGTAGCATCCGCCGCTGGGAGAGACATGAACCTGGGAGGAACCTGTCGGCCTTGCTGCCGACACTCAAAACATGTCGAACGAAACCGCTTTCTGAGACCGTCCGTCTCGTAGCAATTTAGCCTGAGAGCCGGAAAGGCCAGGCTCCGACCCAACTGAGTTCAAAAGAACCCTGTAAAAACGACCGATATATACGAAGACTAACGGTCGCGACGAACGAACGGTGAATTAAGACATATGGCGTTGCCTCGAGTTCCAATGGCCCAATTTCTGGTTCAGAAGGGCTTTTTGAAACCGGAGCAGCTTCAGGAAGCCCAGAAGGTCCAGCAGCAGACGAGGCAACCCTTTGACAAGGTCCTTATCGAGTTGGGCATGGTGGGTGAGCGTGAGGTGCTCCAAGCGAAAGCCCAGGAAATGGGGCTGCCCTTCGTCGATTTAGACCGAACCGTCATCGAGAGCTCAGCACTAAACGTCGTTCCTGAGCGACTCATCAAGATGCATAGCGCCATTCCTGTGAAGAAGCAGGACACCCAACTCTGGGTGGCGATGAGCAACCCGCAGAACATCCAAGCGATCGACGATATCTCCACGGCTTCAGGGTGCAGAGTTATACCGGTCATCGCAGTTCCGGGCGCCATCGAAGACGCCATCCGAAAGAATTTCGCTCCCGAAGCCTCGGCTGCCGCAATCGCAACAACGTCTGCCGCCTCTCCCGCCCGTGCCGGAGCAGGTGAGGACTACAGCACGATCGCCCGAACCGCCATGGCGCAGGCTGCCGTCGGTCGAGGCGCAACCGAAGTCAATCCCGACGATGATGGGGGCGGAGCAGACGAGAACGTTGCCAACCAAGCGCCGATCATCAAGCTTGCGAACGCTTTGATCCAGCAGGCGATCGTCGACCGAGCATCGGACATCCACGTCGAGCCTCAGCCCAAGTCCGTGCGTGTCAGGTACCGCGTTGACGGCGTTTTGACCGAGGCCATGACGATTCCGCGAAACCTTATGGCGGCCCTGATCTCCCGTTTGAAGATCATGGCGGACATGAATATCGCCGAGCGCCGTGTTCCTCAGGACGGTCGTATCGAGATTCGCCACCAAGGCAAAGAACTCGATCTTCGTGTTAACACGGTTCCAACGCCGTATGGCGAAAAGATCGTTATGCGTATTCTCGATAAGTCGGGAACGCAAATCGGTCTTGGAAAACTTGGATTCATTGAAGAGAACCAGCTGAAGATCGAAGAGATGGTCAGCCAGCCCAACGGAATGTTCCTCTGTACAGGTCCGACCGGTTCTGGAAAGACGACGACCCTCTATTCGGTTCTGTACATGTTAAACACCATCGGTGTAAACATTGTCACCGCAGAAGACCCGGTTGAGTATCAGCTCAGCGGTATCACCCAGGTGCAGATGAACCGCAAAGCGGGCCTCACCTTTGCCACCGCGCTACGCGCATTCCTTCGACAAGACCCTGACATCATCATGGTCGGAGAAATCCGTGACCTTGAAACCGCGGAAATCGCGATTGAAGCTTCGCTTACGGGCCACTTGGTCCTTTCCACGCTTCACACGAACGACGCACCGTCCGCAACCCTCCGCTTGATCGACATGGGCGTTGAGCCTTACTTGATCGCCGCGACACTCATGGGAGTGCTTGCCCAGAGACTTTCGAGAAAGGTCGATCCGGATAACCGCGAGCCTTACCAGGTGCCTGCCCGTGATCTTCGCAGATTTGGATTCGAACACGCAGATCCTGAAGAACTGATCACGCTCTATCGCGGAATACCCCATGAAGACAACCGCATGACCGGTTACAGAGGCCGAATGGGAATTCACGAACTTCTTACGATGAACTCGGAAATCGCCGAATTGGTCGTGCGCCGTGCCCCTCTTAACGATATCAAGATGGCCGCCAAAGCGAACGGAATGGCCGAGCTTCGACAAGACGGCCTAGGCAAAGTACTAGCTGGCATGACTGACCCAGGTGAGGTTATGCGTGTCGTCTTTACCGCTGGCTACTAATGTTTTCAAGCAAAAGACGCCCTTCGGGGCGTCGTTATCCTATATCCTATAAGGCAGCAATCATTTGCATCCAATTAGAGGGAATTCATGACACCAGGTAATACACCGCCCCAACAGGGCACAGGAGCTCCGCCGAATGCAATGTCTTCGGCCGCTCCACCTCCGATGGCCTCGCCACCCGCGCAAGGCGAAACGGGAGGACCTCCCAAGGTTGAAGTCAAGTCGGCGGCGCCCCAGCCCGTCGAGGATATGCACATCGACGAATTGCTTCACATCGTCGTCGATCGCAACGCTTCCGACCTTCACATTTGTGCCAACTCTGAGCCAGTCATCCGAGAGGACGGCGCGTTAAAGCGCTTGAATTTCGAGAAGATGACGCCGCGCGATTCTCAGCGCATGATGTACGACATCCTTTCGGACGAGAACATCCACAAGTTTGAAACGACCCTCGAACTTGACTTCTCGTACACCCTGCCAAGACGCGCTCGGTTCCGTGTGAACATGTATCGCGACCGAGGCAGTGTTGCCGCCGCCTTCCGATTGATCGCCCAGAAGATTCCAACCGTTAAGGACCTGAACCTTCCGCCGATCCTCGAGAGACTTGTCGAGAAGCCACGTGGTCTCATCCTCGTGACGGGGCCCACCGGTTCCGGTAAATCGACTTCGCTCGCCGCGATGATCAACACGGTCAACACGACGAAAGCGCACCATATCATCACGATCGAGGACCCGATCGAATATCTCCACGAGCACAAAATGTCGCTCATCAACCAACGAGAGTTGGGTGGCGATACGAAGAGCTTCTCGAACGCACTTCGCGCCTCGCTCCGTGAAGACCCGGACATCCTGCTCGTCGGTGAAATGCGCGATACCGAAACGATCGCGCTTGCGATCACCGCTGCAGAAACGGGCCACTTGGTCTTCGCCACGCTTCACACGAATACGGCTGCAGAGTCCGTCGACCGTATGATCGACGTTTTTCCTCCTGGACAACAGGAGCAGATCCGCGTTCAGCTCGCCAACAACATCATGGCTATCATCTCGCAGCAGCTCCTGCCGCGAGCCAGCGGTACAGGTCGTGTGCCTGCGAACGAGATCATGATCGCCACGGCCGCCATTCGCAACCTCATTCGAGAGAACAAGACTCACCAGATCCAATCGATGATCCAAACCAGTGGTGGCATTGGTATGACGACGATGGACCAGTGTCTCCGAGACATCTATCTCAAGGGTTTGGCTACTCTCGAAGAGTGCATGGCGCGCGCCGTGAACGTAGAAGAGCTCAAGAAGATGATCAATGTCGGCGGCCCGAACAGCCCCGGCGGCGCACCAGCGGGGAATTCGAATCGTCGTTAAGATAGAGTAGGAAACAAAAATGCCTGTATACAGCTACACGTTCCGCGATGCCAGTGGTGGCGTTCAGAAGGGAACCGCAGAGGCGGAAAGTGAAGACTTTCTGAGGAAGCGGTTTGAGGAGCAGGGCTTCACGATCACCGAAGTTCAGATGATTCGCGCCAAGGCGCCGAAAACAAAGAACTACGGAAAGGTCAAGCTCACGCACCTCTCTGTCTTCTGTCGCCAGTTCTCCACGATGGTCGACGCGGGCGTTTCGCTGGTCCGCTGTCTGGACGTTTTGAGCCAGCAGACGGGCGATCCAAAACTCAAGAAGATCTTGATGGAGATCGGCGAGCGCGTGGAGGGAGGCGAAAGTCTTTCTCGTGCGATGCAGCGACATCCCAAGGCATTCAGCAACCTCTTTATCGGTTTGATCAAAGCGGGAGAAGTTGGCGGCGTCTTGGAGGAATCTCTCCAGCGGTTGTCGCACTTCTTGGAAAAGGACGTGGAACTTCGCCGAAAGGTGAAGTCCGCCATGACCTATCCGGTCCTCGTCTTTGTCATGGCTGCGGGTATCACCACGTTCTTGGTGTACTGGTTCGTTCCTCAATGGGCGAACATTCTCGCTGACCTTGGCTTGAAGAGTAATGACCTTCCTGCTCCGACAAAACTTCTGATTGCGATCTCCGACGTTGTAAAGAACGACGGTCTGATCGTCATCGCTTGTCTCGTCGCCATCTTCTTCGCGTGGAGGCTGTTCGTCAGCACGCGATTCGGTAGGCGTGTTGCGGACCGACTTCGCCTGAAGATTCCGATTTTCGGCAAGCTGCATCACAAGATCTGCATGGCACGATTCAGCCGAACGATGGGAACGTTGCTCACCTCGGGTGTGCCTATCCTTCAAGCCATGGAAACCGTGGCAGGCACGGTTGGCAACACGATCATGTCGGACGCCGTGCTTGAAGCCCGCGCCCGAATCCGTGAAGGAGACCGAATCGGCGACCCACTCGAAGAGTCCAGGCTCTTCCCGCCAATGGTCGTTCACATGATCGGTGTCGGTGAAGAATCCGGATCGCTGGACTTCATGCTCCAGAAGATCGCGGACTTCTATGAGAGTGAAGTCGAAGCCCAGCTTGCTTCCTTGACGGCCGCACTTGAGCCGATCATGATTGTAGGTTTGGGATTTGTCGTTGGATATATCGTCGTATCGATGTTCCTTCCCCTCGTCAAGGTTATTCAAGACCTTTCTTCGGGTGCAGGAGACAGCGACAGCAGCGGCGAGTAAAGCCGGAAACGAAATAGAGTTAGATCGGGCGTCCGGGCTGAGTGATCGGTCCGGACGCCCGCACATATGTGGGAGGCTTTGAATGTACGAATGTAGAGCTAGAACGGGCCAGGGACTCGTCTTTACCAACTAAGAATGTTCCCAGCATGGACTTGGATCGTTGGCCTATTCATCGGGGCGGCCATCGGTTCGTTTTTGAACGTCGTCATTTACCGAATCCCCCGGGGTCTCTCCCTCAACAATCCGAAAAACTCGTTTTGCCCCAGCTGCAAACACCAGCTCACCATCCTGGACCTGTTCCCACTCTTCAGTTGGCTGTTCCTTCGGGGCCGGTGTAGGCATTGCAAAGCGAAAGTGTCCTCGCGCTACTTCTTCGTCGAGCTCATGACGGGTGCGATCTGGGGCGCGATTTGGTACGAATATTTGGTCGTGGGAAGCGACCCCGCAAAGGCTCTCGCGTTTGCCGCCGCGGCCGCGACCCTTGTCGCAATCATCTTCATCGACTGGGAGCTCTACATCATCCCGGATCAGATCAACGCGTTCCTCCTGCTTGTCGGCCTCCTCTACAACGGTTGGCTGATCATCAAGAAAGCGCCCGAAGCCTTCATGTGGGGGATGCCAAGCTCAATCGCGGGCGCCCTTGTCGGCATTGGCGTCCTCTGGGGAATCGCCTTCCTCGGTCGCGTTATCTTCAGGAAAGACGCAATGGGACATGGCGATATCAAGATGGCTCGTGGAATCGGAGCCGTCCTGCTGCCCGCAACCGCGGTAGCCAGCTTCGCGATCGCCGTCTTTCTGGGCGCAGTCCTCGGCGTCGCCCAGATCCTCCTGAGGCGAGAGCCCGCGGATGCAGGAAGCGCGGCGGGTGAGGGTGACGGCCAAGCCACTCCGGAAGAGGAAGAAGAGGACTATCCCCCCGAGTCGATCGGCTCACTCCTTAAAAGTGGTTTCGGATACGTCTTTTGCTTCGACATAATTGGCCTCTTCAAGCCGTCGTTCTATAAAACTTGGTACGGCGAAGACCCCTACGAGCCGATCTCGGAAGCGGCCGACTTTGAGGTAGAACGAACGATGATCCCGTTCGGGCCCTACTTGGCCCTGGGCGCCATAGTCGCGACCGTGTTTCAAAGCAGGCTTATGGAGTGGGTTCAGACGTATTTGCGGTGGGCTACCAGGGGGGCGATTTGAATGGAACAAGCAGGCCAAAAGGGTCGTCTATGACCGGGGGGAGAAGGGAGCAGTCGTCGTTGGCCACCCGTTACCGAGCATTTAGCCTCGTTGAGTTGCTAGTCGTAATTGGCATCATCACCGTTCTTGTCGCGATCGCATTCCCTGTGTTTGCGAGAGCGAAGATTTCGGCGATGCGCAGCTCAGACGTGTCCAATATGAACTCCCTGCGAAGCGCCCTT
>Ga0070666_10001992_pt1 | contig 12433 bp, 15 predicted proteins | sample KBSS23metaG_FD_64677 | JGI IMG/M metagenome (GOLD analysis project Ga0070666, IMG submission 64677) | Switchgrass rhizosphere microbial communities from Kellogg Biological Station, Michigan, USA - KBS S2-3 metaG | ecosystem: Host-associated > Plants > Roots > Rhizosphere > Soil ... | reverse complement strand
CTACCTTCAGCCCATCTGCGCTTTCACGGATGTGATTGGCATGGTGGATGGTCCAGGCCGACAACCAGCGCAGCCGCTCGTCGAGGATCTTCAGCGCTTCGATGTCGGTGGTGACGGGTTTCAGCATTGTGCCGCCCTAGCGGCTCGCAGCCGCTGCGAAAACTAGGCGGCCTGCGCCTTGTCGTGCTCGCCGTCGAACTTTCTCTGCGCTTCGTGGATCGCTTCGACATTTTCGAGCGCCCAGGTCGCCAGTTCGCAAATCGGTTTCTGCAGCGATTGGCCGAGCTCGGTCAGCTCGTAATCGACGCGCGGCGGGATCGTCGGGGTAACCGTACGATTGACGAGGCCGTCGCGCTCCAGATTGCGCAGGGTCAAGGTCAGCATGCGCTGCGACACGCTTGGGATTTCGCGCCTCAGCTCATTGAAGCGCTTTGGTCCATCGCCAAGCGTCTGCACGACAAGCACGGTCCATTTGTCGCCGATCCTGGCAAGCAGGGTACTGATGGTCCGGCAGACTGGATTGGTCGGATCTTTCATCGGTTACCTCACTGTTCCCGCGTCACAAATTTGTTCTCGACCCACAAAAAAGTGCGTTCTTGCGAGCGATTCGCTGGTGGTTATTTAGGGTGCCTCGGTAACAAATCCATACTTAGGAGGCAATAGTGACCATCCTGCATCTCGACGCCAGCATCAATGGTGACAACAGCGCCAGCCGCCAGCTTACGAGCGCCCTCGTCGATCAGCTCAAGGGCTCCCGCTGGGGCGAAAAAATCGTCTATCGGGACCTTGCGGCAAATCCCTTGCCGCACCTCACGCTCGATCAGTTCGCCGACACTACGGTTCTCGATGAGTTCCTCGACGCGGATACGATCGTGATCGGCGCTCCGATGTACAATTTCGGCATTCCTTCACAGTTAAAGGCCTGGGTCGATCGAATCGCGATTGCCGGAAAGACGTTCCACTACACGGAGAACGGCCCGGAAGGCCTGGCCGGCGGCCGCCGCGTGATTATCGCCCTGGCGCGTGGTGGATTCTACGGCGAGGGCGCGCCTGCTGCAGGGTTCGAGTTCGTTGAGCGTTACCTGAGGGCCGCGTTCAACTTCATCGGCATCGAACCGGAATTTGTCGTCGCTGAAGGTCTCGCGATCAGCCCCGAACAGCGCGAGCAGTCGATCAGCCAAGCCTTGGGCGAAACGCTCCGTCTGGCAGCCTGACGAGTTGGCGGCGGTCTGCGGAAACGTGCCCCTGTGATTCCGCTCCCCGTCAACCGGGGCCCCGGCGCGATTGTCCCCCTCCCTCCACGCGCCGGGGCTCTTTTCATGTTGCGCAACGGCCATTGGAGCGTTGTTCCTGTGAAAGGAGCAACCCGTGGCCGAACTCAGCGAAAAGCAGCGCGATCATGTCGACAGCGACAAGTTCGCATTCCCGAAAGAGCGCAAGGAACCGATCCACGACGCGGCGCACGTTCGCAATGCGATCGCGCGGTTCAACCAGGTTCAAGACGTCAGTGACGATGAACGTGACGCGGCGTGGGGACGGATCAAGCGCGCTGCCAAGAAGCACGGCGTCGAGATGGAAGAAGGCAGCTGGCGCGAGCTGAAGGCGAAGAAGTAGCGTCACTCGCGTTCACTTGACTCGCTTCAAGGCCGGGCGCAGCTAGCCGCGTCTCTTGGGCGCTGGTCGGCGCACTCCCGTTGCGTCGACGCAGGCCGATGAAGGGGGTGTCATGCGCTCATTTGCAATTGCCGCTGGCGGGCTCGTCTTGCTGCTGTCAGCCGTTCCTGCCGTCGCTGGGCCGGCAGAGGATGCGACCGCCGCCGTCACGACGGTTCTCGACAAGTTCAACGGTGGAGACACCAAGGCTTTCCTCGCCGCACATCAGGCGGACGCGGTGATTGTCGACGAGTTCGGGCGGCACCTCTGGACCGGCCCGGGCTCGGCGCAGCATTGGCTGGACGATTACGCAAAGGACGCCAATGAACGCGGAATCAGCGGCGGCCGCGTCGACTATGGACAGCCCCTGCAGGCGAACAGCGATGGCACCACCGCTTACGTGGTCCTGCCAGCTACCTACAGGTTCGTCATGAAAGGCGCGAAGATGTCCGGTGCCGGAAGCATGGCCTTCGTCATGAAGAAGCATGGGAAAGACTGGAAGATCGCTAGCTGGACCTATTCCGGCGCCGCGTGGACTGCGGAGAAGTGATGCCAAGGAGGCGGATATGAGCCGGAAGTATATCGATTGCCGCGACTACCCGAGCGAATCCGGGTGCACAGTCGCGATTTCTGCCGACAACGAGGATGAGCTGGTGGAAGCGGCGGCGCAGCATGCAGTACGAGTTCACGGCCACCAGGACGGGCCGGAGCTTCGCGCGATGCTTCGGGACGGCGTGAAGAGCGGAGCGCCGGCCTAAGCAGACAGCAGCCGGATCGGGTTTTCGATGTAGCCCTTGAGGGTCTGCATGAAACTCGCCGCGTCCCAGCCGTCGACGACCCGGTGATCGCAGGAAAGCGACAGGTTCATCCGCTTGCGAACCTCGATCTCGTCGTTGATCGGAACAAGCTTCTCCTCAATCTTGTTGACGGCGACGATGGCCACCTGCGGCGGGTTCACCACCGGCGTTGAGGTGATGCCGCCCATTGGGCCGAGGCTCGAAACGGTGAAAGTGGCGCCCGACAGCTCCTCGCGCGTTGCCTTGCCGGATCTGGCTGCGTCAGACAGCCGCAGGATCTCGGCGGCGAGATCCCAGACCGAACGCGACTGCGCGTCGCGAATGGTCGCGACCATGAGTCCGTTCGGAGTCTGTGTTGCCACGCCCATCTGAACCGGCCCGTGGCGTGTCACGATCATAGCGTCATCGTCGAAGGTCGCATTGAGCATCGGCCATTCGGCGAGTCCGCGGGACAGGGCCGTGATCAGGAACGGCAGGAGCGTCAACTTGGGATTGGAGCCGCGGTCGCGATTCATCATCTGCCGCGTTTCCTCGAGCGCGGTGACGTCATATTCCTCGACCAGGGTGAAATGCTGAATGCGCCGGTTGGCCTCGGCCATGTTCTCGGCGATCTTGCGCCGAAGGCCAACGACCTTGATCGTTTCGTCGGCACGCGTCGCAGCGCCGCCGCGGGCAGAGACGCTGCCTCCATTATAGAGCAGATAAGCGTCGAGGTCGGCGTGGCGGATGCGATCGCCTGAAGTCTTCACTTGCGCAAGGTCGATTCCGAGGTCGCGGGCGCGGGCACGAACGGCCGGTGACGCCAGCACATGATCCCTCGCAGGCTCCTTTTCGGCGACTTCCGGTTCGACGCGCGGAGCAGGCGTGAGCTTTGGGGGCTCTGCTACCTCTTCGACCGCGATGATCGGGATCTCCCGAGACTGCTCGGGCGTCGCTTCGACGGCGCCGTCGGCAAGCGGACGCTCCTCGCGGCTGTCGTCGACCGGCTCTGCCGCGCGATCGGCTCCCTGGGTCTCGATCACCGCAAGCACGGAGCCGATCGGGATTTGGTCGCCGACTTCGCCGGCGAGCTCGACCACCTTGCCAGCAACCGGGCTTTCCATCTCGACCGTCGCCTTGTCGGTCATCATGTCCGCGATCTGCTGGTCTTCGGCGATCTCGTCACCGATCTTGACATGCCAGGCGACGATTTCGGCTTCGGCAATGCCTTCGCCGATGTCGGGTAGCTTGAACTCGAAGCGGGCCATCAGTCTGCCATCACTTTCTCAAGAGCTTTCTTGATGCGCTTGGGGCCTGGGAAATAGGCCCATTCGTAGGCGTGCGGGTAAGGCGTGTCCCAGCCGGTAACGCGTTCGACGGGCGCTTCCAGGTGATAGAAGCAGCGTTCCTGAACCAGGGCGACGAGCTCCGCGCCGAAGCCGCTGGTGCGCGGCGCTTCGTGGACAACGAGGCAGCGGCCGGTCTTCTTCACCGATTGCTCGATCGTATCGAGGTCGAGCGGCACCAGGGTCCGAAGGTCGATGACGTCCGCATCGAGGCCGTGCTCCTCGACTGCGGCGAGCGCCACGTGGACCATGGTGCCATAGGCCAGGATCGTGAGGTCTCCGCCTTCACGGACGACCGCAGCCTTTCCGATGGGCACGGTGTAATGACCCTCGGGCACTTCGCTGGCCGGATGCTTGGACCAGGGCTTTACCGGCCGGTCGTGATGGCCGTCGAATGGGCCGTTGTAGATACGCTTGGGCTCGAAGAAGATCACCGGATCGGGATCTTCGACCGCCGCAATCAGCAGGCCCTTCGCGTCATAAGGCGTCGAGGGAATGACGACCTTGAGGCCGGCGATGTGCGTGAACAGGGATTCCGGCGACTGGCTGTGCGTCTGGCCGCCGAAGATGCCGCCGCCATAGGGCGTCCGGATGACCATGGGCATCGTCCATTCGGCCGCGGTCCGGTAGCGGATCTTGGCCACCTCGCTGACAATCTGGTCGTAGCCGGGGTAGATGTAGTCGGCGAACTGGATTTCGATGAGCGGCTTTAGGCCGTAGCAGGCCATTCCGACGGCCATGGCGACGATTCCGCCCTCTGCAATCGGCGCATCGAACACGCGGGACTTGCCGAACTGCCTCTGCAGTCCCTCCGTCACCCGGAATACGCCGCCGAAATAGCCGATGTCCTCGCCGAACACGACGACGTCGTCGTCGCGCGCCATCATCACCTTGTGCGCATCGTTAAGCGCCTGGATCATGTTCATGGTCGCCATCAGCGCGTCTCATCCACGGCTTCGTCGCGCTGCCAACGCAGATGCTCGGGAAGCTCCGCATAAACGTCCTCGAACATCGAGCCGACATCGTCCTTGCCTTGCTCGGGCAGGATTCCGAGCTTCTCGGACTCCTTTTGCGCGGTTCGGACGGCGGCGTCGCACTCCGCCGTCATCCCCGCGTGTCGTTCTTCGTCCCATTCCCCGATGGCGAGCAGATGTGCCTTCAACCGCTCGATCGGATCGCCCAGCGGCCAGAGCTTGGCCTCGTTGGTCGGGCGATAACCGCTGGGGTCGTCGGAGGTCGAATGGCCTTCGGCGCGGTAGGTGAAGAACTCGATCAATGTCGGACCCTGATTGGCCCGTGCGCGTTCCGAAGCCCATTTGACCGCCGCATAAACGGCGAGCGCGTCATTGCCGTCGACCCTGAGGCCCGCGATCCCGTATCCGACCGCACGCTGTGCGAAGGTCGCGCGTTCCGCACCGGCGATTCCGGAGAAGCTTGAGATCGCCCATTGATTGTTCACGACGGCGAGGATGACCGGGACGTTGTAGACTGCGGCAAAGGTCATCGCGCTGTGGAAGTCGCCCTCGGCCGTTGCGCCGTCGCCGACCCAGCCCATCGCGATGCGGCTGTCGCCCTTGATCGCCGCGCCCATCGCCCAGCCGACGGCCTGCGGGAACTGGGTGGCGAGATTGCCCGAGATCGAAAAGAAGCCGTGCGCCTTGTCCGAATACATGATCGGAAGCTGGCGGCCTTTGAGCTTGTCCCCTTTGTTCGAATAGATCTGGCACATCATCTCCGTCAGAGAATAGCCGCGTGAGATGAGCAGGCCCTGCTGCCGATAGGTCGGGAAGTGCATGTCGTCCCGGTCCAGGGCGGTCTGGGCAGCGACGGCGATCGCCTCCTCCCCCGTGCACTTCATGTAGAAGCTGGTCTTCCCCTGCCGCTGCGCGCGGTACATGCGATCGTCGAAGATGCGGACCGTAACCATGTCGCGAAGCATCTTGCGCAGCGTGTCGCCATCGAGCTTGGGATCCCATGCGCCGACGGCCTTATTGTCTTCCCCGAGCACGCGGACGAGCGATGTCGTCAGCGGGTGAGTGTCTGCGGCCGTGACATTGGTGTCGGGCCGTGGCGCAGCGCCGGCGGCCGGAACCTTCAGCGATGAGAAGTCGGGCGTGTCGCCCGGGCGGAACGGTGGCTCAGGCACGTGCAGCGCTAGGTGGGGCGCATTGCGGCGCAAGCTCGGATCTTTGTCGCTCATGTCTCTCCCGCCGCGCCGCTTAGTCTCGTGCGCGCCGGGCCGCAATGGGCGAAGTCAAGTATCCTTTACAGCGGGGGACGGGCCGCCTCAATCCTCATGCGGGACGCTGACCGTCGTGCCTTCGCTATAGGCACCCCCAGCCGACTGCTGGAACCAGAACGGCCGCTCGCGGTGGGTGCCACCCGCGACCGCGTTGAGGTTCGAGTCGAGCAATTCCCCGTTGATCATCGTGAAGCTGATGCTGGTGGTGTTGTGGATGTCGTCCAGCGGGTTCTTGTCCATCACCACCAGGTCTGCGAGCTTGCCGGGTTCGATCGATCCTAGGTCGCGGTCCAGTCCATGGGCCCTCGCGGGATTGATCGTTGCGGTGCGAAGCGCCTGGAGATTGCTCATCCCGCCGAGAGCGAAACCCCAGATCTCCCAATGCGCGCCGAGGCTTTCCCGCTGCCCGTGGGCGCCGATCGACACCGGAATGCCGAGGTCGTTGATCAGCTTGGCCTGATGGGAAACGTTGGCGAGATTGTCCTCGTCAGCCGGCACCATGGTCGGCCGCCGAGCCCGCGCGTCGAGAAGGCCGCGTGGGGTCCATTTCAGCTCGATCGGCTCGGCCCACGCCTTGGTATGCTCGTACCAATGATATTCGCCGAACGGCCCGCCGTAGGCGACCACCAGAGTCGGGGTCCAGGCCGTCTTCGAACCTCGCCAATATTGGATGACATCGTCATAGATATGCTGGACCGGAAGCGAATGTTCGATTGTCGTGTGGCCATCGGCGATCATCGACATGTTCATCTCGAACAACGAACCGCCCTCGGGCACGACTTCCATGCCGAGCTGCCGTGCTGCCTCAATGATCATCTGGCGTTGTTCGCGACGAGGCTGATTGTAGCTCTTCACCGACCAGGCGCCCGATTCCTTGAGCCGCCGGATATTCGTCAGCGCATCGTCCACCGACCCGATCTCGACCATGAAAGGCGTTTCTGCGCCGTAGAGGATCGTACCCGTCGAGAAGACTCGCGGACCGAGGATCTTCCCGGCCTTCTGCAGCTCGGATGCCGCAAACACCTCATGCGTATCGGCGGAAGGATCGTGGATCGTCGTCACGCCGTAGGCGAGCGCATTGTGATAGACCCAGTCCTGGTCGGGAACGATCTGGTCCGATGCGTGCGGGCCATGCCAGTGAGCATCGAAAAAGCCGGGAGTGATGGTCTTCCCGCTCATGTCGATGGCACGCGCGCCCGGCGGGACCGCGACGGTTCCAGCCGGTCCCACCGCGGTGATGCGGTTTCCGTCGATGACGATCGTTCCATTCTCGATGACCTGGTCGCCGTTCATCGTGATGATGCGCGCCCCGGTGAGTGCAATCACACCCGACGCGTGCGGTGCCGGGGATACGAAGCCCAGGTGCGAAACCGGGGGAACGGGGCCGGCCTTGGCGCCGTCGAACGCGGACGCGTCGACACGACGGGCGTAAAGGTCCGGCCCTTGCGTCCAGTAAAGAGTGCTGCTGTCGCCCGACCAGTGGAGATAATCGCCTGCGTCTGAACTGATCCGGGATTGCGGGAGGGCCTTCGCGTCGGCGGCGACATCGATCGTGCGGCCGCTTCGGGCGAAGGGCATGACATAGGCCTGATAGCGCTCTGTCCAGCCGATGAACTGCTCGTCCGGCGAAAGAGCGAACTCTCCGGCATTGGTCGCCTTGAAATGCGTGACCGGTTCCGCGCCCGTGACCGTGACCGACTTGAAGACCTGGTTGTCGCCATCCTGATCGACGAAAAAGACGCGGTCGCCAGTCTTGCCGAACTGCGGCAACTGGCCCGATTTTGACACCTTCTTTGCCTTCCCGGTCGCGAGCGTCAGGACATAGATTCCGGGCTCCTGGCCCCAGAGCGGCGTTGCGAGGAATCCGTCCGAGCCCTTGCGATAAGCGAGCAACTTGCCGTCAGGAGAGAAAGCAGGCTCACGATAATAGCCTGGTTCAAGAGTCACGGTTCGGCCGGTGCCGCCGGCAGCGCCGACGACCTTGATCTCGCCCCCCTTGTCGTCGTCCCAGGTCACGTAGGCAATCTGGCGGCCGTCCCGCGACCAGACCGGATAGTCCTCTCGCTCGTCCGATCGGGTCAGGCGCCGCGGCGCAGCGGAGCCTGCGATGTCCTTGATCCACAGATTCCCGAGCGCTTCGTAGACGACCCTCCGCCCGTCGGGGCTCGCATGGGCGAAGCGGGTCATCTTCACGTCGAAGCTGTCCTGTCCGATCCTCTTGTCGACGTGGATCGCATCCTCGACGAAGCGGCTGGTCGCAACATGGAAGGGGATGTCGGTGACCGCCTTGGTCGCAACATCGATCCGATGGATATGTCCTGCGGCCCAATAGACGATCGATCTGCCGTCGGGCGTCCAGCTGATCCCCGGATAGACGTTATGGATCGCCCAGGTCTCCTGCATGTCGCGCTCGAGCCCGTCGGTCAGCTCGTCAATCCGGCCGGAGGCGATATCCATCAGCATCAGGTTCGACTTGCCCCGTACCCGCCTTATGAAAGCCAGGGTCTTGCCGTCAGGAGAGGGCGTGGGACGAACTGCTCCACCCGGGCCCGTGATGTAGGGCGCGACCTCGCCTGTCTCGCGGTCAAGTCGCTGGATCACGTAGATCTGGCCGTTGACGTCCTTGCTGTACTGGAAGATCTCGCCCGGCGTCGCATCGTCGGAGAAGTAGAGATATTTTCCGTCGGGCGAGAAGGCCGGCTCGTTCGTATCCTTCTGCTTGGTGCGCGCCTTGGTCATCTGAACGCCTGCGCCGACGCCACTCCGATGGTAGAGCCACATCTCTCCCGCACCGAGGGAACGCGACGAGGTGAAGTGCTTGCGAGCAACGATGAAGTTGCCGTCCGGTGTCCAGTCCGGACCGTTCAACATCCGGAAGGTTTCCTTGGTAATGGCACGCGGGTTCGAGCCGTCGCGACTCATCACCCAAATGTTGTCGCCTCCGCCGCGATCCGACGTGAAGGCGATCTCGCGCCCATTGGGAGAATAACGGGGCTGCATGTCCCACGCGATGCCCTTGGTCAGGGGACGCGCTTCGCCGCCAGTGATGGGCATGACGTAGATATCGCCCAAAAGGTCGAAGGCGATCTCACGACCGTCCGGCGACACATCGAGGTTCATCCAGGTGCCCTCGGTTAGGTCGAGCGGCACGTCGTGCCCAGGCCCATGCCGGGCGTTCACGTCCCACTTTTGGTCTTTCTTCCCGCCCGTGGGAGATTCCGCGATCCCGGCGGGCTTGGCCTGGGTCATCGGCTCGGCCGAACCCGGCTGCGGGATCGGCGGCGCCGGTGGCGTCGGCGCGGGCTGCTGGGCCTGAGCGGCGACAGCAAACAAAGCGGTAGCAGCGAGAAAAATTGAACGACGGTGCATTGATGGACTCCCTCTCCCGCGCCTGCTTGGACAGGCTCGAGCCCCAACGCAATGGACTCAGCATTCATTTGTCGAAGGATGATTGCCGCTGGTTGACCAGCGGGCGTCCAGTCAGTTAGCCCCGCGGGAATGGCCGCGACCAACGACACCCCGCCCGATCGCCTGTCGCTCGATCCCAGAAGCGAGTTTTACGACGAGTCGCTGCTGAGCCGAGGGGTCGGCATCAAGTTCAATGGCCAAGAGAAGACCAACGTTATCGAATATTCGATTTCGGAAGGCTGGATCCGTGTTGCCGCGGGAAAGAGCCGCGACCGCTACGGCCAGCCGATGACCGTCAAGCTCAAGGGGCGGGTTGAGCCTTACTTCGAGGCGTCGGCTCAGGTCACGGGCGACGAGTCCGAAGGATAAGAAGCATCCGAACGGCGCCGGTTGCGCCACTTCTTGAAGGCCCACCCTCCGAGGGCCACCGCCGCGAGCGCTGGCACGCTGCGCTTCGCTAGCGCGCTGGCTCCGTAGCCCAGGATAGCGCCCTTCGCGCCCTCGTTCGGTCCGGCGACTTTCTTCCCCAGCCATGCCCCTGCAAGCTTGCCTAACATCCAACTGACTCCTGTCTGAAACTGGTTTGGCATTGGACGCGCCGGATGTGGCGAATGTTCCCAACCGAGCCTTGGGATTTTGCGCCAAGTTTTAGTTGGGAAATGTCACCAACTGGCGCTCAGTCGATCGTTTTTGGCAGTTTTCTGGGATTGGCACGGTCCTTGATTGGGAAAGGGCATCGACCCGCCAGTCAAGCAGCGGGCCAAAAAGGAGATTGGAAATGTCGTCTCAGTCGCAGTTTACCCGCACGCTGATCTCGATGGTCGCAGCACTTGTCATGAGTGCAGTCGCCGTCGGCGCCGCGGTCGGTCCGGCCCAGGCGAACGCAAATCCCGTAAAGGTCACCATCAATGCCTGAACTCGAAGTTCTTGAAGCCAAGGTCCCGGTCCGCACTCCTCGCCTGATCGAGGTCGAAGCCGAACCGCAGAGCGGTCGCTTCGCTCCAGTCGCCGGCTGGCTCAGCGGTCCCGTGTTCAGCCGAGCTCGCGACATTTTCGCGGCGAACATGACCGACCTCCTCGACCGGGCCGAAGACCCGGCCAGGATGATCCGGATGATCATCATGGAGATGGAAGAGACCCTGGTTGAGGTTCGAGCAACGGCAGCCCGCTCGATCGCCGACATCAAGGAGATGCGGCGCGCGGTCATTCGGCTGGACGATCTCAAGGCCGATTGGACCCAGAAAGCTGAGTTGGCGCTGAGCAAGGACCGCGAGGACCTTGCGAAGGCAGCGCTTGTCGAGAGGCAAAAGGCGGCCGAAATGGCTGAGGGCCTTCGCGACGAAATGAGCCAGCTCGAACAGGTTCTCCGCGGTTACGAAGGCGACATCGCCAAGCTGCAGGCCAAGCTGCGCGAAGCCCGCGCTCGCCAGAACGCGATAGCAGCGCGCTTCGAGAGCGCGATCACGAGGGCCAAGGCGCGCGAAATGATGCACGGCAGCCGGACTGCTGAAGCCTTCGCCAAATTCGAGCTCCTGGAGCGCCAAGCCGACTTTGCCGAGGGACGCTGTGAGGCACTCGGCATCACCAGCCTCGAGGATGAGATCGACCAGCTGCGGGCGTCGGAAGAGATCGACGCCGAGCTGGAAGCCATGAAAGCCGCGCTCAAGGCGCGCACGAACTGAGGAAGGAAGGGGAAATGACGATGGCGCGTAAAGTGTATCCCTACTCGCTGGACCGCAAGGACGCGAAGGTTGCCGGAGTCGCATCGACAATCGGCGGAATGACCGGGATCGACCCGACCTTCATCCGCATCGGATTCGTCGCTGCCGCGATATTCATCAGCTTCAAGCTGACCCTGATCGCCTACGCCGCGATCGGCATCTATCTCGTGGTTCAGAAAAAGAAGGCCGCCTGCGGCGATCGCCGGATGAGCGACTTCGACCGGATGGGTGAGGTCGCGCAGCGGCGAGCCAGCACCCACGCGATGGTCAATGATCTCGACCAGACCGACCGCCGGCTGATGGCGATCGATCATCACATCAACAGTCAGAATGAAGAGCTGGCGCGCGAGATCGAAGCGCTCCGCCAGGAGGAGAAGTGATGGAACCGATCACGATGGCAGTGCTCGCGGCAAGTGTGCTTGTCGGCATGGCCGCGGCGAGCTGGGCAGGGCTCAAGGCCTGGAACGGCTGGCTGGAGTTCAAGAAGATGGAATTGACCCAATCGCTCGGCGATCGTCACCTGCCCCCGGCCGGCAATCGCATCGAGATGGCAGACCTTCGCGAACGCGTCCGCAAGCTCGAGGCGATCGCCGCAGGGATCGACATCTAGGCTTTCAGTTGCCCCCGCGCGCTTCACTCCCCAGGCGCGCACTGCAGAGGCGGTTCGGACCCCTTCCCGGACCGCCTCTTTCTTTGTCCGTTTAAAAGCCGAGACGCGCGGTGACGCGGATATCTCGCCCTGCGAGCGGGGCATAATCCTTCAGCTCGCTGGAGTGCCGCCGTGCATTGACGTCGAATATGTTGTCGGCGGTTAGCGACATGGTGAGCTCGGGGTTGGCGGCGAACGGATGCCAGTCGAGCGACGCGTTCACCATCGTGTACCCCGGAGTCTCGGTTTCGTTGGGTGCGTTCTTGTGCTGCGCGCTGACTTTCTCGATCTCAAGGCGTCCGTCCACCTGGCCCCGCGTGCCGGTCAGGCCGGCAAGAATGCGCAATGGCGGGATTTGGGGCGCGTTGCCAAAACCGTCGATCTTCGCGCGTACGGCGTCGGACACCAACTCACCGCCCCAATCGATCCCCAGCGCCTTGCCGAACTTGACGTCGCTCTCGACCTCGAAGCCGTAATAGCGAGCCTTTCCCTCACGATATTCGTAGACTGGTAGCCCGTCCTCGATCTCCCCGGTCGGTGCCTGGAAGATGAAGTTGGAGTAGCGGCTGTAATAGATACTGCCCTGCACGTGGATCGGGCCGGTCGTCCGGTGGACGCTGAGCTCGACGCCGTTGCTC
>Ga0070666_10001990_pt1 | contig 12436 bp, 9 predicted proteins | sample KBSS23metaG_FD_64677 | JGI IMG/M metagenome (GOLD analysis project Ga0070666, IMG submission 64677) | Switchgrass rhizosphere microbial communities from Kellogg Biological Station, Michigan, USA - KBS S2-3 metaG | ecosystem: Host-associated > Plants > Roots > Rhizosphere > Soil ... | reverse complement strand
CTCGATCCGGAAAAATTCTGGCAGGTGCACCGGGGAACGATCGTCAACCTTGACGCGGTCTCCGGCGTCTTGCGCGAAGATGCCGAGCGCCAATTCATCCTGCTCAAGAACCGGCAGGAGAGGCTCCCCATCTCCCGCCAGTTCACGCATCTCTTCAAGCAGATGTAGGGAAGAGCGCGGTGACGCGCACGGTGGTCCCGCCCAGCTCAGGGCGCGCGGCTGCTAAAATCAGGCAAAGGGCGCCGGCATCCGACTGCCGGCGCGCACGCCATTCGCCATGCGCCCTGTCGCCGTCTTTCGTTTCTCACCCACCGAAGGCCCCGGCCGGTTCGGTGAATGGCTGTCGGAGCAGGCGATTCCGATGGAGCTCATCAAGCTCGATCAAGGCGCCACCGTGCCCTCGGACCTTGGCGACTATGCCGGCATTGGCATGATGGGCGGGCCCATGTTCGTCAACGACCCGCTTCCCTGGATTGCGCCGATGTGCGGCCTTTTGCGCGACGCCATAGGCGACGGCGTGCCTGTGATCGGGCACTGCCTGGGCGGGCAGCTGATGGCCAAGGCGCTCGGTGCCCGCGTCTCGAAGGCGCCGACGCCCGAAATCGGCTGGCTGCACGTCGACGTGTGCGATCGCGGCGCGCGCCGCGAGTGGTTCGGCGGCCTGCCACGATTTGCGGCGTTCGAGTGGCACTACGACCGGTTCGATTTGCCGCCGATGGCCACGCGCGTGCTCACCAATGCGTTCAACGCGGACCAGGGCTTCATCATCGACGACCGGCACATCGGTTTCCAGTGCCATATCGAGATGACGCGCGAACTGGTCGAGACGTGGTGCGCCAGCAGCACCGCGGAGCTGCCGACGCGCTCCAACGCGCACCTGCAGACCGCCGCGGATCTGCTCGCCGACCTGCCCGCACGCATCGCTGCGCTGAATCAGGTGGCCGATGGCGTGTATGCGCGCTGGTCGCAGGGGCTCAAGCGCTGATGGCTGCGATCCGGGCGCTGCCCGACCTGCTCATCAACCAGATTGCCGCGGGCGAAGTGGTCGAGCGCCCGGCGGCGGCGCTGAAGGAACTGCTCGAGAACGCGCTCGACGCGGGCGCCACGCAAATCGACGTGGAACTCGCCGCGGGCGGCACCAAGCGCATCCGCGTGTCCGACAACGGCAGCGGCATCGCGCGCGAGGACCTTGCGCTGGCAGTTGCACGCCACGCCACATCGAAGATCCAGTCGGTGCTCGACCTCGAGGCAATCGCCTCGCTGGGATTCCGCGGCGAGGCGCTGGCGTCGATCGCGTCGGTGTCGCGCCTGGGGCTCGCATCGCGCGCACGGGAAAAGCCGCACGCATGGCGCGTCGAAGTCGACGGCGGCACCGTGAGCCCCATTGCTCCGGCAGCGCTGGCGGCCGGCACCAGCGTCACCGTCGAGGAATTGTTCTTCAATACGCCGGCGCGGCGCAAGTTCCTGCGCGCCGAGCCCACGGAATGGGCGCATTGCGAGGAGGCATTTCGCCGTGTTGCGCTCGCTCATCCAGCGACCGGTTTCACCCTCACGCACAACGCGCGCGTCGTGCATCGGCTGGTCGGCGCAGGACGACGCGTGCGCGTAGAGCAGTTGCTCGGAGACGATTTCGTCGCGCATGCGGCGGCCGTCGCTGCCGACGCCCCGGGCATCCGGATAGCGGGCCTTGCCGTGAGGCCGGCGTATGCTGCGCAACGGGGCGGGCAGTACCTGTTCGTCAACGGCCGCTACGTCCGCGACCGGATGCTGCAGCACGCGCTGCGCGAAGCGTATCGGGACGTGCTGCACCACGACCGCCAGCCGGCGTTCGCGTTGTGGCTCGAGCTCGATCCGCGGCGCGTCGACGTCAACGTCCATCCGCAAAAGACCGAGGTTCGCTTTCGCGACTCGGGTGCCATCCATCAATTCGTGCGCCACGCGGTGGAACGCGCGCTCGCCGCCAGCGCCGCGGAACAGCCTGCCGTATCCGCCGTCGAACGGTTGGGCGTCGCTGCGGCGCACCTTCCGCCGCTTGTGCCGGCGCACGCAACCGATCGCGACGCATTCGGTGTCAGGCTCGCGGGCGCGTCACCCGAGGTTTCCTGTCAACAATCCCAGTCGCCTCTCGGTCTGGAAGCGGGCGAACCTTCTCCCTTCTATGCTCGCCTGTTCGGCTCGCGCGAGGAAGGCAATGCCGGGCAGCCGGCGCTGCCTGCCGATGACCCGCACCCTCTGGGGTTCGCGCTCGCGCAATTGCATGGCGTGTATATCCTCGCGCAGAATCGCGCCGGCCTGGTGCTGGTCGACATGCACGCCGCGCATGAGCGCATTGTCTACGAACGCCTCAAGGCTGCGTCGCATACGCGCATGCCGGTGCAGCCGCTGCTGGTTCCGGCGACGTTCGCCGCGGAGCCGCTGGAAGTCGCGACGGCAGAGGAGAACGCCGAGGCGCTCGACACGCTGGGATTTGCGATGTCGGCGCTGGGACCGGCCACGCTCGCCGTGCGCGGCGTGCCGGCGCCCCTGCGCGATGCCGATCCCGCGGCGCTGGCGCGCGCGGTCCTGCACGAGATCCGCGAGTTCGGCAGCACGCAGGTGTTGACCGCGCGCCGCGACGAACTGCTGTCGACGATGGCCTGCCACGGTTCGGTGCGCGCGAACCGCAGCCTGACCCCGCCCGAGATGAACGCGCTACTGCGCGAGATGGAAGCCACCGAACGGTCGGGCCAGTGCAATCACGGCCGTCCGACGTGGTACCAGTTGTCGATGCCCGATCTCGACCGCCTTTTCATGCGCGGTCGCTGAACGCGGGCCGCCGCCCGTCCAACTTCCGTCCTCGAGGCGTCCCGTGATCCCGGCCATCCTGCTGATGGGTCCGACGGCATCGGGCAAGAGCGCGCTCGCGCTTGACCTGGCGGGACGATTCGGCGGCGAGATCGTCGCCGTCGATTCGGCGCAGGTGTATCGCGGGATGGACGTGGGTACCGCGAAGCCGACCGCTGCCGACCGGACGCGCGTGCAGCATCACCTGCTCGACATCATCGATCCGACGATGGCCTATTCGGCGGCGGCGTTCGTGCGCGATGCGTTGGCCGCGGCGGCCGACATCCGCGCGCGGGGGCGGACCCCGATTCTGTGCGGCGGCACCATGCTCTACTTCAGGGCCCTCACCGAGGGGTTGTCCGCGCTGCCTCGCGCAGATGCCGCAGTGCGCGAGGAGCTCGACAGTCGGGCCGCGAACGAAGGCTGGCCCGCGCTGCACGCCGAACTCGCCAAGGTCGATCCGCTGACGGCCGCGCGACTGGCCCCTACCGACGGGCAGCGAATCCAGCGCGCACTCGAAGTGCATCGATTGAGTGGGCAACCCCTTTCGTCGCTGCAGGGCCGGCGCGATTCGCCAATGTCGCTTGGCCCCAGCATTGCGGTGGCACTCGTTCCCGCCGACCGCGCGCGGCTGCACGCGGACATCGCGCGGCGCTTCGAAGCAATGCTCGACGCGGGTCTCGTCGACGAATTACGCGCCTTGCGGCAAAGGTTTTCGCTCGATCCGATTCTGCCCTCGATGCGCTGCGTCGGATATCGCCAGGCATGGCAATACCTGGAAGGCGCCATCGACCTGGCGCGGCTCCGTGCCACGGGAATCGCCGCGACGCGCCAGCTTGCGAAGCGGCAGCTCACGTGGCTGCGCGCGACGCCGGCGACGGTCTTTGACAGCATGCAGCCGGCGCTTGCCGACTCCGTGGCGGCTCTCGTCGAGGAACGCTCCGGCAGAACGACGGACTGAGCCCCTTCCGCCGGGCTCCCAGTCGAAACGGCTGTGCTGCTGTGCAATAATCACACTTCGCCAGAGCGAATTTTCGCGATGGCGCAGACGCCACAACCATGACGGCCCGGACACTCTACGACAAGCTGTGGGACAGCCACGTCATCCGCGAAGAAGCGGACGGCACGGCGCTGCTCTACATCGACCGCCACCTGGTCCACGAGGTGACCAGCCCGCAGGCCTTCGAGGGCCTGAAGCTGGCCGGCCGCAAGCCCTGGCGGATGCAATCGGTCGTGGCTACCGCCGACCACAACACGCCGACCAAGGACTGGGACCGCGGCATCCAGGATCCGACGTCGCGCACGCAGGTGGAAACGCTCGACAGGAACATTGCGGAGCACGGCGCCAAAGCCTACTTTCCGTTTCTCGATCGCCGCCAGGGCATCGTCCACGTGATCGGGCCGGAGCAGGGCGCGACACTGCCCGGCATGACCGTAGTCTGCGGCGATTCACACACGAGCACGCACGGCGCGTTTGCGGCGCTCGCGTTCGGCATCGGGACGTCCGAAGTCGAGCACGTGCTCGCCACGCAATGCCTGCTCACCAGGAAGTCGAAGTCGATGCTGGTGCGCGTCGACGGCCGTTTGGCGCAGGGCGTCACGTCCAAGGACCTGGTGCTTGCGATCATCGGCCGCATCGGCACGGCGGGCGGCAGCGGGCATGCGATCGAGTTCGCGGGGGAGGCGGTGCGCGCGCTGTCCATGGAAGCGCGAATGACGATGTGCAACATGGCCATCGAGGCCGGCGCCCGCGCCGGCATGGTCGCGGCCGACGAGCGCACGTTCGATTACATCAAGGGCCGCGCGTTCGCACCGACCGGCGAACAATGGGATCGCGCGCTGGCGCAATGGCGCGACCTGCGCAGCGATGACGGCGCGCGGTTCGATACGACGCACGTGTTCGATGCCGCGACAATCCGGCCGCAGGTCACGTGGGGCACGTCGCCCGAGATGGTGGTCAGCATCGAGGACCGCGTGCCGGACCCCGATCGCGAGCGCGATGCGACGCGGCGCGACGGCATGGAACGCGCGCTGTCCTATATGGGACTCCAGCCGAATACGCCGATGACCCAGATCAACATCGACAAGGTCTTCATCGGCTCCTGCACCAATTCGCGCATCGAGGACCTGCGGCAGGCCGCGGCCGTGGCGCGCGGGCGCCGGGTTGCCAAGAGCGTAAAGCTGGCGATGGTCGTTCCGGGCTCGGGTCTCGTGAAGGCGCAGGCGGAAGCGGAGGGCCTCGACCGCGTTTTCCGCGACGCGGGATTCGAATGGCGCGAACCCGGATGCTCGATGTGCCTCGCCATGAACGACGACAAGCTCGAGCCCGGCGAACGCTGCGCGTCGACGTCCAATCGAAATTTCGAAGGCCGACAGGGCAACGGCGGGCGCACGCACCTCGTAAGTCCGGCCATGGCGGCGGGCGCCGCGATCGCCGGACACTTTGTCGATGTCCGGCGGTTGTTCTAACATGCAACCTTTCCGCATCCACACCGGCCTCGTCGCCCCGCTCGACCGCGCCAACGTCGACACCGACGCCATCATCCCCAAGCAGTTCCTGAAATCAATCAAGCGATCGGGATTCGGCGTGAACCTGTTCGACGAGTGGAGGTACCTCGACCACGGCGAGCCGGGACAGGACCACGCGCGGCGGCCGCGCAATCCGAACTTCGTTCTGAATGAGTCCCGATATCAAGGCGCGTCCATCCTGCTCGCGCGCCGCAATTTCGGCTGCGGCAGTTCGCGCGAGCATGCGCCGTGGGCGCTGGCCGATTTTGGCTTCCGCGCGTTCATCGCGCCGTCGTTCGGCGACATTTTCTTCAACAACAGTTTCAAGAACGGGCTGCTGCCCATCGTCTTGCCGGAGTCGCAAGTCGACCGGCTCTTTGCCGACACGCTGGCCTTCCCCGGATTCAAGCTGACGATCGACCTGGACCGGCAGATGGTGTCTACAGCGGATGGATCGCTGACGCTCGCATTCGACATCGAACCGTTCCGCAAGCAATGCCTGCTGAACGGCCTGGACGAGATCGGGCTGACTCTGCAGCACGCCGATGAGATTCGTGCTTTCGAGACGAAACGACTGGCAGAACATCCCTGGCTCGCTTGAAAACTTCTCGACGAGAAGCGGCGCCAGGATGAAGCGGCGCCGCTTTTTGTTTATTTTGGGATCAAAACCTGATGAAGATCGCAATCCTGCCTGGTGATGGTATCGGCGCCGAAATCGTGGGCCAGGCGCAGCGCGTGCTGGAGGTGCTCCGCGGCGACGGACTGCCGATCGAGACGGAGACGGCGCCGATGGGCGGCGCCGGCTACGACGCGGCCAGGGATCCGCTTCCTCCGGCGACGCTCGCGCTCGCGCAAGCGTCGGACGCGATCCTCATGGGGGCGGTCGGGGGACCTGCGTACGACACACTGCCGCGCGAACTGCGGCCCGAGCAGGGGCTGCTGCGTATCCGCAAGGCGTTGTCGCTGTTCGCCAACCTTCGGCCTGCGCTTCTCTATCCGGAACTGGCGGCAGCGTCGACATTGAAGCCCGAGGTCGTGGCGGGACTCGATCTCATGATCATTCGCGAACTGACTGGCGACATTTACTTCGGCCAGCCGCGCGGTCGGCGCAAGGCAGCCGCCGGCGACGACGAAGGCTTCGACACCATGCATTACAGCGTGCCCGAAGTGCAGCGCATCGCGCGTGTCGGCTTCGAGACGGCGCGCAGGCGCGGCGGCAGGTTGTGCTCCGTCGACAAGGCCAATGTGCTGGACACGAGCATCCTATGGCGCGAGGTGGTGAGCGCGATGGCGGCCGACTATCCGGACGTGACGCTCACGCACATGTACGTCGACAACGCCGCCATGCAACTGGTCCGCAACCCGAAGCAATTCGATGTGATCGTCACCGGCAACATGTTCGGCGACATCCTGTCCGACGAGGCATCGATGCTCGCCGGTTCGATCGGCATGCTGCCGTCTGCCTCGCTGGACGCCGCGCGGAAAGGTCTCTACGAACCGATTCACGGCTCGGCGCCGGACATCGCGGGGCAGGACAAGGCCAATCCGCTGGCGACCATACTGTCGCTGGCCATGATGTTCAGGTACACGTTCGCGCTGCCCGAAGTGGCCGCGCGCATCGAGGGCGCGGTGCGCGAAGTCTTGCGGCTGGGCCATCGCACCGGCGACATCGCGATGCCGGGCGAGAAGATCATCGGCACGCGGGCGATGGGCGACGCCGTCGTCGCGGCCTTGCGGGCGGCATGATGGCGCCGCGCCGCCCCGCGATCACGATCCGCCGCGCCGCCGTCAGTGACGCCGAAGCAATCCAGGCGACCTTCGCGTCGCCGAAGGCGATGGCCGGCACGCTGCAGGTGCCATTCCCATCAGTGGAGAAATGGCGCAAGTGGCTGGCCGATTCACCCGCGGATGACTATGTCCTGGTGGCCGAGGTCGCGGGCGAGGTCGTCGGCAACCTGGGTTTGCACTCGACGTCGAAATCGCCGCGGCGCCGCCATGCGGCCGGACTCGGCATGTCCGTGCGCGACGATTGGCATGGCCGTGGCGTCGGGACTGCGTTGCTTGCCGCGGCGATCGACCTGGCCGACAACTGGCTCAACTACACGCGGATCGAATTGACCGTATACACGGACAACGACGTGGCGCTCGCGCTCTACCGCAAGTTTGGATTCGAGATCGAAGGCACGCTCAAGTCCTACGCCTTCCGCGGCGGCGGCTATATCGATGCGTACACGATGGCGCGCATCGCGCCGGCGCGAAAAGGGCCGGCACCGAAGGCTGCCGCGAACAAGAACAAGCGAAAACGCCCGTCCTGACGAAGGTTTGCGCAGGTATTGCGGCCAATTTTTATGGATTGGAAGACATCATGCGAGTTGGATTCGTAGGTTGGCGGGGAATGGTGGGTTCGGTCCTCATGCAGCGAATGCGGGAGGAGCGGGACTTCGACTTGATCGAGCCGGTATTCTTTTCGGCGTCGAACACGGGGGGCGCGGGTCCGGCCATCGGGCGGGATACGGGACCGCTCAAGGACGCGAACAATGCCGGGGCGTTCGCGGGCCTGGACGCGATCGTCACCTGCCAGGGCGGCGACTGGACGACGGCGATGTACCCGAAGCTTCGGGACAGCGGATGGGACGGGTACTGGATCGATGCCGCCAAGACGCTGCGCATGAAGGATGACGCGGTGATCATCCTGGATCCGGTGAACCGGCCGGTGATCGATGCCGCCATCGCCGGAGGCATCCGCAACTACATCGGCGGCAACTGCACGGTCAGCCTGATGATGATGGCCCTGGCGGGACTGCTGCAGCGCGACCTGATCGAGTGGATGACCTGCATGACCTACCAGGCGGCGTCGGGCGCGGGCGCGCAGAACATGCGGGAACTGCTGCACCAGATGGGTGATGCGCACCTGGCGGCCAAGAGCCTCCTGGACGACCCGAATTCCGCGATCCTCGACATCGACCGCGAAGTCGCGGGCATCCTGCGCGATGAAAGTTTCCCCACGCAGCACTTCGGGGTGCCGCTGGCGGGCTCACTCATACCCTGGATCGACAAGGACATGGGCAACGGGATGAGCCTGGAGGAGTGGAAGGGCGGGGCCGAAACCAACAAAATCCTGGGCCGGGGAGCGAACAATGCGATTCCCGTGGATTCCCTGTGCGTGCGCATTGGCGCCATGCGTTGCCACAGCCAGGCGCTGACGATCAAGCTCCGGCGCGATGTGCCGCTCGCCGAAATCGAGACGCTGCTGGACGACGCCAACGAATGGGTGAGGGTGATTCCCAACCGGCGCGAGGAGAGCGTCCGCGAGCTGACGCCGGCCGCCGTTACGGGAAAGCTTTCGATCCCGATCGGACGCCTGCGCAAGCTCGCCATGGGGCCGGAGTACCTCGGCGCGTTCACGGTGGGAGACCAGTTGTTGTGGGGGGCCGCCGAGCCGCTACGGCGCATGGTGCGAATCTTGCTCTCGAAGGACACTGGATAACGCCATCTGGCGCGGGAAACCGGACCGCGACTTGCCGCAAGCGATGCAAGCGCGGTGAACCCGCGCCAGGCGCCGCCTTTTCCGAAGCTTCATGCAGTGGAGTTGGGGCTTCGGGCAGGTGTCGGTCGCTGAGAAGGCGGCAGGAACGCAACACGGCGGCATGCCACGCAGTGCCACTACATCTTGTAGGTTCGGCCAGCGCGGCACGCTAGCGCTAGCGCTCCCCGTTAGAACAGTGGCATGAATCTCGTGTGAATCCGTGTTGGTGCACGAGGGAAAATCCAAGCTAATACTGAGGTTTAGCTTGCACCGCTAAATCCATGATGTTATGTTAGCTTGAGCCAAACAGCATTCCCGAAGGGGTCGGCATGCGAGTAAAACCAATCGTCACGTACGGCCTGGTTGCGGGCACGCTTTTGCTGCCCCTGACGGCCCATGCGCTGGGCTTAGGCAAACTGACCGTAGAGTCCGCGCTGGGACAGCCACTTTCGGCCAAAATTGAGCTTTTGCCAGGTTCCAAAGAGGAACTCGATTCCGTCGTCGCAAAAGTCGCCGACCCGGCGCTGTACCGGCAAAACAATCTGCAGTATCAGGCCGCACTTTCCCGCGCACGCATCACGATGGAGCGCGGTTCGAATGGCGAGGCCTACCTACGCGTTTCGTCGCCCGCGCTGATGATCGAGCCATATCTCGACCTGATGGTCGAGGTGAACTGGTCGTCGGGGCGCGTGGTGCGCGATTACACGTTCCTGCTTGACCCGCCGGGCGCGCCGACGGATGTGGCGCAAGTCGAACCGATTACCCCGTCGCGCGCTGGATCGCCGGCGTCGCGCGCACAACCTGCCGCCACCGCCGCTGCGCCGATGGCGCCTGCCGCGCCTCGCGCCACTGGAGATGCGTACACGGTCAAGCGTGGCGACACGCTGTCCAAGATCGCCAAGGACTATAAACCGGAAACGGTGACGATCGATCAGATGCTGGTCGCGCTGTTCAAGAGCAACCAGGGCGCGTTCGAAGGCGCCAACATGAACAGGCTGCGCTCAGGCGCGATCATCACGATTCCCAGCGCGGTCGACACATCGTCGACGCAACCTGGCGAGGCCACGCAGATCGTCAAGGTGCAGTCCGCGGATTGGCGCGCTTACCGTGACCGCGTCGCCGGCGCCGCACCGATGGCCGACGAGGCAGGTGGTCGCGTGGCCGGCGGAAAGATCGGCACGACGGTCGAGGACAAGACGCCCGCGGCCCGCCCGGGAAGCGACCAGCTGAAGGTCTCGAAGGACGCCGGCGTGGCCAAGGGCTCGGGCGCCGCGGAATCAACAGTTGCGCAAGCGGCGGCACTCAAGGAAGCGCAAAGCCGAATTGCCGATCTCGAGAAGACGCTGAAGGACCTGCAACGCGCGGTCGAACTCAAGAACCAGACGATGGCGCAGTTGCAAACGCAATCCGATGCCACCAAGGGCAAGGCGCCCGCGGTCGCGCCGACATATACGGCGCCGGCCACGACACCTGCAGATACGAAGGCGGCGGCGGACGCGAAGGCAGCGGCGGACGCGAAGGCAGTGCAGGATGCGAAGGCTGCGGCGGATGCGAAGGCTGCGCAGGATGCGAAGGCTGCAGCGGACACGAAGGCCGCAGCCGATGCGAAGGCTGCGGCAGATGCAAAGGCCGCCGCAGATGCGAAGGCGGCGGCGGATGCGAAAGCTGCGGCAGATGCCAAGGCTGCGGCGGATGCCAAGGCGACACCCGATACCAAGGCCGCTGCGCCGGTCGTGGCACCGCCTGTGCAGGAAGTGAAACCGCCCGAAACCAAGGCTGCGCCGGCGAAGGCTGCGCCAAAGGCCGCGCCCAAGGAAGCGCCGGGAATGTTCGACGACTTCCCCAACAATACGCCGTCGTGGGCGATCGGCGGAGGCGCGCTGGTCATCCTGGCGGGCCTGGGTGCATTGATCGCTTCGCGCCGGCGCAAGACCACCAAGTTCGAGGACAGCATCATCTCGGGAACGGACATCAAGACGAACACGGTGTTCGGCTCCACAGGTGGCGGCGTCGTGAATACGGGCGATAACTCGCTGGCGAGCGACTTCAGCCGCGAGGGCCTGGGCAACATCGACACGGACGAGGTCGACCCGATCGCCGAAGCCGAGGTGTACCTGGCTTACGGACGCGACGCGCAGGCCGAGGAAATCCTGAAGGACGCGCTGAAGAAGGATCCGCAGCGCCAGGAAATCTACCTCAAGTTGCTCGAGATCCACGCGCAGCACAACAAACCGTCGGCGTTCGAGACGGTTGCGTCCGAGCTGTACGCGGTCTGTAACGGACAGGGCGAGACATGGCACAAGGCCGTCGCGCTGGGACGTCAGCTAGACCCCAATAATCCGATGTTCGCCGAAGGCGGTGCACCGGCCGCAGATGTGCATCCTCTCGCGATGACAGAAAGCGCGGCACCATTGGCAAAGAAGGCAGACGCCGACAGCCTGGAATTCCAGATGGACGAGGAAATCTCGATCTCGCCGACATCGGGTGCCACGCCCAAGACACCTGCCGACATTCTCGCCGGCGCGGAGAGCGAACTCGAGAAGACGGCCAAGCACACGGGCGCCACGATGGCAGCCGGCGTCGCCGCGGCAGGTGCCGCGATGGCGGGCGCAGTGGGCGCGGGCAAGTCCGCCGCGGAAGCTCGCGCGGAAAGCCTTGCTGAAAAGGTCGAGGCCGCGCGGGAGAGTTTCGGCGATGGCCCGAAATTCGATCTCGATTTCAAACTCGACGACGCCGACAAGCCAGCTCCGATCGGCAAGCACCGCGCCGAGCCGGAACTGGTCGGCAGCACGTCTGAAGGGCCACCGAGCGGAATGGCGCCGCAATTGACGCGGCCGGCCGCAGCGCTGGAACTGGACAAGCTCGACCTTTCGTTCGACCCCGATCGCTCCACGTTCGAGGATCCGACGCCGTCGGTCCTCGACGGCCAGTGGCACGACGCCGCGACCAAGCTCGACCTGGCCAAGGCCTATCAGGAAATGGGCGACGTCGAAGGCGCGCGCGAGATCCTGCAGGAAGTGCTCCACGAGGGCGACGACCAGCAGAAGACCGAAGCCAAGACGCTGCTCGCGAAGCTGGCCTGACGCGACTCGTCAAGTAACATCCACGGGCGGCGGGTCGTTGATCCGCCGCCCGAAGTTTTTTCCGATTGCCGATTCCTGAATCTGCGATTCCCGCCATGCGCTTCGCCCTTGCCGTCGAATATGCAGGCCAAGCATTCTGCGGCTTCCAGTCGCAGCCGTCGGGTTGCGGCGTGCAGGACGCGCTCGAGCGCGCGGTCGGCGAAATCGCCGGGCATGCGGTCACGGTGATTGCCGCCGGCAGAACTGACGCCGGCGTGCATGCCGTATCGCAGATCGTTCATTTCGAAACGGTCGCGCAGCGTCCGGAATCAGCCTGGATCCGTGGTGTCAACGCGCATCTGCCGGCCGCGGCCGCGGTGCTGTGGGCGCACGCAGTTCCCGAGGATTTTCATGCGCGCTTTGCGGCGACGGCCCGTCACTACACCTATCTGCTGCTGGTGCGCGCGGAACGTCCCGCGCTGCTCGCCGGTCTTGCCGGCTGGTACCATCGTCCACT
>Ga0070666_10001988_pt1 | contig 12437 bp, 9 predicted proteins | sample KBSS23metaG_FD_64677 | JGI IMG/M metagenome (GOLD analysis project Ga0070666, IMG submission 64677) | Switchgrass rhizosphere microbial communities from Kellogg Biological Station, Michigan, USA - KBS S2-3 metaG | ecosystem: Host-associated > Plants > Roots > Rhizosphere > Soil ... | reverse complement strand
ACCGCGGTGCTGGTGGACGAGGCCTACGCCCATTACGCGGAGAGCGCCGAGTGGGAGTCGGTCCTCCCCCGGGTGAAGGACCACCCCGGGCTGATCGTGGCCCGCACCTTCTCGAAGATCCACGGCATGGCCGGCCTGCGTTGCGGCTACGCGGTGGCGCGTCCGGAGACGATCGAGCGCTTGCGCGCCCACCAGGCCTGGGACTCGATGAACCTGATGGCCCTGGCGGCGGCGCGGGCCAGCCTGGCGGACACCGCCCACCTGGAGAAGAGCCGGCGCCTGAACCGCGAGACCCGGGCCTTCGTGGTCTCCGGCCTGGAAGGAATGGGCTACCGCCCCATCCCCTCCGAGACCAACTTCCTGATGGTCGACCTGCGGCGGGACGTGGGCCCGGTGATCGACGCCCTCAAGGGGCGCGGCGTCGAGGTCGGCCGTCGCTTTCCGGCGATGCCGCGTCACCTGCGGGTGACGGTCGGGACGCGGCCGCAGATGGAGGCGTTTCTGGGGGCGTTGCGGGGGGTGGTGTGAGGCCCTCATCACCCCGGCCCTCTTCTCCCGACCCCTCACTCCCTCCCTCACCGGGAGAAGAGGGAGAAAGTTAGAGAAAGGCAACAGCGCCCAACGGACCGATTCTTCTCTCTTCTTCTTGTCTCCCCTCTCCCGGTGAGGGAGGGCGGGAGGGGTCGGGAGAGGGGCCGGGGGTGAGGGTTCGAAACGGGCGCTACACCGCCTCCCCGCTCCCCCAGATCCCGGTCAGCACGCGCTGGAAGTTCCCTCCCAGGATCAGCTCGATGGCGCGGTCGGAGTAGCCGCGGCGGATCAGCCCCTCGGTGAGGTCGAAGACCCGCCGGGCGGGGGGCAGGCCGCGCACGTCGTAGCGGGCGAGCACCCGTCCCGTCCGGGGATCGAGGGCGTCGACGTCCACGTCGCTCCCCAGCCCCACGTGCTCGACGCCGACCAGGCGGATGGCATGGTCGAAGTGGTCGAGGACGTTCTCCACGGTGGCCGGGAGGCGGCTGCTGACGAAGGCGGGGACGGCGGTGATCCCCATCACGCCGCCGCGGGCGGCCATGGCCCGGATCACCGCGTCGGACTTGCAACGGGGGTGGTCCGCCAGGGCGCGGCAGTTGGAGTGGGTGATCAGCACCGGGCCGCGCGAGGCGGCGAAGGCGTCCAGGCAGGTGCGCTCGGAGCAGTGGGAGACGTCGACCGCCATGCCGGCCCGGTTCATCGCGCCGACGATCTCGGCGCCGAAGGGGGTGAGGCCGGTGTCCTGGGGCTCGAAGCCGCCGCAGCCGAGGCGGTTGCGCTCGTTGTAGGTGAGCTGGGAGACCCGCTGGCCGAGGGCGTGGAAGCCGGCGACGTCGGCCGCCGTGCGGAAGTGGTCGGAGCTCTGGAAGCCCAGCAGGATGCCGATCTTCCCCTCGGCGAGCACCCGCGCGAAGTCGGGACCGGACTCGATGCGGACCAGGACGTCCGGGCGCTGGAGCAGCAGGCGGTTCCAGCGGCCCATCCAGTCGAGGCAGGCCTCGTAGGGCTTCCCGTCGTTGGGATCGACGGCGGGGTGGAAGACCTTGACGCCGGAGGCGCGCAGCTTCTGGACGTCGGCGGGGCCGAGCCCGGCGGGATCGTGCTGCCAGGCGTAGAGCTTCGGCCAGTCGAGGGTGAGGAGGCCGAGCATGTCGATGACCATCGACCGCCCGACCAGCTCGACGGCGCGGGCCGAATGCTCGACCCGGTCGTCGGCGAAGAGCCTGTAGCGTCCCCGAAGAATCGTCGGGCCGGCCAGGACGCCGAAGCCGGCGAGGGCTCCCGCCCTCAGGAATTCTCTTCGATTCAACTGCCCAACCTTTATGGTTGGACAGAGTGTACACCTTGCCCTGGCTCAGCGCCAGGGCTTGTAAATTTGGAAAATCTGCGCCGGCCCTACTGCATCCACTGGAAGCTCAGGCCGGGATTGCTCCGGAGCTTCTCGAGGAAGCTCGCGATGTCGCGGGCGAGCTTGGCGGTGGCCCGTTCGCGCTCGGCGGCCTTCTGGAAGAAGAGCAGCGCCGCCAGGGCCTCGCGCGGGACGTCCTGGGCCTGGAAGATCCCGGCCATTTCGAGCGACAGCTCCTTGACCTCGGCCACCGCCCCCTGGCGGGCGTAGAGCGCGGTCAGCTCCAGGGTGACCAGGGCGGCGTCGTAGGCGATGCCGCGGGTGGCGAACTCGTGCCGCAGACCCTGGAAGAGCTCGATCGCCGCGTCGGTGTCGCCCAGGCCCGCGGCGATCCGTCCCTCGGTCCAGCGCAGGCGCAGGAGATCGAGCGGATTGCCCAGCTCGTGGCAGAGGGCCGAGACCTGGGGCAGCAGGCGCGTGGCCTCGCCGTACTCCTCGATGCTGGTCAGGTTGGACAGCAGGTTGTGCCGCAGGCAGAGGTGCAGGCGGGGATCGCGATGGGCGTCCACCAGCCCCTCGGCGTCCCGCAGCAGCTCGATGGCCTGCCCGTGCTCCCCCATCTCGGTGAAGCCCAGCGACTTCTTGATCAGCGCCCGGCCGGCCAGATGGCGGTCCTGGTGCTCGGCGCGGCAGCCGTCGGTATGGATCGCGACCAGCCGGTCCAGCGCCTGGAACGCCTCGGGGAACCGCCGCTGGGCGAGCCGCAGCGAGGCCTTGTGCTCGAGGAGCATCGGCTCGTAGCCGAGGACGTCGCCGACGCTCGCCTCTCCGGCCTCCCACCACGCGTCGGCGATCGAGAAGGACTCTTCGGCGTTGCGCAGGTCGCCGAGGACGCGCCGGGCGTTGCCGTCGTGCGCCCAGGCGTAGCCGCGCAACTGGTAGAGGAGGGAAGACCCGTCCGGCGCCTCTTCCTTGAGCAGGTCGGCGACGAGCACCGCCAGCTCGGCGGCCTGGACGGCGCGCTCCGCGTCGATCACGGTCAGCCGCACGCTCTCCCGGCAGAGCAGCTCGCAGAGCCCCCAGGAGATGAACCGGCGGTAGACCCGGATCAGGTGGGACTTGTCCTCGAAGCGATAGGGCTGCAGCTCAGCCCAAAGCGCCGGCGCTTCGAACCGCGATTGCGCCAGAGCGTTCATGAGGTCTTCCATGATGTCGTTCCTTACTCGCTACTCGCTGCCCGTCCCGTACCACAAAGTACTACGGCGTGCCGCTGGGGTCGAGAGTGCTGCCAGTGTCGCCATTGCCGGTGCCGGTCGTCGTGCTCGTGCTGCTGGACGTAGAGCCGCTCGGATCGAGCGTGCTGCCCGTCTTCACCAGATTCGTAAGCAAATTCCATACCGAAGCGAGCTTCCCGGCGAGTCCGATCTCCGGGACGAAGGCGACCCGCGCCGCGCCGTCATGCCGGGCGGGGGCCGTCCGGGCGTGAAGCAGTCCAGGAGCCAGAAGGACCGTCAGTAGGATCATCATCGTCGTCCGCCGAATCGAAGCGCGCATGGCTGCTTCTCCTTTCCTTTTCCCTAGCGGCTGTCGCTCTCGTCCAACAGCCAGTGAACCGCAACATCCACCTACAACAGCAAGAGCCTTGCCAACCCTCGTAACTCGCTTTCAGGATTGCGCTTCGGCCCTTTGGCAGGCGGCGGGCCCCCGCGGACCCCGGGCACCCCCGGGAGCCCCCCGAGACTCCGCGATCTCCCCTGAAATCGGGCTTTTCGGCCTCGCGGACCCGGGCGCGGGGGCGCCGGCGGGCGAAGGATCTACTTTGAAAAGACGTCCGGCGCGGCGAGGAGGTACTTACAAATTTCTACATACCCGCCCCTCCGGTCGGCCCGCGGGCCCCCCGGTTTCCCGCTTGGCTTCCTCCTGGTTTTCCTCCGGTTTTCTCCTGAAAGGCGTCTTGCGCCACCCCGTGGGGTTGGAGTAGAGTGCCCGGCTTGTGACGACTTTCACAAAGTCCCTTGAACCACGGTCAGTGGTCGGATATCGTCGCTGGCTGGTGGGACTCTAGGGAGGGTGCTTCTACATGCAGATCTTCCATCGCAGCATGAACACGATCGCCAAGGTCAGCATCGTCGGGGCGGTCTTCTTCCTGGGGTTCCTGGGCTGGGTCGCGACGGCTCTGACGAGCTCCTCCTATTCGACGGGGCAGTACGTCGTGAAGCACCAGCCGGTGCCGTTCAGCCACGAGCACCACGTGCGCGGGCTGGGCATCGACTGCCGCTACTGCCACACGAGCGTGGAGAGGTCCGCGTCCGCGGGGCTGCCCCCCACCGAAACCTGCATGAACTGCCACCGGCAGATCTGGACCAACGCCGAGCTGCTCGAGCCGATCCGGGCGAGCTACCGGGACAACGTGCCGGTGCAGTGGAACCGCGTGCACGACCTGCCGGACTTCGTCTACTTCAACCACTCGGTCCACGTCGCCAAGGGGATCGGCTGCGTCTCCTGTCACGGCAAGGTGAACGAGATGCCGCTGATGTTCCAGAACGCCTCCCTCCAGATGGAGTGGTGCCTGAGCTGCCACCGCGACCCGGTCAAGAACGTCCGGCCGCGGGAGGAGGTGTTCAACATCGACTGGAATCCCGGCGCCCCCCGTACCTGGACGAACGTCGCCGCCAACGCGGGGGCGATGGGGGTGCCGGTCGAGGTGGCTTCGCAGCAGGGCTGGTCCCCTTCGCCGGAGCAGCTGGCGCGTTTGCGGCCGCACCTGGCGCAGGAATACAAAATCAAATCCCTGACGAGTTGCTCGACGTGCCACCGCTAATCGCGGGCCGGCGGGCCGGGGCAGCAAGATCCGCGGCGGCGCTCACGGCGTCGGGATTAACCAACGAGAGCGAGCGAACCTGATGGACAGCGTCAACGCCAAAGGCAAGTGCGGAGCCGAGGCGGCTCCCAAGCCGGGCCCCGCCCGGCTCGAATTGGAGGAGTTGCGGGAGCGGCTGCGGACGAAGAAGGGGCCGGAGCTCTGGCGCAGCCTCGACGAGCTCGCCGAGACCCCGGAGTTCGAGGACCTCATCCACCGCGAGTTTCCGCGCTTCGCGTCGGAGTGGCCGAGCGGCGTCTCCCGCCGCGGCTTCCTGCAGCTCACGGGCGCCTCCCTCGCCCTCGCCGGCCTGACCGGCTGCACCAAGCAGCCGCAGGAGAAGATCATCCCCTACGTCCGGCAGCCCGAGCAGCTCATCCCGGGCAAGCCGATGTTCTTCGCCACCGCCCTGACCCACGCCGGCTACGCGCTCGGCGTGCTCGCCGAGAGCCATCAGGGGCGGCCGACGAAGATCGAGGGGAATCCGGACCACCCGGCGAGCCAGGGCTCCACCGACTACTTCGCGCAGGCCGCCCTGCTCACCCTCTACGACCCGGAGCGCTCGCAGGCCCTGCTGCACAACAGCCGCGCCGGCTCCTGGGGGAGCCTGGCCAGCCAGATGGGCGAGACCCTGCGCTCGATGGCCGGCGGCCGCGGGGTGCGCATCCTCACCGGCACGGTGACCTCGCCGACGCTCGCCCAGCAGATCGCCGACTTCCTGCGCGCCAACCCGCAGGCGGTCTGGCACCGCTGGGAGCCCGCCGGGAACCATCAGAGCCAGGCCGCGGCGGTGCGGGCCTTCGGCCGGCCGGTCGACACCCGCTACGACTTCACCAAGGCGAAGGTGGTGCTCTCGCTCGGCGCCGACGTCCTCTGCGAGGGCCCGGCCGGCGTGCGCTACGCCCGCGACTTCGCCGAGGGGCGGCGCGTGCGCGCCCACCATGACTCGATGACCCGCGTCTATGCCGTGGAGAGCGCGCCGGCCGGCATCTCGACGGTCGCCGACCACCGGCTGCAGCTCCCGCCCGCGCAGGTCGAGGGCTTCGTGCTCGCGCTCGCCCAGGCCGTGGGCGCGGCTCCCGGCGGCGGAACGCCCGTCCCCGCCGACGCCAAGGCCCAGAAGTGGGTGCAGGAGGTCGCCAAGGATCTGCAGGCGAACCGCGGCGCCTCCCTGGTGGTGGCCGACGAGTACCTCTCCCCCGCGGCTCAGGTGCTGGTCCACGGCATCAACCAGGCGCTCGGCAACACCGGCACCACGGTCTTCTACCAGGAGCCGGTCGAGGAGAACCCGGTCGACCACGTGCGGTCGCTCCAGCAGCTGGTGGCCGACATGAACGCCGGCCAGGTGCAGGTGCTGCTGATGCTCGACGGGGCCAACCCGGTCTACACGGCACCGGCCGACCTGCCGTTCCTGGCAGCCCTGGAGAAGGTCCCGCTGCGGATTCACCACGGCCTCTTCCAGGACGAGACCTCGGATCACTGCCAGTGGCACATCCCGGCCGCCCACGAGCTCGAAGCCTGGGGGGACGCCCGTGCCTTCGACGGCACGGTGTCGATCATCCAGCCGCTGATCGAGCCGCTGTACGGCGGCAAGACGGCCGGCGAGGTGATCGCCGCGCTGCTCGGCAACCAGGCGGACGCCACCAGCTACGACCTGGTCCGCGCCTACTGGCAGCCCCGCCTGCCCGGCCTGACCGCCGGCCTGGCCGACGCCGCCAAGGACTCGGCGGGCGGCGGCAGCATCACCACCCTGCTCGGCTTCTCCGGCGCCTTCCCCGGCGCTCCAGGCATCGGCGGCACGGCGCCGCCGGCGACCACCGGCAACCAGGCGGCGAGCCCGAACCCGGGCAATCCGCCCGCGGCCAGCCCGGCCGCCGGTAAGGTGCCGAACGACAACGCGACGACGACGGCCTCCGCCGCGGCGCCTGCGACCGGCGGCGGAGGGGCCTTCGAGAAGGCCTGGCGCGAGGCCCTGCATGCGGGGCTGATCCCGGCCACCGCGCGGACCGGCGCCGCCGTGGCGCTCAACGGCGGCGCGGTCGCGCAGGCGGCCGGCGAGGTGCAGGCGGCGCTGGCGCGGGTCAAGCCGGGCGACCTGACGCTGCTCCTGCGCCCCGACCCGACGATCTGGGACGGCCGCTACGCCAGCAACGTCTGGCTGCAGGAGCTGCCCAAGCCGGTCAGCAAGCTGGTGTGGGACAACGCCCTGATCCTGGGGCCGAAGACGGCCGAGCGGCTGAAGCTCACCTGGCACGAGACGGTGGAGGTCTCGCTCGGCGGCCGCAAGATCAAGGCGGCGGCGTGGATCCTCCCCGGCGTGGCGGAGGACACCGCGGTCCTCTCCCTCGGCTACGGCCGCCAGCGCGCCGGCAAGGCCACCGGGCAGGGCTTCAACGCCTACCCGCTGCGTACCACGGCCACCCTCTGGGGCGCTCCGGGCCTGGCGGTCCGCAGCCTCGGCGGCGAGTACCTCATCGCCTGCACCCAGAACCACCACGCGATGCGCGGCATCGTCCTCCACGAGGACGAGGAGGCGGCCGAGCAGCAGGCGGCGCGGCACGTCGTCCGCACCGGCACCCTGGCGGAGTTCCAGCGCGATCCCGAGTTCATCAAGAAGGACCGCGAGGCGCCGGGGCACGACGAGAGCCTCTTCCCGATCCGCACGTACGAAGGCCATGCCTGGGGGATGGCGATCGACCTCAACGTCTGCACCGGCTGCAGCACCTGCATCGTCGCCTGCCAGGCGGAGAACAACATCCCGTCGGTGGGCAAGGACCAGGTGCTCGCCCGGCGCGAGATGCACTGGCTGCGCGTCGACCGCTACTTCGCGGGCGACATGGACGAGCCGCAGATCCACAACCAGCCCCTCCCCTGCATGCAGTGCGAGAACGCTCCCTGCGAGGTGGTCTGCCCGGTGGCGGCCACGTCGCACAGCGACGAGGGGCTCAACGACATGGTCTACAACCGCTGCGTGGGCACCCGCTACTGCTCGAACAACTGCCCCTACAAGGTGCGGCGGTTCAACTTCCTGCGCTACAGCGACAAGAACACGCCGGTGCTCGAGCTGGTCAACAACCCGGACGTGACGGTGCGCATGCGCGGCGTGATGGAGAAGTGCACCTACTGCGTGCAGCGGATCGAGGAGGCGAAGATCCAGTCGAAGGTGGACCGCCAGCCGATCCCGCCGAACTGGATCCAGACCGCCTGCCAGCAGGCCTGCCCGACCGGCGCGATCATCTTCGGCGACCAGAACGCCCAGGACTGGGAGGTCTCGAAGTGGAAGGCCGACCCGCTCAACTACGGGCTGCTCGAAGATCTCAACACGCGCCCGCGCACGACCTATCTCGCCAAGCTGCGCAATCCAAACCCCGCGCTCGCTGCGCTCGAAAAGCCGGCCGGAGGAGCTGAGAATGGCCACGCTTGAGAAACTTCCCCCTCCGCCGCCGAAGCCGGACGTGATGCCGTTCGTCGCGCCCGGCCACACGTCCGGGACGGTCACGGACAAGATCAGCGACGTCATCCTGCGGCGGCACACGCCCAAGTGGTGGCTGCTCGGCTTCACCGTGGCGTTCGCGCTGCTGATGCTCTTCCTGACCTGTGTGACCTGGCTGTTCGTCAAAGGCGTAGGGATCTGGGGCGTCAACTGGCCGGTGGGCTGGGGCTTCGCGATCATCAACTTCGTCTGGTGGATCGGCATCGGCCACGCCGGCACGCTGATCTCGGCCATCCTCCTGCTCTTCCGGCAGGAGTGGCGCACCTCGATCAACCGCTTCGCCGAGGCGATGACGCTGTTCGCGGTGGCCTGCGCCGGCATGTTCCCGGTGCTCCACCTCGGGCGGCCGTGGCTGTTCTACTGGCTGCTCCCCTACCCGAACACGATGAACCTGTGGCCGCAGTTCCGCAGCCCGCTGATCTGGGACGTGTTCGCGGTCTCCACCTACGCCACGGTGTCGGCGGTGTTCTGGTACATCGGCCTGGTCCCCGACCTCGCGACGATGCGCGACCGGGCCAAGAACCGGATCGCCCGCGTGCTCTACGGCATGGGCTCTCTCGGCTGGCGCGGCTCGGCGCGGCACTGGCACAACTACGAGACGGCCTACCTGCTGCTCGCCGGCCTGTCGACGCCGCTGGTGCTCTCGGTGCACACGGTGGTCTCCTTCGACTTCTCGATCGGCATCATCCCGGGGTGGCACGCCACGATCTTCCCCCCCTACTTCGTGGCCGGCGCCATCTACGCCGGCTTCGCCATGGTGCTGCTGCTGGCGATCCCGCTGCGGGTGGCCTTCGGCTGGAGCGACTTCATCACCCTGCGCCACCTCGAGAACATGGGCAAGGTGATGCTGGCCACCGGGCTGATCGTCTTCTACGGCTACATCATGGAGCTGTTCTTCGCCTGGTACAGCGCCAACACCTACGAGCGCTTCATGGCCTGGAACCGCGTCACCGGCCCGTACAGCCGCTACTGGCTGGCGCTGATCTTCTGCAACGGCCTGGCGCCGCAGGCGCTCTGGTTCCGCAAGGTCCGCACCTCGCCGTTCGGGCTGTTCATCATCTCGCTGATCGTCAGTGTCGGCATGTGGCTGGAGCGCTTCGTGATCGTCGTCACCAGCCTGACCCGCGACTTCCTGCCGGCCTCCTGGGGTCCCTACAAGGGGACGATCTGGGACTGGGGGACGTTCATCGGCACGCTGGGCCTGTTCCTGACCCTCTTCTTCCTGTTCATCCGCATCCTGCCGGCGATCTCCATCTTCGAGATGCGGACGATCGTCCCTGGCGGCGAGGCGGGGGATGAAATCACGGAGGTGGTGTGATGAGCTCGGTCCGCGACCCCCGGCCGCCGATCTACGGCCTGATGGCGGAGTTCCCCTCGGCCGACGCGCTGATCGAAGCGGCCCACCAGGTGCACGAGGCGGGCTACCAGAAGGTGGACGCGTATACGCCCTATCCGATCGAGGCGGTCTCGGAGGCGCTCGCGCTGCCGCGCTCGAAGGTGCCCCTGATCGTGCTGATCGGCGGCCTGCTCGGCGGCCTCGGCGGCTACGCGCTCCAGTACTGGTCGCAGATCCTGGTCTACCCGATGAACATCGGCGGCCGGCCGTTCCACAGCTGGCCCGCCTTCATCGTGCCGACCTTCGAGTGCACCATCCTGGGCGCGGCGCTGTCGGCGGTGGTCGGCATGATCATCATCAACGGCCTGCCGCAGCCCTACCATCCGGTGTTCAACGTGCCGCGCTTCGCCCTGGCGTCGCGCGACCGCTATTTCCTGGTGATCGAGGCGCGGGATCCGAAGTTCGATACCGACGCCACCCGGCGCTTCCTGGCCGGCCTGAACGCGAGCGAGGTGTCCGACGTTGAGCACTAACGACCGCACTCTCCGGCTCGGGGCCGCCTGCCTGCTCCTGGTGGCGGCCACCGGCTGCCGGCAGAACATGCACAACCAGCACAAGGTGAAGCCGCTGGGGCCCAGCACCTTCTTCGCCGACGGCCAGGGCGCGCGGCCGATCCCGGCCCACACCGTGGCCCGCGGCGACCTGCGCGAGGGTTTCGCCTTCACCGGCCTCGGCCCCGACAACAAGCCGGTCGCCGAGATGCCCTTCCCGGTCACCCGCGAGCTGCTGCTGCGCGGCCAGGAGCGCTTCAACATCTACTGCTCCCCCTGCCACGACCGGCTGGGCACCGGCAACGGCATGATCGTGCAGCGCGGCTACAAGCAGCCGACCTCGTACCACATCGAGCGCCTGCGCACGGCCCCGATCGGCTACTTCTTCAACGTGATCACCGAGGGCTACGGCGTGATGCCGACCTACGCGCCGCAGATCCCCGTGGCCGACCGCTGGGCGATCGCGGCGTACATCCGCGCTCTCCAGTACAGCCAGAACGCGCAGCTGGCGGAGCTGCCGGAGACGGACAAGAAGCGCGTCCAGGACGATCTGGCGAACGCGGCGGCCGGCGGTTCCCACGGAACGACTCCCGCGAGCGAGAAACCATGACGACCGATTCCATCCGCCGCAATTCCCCGGCCTTCGCCGCTCCCGCCGCCGTCGGCCGCCTGCAGACCCTCGGGTTGATCGCCGGCGGCATCGGGCTGGTCCTCTCCGTGCTCGGGTTCGTCCTCTCGCGGGACTACTTCTTCCGCGGCTACCTGGTCGGCTGGGTCTACTGGACCGGCCTCTCGCTCGGCTGCCTCGCCATCGCCATGGTCGGGCACCTGTCGGGCGGCGACTGGGCGGTGGTGATCCGCCGGGTGCTGGAGGCCGGCTCGCGGGTGCTGCCGTGGATGCTGCTCCTGTTCATCCCGATCGCCCTTGGCATGCCCAACCTCTATGAGTGGGCCCGCCCGGAGGCGAGCGCCGACCCCATCCTGAAGCTCAAGCAGGCATACCTGAACCGCGATTTCTTCCTCGTCCGGCAGATCGTCTACTTCGCGATCTGGAGCGCCCTGGCGTTCTCGCTGAGCCGCCTGTCGCGCCGCCAGGACAATGGTGGGGACGCCTCGCTGCTCGGCCGCATGCGGGTGATCTCGGCCCCCGGGCTCATCATCTACTGCCTGACGGTGACCTTCGCCTCGGTCGACTGGCTGATGTCGCTGCAGCCGCACTGGTTCTCGACGATCTACGGCTTCTACCTGATCGCCAGCCAGGGGCTCCTTGCCTTCGCCTTCCTGATCGTCATGGCCCTGTTCCTGTCGCGCAGCGAGCCGATGGCCGGGATCTACCAGCCGCGCCACTTCCACGACTGGGGCAAGCTGATGTTCGCCTTCGTGATGATCTGGGCCTACTTCTCCTACTCGCAGTGGCTGATCACCTGGGCGGGCAACCTGCCGGAGGAGATCTCCTTCTTCCTGCCGCGCGTCCGCGGCGGCTTCGGCTGGGTCGCCATCCTCATCGTGCTGTTCCACTTCACGGTGCCGTTCGCCCTGCTGCTGTCGCGCGACCTCAAGCGCAACGCCCGGACGGTGGGCCTGGTGGCCCTGGGGCTGATGTTCATGCGCTGGGTCGAGCTCTTCTGGCAGGTCGAGCCGGCGTTCCACGAGCGGCACGCGGCCTTCGACTGGCTCTACCTCGCGGCCCCGCTCTTCATCGGCGGCGTCTGGCTCTTCTGCTTCGCCAGCACCCTGAAGTCGCGGCCCCTGCTCCCGATCTACGACCCCTTCCTGCCGGAGGCGATCGCTCATGGCAAGCACCACTGATCCCAGCAAGCCGGGCACCGGCCTGCACGGCGAGGGCAAGCTCGACGAGCTGACCGACACCGGCGGCACCGACAGCTATGCCACCGAGGAGCGGCACGGCCTCGTGACCGGCGAGTTCGACCGCGAGATCAACCTCCGCGCCGTCCTCTGGAGCGGCGTCTGGCTGGCGGTGATCACCATCGTGGCCAACGTCCTGGTGTGGTATTGCCTGCGCGGCTTCCAGATCTGGGACCAGCACCACGAGGTGCCGGTGATGCCGATGGCGGCGCAGAACCCGCAGAAGGCGCCGCAGGCGCCCCTGCTGCAGCCGGAGAACCCGGCCGACGACCGCAACCAGGACATGTTCGACCTGCGCGCCAAGGAGGATGCGCAGCTCGACCGCGCCTCCCGGGTGGGCGACACGCTGCGGGTGCCGGTCGACGTGGCCATCGACGCCATCGTCAAGCGCGGCGTGGCGCCGTTCCCGGCCACGGGAGCCGGAGCCGCTCCCGGCACGGCGGGCACGGCGG
>Ga0070666_10001979_pt1 | contig 12468 bp, 8 predicted proteins | sample KBSS23metaG_FD_64677 | JGI IMG/M metagenome (GOLD analysis project Ga0070666, IMG submission 64677) | Switchgrass rhizosphere microbial communities from Kellogg Biological Station, Michigan, USA - KBS S2-3 metaG | ecosystem: Host-associated > Plants > Roots > Rhizosphere > Soil ... | reverse complement strand
TCGGTCCAGAAGCCGAAGAGGGAGATCCCGTCCTCGCGCATGTGGGTGTGGATGAAGAGGCGGATCCGCTCGTCGCGCCGCTTCTCGATCTCGTACCAGGTGGAGAGGGGGATGCGGACCTCGTAGCCGACCCCCTGGACGTCGAGGAGGAGGCGGTCCGGCTCGGCCCGGAGGAGGATGCCGTGGAGGGAACCGATCATGGGAAGGGGATTGTAGAACGGGGAGCCGCGGCCTGCGACCTCACCCCAACCCCTCTCCTAAAGGAGAGGGGCTTTGAGTTTGCAGAGTTTTTCGTCCTTGTTCCCCTTCTCCTTCAGGAGAAGGGGTCAGGGGATGAGGTCGCAGGCCACAGAGGGTCCGGAAAGCCTCAGCCCGCCTGCGGGACCGCGATGCCGTTCTGGTCGAGCCACTGCCGGTTGTACTCGACGTTCAGCTCGCGGCGGCGCTGCTCCAGCAGGGTGCCCATCAGATTCTGCACCTTCTGCTGGACGAGGTTCGAGCGGGTCTGGTCCCGGTTGCTGGCGTACTGCTTCGGGTCCCAGCCCTTGTGGTCGGTGACCTGGAAGAGCAGCTCCCCTTGGGCGGAGGAGACCGGCCCGCCGACCTGGCCGGTCTGCAGCGCCAGGGCCGCCTTGGCCAGCTCGGGGTTGTAGCCGATGCCGGGGATCGATCCCTGGCCGCCGAACTCCTCGCTCTGCTGGACCTGCACGCCCAGCTCGGCGGCCACCTGGTCCAGGGTCTTGCCCTGGGCGATCTCCTGGCGGGCCTGCTGGAGCTTCTGCTGGGTGAGCTGCTGGAGCTTCTGGCTGGTGACCGCCGCCCGCACCCGCGGCTCCACCTCCTGAAGGGTCGGGGCATGGGCCGCGATCACGTCCTTGACGTAGACGATGGCCCACCCCTGCGGCACCTGGATCGCCTGCGAGACCTCCCCCTTCTTCATCGCGAAGGCGGTGGTGTTGATCGTGGTGCCGAGGCCGGGGACCGGATCCATGGCGCCGACCCTGCCGGACTCGAGCCAGGTGACGGCCGGCGGCTGGGCGAGCGCCTTCACGGCGTCGGCGTTGGCCGGCTTGTTGGCGGCCAGCTTGGAGGCGATCTCCTTGGCGCGGGTCTCGGCGAGCTGGCGGGAGCGCTCGGCGCTCAGCCGGGCGCGGATCTGCGGCGCCACCGCTTCGAAGGGCTGCAGGCCGCCGGGACGCTTGTCGGTCACCTCGATCAGGTGGTAGCCGAAGGAGGACTTCACCGGCCCGACCAGCTTGCCCGGCTGGGCGCCGAAGGCCGCGTCCTCGAACTCCTTGACCATGCGGTTGCGGCCGAAGAAGCCGACGTCGCCGCCCTGGGCCTTGGAGGCGGTGTCGTCCGAGTACTCGCGGGCCACCGCGGCGAAGTCGGCGCCCCCCTCGAGCTTCTTCTTCGCCTCCTGGATGCGGGCCTGCGCCGCCGCGTCGTCGCGCTGGTCGTTGACCATCACCAGGACGTGGCGGGCCTTCACCTGCTCCTCCGAGGTGAACTCGGCCTTGTGGGCATCGTAGTAGGCGCGCAGCTCGGCGTCGCTCACCTGCGTCTGGGCGGCCAGGGCGGAGCCGTTGACCAGCAGGTAGCCGAGGTCGCGCTGCTCGGGGAGGCGGAACTCCTGGGTGTGGGCCTTGAAGTAGGCTTCCACCTCGGCCGGGGAGACCTGGACCTGCGGCTCGAAGCGGGCGCGGGGGAGCAGCACGTAGCGGATCTTCGTCCGCTCGACCTGGTCGCGGTAGGAGCGCTGGATCTCGTCCTCGCTGACGTAGAGATTGGCGGACAGGGCGTCGCTGAGCTTCTTGATCAGCATCTCCTGGCGCACCTCCCGCTCGAAGTCGGCGGGGGTGGCCTGGATGTTCTGCTGCAGCACCTGCTTGTAGAGCTGCTCGCCGATGAAGTTCCCCTTCTCGTCCTTGAAGGCGGGGATCTCGAGGATCCGGTCGCGCACCTCGGCGTCGGTCACCGCCAGGCCCAGCCGCTGCGCCTCGGCGAGCAGGATCTTCTGCGTCACCACCTGGTTGAGCGCCTGCAAGGTGAGCTGCTTCTCCATCTCCGGCGGGAACTGGTCGCCGTAGATCTGGCGGTACATGGCGGTCAGGCTCTGGTGCGCGCGCTTGACCTCCGCGATCGTCACCTTCTCCCGGCCCACGGTGGCGGCGGTGGTGTCGTTGCCGCGGCCGCGGACGCTGGCGCCGAAGTCGGCCGCGAGCGCGAGCACGAACAGAATGATGATGACCCAGAGAATCCAGGCGAGATTCTTGAGATTATCCCGAAATACCTTGAGCATGGACGGACTCCTTCTCCTTATTCACTCAGGAGGAACCCGGCACTTTAGCAGCAGCCCCCGCGGGCGCACAACCCCGCGAGCCTCCTCGCGCGTCTTTCAGAGATCTTTTCGAAAGGCATTCCGTGGTATATATTGATGGTCCTACATGAAAGGGAGTTGAGTTGCCTGCCCAGCCGGCCCAGAAGGCTGACCGTTCGGGAAAGGACTGGTACAGCATCTCCGTGGAGACCCTCCGCGGGGGGGCTCTGCTGCTTCTGCTGCTCGTGCTGGGGGTGGCCGGCTTCTTCTTCTGGCTGCGCTGGTCGGCCACGGCCACCCGGGAAGAGGCGCTGCGCGCGATCGCCCAGGCCGAGGCCCTGCAGGAGCGCCTGAGCGGCGAGAAGCGGGCGGCCGAGAGCTTCGCCCCCCAGATGGCGGACGCCGCGGCGAAGACCGACGACGGGCGGGCGCGGCTGAAGGCGGGGGACGTCAGGGGGGCGCTCGCCAGTGCCAACGAGGCCGTCCAGGAGCTGCAGGAGGTCCTCGACACGCTGGCCCTGCGCGGCGGCGCGGGCCAGGCGCAGTTCTCCCAGATCCAGGGGGAGGTCGAGTTCCGGCGCGGCGACGGCGGCGACTGGCAGGAGGCGCGCAGCCGCGTTCAGCTCCAGTCCGGCGACTACGTGCGGACCGGCGACAACGGCTCGGCCGAGATCATGTTCCAGGACGGCACCCTCTACACGGTGCGGCCCAACACGCAGTTCATCGTGGCGCCCGGCAGCGGCGGCGGGGGCGCGCCGGAGCAGTCCATCCAGATGGAGTACGGCTGGGTCAACCTGAGCACGACCAAGGAGAGCTCGAGCAACGTCAAGACCCCCGGCGCCGTGGCTCGCGTGAAGGAGTCCTCCGAGGCCTTCGTGGCGGTCGAAAAGGGGAACAACCAGGGACGGTTCGGCACCATCCGCGGCAAGATGGAGCTGGCCTCGAACGGCGGCCTGACCCGCGAGGTGGGGGAGCTGCAGCAGGTGACCCAGACGGGGGACCTGCTCTCCGAGCCCAAGACGATGCCGGCGCGCCCCGAGCCGATCGAGCCCGAGGACGACCTGCTGGTCGATCTCGACCAGACCAAGCGGCTGGTGCTCTCCTGGAGCCCGGTGCCGGGCGCCAGCCACTACGCTCTCCAGGTCTCCCGCAACAGCCTGTTCGTCGACAACGTCATCGACGCCGAGAACCGCGCCAAGACCCGCGCCACCCTGGGGGTGCGCGGCGAGGGGGCCTTCCACTGGCGGGTCGCCGCCTTCGCGGCGGGGGGCGTGCAGGGCCCCTGGAGCGATCCGCGCACCTTCCGGGTCGCGCCCGGCGCTCCGGCGGGGGCCGCCGCCGCTCCGGGCGGCGCCGGAAAGGACGGCGCGCCGCCGCCGCTTGACCTCGAGGACGTCAAAACCTACGGTAGTATCTTCATGGTCGCCGGCCGCAGCGAGCCAGGTGCGCGGATCGAGGTCAACGGCGAGCAGGTCAAGCCCAACGCGGATGGAACGTTCACCAAGCCGGTCCAGCTGACCAAGGAAGGCTGGAACATCATCGAGGTCCGCGCCCGCGACGCCTGGGGCAACGAGACCGTCCGCCGCCAGCGCGTGTTCGTGGAGACCCCTTGAATCCATGGAGAGCCGCGCGGCCGGTCCCGGAAAAAGAACAATTCTGAACAAATCCCTGAAAAGGACGACCGTAATCCCGTAAACTCACCCGCCGCCGGCCCGCATCCCGCGGCGGACTCACTGGAAGGACAAGATGCCCCTCGCCTCGCTGTTACGCTACTTCTCCAAAGACCTCGCCATCGATCTCGGGACCGCCAACACCCTGGTCTTCGCCAGCAACCAGGGGATCGTGGTCCGCGAGCCCTCCGTCGTCGTCATCAACAAGATCACCAACCGGATCGAGGCCGTCGGCAGCGAGGCCAAGGAGATGCTCGGCCGCACACCGGGCAACATCGAGTCGATCCGGCCGATGAAGGATGGCGTGATCGCCGACTTCGAGGTCACCGAGCGGATGCTCGAGTACTTCATCAAGAAAGCCCATGGGCGCAAGATGTACGTGCACCCGCGGATCGTGATCGGCGTGCCCTCGGAGATCACCCAGGTGGAGAAGCGGGCCGTGCGCGACTCGGCGATGCGGGCCGGAGCCTCGGAGGTCTTCCTGGTCGAGCAGGCGATGATGGCGGCGATCGGCGCGGGGCTGCCGATCACCGAGCCGTCGGGCAACATGATCGTGGACATCGGCGGCGGCACCACCGACGTGGCCGTGATCTCGCTGGCCGGCACCGTCTACAGCCGGTCGGTGCGGATCGCCGGCAACGAGATGGACGTGGCGATCATTCAGTACCTCAAGCGCAAGTACAACCTGCTGATCGGCGAGCGCACCGCCGAGCAGATCAAGATCGAGCTGGGCTCCGCCTATCCGCTGAAGGAGGAGCTCAAGATGGATATCAAGGGGCGCGACCTGGTGGAAGGCGTTCCCAAGACGCTGACCATCTCCGACGAGGAGATCCGCGAGGCCCTGGCCGAGCCGGTCGCCACCATCGTCGAGGCGGTCCGCATGGCCCTCGAGCGGACGCCGCCCGAGCTCTCCGCCGACATCATGGACAAGGGGATCGTCCTCTCCGGCGGCGGAGCGCTGCTGCGCAACCTGGACCAGCGGCTGCGCGACGAGACCGGCCTGCCGGTCGTCCTCGCCGAGGACCCGCTCGCCTCCGTGGTGCTCGGCACCGGCCGGGTCCTCTCGGACATCGACCTGCTGCGCAAGGTCTCGATCCGGTAAGCCGGACCCCGAACCGGTCTGACGAAGCCGTGGACGAGCGACGCACCGGCTGGGTGTTGATCGTCGTGCTGGTGGGCCAGCTCGTGTACCTGGCCGTCCAGGGCGCGAAGTCGGGCGACACCCGGCTCGAGGCGATCGGGCTGCGCCTGCTGGGCCCGATGGCCCGCGGCGTGGCCTCGATCCCCGGCGGTCTCCACGACGCCCGCGAGGGGGTGAAGCTGCGCGGCACCCTGCTGGAGGAGAACCGGCAGCTCCGGCGCGAGGTCCTGGAGCTGCGCCTGCGCCTCCTGCGGCTCACCGACGTCGAGGGGGAGATGCAGCGCCTGGGCAACGCGGTGCGCTACCCCACCCCGCCCGCCGGCAAGGTAAGGGCGGTCGACATCGTCTACGTGGACCACACCTCCTGGCTGCGCACCCTGATCCTCTACACCGGCGACCAAGAGGCGCGCAAGGACCAGCCGGTGCTCTCCCCCGACGGCCTGGTGGGGCGGGTGGTCGCCGTTTCCGGCCCCTACGCCAAGGTGCAGCTGATCACCGACCGGGTGGCGAGCGTCGGCGGCATGATCCTGCGCAACCGCCGCCAGGGGGTGGTGCGCGGCGGCAGCCTGGGGAACGACCTCGAGCTCGACTACCTGCCGCTCCAGGCCGACGTGCGCCCCGGCGACCGGGTGCTGACCGCCGGCATCGACGGCGTCTACCCGCGCGGCATCCCCATCGGTACCATCGCCTCGGTCCAGCCGGGGGGGCAGCTCTTCCATCGCATCCAGATCGCTCCCGCGGTCGACTTCGGCGCCCTGGACCAGGTCTACCTGCTGGATTACCAGACCATGCCCGAGACCCTGAAAGAGGCCCGCCCAGGTGGAAAGCCTTAAGCTCCTCGCCGGCATCGTCCTCGCCGCCCTCTTCCACTTCGCGGGGGTCTGGCTCTGGCCCGACTTCGCCCGCGCCGTCGACGTCTTCCTGGTGGTGGTGGCCCTCTTCGGTCTGCGGGGGAATTCCCTTGCGGGGCTGCTGGTCGGCCTGCTGGTGGGCCTGCTCCAGGACACCCTGACCAGCGGGCCCTTCGGCCTGTTCGGATTCGCTGATACCATTATCGGCTACGTCACGGCGCGCCTGGCGCAGCGGCTGGTGATCCAGCGGCCGACCGGGGTTCTGGCGCTCGTCAGCTTCGCCTCCGTGCTCCAGCAGGCGATCATCCTGGGGCTCACCTTCCTGCTGCTGCCGGCCCCGGCCCCGCTGAACCCGTTCTGGGCCGCCGTCCGCGCCGGGTCGTGCGGGATCCTCGGCATGATCCTCTACATCGCCGGGGGGCGCTGGCGCCGCTCCTCGGAGGTCCGCCGCCGTGGCCGGATGAGCAAGCTTCGCCTGGAGTGAGGAGTCCCCATGCAGGTGGTTCGTGAGCATCGAGACGATCTGGTCCGCCGCGTGCGCGTGCTGACCGTGATCGTCACCGCCGTCCTGGTGGCGATCGCCACCGGCTTCTGGTTCACCCAGCTCGTCCAGGGGGATTACTACCGCGAGCTGGCCGAGAACAACCGGCTGCGCAAGCTACCCATCAAGGCCCCCCGCGGCCTGATCTTCGACCGCAAGGGGCGGCTGCTGGTCGAGAACGTCCCCAGCTACAACCTGATGATCGACCGCAGCCGGGCGACCGATCTCGAGCACAGCCTCTGGTTCGCCGCCGGCGTGCTCGGCCGCCCGGTCGCCGAGCTGCAGCAGATCCTCCAGAAGTACCGCGGCGTGCCGGCCTTCAAGCCGGTGCTCCTCGCCGAGAGCCTGTCGCTCTCCGAGGTGGCGCGCTTCGGCGTCGAGGGGCTCGACTACCCGGAGTTCGAGGTCGAGGTCCAGCACCAGCGCCTCTACCGCCACCGCGAGCAGACCGCCCATCTCCTCGGCTACCTGGGCGAGCCCTCCCTGGAGGAGATCGAGAAGTCCAAGGGGGGCTACCAGCCAGGGGACATGATCGGCAAGAAGGGGATCGAGCAGACCTACGACCCCTCCCTGCGCGGCAAGGACGGCGAGCGGGTGGTCGTGGTCGACAGCCGCGGCCAGCTGCTGCGGGAGTACAAGAGCATCCCCGCGATACCGGGAAAGAACCTGACCCTGTCCATCGACCTCGACCTCCAGCAGGAGGCCGCCCGCTGGCTGGACGGTCCCGAGAAGGTGGGGGCGATCGTGGCCCTGGACCCCCGCAACGGCGAGATCCTGGCCCTGGTCTCCGCGCCGGCGTTCAATCCGAACCTGTTCGCACGGCGGCTCCAGCAGGCCGACTGGCAGGCGCTGATCGACGATCCCAACCATCCGCTCCAGAACCGGGCGATCCAGAACACCTACTCCCCCGGCTCGACCTTCAAGATCGTGATGGAGACGGCCGGCATCACCGACCACGAGTTCGACCCCCACACCTCGGTCCTCTGCACCGGCGCCAAGTCGTTCTACGGCCGGCCGTTCCGCTGCTGGAAGAAGGGGGGGCACGGCACCGTCGACGGCCACCTGGCGCTCAAGCTCTCCTGCGACGTCTACTTCTACACCCTCGGCCAGAAGATGGGGATCGAGAAGATCGCCCGCTACTCGCGCCTGTTCGGCTTCGGCTCGCTGACCGGCATCGACATCGAGGGGGAGAAGCGGGGGAACGTGCCGGACCCGGAGTGGAGCCAGAAGGTGCGCAAGCAGCCCTGGTACCCCGGCGAGACGATCTCGGTCTCGATCGGCCAGGGGCCGATCCTGGTCACCCCCCTCCAGATGGCCCGGATGACCGCCATGGTCGCCAACGGCGGCTACAAGGTGGTCCCGCATCTGGTGAAGGACGCCAAGCTGCCGCCGCCCGAGCACGAGCCGCTCGACGCCGAGGCCCTGCGCATCGTGCGCGGCGGCATGTGGGCGGTGGTCAACGAGGGGGGCGGCACGGCCTACGGCTCCGCCCGCCTCCCCGGGGTCGAGATCGCGGGCAAGACCGGCACCGTGCAGGTCATCGCGCAGGCCCAGCGCACCGAGGAGCACAACCTACCTTTCAAATACCGCGACCACGCCTGGTTCACCTCCTTCGCCCCGGCCAACAACCCGGAGCTGGTGGTGACCGTCTTCGCCGAGCACGGCGGCGGCGGCTCCAAGGTGGCGGCGCCCATAGCGCAGGCGATCTATGCAAAGTATTTCGGGATCGATAACGGGAAGTCACCCGGTCCCTGAGGACCGGCCGCGGCTGCGGCTGCTGTCGTCGATCGACGGCGGCCTCATCCTTTCCGCCCTCTGCTGGCGGCCATCGGTCTCGCGACCGTCCACAGCGCCAGCTCCGAGATGCCGGTCGACTACTTCCCCCGCCAGGCGGGGTGGGTGGCGGTCGGCCTGGTGCTCATGGTGATCTCCATGAGCATCGACTACCACGTGCTGCTCGACCTCTCGGTGGTGCTCTACGTGCTCGGCCTGGCCTCGCTGGTCGGCGTGCTCGCCTTCGGCGTCGCCCACGGCGGCGCCGCCAACTGGATGAAGATCGGCGGCTTCCAGTTCCAGCCGTCGGAGTTCGCCAAGATCGCGACCGGCCTCTTCCTCGCCCGCTATCTCGCCGGGCTCAACCTGAAGGTACTGGAGCTCAGGCACATCGTGATCGGCGCCGCCATCGTGCTCCTCCCCATGGTGCTGGTGGCGGTCGAGCCGGACATGGGGGGCGCCGCCATGTACGCGCCGCTGATGATGGGCATGCTGCTGGTCGCCGGCATCCGGGTCCGCCTGCTGGTGACCGCGGCGGTGATCGGGCTGGTGCTGGTCACCGGCATCTGGACCTTCGGCATGAAGGGGTACCAGCGCCAGCGGGTACTCACCTTCCTGGCGCCGGAGACCGACCCCCTGGGGGCGGGGTACCAGGTGCGGCAGAGCAAGATCGCGGTCGGCTCGGGGGAGCTGGTGGGCAAGGGGTACATGCAGGGCACCCAGAGCCAGCTCCGCTTCCTGCCGGCCCGCCACACCGACTTCATCCTCTCCGTGCTGGCCGAGGAGTGGGGGTTCCTGGGGGTGGCCGCCGTGCTCGGCCTCTACGCCATCTACATCACCAGCGCCACCCGCATCGCCATCCGGGCGCGCGACCGCGCCGGCATCCTGCTGGTGGTGGGGCTGATCTCCATCACCTGCTTCCACGTGCTCTACAACAGCGCCATGGTGGTCGGGTTCCTCCCCATCACCGGCATCCCGCTGCCGTTCCTCTCCTATGGGGGGTCCTTCACCATGATCAACTTCATCTCGGTGGGGATCATCCTGGGGGTGGACATCCGGCGGTACGTGAACCGGTAGGCCCTCTCCTCCCTGGCCCTCACCTCCCCGGCCCTCCTCTCCCGACCCCTCCCTCCCTCCCGCACCGGGAGAGGAGGGAGCCCGTGGGATACAATCCCCCCGCCATGAGTCTCAAGATGCTCATCGAGAGCGATCCGCACCAGACGCGGATCGCGGTCCTGGAGGACGACCGCCTGACGGAGATCTTCGTCGAGCGGCACCGCCATCGGGGGCTCGTGGGCAACGTCTACAAGGGGCGGGTGACCCGGGTGCTCCCCGGCATGCAGGCCGCCTTCGTGGACGTGGGGCTGGAGCGCGACGCCTTCCTCTACGTCAGCGACGTCGCCTCCGACGTCGAGTCGATGGAGGACCTGGAGCTCGACGACGGCCGCGCCGACGACGTCGGCAACAACCACCACGCCCAGGTCTCGCCGTCGATCGACGACCTGCTCAAGGCAGGCCAGGAGATCATCGTGCAGGTGGTCAAGGACCCGCTCCCCAACAAGGGGGCGCGCATCAGCACCCACGTCACCCTGCCGGGCCGCTACCTGGTGCTGCTGCCGACCGTGCGCCACTTCGGCGTCTCCCGCCGGATCGAGGACGAGGCCGAGCGTGAGCGCCTGCTCTCCATTCTCCAGCAGCTCCCCATGGCCGGCGGCGGGCTGATCGTCCGCACCGCCGGGGAGGGCAAGGGGCGGGAGGAGTTCGAGAGCGATCTCCTCTACCTCTCGCGCCTGTGGGACAAGGTCCGCCAGCGCTCGGGCAAGGTGTCGGCCCCGACCCTCCTGCACCAGGACCTCGATCTCGCCTTGAGAGTCGTCCGCGACCTGCTGCGCCAGGAGTTCGCCGTGCTCTGGGTGGACGGCGAGGAGACCTACGAGCGGATCGTCGAGTTCCTCGACCAGGTGCAGCCGGGACTGGTGGCCAAGGTCAAGCTCTTCCGCCAGCAGAAGGCCACCCTGTTCGAGCAGTTCGGCATCGAGGAGCAGATCGAGGCCGCCTTGAAGAGCAAGGTCTGGCTGAAGTCGGGGGGCTACATCGTCATCAACCCCACCGAGGCCCTGGTCGCCATCGACGTCAACACCGGCCGCTTCGTGGGCCAGACCAATCTCGAGGACACGGTGCTGCAGACCAACCTCGAGGCGGTCCAGGAGATCGTGCGCCAGATCCGCCTGCGCGACCTCGGGGGGATCATCGTCATCGACCTGATCGACATGATCGAGGCGGCCCACCGCGAGGAGGTCTTCGCCAGCCTGGAGAGCGAGATCAAGAAAGACCGGGCGAAGACCAAGGTGCTCAACATCTCCGAGTTCGGCCTGGTCGAGATCACCCGCAAGCGCAGCCGCGCCAACCTGGAGCGCCTGCTCACGCAAGCCTGCCCCTACTGCTCCGGCCGCGGGCGGATCAAGTCGATCGCCACCATCTGCCTCAACCTCCGCAAGGAGCTGCTCCACCTGCGCGGCCGGATCGCCAACTCCGAGCTCCTGCTGCGCGTCCATCCCGAGATCGCCCGCGCCCTCCAGCAGGAGGAGCGGGCCATCCTCGACGAGCTGGAGCGCTCGCTCGGCGTCCACATCCTGATCCAGAGCGATCCCGAGCTCCACCACGAGCGTTTCGACGTCGTGGAGGTCTGACGATCCCGGCCGAGCCCTTCTCGATCCCCGGCTGGACCGGCGAGCTGGCCTCCGCCTTCCGCCCGGCCGACCTGGAGGGGGCGGTGCGCGGGCTGGCCGACCCCGCCTCGGCGCTCAAGACCCTGCACTGGGGGCGCAACTATCTCTACGTGGCGCGGCTGGAGACCCCGGCCGGACCGGTGGAGGTGGTGGTCAAGCAGTTCCGCCATCAGAACCTGCGCTCCCGGCTCAAGCGGCGGCTCCAGGGGAGCAAGGCGGCCAAGAGCTGGCGGATCGCCCACGCCCTGCTGGCGGCGGGGCTCCAGACCCCCGAGCCTGTGCTGTGGATCGAGTCGGCGGACGAGGCGGGCCCGGCCTTCTACGTCTGCCGCTTCCTGCCGGACCTGACCGAGGCGCGCTACCTCTTCCGGGCCGCCAACGCGGGAGAGGAGAAGGAGCGCTTTCCTGGGGTCGACTTCCCCGCTTTTGTCGAGTCCCTGGGGAGGACGGCCCGGCGGATGCACGACGCCGGCTTCTGGCACCGCGACCTCTCCGGCGGCAACGTCCTCGTCCGCTTCGGGGCCGGCGGCCGTCCGGCCGATCTCCACCTGCTCGACCTGAACCGCGCCCGCCTGGGCTCGCCGCCGAGCCTCTCCGAGCGGCTGCGCGACCTCTCGCGCCTGGCCCTCTTCCGCCCCGAGCACCAGGAGCTGCTGCTGGCGAGCTACTGGGGGGCGCCGGCCACTCCGCTCCAGCGCCGGATCTATCTCTTCTACCACCGCGGCTTCCTGTGGAAGAACGAGTCGAAAAAGAAGGCGCGCGGCGCCCGGGACCGCGTCCGCCAGCTCCTCCTGCCGCGCGGCACCCATGCCCACATCCCCGAGGCGCCGGCCGGGGCCGGGGCGCGCGACAAGGTGGTCTGGGACCACCTCTCGGACCAGCCCCACCAGCACGCCGGCCGGCTGGACAAGCTGCGGGTGCGCCTGGCCGACGCCCGCGCCCACGGCGAGGAGGCGGCCGCGATCGCCTCCGCCCTGCCGCGCATCTGGCGGCGGTACCGGACGTTGAAGGCGGGCCTCTACGCCTCGCCGGTCGAGATCTCGGGGATCGGCGTCTGCCTCCGCCCATGGCCGGAGAACCCCGAGGCTCCGCTCGCGCTGGTGGAGGAGCTGGGGGTCCGCCACGTCCTGCTGCGTCTCCACCCCTGGGAGGAGGACCACGCCGCCGAGGAGGAGCTGGCCCGCGGGCTCCACGCCCGCGGCCTGGAGGTGACCTTCGCCCTGCCGCAGAACCGGGAGCTGGCCCGCGACCCCGCCCGCTGGCGCCGGGCCCTGGAGGAGATCGCCCCCCGCTTCACCCCCTATGGCAGCCACTTCCAGGTGGGGCAGGCGATCAACCGCAGCAAGTGGGGGATCTGGAACGTCCAGGAGTACGTGGAGCTGGCGCGGGCGGCCGAGGAGATCCTGCGGCCCTACCCGGGGGTGCGGCTGCTGGGCCCCTCGG
>Ga0070666_10001978_pt1 | contig 12473 bp, 10 predicted proteins | sample KBSS23metaG_FD_64677 | JGI IMG/M metagenome (GOLD analysis project Ga0070666, IMG submission 64677) | Switchgrass rhizosphere microbial communities from Kellogg Biological Station, Michigan, USA - KBS S2-3 metaG | ecosystem: Host-associated > Plants > Roots > Rhizosphere > Soil ... | reverse complement strand
GATCGGTGGCCCCGACCGTGAACGTCACGGGCTCATCGACCGTCCCGCGAACGGGCCCGGTGACCACGGCCGTGGGCGGGTTGTTCTTGACAGTCAGCGTCGTGCCGGCGACTGCGCTCAGGCCGGCGGAGCTCACCCGGACTCGCACCGGGCCGGTGAACGGTCCGTTGTCGATTCCCAACGTTTGAAGGCGCGCCCACGACAACCGAGGGGACGGCCCGGCGGCATCGGAGAAATCTCCGTCGCCGTTGACATCCCAGCCGTAGCTCACCCCCGTTGCGGCGGTCGACGTCGTTGCGTTCAACTGAAGTGCTTGCCCTTCGGTGACGAGGTAAGGGCCGTGCACGACGGCATTCACAGTCTCGGTTTGGACCGTCACACACCAGCCGCCGCCGATCTTCCCTTCGTCTTCAAAATCATCGTCGACGACGAACAAGCTCCAGACGCCTTCGCCATGATGTCCATTGAACGTAGCCAACGTTGTGGCTCCGCTCGGGAACGGCGCCGGGCTCGGCATCAACTCCACCGGCTCCTGCACGTGGTTGGTCGGCTTGAAGGTTCCGCTGGCCAGGCCGTTGTCGGCGATCTCGGCTTCGGCCGCGTCGTCGAACAGCAGATCGAGGTCGCTGACCGGACCTTGCCGCACATCAGACAAGACCATCAGGCTTTGCCCATCAGGTCCGACCAGCATTGCGTCCACATCGCGCGGTGCGGTGTGGCTGAAACCGTTTAGTTTCAAGGTCACCTTCGATACCGAACCAGCCAAGCCGGTCACATTCACGCGAGATGGATAGGGGCTGGCTGTTCCACGCTCGGGAATGGATACCGGTCCCGAGTTGCAGAACGTATTGCCACTTCTCGTCGTAGGCGCGTCGACATTCTGGGTCATGGTCCCGCTGCTCGCCCGAAGGCCCGACGCCGGCTGATAGGTCGCCTTGACCCGGTGACTGCCCTCGTCTAGCGGCGGCACGATGAAAGTCACGTCGGCGCCGTTGAGGCCCCCCGCGAAACCAACCTGGTTGCCGTCGACGGTGAGGATCACCGTGCCCTCGGTCACCGCTCGACCATCCAGATCAGCGACAGTGACCGCATAGCCCACACTGACCCCCGCGATAGAGGGGTTTTGCAAGGAACGCACGCTGGTTGTGGTTACATCCGGTCCGGTCACAGTTGTAATCCGAAGATTCCAGCCGCCCTGAATTGCGGCGGGGCCGTTGCGGATGGTGTCGCCATCCGCAACGACATACAAGCTCCACGACCCGTTCGGCTTCGTGTTGGCGAACGCCGCGGCGAATGACGTGGCCTCGCCGATCGGGGGCGCTGGCGGCGGGTAGCCGTCCGGGGTCAGACCTTCATTGGTGGCCAGGTAATTTCCGCTCACCGGATCGGCTGACACCGCCACCGGCTGACTTGCCGAATCGGACAGTGTCAGATTCAGGTGTTCGGCCGACCAGCCGCGCCCTACGTCGGATACCAACGTGAGGTTCAAGCCCTCCGGACTGACTAGCAATACATCGAGGCCGCCGAAGTCGGCGGCGGTGATGTCTTTCAGGTCGACGCTGACATCCGACACCACGCCCGATAGGCCCGAGACCATGATCGAGGACGGATATGGCGTGGCGGCCGTAGGCACTGTCGATCCGAGAACCGCGGTAACGGGCGCACCGTCTGAGAATTGAACCGGCCCCTTCGTGATGGCAGCCGCCGCTTCGGCGGACGACCAGCACGCAAGAGCGATGACGGATAAGCAAGCGGCGACCAGCGCCCAGATGCGGGTCGACATCCTGGCAGATGGCTGCCCTGCGTCTCCGAAACGGCGAAAATGCCTCACAACTTTACTAGAGCCCCGATGACCCCCGCTTATGACGCAAACCAGAAAGTGCGAGTCCGCTCAGCAGCAGGACGATGGCGCTGCGAAGCGGCAGCTCAACCTCATCGCCGGTGCTGGCCAGCCCTGAATCGGGTGTCCCGCCGGTTCCCGGGACCGCGGGGACGGGTGCGCTGTGCGGCACCGGTGGCTTTGGCGGCACCGGTGGCTTTGGAGGCACCGGTGGTTGCGCCACGGTGACGGCGAAGGAAGAAGGTTCACTGACCGCACCGTCTTTATCGGAGGCGGTCACTCGGACGTCAAAAGTCCCGGACCCCGAGTAGCGATGACTGAGGGTGAACGTCGACGGATGAGACTCGGTTTGCACCGGCCCCCCGTCACCCCAGTCGATCACGTAGCTGAAGCCGGCCGCACTGTCCGCCGCCGACGGGTCTGTTGCGTCCAATGAGAGCGTGAACGGCGATCCCAGTAGGACCGACGTGGTACCAGCCAACTGAACTACGGGTGGGCTGTTCTGAACGGTGATCTTCAGCTCGGATTGCCAGAGCAGGTCGCCCACCGACACCGACAGTTGCCCGGTGATCGTCCGCGGCCCGTCGTCGAGGCCGAGCGCCTGCAGCTGCGACCAGCTCAGGGTCGGATTCACCCCTACGGCGTCGGAGAAATCCCCATCGCCGTTCAGATCCCAGCGATAGTTGGCTCCGGCGGATGAGTCGCGGCCATCTAGTGTCAGGGACTGACCCTCGGCGATCGCGTACGGCCCACCAGCGACAGCGCGGGGCCTAACGGTCAGCGTGACGCTAGTCGAACTCGGTTCGTTGTCGGCGGTTCCGCTGAAGGTCACGATGATCGTATGCACGCCGACCGCCAGCGAGCTCGTCACGTAGTTGGCGGTTCCGTCCGCCAGCGACAGGCCGGTGGCCAGCACCACCGTGCCGTCGGTCAGCGAGATGGTTCCCTGAGTGATGACAGTGCCGGTGACAGCGGTATTCACACCGATGAACATCCGCACCTCGTCACCCTCGTTAATTCCGTCCCGGATCGTGGTGATCGCAAAATCGGAGCGGACGGGAGGTGGCGCGACGATCCGCTCGGTCACGGTGCCCGAGCTGGCGGCCACGGTCGGTGTGCCGCTGTACGTCGCCGTGATCTGGTGATCGCCGAGGGCAAGGGACAGGGCACTGAACGTCGCCCGTCCGTTGGCGTCGAGCGCGATACCCGTCGCCAGTGTCGTTGGGCCGTCGCTGAAATCGACGGTGCCGGTGGTAGCTGCCGCTGGGCCGGCTAGAACGGCAGCCGTGAGCGCCACCGGCTCACCGACTAGCGCCGGGCTGGCGACGGCGACCACAGAAGTGGTGCTTGGAACTCGATTCACCTGCTGATCCAGGCTATTTCCACTGTCGGTGTACCCATTGGCGCCGTGATAGGCGACGTGAATCGGATGCGCGCCTACCGGTAGCGCGGATGCGGTCCAGGTGGCGGACCCCGACGCCGGATCAACCGCCTTCGATGCGAGCAGGGTCGGTCCGTCAAAAAAATCGACCGTTCCCGCGCTCGCCGGAGATCTGTCGCCGACGGCGGAAACAGTGGCAGTGAAGGTGACGTCCGCCCCGACAACCGACGGGTTGTCACTGGAGATCAGCCGCGTGACCGTAGGTATCGGCACTCGGAAGTTCAGGCACCAGCCGCCGGCGATGGACCCGCCAGTCGGTGCCGAATCGTCCACGACATACAAGGTCCACTCGCCGTCGACTCCCGCCGCCACCAGCTCGTCGAGGGTCCCGGCCGAGGCGGATGCGGTAGCTGGCGGTGGCAAGACATCCGGCCCGCCGATCGACAGGTCGGTTGGCCGATAGGTTCCGGTGACGACGGGGGCGGAGGGCACCGAGGTTGGCGCCGCATCACTGAAGGTCAGCGATGCCGGGGCCCCTGATCCAGTCGCCCCGGCATCGGACAGCAGGATCACACTCTGGCCCGCCGGACCCACTAACAGCACGTCCAGATCAGGCAGCGAGCTATGCGTGACGTCGTTTAGTTCAGCCGTGATGGCCGTCGCAGATCCCATTCCCCGCACGTTCAGCCGGGACGGATAGGGCGAGGCGGCGCCGCTAGCCGGAATAGTCAACGGTCCGGTGTTGCAGAATCGGGTACCCGATACAGATGTCGGGTGATCAATGCGCTGAGGCACGCTGGCCTGGCTCGCCCGATAGGTTGCTGACCCGTTGTATGAGGCGGTAATCGAATGCGCGCCTTCGCTCAGGGTGGACGTCGTGAGGCTCGCCTGACCATTGGCGTCAACCGCCACTGGGCCGCCGAGCGCAGCAGCACCGTCCAGGAAAGTAACGGTTCCTTCCGCGACGAGCGCGGTGTCCGAGCTGACATTGGCGGTGAAGGTGACGGCCGCGCCGGTTTGGGCGACGCCGGCTGAGCTGTCAACCGTGGTCGCGCTGGCGACCGTCGCGTTCGATGTGGTCACGGTCAGGGACCACGATGCGATGTTGCCGCCGTCACCGGCGGTGTCGTCATCGACGTACAGGCTCCAGGTTCCGTTGGGAGCCGTCCCCGCGTACGCGCTGGCGAAAGTGCTGAAGATCGGACCGGCCGGCACCGGAGGGGCGAAGACATCCGGCCCCACGCTGTCATCATTGGTCGGAAGGAAGATGCCCGACAACAACGGATCCGTCTCCGGGACCGAGGTCGTGGCCGCGTCGCTGAACCCCAGGGTGATGTCGTGTGCCTGATTGAACCGTTGGTCCTGGGCGACATCAGACATGAGCATCAGCTTGCGCCCAGTCGGGGACACCAGCAGAACGTCGACATCGTGAACCACCGAGTGACTGAAATCGGTAAGAGTCACGGTGACGTCGCTGATCGCGCCGCTCAGACCGGAGACCGCGATCGCCGACGGGTAGGGCGCGGCCGTCGTATTGTCCCGGATGGTGATGCCGACCGCGTTGGTGAAAGTCGCGGTACCGGCCGCTGCCGCCGGCGAAACCGACACGACCATCGAGGCCATCATCCCGATAAAGAGCGCCAGCAACCAGCCGGTTGAGCGCGCGGAAAAGACCTTCACGTTCAGTTAGAGCCGCGCGCCGCCGGATTATGACGGGGTTGCGGACTTTGATCCGCTTGCCGGTAGATAACGAACATGTCACTATAGGAACGTGCACATCACCGGTCGCTGGTTTTTTTATGGGTATCGCATTGCGGCACCCATTGTTTCCGGTTGAGATTGCACAGACCGTTTACACCCTGGGCCCGCAACGAGCCCGGGGTTTTTTCATGTCCGGGGTCGATGCAGGGCGCACTTGAGCGGGCTGGCCCCGACGAGAGGAATGACGAAGTGAGCAGCAACGTTTCCGAGACCGCGGTAGCCGCCGATGACCTCATCACGGCGATCATCGAGGACCCGACCGCGATCGATACGATGCGCGGCCAGATCGACGCGCTGGACACCGCGATCTCCCGGCTGGTGATCGAGCGCGCGCAGCTTTCCCGCCGCATCCAGGCCGCCCGCATGAACGCCGGCGGTACCCGCGTGGAGCTGGGCCGCGAACGATCGATCATCGATCACTACCGCTCGACCCTGGGCACCGAAGGCGCAGCGCTCGGCGAGGCGGTCCTGCGTGTCTGCCGCGGCGCTCGCTGACGTCGGCCGCGCCCGCGTGAGACGGTCGGCCTAGACCAGCCGACGGTCGGCCGCCCAGCGAGTGAGCTGATGCCTGCTTGACAGCTGGAGCTTGCGTAACACGTTGGACGCATGCGTCTCGACCGTCTTGATGGAGATGAACAGCTCCGCCCCGATTTCACGATAGGAATAGCCGCGGGCCAGCAGTCGCAGCACCTCTTGCTCGCGGGGGGTGAGCTGATCCAGCTCCGGATCGCCGGACGTGGCCGGCCCGGTGTCGGAATCCCGAAACGCATCAAGAACGAAGCCGGCGAGGCGGGGCGAGAAAACCACGTCGCCCTCAGCGACCCGGCGGATGGCATCGGCCAGATCCGCGGCCGAAATCGTCTTGGTCACGTAGCCGCGAGCCCCGGACCGGATCACCGAAATCACGTCCTCGGCGGCATCGGACACCGACAGGGCCAGGAAGCGCGTGTCCGGGTGTTGGGGCAGGACCGCCGCGACGATCGCCGGGCCGCCGCCGTCGGGCAGGTGCACGTCCAGCAGCACCACATCCGGTTTCGTGTGGTTGATGGTGGCGACGGCCTCGGCCACCGTAGCGGCCTCGCCCACGATCGTCACCGAGTCGCCGAGTTCGGCACGAACCCCGGCCCGAAACATCGCGTGATCGTCGACCAACACCACAGTCGGGGTTGTGCTCGGTTCAGTCATTGCTGTCGCTCCGCCTCTGCCGTTCGCGTCTGATCATCGGGTCCTACTGCAGATCCATCGAGAGAGCGACCTCGGTGCCCTCGCCCGGTTTGGATTTGATTGCGGCCTGGCCGTGGTGCCGTTCGATCCGTCCGAGGATCGAGCCACGAACCCCTTGGCGGTCATCACCGATCGTCGCCTGGTCGAAACCGATGCCGCGGTCGCGTACGAACACCTCGACCCGGACATCGGTGATCTCGGCGTAGAGCGACACCGAAGTGACGCCGGCATGTTTGGCCGCGTTGATCATCGCCTCGCGTGCGGCCGCGACCAGGGCCTCCAACCGGTTGTCCAACGCCCGATCCCCGACGATCACTACCTCGACGGTGATGGCGTAGGTGTCTTCCACCTCGGCAACCGCACTCTGTAGATTCGCGGCAAATTGCCCGCTGAGGGTGCTGTCACCGTAGAGCTTGGTCCGCAGTTCTCGTTCCTGGCTACGAGCCAACCGAGCGACCTCACGAGGCTGGGCGGCATTGCGCTGAATCAGGGCCAGCGTCTGCAATACCGAATCGTGCAGGTGGGCGGCGATATCGGCCCGTTCCTCGTTGCGGATGCGTTCGGCCCGCTCGGCCGACAGGTCGCGAACCAGCCTGAGCCACCAGGGCCCGGTGATCAGCGCCAGGCCCCCGACGGTGACCAGCATTGCGGCCAGGCCGACGCCGACCGCCGAGATACCCGCCCGGGCCAGGATGAAGATCGCGCCGGCGACAACCAGGCCGACGCCCGCGGCGATGCGCAGTAGCCCGGTGCGGTCGGTTGCGCCCGCGGCCAGTGAACTGCGCGAAAGCCGGCGCCAACGATCGCGTTCGGTCTCCGAGGCTTGCCGCCACAACAGCGCGCCGCCGAAACAGGCCAGGATGGACGGCAGGAACCACCAGCCCAGCGGCAAGGTGTGCGCGTTGATGATGAGGGTGCCGGCCGCCGCCGCTACGGCAACCACAGATTCGATGACCACCCGGCGCGGTGATGGAGGCTTGGCGTCCGGAGGGGTGGTGAGGACGATCCAGAACGCCCCGTACAGCACAACTCCGAGTCCGCCGCTCAGGCTGAGCAGGACGAATGCGATCCGGATCAAGCGCCGCGACAAGCCCAGATGAGCGGCCAGTCCGGCCGCCACCCCACCGAGGATTCGGTGGTCCACGGCTCGGTACAGCCGGGGCGGGGGGCCGGAGTTGACCCCGAACGCGAGCCCGGCCGACGACGCTGGAGGCTGAACGACAGTACTCATGGTGCTTCCATCATCTCTGGTGAGCGCCGGAATAGACATCCGGTGAAACCTGGATGACCTCGATCTGCGAGTTCAGGGGTGTCTCGGGGTGCTCACCGATACCGTTAGGTGCGTGCTGGTCGCACCGTGGATGTATGACAACTATGACTGAGCCGGGTCAGCCCAACCCCGCGAACTTCGGCTCGCCCGCGCCCGGCAACCCCGTACGCCAGCTGCGCCGAAGCCGGACCGATCGCATGGTGACCGGTGTAGCGGGTGGCCTGGGCAACTACTTCGGTGTGGACGCCGTGATTTTCCGGGTCCTGTTCGCCGTCCTGTCGTTCTTCGGCGGGGTAGGTCTGCTGCTGTATCTATTGTGCTGGCTGCTCATCCCGGAACCCGAAGCTCAGACATCCGCGCTGGATCGGGCTGTGCACCAGCTGCGGGTCCGCCGCATTCCTGCGTGGCTGGTCATCGTCGCCGGTGCCCTGGTGCTGTGGGCCGGTTGGTTCTCGTGGTGGGCGCCCCGGCCGACGTTCCCGGCCCTCGCGCTGGTGGCGATCGTGGCAATCCTGCTGCTGCATAGGCAAAACCGGCGTCCGTTCGGATCGGTCGAGATGCAACCGACAGCCCCGCCGATCACTGACCCGAACGACACTGAATCTGGCACCCAGTCCACCGAAGCCGTGCCCGGCACTCTGTGGGGCAGCCACCAACCTACGGCCGAGGTGCCGGTTGAGCCCGCGACCCAGTCCTTGCCTCAGCCCACCGAGCGGCTGGCCCCACCGCTGAATGACTTTCGGGCCAACATGAAGTCGTGGTACAGCGAGGCCGCCGAGGCTCACAAGCTACGCGTCCGGCGTCGCCGTCCGGTCAAGGTCGCCGTGGCACTGGGCCTGTTCGGGATCTGGGGCGTGATAGCTCTCGTCAACGTCGTGCACCGGGTGCCGTTCCCGGCGTACATCTGGTCTGGCTTTGCCGTCCTGGTCGGCGGTCTGGTGATCAGCCTGATTCTTCGGCGTTCCACCTACGTTCTGCTGCTGCCGATCGTGTTTCTGTCGGCTCTGGCGCTCGCTTTCGGCGGGACCCCGGCCAGCCTGAAGGACGGTTCCGGCAAGATCGGCTGGACTCCGCTATCCGCGGCCCAGCTAACCGACGAACGACAGTTCGCCGGCAAGTCCACGCTGGATCTGACCCGGTTGGGCACGGTCAGCCAGGCTCAGGACGTCACGATCACTCAGGCCGCGGGTGAGGTGCGACTGATCCTGCCCCGGACGCTCAACGCGACCATCGTCAGCGACGTTCACATCGGCGATATCCAGGTCGGGCGATCCCACGACGGGGACAAGTTCTCCGGCGGCTGGAACGTTCACCTAGAAATTCCGCCGGGTACCGACGGCAACCCCGCCACGACCTTCACGGGAGCACCGATCACTGTCCACGTGCGCCTGGCGACCGGGCACGTTCAGATCGACTACCGCTGAGCCGGTTACACCTTCAGGGGACGTACACGCCCTGGATGGCAAAGCGTTCGACCTGCTGGAGGTGTCCGCCGGTACTGGCAACAATGGTCAGAGTTCCCTTTCCGGTGAAGGTGATTCCCTTCGACCACGATGAGTTCTCACCGCCGGCGGGCAGACAGCAGTACTGCCCGACCGGCGTTTGTCGGCCCAGCTGCCGGACAGAGATGAGGATGCTCTCGTCCACGCCGGTGATGTGACCGCCCACTGTCATCGGTGAGCTGACTTTGGAGCCATATGCCGGTAACTCCAAGGAGAACGTCCGGTCATCGGTTCCGACCACTTCCCACGGCGAGTCCGCGGCCGATCCGAAGCGGACGAGATGCAGGGTCGCGGCAGTCACCGGGACAGCATTCGGGTTCAGGTATCCGACACCGATATGGGCGCCGCTGGAGTCTAGGACGGTGCTGGTGATCCGGGTGATTTCGGAAAAGCCGAGGTAGCCCGTCGTGAAGCTCAGCGCGGTCTGGCCGGGATCGGCGTGCCAGGGCTGTGATCCCGCCGCTGTCTTGCGCCACTGCTCAGCTTCGGTGTAGCTCGCAAACGGCCACAATGGCTGATAGTTCAAGGTGAAACCGTTCGGCTTGGGACCGGGTGAAGCTTGTTGCGTCGCCGATGTCGGGGCGGTAGAGGTCGCGGCGGTAGATGTCGGTGCTTTGGACGTCGGGGCAATCGATGTCGGTGCGGTAGGCGTCGGTCCGGCCGGACGCACTGTGCCCGGCGAGCGAGCGTTGTTGACCACCGCGGTCGTTCCGATCGCCAACGCGGCGACAACGGCGGCGGCCAGTACGGGAGCTACCCACGGCCAATGGCTGGGGGTTCGGATGTCGCTGGTCCGAGGCGGCGTTGCCGCCCGGAGATCACTGGTATCGATCAGTTCCGCCTGTGCGCGTAGGGCCGCGGCGATCCGATCCTCGATCGTGGCGTTGCTCATCGCAATGTTCCCAACCGGGCTTGGATGGCGTCCCGGGCTCTGGAGGCCGAGGACTTGACGGCTCCGACCGAAATGCCGAGCGTCATGGCAATTTCGGGTTCGGTCAGCTGGGACCAGTAACGCAACAGGATCACCTCACGTTGGCGGATCGGAAGGCTACGAATCGCTTGCAGAACCTCGCGATGCTCTTCGGCGACAAGGGCCGCGGCATCCGCGCCGTCCACGGTCAGACGGGCTTCGTCCGGGCTCGGGTTGCGACGCACTGTTCGCCGCCGCCGCAGAGCCGAGCGGGCGCCGTTGACGACGCAGGTGCGCAGGTAACCTTCAGCCGCGGCCGGATCGTGCAACGATGACCAGCGTCGATGCAACGCTGCGAATGCCTCTTGGGCTACGTCCTCAGCGGTTTCCCGGTCATCGACCAGCAGCATCGCTAGGCGCACCATCGCCAATCGGTGGGTGCGGAACAGTTGGGCGACGCCGGTGTCCGCGTCCACCCGAAGCACGCCGTGCAGTTCGCTCACCGTTGCCGTCCTCATACCTGTACAGACGCCTGGCCAAGCCAATGGTTGCAGCCCTTGAGCAAGTTGTGGGGCAATCGCGCGAGGGTAATAGGGTGAGCGTCATGCGTGTCTTGGTACTGGGGGCAGGATTCGGCGGGCTCGAACTCAGTACTCGCTTGGCTGAGGAATTCGGCGGCGGTCCGGATGAGGTCGAGGTGACGTTGATCGACCGCAACGACAGCTTCGTTTTCGGCTTCGCCAAGCTGGACGTCATGTTCGGACGGGCTCAGCCTGAGGACGTTCGGTACTACTACCGCGACATCGTCAAGCCGGGCGTGCGGTTCGTCCAGACGGCGGTTCGCGCGATCGATCCGACTTCCAGGCAGGTCCGGACCGACGCCGGGACGTTCGACGCTGACGTCTTGGTGGTGGCTCTCGGTGCCGACTTGCATCCGGAGGCAACGCCGGGCCTCCTCGAGGCTGGGCACGAGTTTTACTCGGTGGCCGGAGCGTTCGCGTTGCGCGATGTGCTGAGCTCGTTCGACGGTGGCAATGTGGTCGTTGCGGTGACGTCGACGCCGTTCAAATGCCCACCGGCACCGAGCGAAACCGCGTTGCTCATCAACGACTACCTGACCGCGCGGGGTCTTCGGGAGCGGTCCACGATCTCACTGGTGATGCCGTTGAGCGTCCCGATCCCGCCCTCTCCGGATGCTTCAAATGCTCTGCTGGAGGCGTTTGCGGCCCGCGGAATCGCCTGGTATCCCGAACGATTGGTGCGTTCGCTCGATGGCGAGCGTCGGGTCGCGGTTCTCAGCGATGACACTGAGTTGCCTTACGAGCTGTTCCTTGGGGTTCCGGCGCATCGAGTTCCGACCGTGGTGGCGGAATCCGGGTTGGCGGTGGACGGCTGGATACCGGTGAATCCATTGACGCTGGAGACCGAATACGCCGATGTGTATGCGGTCGGAGACGTGACGAGTGTCGGGACACCGAAGGCGGGAGTGTTCGCCGAAGGGCAAGCGGGCGTCGTCGCCGAACGCATCATTGCCCGGGTCCGAGGGACGGCCGGGGTAACCGAGTACGACGGCCGAGGAACCTGTTACCTGGAATTCGGACACGATCAGGTGGCCAAGGTCGAGGTCATGTTCGTCAGTGGCCAGAAACCGAACGGGGCCTTGCTAGGACCTTCGTCCGAGCTCGCGGCCGACAAGGTGCACTTCGGGGCCAGTCGCGGGCAGCGGTGGTTTCGGAGTTGAAGGCTTACGTGGCTTTGACGGCGACGCCGGCGATCTGAGTATTGATCGGCAGGAACGGCGAACGGAGCCGATAGCGCTCTATTTGCAGTTCGCCGAACCCGGCCCGCTCGATGACGGCCGCCAGGTCGCGCTCACAGGAGCAACCCTCGAACGACCAGGCCCAGGGGCGGCGAACAAGATGTTGGATCTGACGTAGCCGGCTTCCCTCGGGAGCGATGACGTGTTCCAGGAAGGCGTACCGCCCGCCCGGCCTGAGCACCCGTAAGACTTCGGCCACGACCCGTTCAGGGTCCTGGACGGTGCAGAGGACGAGACTGGAGATGACAGCGTCCGCGGAGGCATCGGGCAGGTCGAGCTTTTCTCCGACGACACCGCGCAGGTCGAGCTGAATTCCGGCTTGATGGGCGCGCTTGCTCAGACGGGCATGCATCGCCGGGTTGGGTTCGACGGCGATCAGTTTGGTGTTGACGCTGAGGTAGCGAAGGTTGGCTCCGACCCCGGGGCCGAGTTCGACGACCTCGGCCGGAAGGCCGTCGAAGATGCGGCGCTTGCGGGCGCGCATCGTACGGTCCAGCACGCCGTCCAGGAGCCAGAACGCGGTGGCGTTGAAAGGTCCACGCACGCGGTTGGCCAGATAGGTCTCGCTCACAAGGAGATCCTAGGGACGAGGCAGCTGTTCGGCAGGCCAATTTTGTCGCGGTGGGCCAGCCTGCCTCATCCTTCTTTGCTGGACTCAGCTGCGGTGGATGGGGTTGTGTCGTGGTTGCTGTTCGGGGTCTATGTGTTTGGGTGGGGTCCAGTAGACGGTGTTGTTGTGGAGGTGGGCTTTCCACCCTTGTTTGGG